>Ga0310810_10005443_pt1 | contig 14236 bp, 10 predicted proteins | sample NCmetagenome_FD_207641 | JGI IMG/M metagenome (GOLD analysis project Ga0310810, IMG submission 207641) | Soil microbial communities from experimental microcosm in Duke University, North Carolina, United States - NC | ecosystem: Engineered > Artificial ecosystem > Soil microcosm > Unclassified ... | reverse complement strand
CCAGGGTGAAGAAGAACTGTTCGCCCCGAAGCGGGACATTGTCGCCGAGGTGGACGTTGAGCGCGTACGCCGCGGGCACCGTCGCGAGCGAGAGAGCGGCGACGATGAGGCCGACCCGTGGCGGGGCCGGCACGGCGACGCTGAACAGCATCACCCACACCGCGACCCAGGAGAGCCCGAAGCCCCCAGCGCCGTACTCGCCGTAGACGATCGGCGAGCTGATGTGGTGATACTCCGCGGCCGCAATGCCGATGCTGGAAAGGACCTCGAAGGCCAGGCCGGCCAGCGTCCGGACTCGGGTGGAGACCGACGTGCGCCCGCTTAACGCCGCCATGACGAGGCTGCCGAGAATGGAAAGCGCCGCCGGCGCCCAGAGTCCGGGAAGGCTGAAGTAGATTGCCCTGGAGTGCTCGGAGAGCAGGGACGTGAACGGTCCCGCCAGGAAATAGGCGGCGGCGTAGAGCAACGCCACCATCCTGAGCCGGCGGAGCGCCTCGGTCTGGAGATCCGTCGGCAGGGTCCACACGCTCGACGCCGACCCCGCGGCGGACGGGGCGCCGGGGCCGAAGAACGTGTCCTGCGAGGGCTGGGTGTCGGGCGGGGTCGGCATTGCCGATTCTAAGCTATCCCCAGGAGGCTCGCATGCGAGGCGGCGAAGGGCAAGCTCGCAGCGGGGCGTCCGCGACCTAGGCGGCGTCGGGCTCGGGCGAGGGCTCCTCGAGCCCCAGGACGGTCACCGCCAGGTCGGGCGATAGCTCCTCGACGTGCCTCAGGCGCTGCTCCATCGCGCGGGTACGCCGCCCCGTGTCTTCGATGGTGTTGCTCGCGGTGGCGAGCTGCCGGCGCACCCGCTCGAGCACCTCTCCGAATTTCCCGAATTCGCTCTTCACCGCGCCGAGCACGCGCCAGACCTCACTCGAGCGCCGCTCGATCGCGATGGTGCGGAACCCCATGCGGAGACTGCTGAGGATCGCCGCGAGCGTAGTCGGGCCGGCCACCACCACCCGGCACTCGGCGTGCAGCTCCTGCACCAGCCCCGGCTGCCGCAGCACCTCGGCGTAGAGTCCTTCGGTGGGCAGGAACATGATGGCGAAGTCCGTCGTCGCCGGCGGGACCAGGTACTTCTCCCCGATCTCCCGCGCGGAGCTCCGGACCGCCTGCACCAGAGCCGCGGTCGCCGCCGCGAGCGAGTCGGAGTCGGCTCGCTCGGCCGCGTCGAGCAGCCGCTGATAGTCCTCCTGCGGGAACTTCGCGTCGATCGGCAGGTAGACCGGCTCGCCGTCGGGCTCGCGCCCGGGCAGCCGGATGGCGAACTCCACCACCTCGTTCCGCTCGGCGTTGGGCCGGTGATTGGCGCAATACTGGTCCGGGGTGAGGATCTGCTCCAGGATCGCGCCGAGCTGGTACTCCCCCCAGACGCCGCGGGTCTTCACGTTGGTCAGCACCCGCTTGAGGTCGCCCACGCCGGTGGCGAGCGCCTGCATCTCGCCCAGCCCGCGCTGGACCGCCTCCAGCCGCTCGCTCACCAGCGCGAACGACTCGCCCAGCCGCCGCTCGAGCGTCCCGTGCAGACGCTCGTCCACCGTCACCCGCATCTCTTCGAGCTTCCGCTCGTTCCCGTCCCGTAACCGGTGGAGCTCATCCGTCAGCAGCCGCGACTGGCGCTCCCCGGTCTCCTGCATTGCGGTGGTCAACGCACCCAGCCGGGTACCGATGGCCTCCAGCTGACGCTGCTGCAACGCGGTGAGCTGGGTCAGGGCGGCGAGCTGCTCCTGCCGGGCGGCCCGGAGCTCGGCGCGGAGGCCGCGCTCCAGGTCCGGCCCGGATCCACCGCGCTGCCGCAGGGCGAGGACCAGGGTGACGGCGACCAAGACCACCACGAGGACGCCCAGGAGCAGCTCCGTCCCGCTCATGCGATCTTCATCCGTTTCTTCATGCCGTGGACGTAATGCGCCTTGCCGTCCTTCATATCGGGAACGAAGCAGAGGAGCGCATAGTCCCCGGCGGGAAGGTCGACCGCGACATAGGCCACCGTGCCCGGCATGATCCCGGAGATGCCTCCGTGCAGCGTGCCCGGTGCGGGGCCCACCTGGTGCTCACCCCAACGGGCGAAATCCTCCGGCGTCTTGCCCGGCTCCAGTCGAACGAACACCAGCTCGTGGGGCTGCTTGGCGCCGTTGGTGACCCGGATGACATGGTGGCCTGCCGTGAGCGGCGCGGAGAGCTTGAAGTCGTAGTCCACCAGCGTCATCTCGACGTCGGACGTGGTGTCCGCGGTCGAGGCCGTCGCCTCGGTTGCCGGGGTGACGAGGAGCGGGCGCATCATCCCCTTCGCCATGTGGGGCACGCCCGCAGTGTCCGGAATGAAGCACACCATCACGTACTCGCCGGCCTCGAGCGGCATCCGGACCTCGGAGGTGCCGCCGACCGGCGGCGGGTTGGGGCCGCCGGCGGGCAGAGCCCAGGTCGGCATGCCACCCTTCTGAACCGCGGCCTGGAAGTCCGCCACGGTCTTGCCTTCGCCCAGCCGGAGAAGCTGCACGTGGTGCGGCGACGGACCGCGATTGGTCAGCCGGATGGTGACCAGGCCGGCGGGGATCTGGTCGGGGGCGTCGAACTTGTAATCGGAAGCGGTGACGGTCAGGATCTCGGGCGTGGGGGCGGCAGGTGTGGCGGCTGGGGGTGCGTCTGCGGGCGGCGCTTCCGCGCGTCGCTCCGAGCCGCATCCGCCCAGGATGAGCGCGGCCACGACGGCGGCGCCCGGACGGATCCGAGGGGGCATGAACGCTCCATATGTCGGGGGTGCCCGTACCCTGCCCTGTCGGCCCCCGTCCGTCAACCCCCTGCGATGCTCAGCGTCCGGCGAGCGCCACCGGCCGGAGCGAGTCGATCGCGGCGGGCGGCAGCACCTGGGTCGCTTGCAGGATCTCACGGCGCACCTGGCTGGCGCGCGCCAGCACCTTGGCCGGATAGCGGTGGCAGTCGGGCGTGTTGGTGCCCTTGACGCACCCGTTGTAGCGCAGGAGCGCCGCGGCCGGCGAGCTGGTGGCGCGCAGGTTCCGGGCGAGGATCAGCGTCCCGTGGCAGATGTTGCTGTCCACGTCGACCAGGTTTGCCGAGTTGCAGAGCCGGGCGCCGGCGTGCATCGGCATCACCTGCATCAGCCCCTGCGCTCCGACCGAGCTCTCGGCCGCGGGGGTGAGGGTGGTATTCTCGGTCACCAGCACCGCCGCGATGAGCGAGGGCGGCACCTGCTGGCGCTTGGATTCGCGGAGAACGGCGCGGCTGATCCGCCGCACCAGCACCCGGTCGGCACTGTAGCGGGCCAGGTACGTCTCCAGCGGCCGACGGACCTGCGCCGACGTGAGCTGCGCTTCCGCCCGCATGCTGTCGCTCACGGTGACGTTACGAGGAGCCACCCAGTCGACGGCCGGGCGGACAACCTCGGGACGCGGATTCTCGGGCATGGACGGCTTCGGGCCCGAGACGATGATGGCGCCGGCCAAGCTGGCGGCGGCGGTGGTCGCGACAATGGTGTGCATTGATCTGCCCTCCATGAGCGTCACGATCTGCACGGGACACCCGTGCCGGCCGGACAGTAGGGCAGGTCCCGGGCTCACCGTGCCATGAGGCCGAAAGTCGCTGCGGGACGGGCAGATGCCGGACCGAGTGCAAGCGGCTTCCCTTGGCACGGGTTGTGGTGCCGCCACACCATCGGGCCGGCCTGTGGCTCCGGAGCGCGCCGAGACCTGCATCGGCCCCGCGCCGGAGCCTGCACACTGTCTTAAGCCGCGGCACGGATCGCCCGGGTAACAGGGGCAATGGGGCGCTCCCGCCCGAGGAGCTGGTCCAGCGACCACGCCCCGCTGCCGCCCAGCACCACGACGCCGGCCAGCGCGATCACGAGGAGGTGGTACTCGAACCCCTCGCTCCCCGCCGGGAGGGACCCGAACCAGTTCATGAAGAAGCCATTCGCCAGGTGGGTGCTGATGGCCCCGAGCATGAGACCGATCACCCCGATCGCCGCGACGCGGCCGCCGAGGCCGAGGATGAGCGCCACCGGCGCGGTGATCTCCGTGACCAGGGCGAGCACGGCGAGGACCGCCGGAAAGCCGAGCGTGCCGGTCATCCAGCCGAGCGTGCCGTGGAAGCCGTAGCCGCCGAACCAGCCCAGCACGTGCTGGGCGCCGTGGGGAAACAGGATCAGGCCGACCGCCACGCGGGCCAGGGTGGGCAGCGGGGTCGGCGTGGTGCGGAAGAGGCGGGACATGATGCGCTCCTGGTGAATGTGATTGTTATGACAACAGTTGCTTAGCTAAGTATTGATCATGAAAACGGGCCGCTATGCCTCGGCCCGGGCGGCGTGCCGCGGAGCGCCCCGCTCCGCGTTGGCCCGCCGGATCTCCTCCAGCATCCCCAGGAGAGCGGCGAGCCGGGCCTCCGACAAGTCCGCGGTCACCTCCTCGTCCAGCGCGTCCACTTTGGGGTCCAGGCCGTCCAGCAGCCGGCGCCCGTCCGCCGTGACGAAGCACAACACCTGGCGCCGGTCGGGCTGGCTCCGCTCCCGACGGATCAGCCCGGCGGCCTCGAGCTTGTCCAGCAAGCGGGTGATGGTGGTACCCTCGTCGATCATCCGCTCGCGGATGGCCAGGGTTGCGATGCCCCCGCTCCCCGCACCGCGAACGATTCGGAGCGCGTTGTACTGGGGCCAGCTCAGCCCCGCGGGCTCCACCAGCCGGGCGAAGGCCCGGGTCACCACCGACGCCGTGCGCAGCAAGGCCACTGCCGCCTCCTGTCGCCGGGAGCGGAACGGCCGGCGTTGTCCCATTTCGACCTGCAGGCCACTGCCACGACGCGACGAGGGCCGGACCATGCTGCCTCCTTGAACCATGCATGAGCAATGGTTGCCATGATAACTAACTCGACCCGGACGCGCAAGCCCCCAGGGCTCCGGGCCCGGTACCCGACGTTCCGGGGCCTCGCAGGGCGTGAAACCGCCCCCGAGCCCCGGCGTAGGTCTACATAGGAAGCCCGTTCATTCCCATCGTCGACAACTGCAACGTGCCGGAGGACCCGATGTTCCGTCCGTGGACCCCGCCCCTGCTCGCCTGCGCGCTGACGCTGCTCGCCGGGTGCGATCGGCGCGAGGCCGAGAGCGAGACCGCCAGCGCCGTCACCACCGACACCGCCGCCGCGAGCGCGGCCGCGGCCGCCGGCGCCGTCCCCCTCAGCACCAACTCGGCGGAGGCGCGCCAGCTCTACCTCGAGGCCCGCGCGGTCGCGGAGCAGCTCCGGGCCCACGAGGGCCGGGCGCTCTACGAGAAGGCCGCGGCCGCCGACCCGACCTTCGCCATGGCGCACTACCAGCTGGCGCTCAATTCCGCCACGGCCAAGGACTTTCTGCAGCACATGAAGGAAGCCGTCGCCTTGAGCGACCAGGCGTCGGAAGGCGAGCGCCTCTTCATCCTGGCCGCGGATGCGGGCGGCAACGCCAACCCGGCCAAGTCGCTGGAGTACCAGGAAGAGCTGGTGGCCAAGTACCCCCGCGACGAGCGGGCCCATCAGCTGCTCGGTACCACCTACTTCGGCCGGCAGGAATACGACAAGGCGATCGAGCAGTATCGCGCCGCCACGGCGATCAATCCCTCCTTCAGCCCGGCCTACAACCTCCTGGGCTACTCCTACCGCAGCATCAAGCAGTATGACAGCAGCGAGGCCGCCTTCAAGAAGTACATCGAGCTGATCCCGGGCGACCCGAATCCGTACGATTCCTACGCCGAGCTGCTGCTCAAGATGGGACGGTTCGACGAGTCCATCGCCCAGTACCGCAAGGCGCTCGCGCACGACTCCAACTTCGTCGCCTCCAAAGTGGGCATCGCCACCAACCTCATGTATCAGGGCAAGCACCAGGCGGGCGCGGCGGAGATGGATCGGCTCTACCAGCACGCCCGCGACGACGGCGAGCGGCGGACCGCGCTCTTCGTGAAGGGGGTGATCCTGGTGGATGCCGGCAAGACCGACGCCGCCCTCAAGGAGATCCAGCGGGAGTACGACCTCGACGTCAAGCTCGCCGACACCGCCAACATGAGCGGCGACGCCCTGCTCCTCGGGAACATCCTGCTCAACGCCGGCCGGTTGGACGCCGCCGAGAAGCAGTTCGGCCACTCGCTGGACCTGGTGGAGAAGAGCAGTCTGTCGGCGGACGTGAAGGAGGACACCCGTCTGGCCGACCAGTACAATCGGGGCCGGGTGGCCCTGGCGCGGGGCGACTTCGGCGCGGCGAGCACCGCCGCCGATGCGTACCTCAAGGGCGCCGAGGGAAGGAACAACATCTTCCGAGTCCGGCAGGCGCACGAGTTCACTGGGCGCATCGCGCTGGCCCAGAAGAACTACGATCAGGCCATCGCCCACCTGGAACAGGCCAACGTGCAGGACCCGGGTGTGCTCTACGCGACCGCGCTGGCCTGGAAGGGCAAGGGCGACGCCGCCAAAGCGAAGAGTCTGGCGGCGGACGCGGCCAATTCCAACGTGCTGCCGCTCATCTCCTACGCCTTCGTGCGGGACGACGCTCGGCGGATGTCGTAGCCGGGGGCGCGGGCCGCGGTCTCAGGCCGCAGCCCGCGCCAGGTGGGCGTGCATGAACATCACCGCCATCGACCCCTCGCCGACGGCGGAGGCGCAGCGCTTGACCGAGCCGCTGCGGACGTCGCCCGCCGCGAAGACTCCCGGCAGACTGGTCTCCAGCATGAAGGGCGCGCGGCCTGCCACCTGCCAGCGCTCGCTCTGCGCCGTTGCCGGCGGCAGAGCCGTCCCGGTCACCACGAAGCCGTGCCGGTCGAGCTCGACGCAGCCCCGGAGCCAATCCGTATTGGGCGATGCACCGATGAAAAGGAACAGCGAGCTGGTATCGAAGTGGAGCAGCTCGCCGGCACAGCGCGCTTGAACCCGGCTCAGGTGCCCGTTGCCCTCGAGCCCTACCACGCTGGCGTTGCGATGGACCGTGACGTTGGGCAGCTGCTCGATCCGATCCACCAGATAGCGTGACATCTTGGCACCCAGGTCGTCGCCCCGGAGCAGGACGTCGACCTGCTTCGCCTGGTCGGCCAGGAAGACGATCGCCTGGCCCGCCGAATTGCCGCCCCCGACCACCACGTCCAGCCGCCGATACTCCACCCCGCTCGAGACCAGGACGCACCGGCAGCGCAGGCGGGTGCCGTCCATCAGGGTGACGATCCGGTCGCCGCCGTCGAGGCCCAATGAGCGGACCCGGCAGGGCACCGTGACCCGGGCGCCGAATCGCTGCGCCTGCACCAGGGCGTTGCGGGTGAGCTCGGCCCCGGAGATGCCGGCCGGAAAGCCCAGGTAGTTCTCGATCCGCGAGCTGGTACCGGCCTGGCCGCCGGCGGCGAGCGCCTCGGTCGCGAGCACGTCGAGCCCCTCGGACGCCGCGTAGACCGAGGCCGCCAGCCCGGCGGGTCCCGCGCCCACCACGATCACGTCGTAGACGTGCTCCTCGTTCAGCGACACCGTGAGGCCGGCGCAGCGGGCGAACCCCTCCAGCGTCGGCTTGCTGTAGAACTGCCCTTCCCGCCCCAGTACGATGGGCGTGGCCGATGCCGGTATCTTGAGCTCCCGCAGGATCGCCTCGGCGTGGCTGTCGGACTCGAGGTCGAGCCACTTGAACGGGATCAGGTTCCGGGTGGCGAAGTCCCGCAGCCGGTGCGATTCGGGCGAGAAGCGCGAGCCGATGATGGTCACCCCGACCATGCCGCTCCCGAGCAGCATCTCCCGGCGCATGATGAACGCCTTGACCAGCGTCTCGCCCAGATTGGGGATCTGGTCCACCGCGTGCCGCAGCTCTTCGGGGTCGAGTTCCAGAACCCGTCCGTCCTCCAGCACGCGCCCGGTGACGACCACGCTCCGGCCGGTCAGGACGTCCACGTCGCCGGTGAACTGGCCGACCCGATGGACAGTCACCTGCCGCTCCCCTTCGGTGGTCTGCACCACGATCTCGATGGCGCCTTCGAGTACCACGAAGAATGCGATGCCCCGATCGCCCTGGCTGAAGAGGATCTCGCCGGCGCGCACGGCGCGCCGGTGGCCGCGCGCCGTCAACTGCTCCAGCTGCCGCGGGGTGAGGACGGGAAAGGCGATGTCGCGCTCGGTAGCCATGCAGTTGCTCGAAAAGATGAGAAGTCGAAATGTAGCCGCAGTCGAGTGGCGGGCCGCGACTATCTTACGCTGCCATGAGCGACAGCCTCGCCGATCCGCTCCGGGTGGCCGTGGCCGCGGCGCGCGAGGCCGGCGTGCTCATCCGCACGGAGTTCCATCGTCCCGGGGGCCCACGGGGCCACGGCAGTCACGCCGACATCGACGCCGAAGCCGAGGCGGTGATCCGGCGAATCCTGCTCGACGCGTATCCGGACTGGGCCTACCTTGGCGAGGAGACCGGCCCGGCCGGGCCGGCCGACGCCGAGCACCGCTGGGTGGTGGACCCCAACGACGGCACCGTCTCCTTCCTCCGTCGCCTTCGCGGCACCGCGGTTTCCATCGCCCTCCTCGTACACGACGACCCGGTGCTCGGCGTGGTCTTCGCGCCGCTGGCGCCGGACGATCGCGGCGATCTGATCGCCTGGGCCCGCGGCGAAGCGCTGACCCGGAACGGTCGTCCGGTCGCGCGCTCCGCCCTGGCGTCGTCGCTGGGCCTGCGCGACGTGGTACTGGTGAGCCAGGAGGCCGGGCGCAGCCCGGCGTCCAACGCCGAGTGCACCGCGCCGGCACGGTTTCGGGCCCTGCCCAGCATCGCCTACCGGCTGGCGCTGGTCGCCGTGGGCGAGGGCGAGGCCGGGGTCTCGCTCCACGGACCCAGGGACTGGGATTTCGTCGCCGGCCACGCGCTGCTCCGCGCGGTGGGCGGTGAGCTGGTGGACGAGGCCGGGCGGCCGATCCGCTACCGGCTCGGCCATGCCGAATCGGGGTACGCCATCGGCGGGGCGCTCGAGGTCGCGCGCGAGTTGGCGCAGCGACCCTGGGCGGCGGTCCACTACAACGAGGATCCCGGTCCACTCACCCGGAGCTTCCGCTCCGGCCGCCCGATCTTCCGCATCGCCGATCCGCAGGTGCTGACCCGGGCGCAGGGCGCGCTGCTGGGTCAGGTCGCCGGAGACGCGCTCGGCGGCCAGGTCGAGTTCAGCTCGGCGCGGACCATCCGCGAGCGGCATCCGAGAGGCCTTCGCGCCCTGGAGGACGGCGGCTACTGGAACACCATCGCCGGACAGCCCACCGACGACTCCGAGCTGGCCCTGATGCTCGCGCGGACGGTGGTGCGCGACGGCGGCATGAGCCCGGAACGGGTGCGCCGGTCGTATTGGGGATGGCTCGAATCGGGGCCGTTCGACGTGGGCCTTACCACCGAGGTCGGGCTGACCGAGCTGCCCAACGTCGAGAGCCAGGCCAACGGCGCGTTGATGCGGGTGAGTCCGCTGGGGATCTTCGGCTGGCGGCTGCGGCCGGCCGAGCTGGCCCGGCTCGCCCGCGAGGACGCCGACATCACCCATCCGAATCCGGTCTGTCGAGATGCGAGCGCGGTCTTCTGTATCGCCCTGGCGCATGCGATCCGCACCGGCGAAGGCGCCGAGGCGGCCCATGCGGCGGCGCTGAGGTGGGCGGGAGAGGCAGAGGCGGATTCGGACGTGATCGCGACGCTGGAAGCGGTGTCGGCGCCGCCCGCAGATTTCGAGCGACAGTCCGGGTGGGTCCGCACCGCGCTGCAGAACGCCTTCCACCGCGCGCTCACCGCCCCCTCGCTCGAGCAGGGACTGGTGGACACCGTCATGGCCGGTGGCGACACCGACACCAATGGGGCCATCGCCGGCGCGCTGCTCGGCGCGGTGCACGGCCGGGATGCGGTACCCGCCGCGTGGCGCTGGGCGGTGCTCACCGCGCGGGCCTTGCCGGGCACCCCTCGCCCCCGTCCCCAGTGCCTCTGGCCGGTGGACTGCGATGATCTGGCGGAGCGCCTACTCGGAGGCCCCGACCCGCGATGAGCGGAGCCGGCGAAAACGCGAAAACGGTGGAGCGGGCGGTCCTCGCGTCGGCGATCATCGGCTCCAGCATGACCTTCGTGGACGGCACCGTGGTCAACGTGACCTTGCCGGTGCTGCGTCGGAGCCTCGGCGCCAGCGTGGCCCAGATCCAGTGGGTCGTCGAGGGCTACATGCTCTTCCTCGCTTCACTCATCCTGGTGGGCGGTGCGCTGGGCGACCGATGGGGCCGGCGCAGGGTGTTCTCCGCGGGTGTGGTGGTGTTCGCGCTGGCATCCGCCTGGTGCGGCCTCGCGTCCGACGCGGCGCACCTGATCGCGGCGCGAGGGGTCCAGGGCATCGGCGCCTCGCTGCTGGTGCCGGGGAGCCTCGCCCTCATCAGCGCCAGCTTCAGCCGGGAGCGCCGGGGGCGGGCGATCGGCACCTGGGCCGCCTGGACGTCGATCGCCGCCGGGATCGGGCCGTTGGTCGGAGGCTGGCTGGTGGAGCATCTGTCCTGGCGCTGGATCTTCCTCCTCAACCTGCCGTTCGCCGCCGCGGTACTGGCGCTGGCGCGGGCGCGCGTGCCGGAGAGCCGGGACGAGACCATCACCGGGAGGATCGACTGGCCGGGGGCGCTCCTGGTGACGGCGGGGCTGTTCGCCCTGGTGTACGGGCTGATTCGCGGCGGCGCCGAAGGGCTCGGCAGCGGCGTGGTCGTGGCGAGCATCCTGGGCGGCGTCGCCACGTTGGCCGGATTCGCCTGGCTCGAGACGCACACCCAGCGGCCGATGGTCCCCCCTGTCCTGTTCCGCTCCCGCGGCTTCACCGGCGCCAATCTGCTCACGGTCTGCCTCTATGCCGGCATGAGCGCGATCATGTTCGTGCTGCCGTTCCACCTGATCCAGCGTCGGGGGTACTCGGTGGTGCAGGCCGCCGCCGCGATGCTGCCGTTCGTGGCGGTCATGTTCACCCTGTCCCGTTGGGCCGGCGGCCTGCTCGATCGGCACGGCGCCAAGCTGCCCCTCACCCTGGGCCCGGCGGTGGCCGCGGCGGGGATGTGGCTCTTCGTCCCCCTCGCGGGACGGGGCAGCTACTGGAGCGAGATCTTTCCCGCCGTCTTCGTGATGAGCCTGGGGATGGCGGTCGCCGTCGCGCCGCTCACCGCGACCGTGATGACGTCGGTAAATGAGGCCCACGCCGGCCTGGCCTCCGGCGTCAACAACGCCGTCTCCCGAGTGGCAACGCTCCTTGCCGTCGCCGTCGTGGGGCTGGTCGCGGGCGAGCGGCTGGCGGAGGGACTCGATCGGGTGGCGTGGCTGTCGGCGGGGCTGGCGCTGGCGGGAGCGGCCGCGGCCGGAGTCCTCGTCCCTGCCGAGGCGGCCGGCCGCAGACGCTGAGCGAGCTCAGGGCGTGCCGTGCAGGATTTCCCCGCCGTTCCCGACGGCGAAGACATCCGCGGGAGTGCTGCCCCAGACGCCGAGCAGAGTCCGATCGCTAGGTGTGGTGGCCGTCCATTCCGTGCCGTCGTAGTGCAGGATGGTGCCGTCGTCGCCGACCGCGAACACATCCCTGGCGGACGAGCCCCACAGATCGTTGAGAACCCCGGTATTGGGAATGGTCATCGCCGTCCAGCCGCTGCCATCGAAATGCCGGATCGCGCCCGCCACGATGAACTGATCGTCCTGCTCGGTCACCGTGAATCCGGCAGCGAAGACATCCGACGCCGAGCTTCCCCAGACCGACGTCAGCGTGAGATCGGGCTCCTGCAGCACCGGCGTCCAATGATCGCCCTCGAGGTGGAGGATGATGCCTGCGAACGGACTCGCCAGCTGATCGGTGCCGACGGCGTACACGTCGGTGGACGAGCTGCCCCAGACATCGGCCAGGGTGGGCAGCATGTCCTCGGGCGTGCTCGTTCGCTGCCAGGCGACGCCGTCGTAGTGAAAGACGAGTCCGAGCGAGATCTCGCCGTCGAAGGTCGCGCCGACCGCGTACACGTCGGTCGCTGAGCTGCCCCACACCGCGGCCAGCGCCAGCGTCTCCTCTCCGCCCGATTCGAACCCCGGGACGACGCTCCACTCCGTGCCGTTGTAGTGCAGCACCCGCGCGTCCTCGTCCAGGAAATCGAAGCCCACCGCCCATACATCGGTGGGCGTGGCACCCCACACACCCCGCAGGCTCACGTCCCTGATCCGCCGCTGCAGGATCCAGGCGCCGCCGTCGTAGTGGAAGATCACCGAGGCGAGCTGGAACCCGTTCTCGTCGTCGGTGGAGAGCTCGCCCAGGGTAAACACATCGGAGCCGGAGGTGCCCCAGACGTCGGCCAGGTCGGCCTCGGTCCCGCTGGTCATCGGGTTCCACTGCGCCACGCTGCCGACGCAGTCGACCTGGAACTCGACCTCCGCCACCACACCCGCGGCGACGACGACGGACCGGGTCGCCTCGCCGGCGATCGAGCAGTTGTCGGCCACGTCGAGCAGCTGGACCTGGTGATCGCCCGGGGTGAGCGCGTTGACCTCGAGCGTGTCCACGTCGCCGATGGGCTGGGGATCTCCCGCATCGAGCACCACCCGATAGCCGTCGGGGTCGAGCCCGCTCCCGGCGGTCGCGGTGATGACCCGGATGCCACCGGAGAGCTCGCTGCAGACCACCTCGAATTCCACCGGGACCGTGGCGCCGGCGTCGACGGTGACCGTCCGGCTCCGCTCCCCCTGTACCTCACAGGTGGCGGCCAGGCCGCCCAGGGCCAGGGTGTGACTGCCCTGGTCGACCGTCAGTATTCGTGTGGCATTGGCGGCGATGGCCATGCCCGGGCGGCCGTCGAGGCTCAGGGTATAGCCGTCCGGGTCCGGCGCGCCGCCCGTGGTCGTGACTGAGACGGCGATCTGGCCACTGTTGGGCCCGACCGGATCGCTTCCGCATCCCAGGGCTAGGAGAGACGCCCCACCGAAGGTCATACCCCAGCTCAGGACGACTCGGTAGGGCCGGCAGGACCGCATGGTTCTCCTTAGGGCATGCACTACCCTCCCAATTTGCGAGAATTCTCGCATCCCTGCTGTGATTTGTATCAGCGCCGGCCAGCCAACTTGCTTCCGGAGCGGGGGTTGGCCCCCGCATAGCCGGGCCAACGGCCCCGGCTGGGGCCGCATCCATCCTCGGCCCATGTCTTGCTTGAAGGTCCGCCTGGCGTGGCCCGACCTGGTCCGCTCCCCCCACATACTCGCTCGCAGTTCCAGCAACGCACCCTCGCGTGAGGATGTCGCCGTGACGTACACCTTCAAGCTGTCGCGCCGCTTGGCGCGCCTTCGCGCTCCCCTGTTCGCCGCCGCCATCCTCACCCTCGTCGGATGTGGCAGCTCCGACACCCTCGCCCCCGGCAGCGACGCCCCCGGGGACGCACCCTCGACCGACAATCCCGCACTGGCCACCTCGTTCGCCGGCGGCATCCCGATCGGGATGTTCGCCCAGCCGACCGAGGAATTCGGCAGCCGGTACAACGGCGCCATGCGGACGCTCGGCCCCGGCGAGCTCCTGAGTCAGCTGGCGGAGATCAAGAGCCGCGGCGGTCGGATCGTGCTGATGCTGGCCGGCAGCCAGCCCAACTACCTGAACAAAGACGGGACCTTCAGCCTCTCCATGTGGAAGGAGCGGATCGATCGGTTCCGCGGCATCGATTTCTCGTCCTACGTGAAGGACGGGACCATCATCGGCCACTACCTGATCGATGAGCCGTACGATCCGGCCAACTATGGCGGCCAGGCCGTGACCGGCGCCACGATCGACGAGATGGCCCGCTACAGCAAGTCGATCTGGCCAGGCATGCTGACCATTGTCCGGTCGGAGCCGTACCTCATCAAGTGGAGCGGCAACTACCAGTACCTCGACGCCGCCTGGGCCCAGTACCTGGCGCGCAAAGGCGATCCGACCGACTACATCAACAAGAACGTCAGCGCGGCCAAGCAGATGGGCCTCGGGCTGATCACCGGCCTCAACCTGACCATGGGCGGCAACCCCAACAATACCGGGATGTCGGCCAGCGAGATCGAGTCGTACGGGAGCGCGCTGCTGAGCAGCTCCTACCCCTGCGCCTTCCTCAGCTGGCAGTACGACGAGCGGTTCCTGTCGGGCTCCGGCATCGGTGCCGCGATGGACAAGCTGCGGCAGAAAGCGCAAAACCGGGCGACCGCGAGTTGCAAGGACGGGTCGTCCTC
>Ga0310810_10005442_pt1 | contig 14237 bp, 15 predicted proteins | sample NCmetagenome_FD_207641 | JGI IMG/M metagenome (GOLD analysis project Ga0310810, IMG submission 207641) | Soil microbial communities from experimental microcosm in Duke University, North Carolina, United States - NC | ecosystem: Engineered > Artificial ecosystem > Soil microcosm > Unclassified ... | reverse complement strand
GCCCGCCCGGCCTCAGCCGTGGAGCGTTGACGGCTTTATTCTCGACAACCTGAACCGCCGCTGAGACGCAAGATTCGTCGCGGCGCTTGACTGCCGCATTTCGCTTTACGTTAAGGCGACACCGCCCCGCTGCGCCCATGCGGATGCCCGTAGCCAGCTGACGCGACGCCGGCGCACTTTCGCGCGCGAGCGGCGGAACGCCGCGAGGCTCGCGATGTTCTTTCTACGCCGAGCCCCCAGTCGCTTTGTGCAGGTTGATGAAAGCCAGAGTGGTTGAGCACGGGGACGCAGCAGCGCTTCGCAAATTCCGGCGCAGGCAAATTGTCCGGCTTCGCTCAGGCCGAATCCGCAAGGGAGTACCTCCATGGCATACCTCGACGTCAGCCCGATGATGACTTCGCTGCGCACGAGCCCCGAGGATTTTGAAATCGCCGAAGGGTGGCTGCGCCACATCCCGAGCCGCCACGATTTCAAGTTCGATCCCGATGGCAACGTGCATCTGCGCGCGCAGTGCGACTGCTCGCATCTTGCGGTCCAATCCGAGCAGGGGCGCGAGTTGACCGGCGCCTACCATCGTTGGGAGGCTCACTACTGGCGGCCGTTGCAGATCAACCGGGAATTCGCGTCGCACTTCCGCCGCTCGCCGCTGCGCCAGTTCCTGATCGATGCGACGGCGTGGCTGCATCGCCGGCTGATGCAGCAGTCGCACCACCCCGCGGCGCACGGGCGGATGACCGCGCTGCATCCGGCCGAATAATCGAAAAGCGCTTAGTGCCGCGTCTCGCGCGCACGGACCTCGCGCGTGACCGCCCACAGCAGAAGCGTTCCGCATCCGGTCACCGCGAGAGGTATCGCGACCGGCCAGGCACTGGCGCCGAGGAAATTCCCGACGATCGCGCCGCTCAGCGCGGCGCATACCATTTGCGCTACGCCAAGGAGCGACGACGCCGTACCGGCGCGTTGCGGGAACGGCATCATGGCGCCGGCGATTGTCTGCGGCTGCACCAGGCCCATGCCGGCAGCATAGAGCGCCATCGCGGCGACGAGAGGAATGGGCGAGGTCCCGCCAAACGGGATCGCCGCGAGCGCACCGAGACCGCCGGCCGCGAGCGCTGCCGCGCCGATGCCGATCGTGCGGTCGAGGCCGAGCGACTGCACGATGCGGGTGGCGACCGCGGTGCCCGCGAGATAACCGCCGCTCGCAGCCGCAAACGCGAGCCCGTAGGCGAGCGCGGAGAGGCCGTAGATCTCCTGCAGCACGAAGGATGATCCGGAAATCCACGCGAACACACCCGCAAAGCTCACCGCCAGCATTCCCACGTAGGCGAGCACCGCGCGATTGCGCCCGATCTCCGCATAGGCCGCGAGGATCGCGCGCGGAGAGAGCGGTCCGGTCGCGGACGTCATCGTCTCGGGCAGCTTGCGCCATACGACGGCGGCCGCGGTCAGCCCGATCGCCATGTGCAGCACGAAGTGCGAGCGCCACCCGAAGGCGCTCTGCAACACGCCGCCGATCATCGGGGCAAGCACCGGCGCCAGCGCCATGATGGCGCCCATCAGCGAAAGCTCGCGGCCGGCGCGTGCGCCGGAATAGAGGTCGCGCACGATCGCGCGCGCGAGCACGATGGCGCCCGATGAGCCAAGCGCCTGGAGCATGCGCGCGGCGAGCAGGAGCCCGATGTCCGGCGCGAACGCGCAGGCGAGCGAGGCGACGCAATAGATGGCGAGCGCGGCGCGCATCACCGGCAGACGCCCGTAGCGATCGGACAGTGGGCCGTACACCAGCTGACCGATCGCGTAAGAAACCATGTAAAGCGAGAGCGTGAGCTGCACGGTCGCGGCATCGGTCGCAAGCAGGCGCGCGATGTCGGGGAAAGAGGGCAGATACATGTCGACCGCAAGCGGCCCGAGCGCGGTCAGGAGCGAGAGCAGCGCGGTCAATGCGAACGTGTCGGGACGCAACATCTAGTCGATCGCGTCCTGCGGCTCGTGTTCGTGCGCGGCCCCTGACGCACCATAGCGATGCAAGGCATTGCCGTGTGCGGTGAGCCAGCCTTTGGCGCGCTGCCAGTCGGGGCAGATACCGGCGACGACGCGCCAGAAGCGCCGCGAATGGTTCATCTCGACGAGATGCGCGACCTCGTGTGCCGCGAGATAATCGAGCACATAAGGCGGCGCGAGGATCAGCCGCCACGAATAGGAGAGGACGCCGGCTGCCGTGCAGGAGCCCCAACGGCTCACCTGATCGCGCACCGCGACGCGCCGCACCGTGACGTCGAGCTGCAAGGCGTAGCGGCGGGTTGCGGCTTCGAGGTCGCGTTTCGCCTCGCGCTTGAGAAAGTCGCGCATCCGCCGCGCAAGGTGCGCCCGTTCGCCCGCGACGCACAGAAGCGGCATATCATCGCCCGCCTCGGTCCACACCGTGCCGCGCGCGCCGCGATGCACGACCCGGTGCGGCACGCCGCGCAGCGGCAAATCGAGCCCCGCGGCAAACGGGATCGGCTGCGGCAGCCGCTTCAGCCGCGCCGCGATCCAGCCGCCGTTTCGCTCAGCAAACCTCTTTGCCTCCTTCACGCTGCCGCGCAGCGGCATCGTCAGCACGACGGTGCGATCGGCGGCGCGGATCCTCAGCGTGTAGCGCCGCGCCCGCAGGTGGCGCTTGAGCTCGACCGGATAGGTCGCGCAGTCGAACGCGATCTCGATCAATTGCGGATCGGGTGGACGGCGGAAGAGAAGCGCGCGCAATGACATCGGCGAATCCGAGGAATCGCCGCGAACTATAGCGCACTCAATCCGAGAACGTTACGCCTCAACCAAAGCCAGCGCCTTCTTTGGCGCGGGCTTGTAGCGGCTGTTGTGCGAAAGGATGAAGTCCGAAATGCGCGGCGCGATCTCCGAGCGGAAGCGCGAGCCGTTGAACACGCCGTAATGCCCGACGCCCGGCTGCAAATAGTGCGTCTTGTTCTCGTCGGGGATGTTGCTGCAGAGCCGATGGGCGGCCTGCGTCTGTCCCACGCCGGAAATATCGTCGAGCTCGCCCTCGACGGTGAGCAGCGCGACACGGCGGATTTTCGTGAGATCGACTGGCTTGCCGCGATGAGTCATGCGGCCCTTCGGCAAGTCATGACGGATGAACACGGTTTCGACGGTTTGCAGGTAGAACTCGGCCGCGAGGTCCATCACGGCGAGGTACTCATCATAGAATTCGCGATGCTTGGTCGCCGAGTCACCATCGCCCGTGACCAGATGGCGGAACAGGTTGCGATGCGCCTCGATGTGGCGGTCGAGGTTCATGGTGACAAAGCCATTGAGCTGCAGGAAGCCCGGATAGACATCGCGCATGAAGCCCGGATGCGGGAACGGCACCTTGGTGATGACGTGGCGGCGGAACCAGTCGATGCCGCGCTGCTCGGCGAGCGTGTTCACGACGGTCGGGTTCTCGCGCGTATCGATTGGGCCGCCCATCAGCGTCATCGAGCGCGGGACGCAAGGATCGTCCTGCGCCTCCATGCGGGCGACCGCGGCAAGCACCGGCACCGAGGGCTGGCACACGCCGATGATGTGCGTCTCGGCGCCGAGCGTATGGAGCATCGAGATCACGTAATCGATGTAGTCGTCGAGGTCGAAGCGCCCCTCGGCGAGGGGCACCATACGGGCATCGACCCACTCGGTGATGTAGACGTCATGGTTCGACAGGAACGCCTCGACCGTGCCGCGCAACAGCGTCGCGTAGTGGCCGGACATCGGCGCGACGATCAACAGCTTCGGCTGCGGACGTTTCGGCGCATGCTCGAGCGCGCGCTCGAAGTGCAAGAGCCGGCAGAACGGCCGCTCCCATACCGGGACGACGTGTACCGGCACGCGCTCGCCGCCCACCGTGGTCGAGTCGATGCCCCATTCGGGCTGGCTGTATCGGCGCGTGGTGCGCTCGAACAGTTCGAAGGCCGCCGCCGCAGCCTTGCCGGCCGAGGTGTGCGCGAACGGATTGGCGGGATTCTTGTAGAAGATGCGGCCCGCGTCAGCGAACGCGCGGGCAGGGGTCAGCGCCGCCTGGCCCATCTCGTAGAACCAGTACATCGGCGCCGAGAGGAACGGACTACCGTCGCCAGGCAGCGCGGCTGCCCCGCCGAATTCACCGATCGACATGTGCTCTGGCCCCGGCCCCAGTTTTTGCACTGCAGCAGGAGGCTGTCGTGATTTGGTCATGAGGTCAACACGGATCAGTCAAAGTTCCTCGATTCGCCGGGAGACGTTGCGCCCAAGCCACTTAATTATTCGCCGGTCTGCATCAACGTACCGTTACGGCGGGCGGAGGCGAGCAGGGCGAGGAAGGCCAAGACGGCCAGCGAAAACATCACGGCATTGAGCGCAAGTGCTTGAATCATAAGGTCCGCGCGGAACGTGTGCCCAATGAGCAGGGCCCGCATTCCCTCGAAAACATAAGTGGGCGGGAGCGACCAGGCGATCGCCTGAAGCCAGTCGGGGAGGACGGAAACCGGGTAGTAGACGCAGGTGAGCGGCAGGAACAGGAACATGATGCTCCAGGCAAACGTCTCGGCGCCGAGCCCGTTCCGCAATACCAGCCCCGAGACGAAAATCCCGACCGCCCAGCCGGTGACCATCAGGTTGGCGAAGAAGGCCGCGAGCGCGATCCCGAGCGCCCACAGATTGAAACCGAAGAACCAGATCGCCAACAGCGACACCGGCACCATGCCGATCGCCAGCCGGATGATGCTCATCACCATCAGCGCGGCGACGAACTCGGCCGGGCGTAGCGGCGAGATCATCAGGTTGCCGAGGTTGCGCGACCACATCTCTTCCAGAAACGAGATCGAGAAGCCGAGCTGGCCGCGGAACAGGACGTCCCACAGCATGACGGCGCCGATCAAAACGCCGCCGGCGCGCGCATAGAGGCTCGTCTGGCCCGCGAGGTAAGTCTGCAGGAAGCCCCACATCAGCATCTGCACGGCCGGCCAGTAGATCAGTTCGATCAGCCGCGCGAAGGAGGAGCGCAACAGGTACCAGTAGCGCAGCACCATGGCGGCGACACGATGCGGCGAGAACATTTGCACAGCGGCGCTCATTGCGCGGCCTCGCGCTCGCGCCCGCGCGCAACGTCGAGAAACACCTCTTCCAGCGTCTCGCGCCCATAGCGCTGCAGCAGATTCGCCGGCGTGTCGTCGTCCTCGATGCGCCCGCGCTTCATGAAGATGACGCGCTCGCACAGCCGCTCGACCTCCGCCATGTTGTGCGAAGCGATCAGCATCGTGACGCCGCGTTCGGCGCGATAGCGCTCGAGCCGAGAGCGCACCCAGTCGGCGGTGTCGGGATCGAGCGAGGCGGTCGGCTCGTCGAGGAAAAGCAGGTCCGGCGCATTGATCAGCGCCTTGGCGAGCGACACGCGCGTCTTTTGCCCGGCCGAAAGCTTGCCGGTCGGCCGGTTGAGCAGGTCGATCAGCTCGAGCTCGGCGGCGATTTCGCCGATGCGATGCCTCAGTTCGGCGACGCCGTAGAGCATGCCGAACACGGTGAGGTTCTGCCGCACCGTGAGCCGCATCGGCATCTCGACATAGGGGCTTTCGAAATTGATGCGCTGAAGCACGCGATAACGCTCGCGCGGCATGTCGGCGCCAAGCACCCGCGCCGTGCCGGATGTCGGCGTGGTCAGTCCCATCAGCATCGCGATGGTGGTGGTCTTGCCGGCGCCGTTGCCGCCCAGAAGTCCCGTGATCGATCCATAGGGAAGCGCGAACGAAATGCCATCGACGGCCGCCGCGGTCTTGTAGACCTTGGTTAGCCGATCGGCGCGGACCGCGGGTTCGGGGCTGGAATCCATCGCTTTTTGGCTCAGGCTGCCAGAGTTGGCCGCTTGGCGTAGGGTGCGCAAGGCCCCAAGTTCCTTTCCGTCCGTAGTCTTCCGAAATTGATTCCCGCCTCGCAGACGCCGATGAAGGCGCCGTGGCTGCCGGTTTTGCAGCGCCGCGATCAGGTGGCCAGGCTTTTTTGCGAGCACGCCATGTTCGATTCATTCGACTGCCAGTGCATTTACGTGGAGATCCGCAACGCAGCGGAGCCTCGCTCGGGAAGCGTCGAATACCGGGCGAAATCCTGCGCCGTGTGCCAGGCGCGCGCCGCACTGCTGCGCGGGGAAACCAACGCCGTCGTCGCCTTCGAGGCCTCCGCGCCGCGCTACGAGCGGATGCACTGACCGCCGCCGGTTAACGCCGGACAGTTCTCCTCGCCGGTCGCAGCGCGCGGATCTGGCCGCGCGCGGTCTTGCCCCGCTGTGCTTGCGCGCGCGCTCCGCTATCCTTGCGCCATGCCATCGTTTGCGCCCGGAGAGATGCCGCACGCGCCGCGTACGGTGCGGCTCAAGACGCTGATCACGCTGCGCTGGTTCGCGGTGATCGGGCAGGCGCTGACCGTCTTCATCGTCTACTACTGGCTCGACTTCGACTTGCCGATCGCCGCCTGTTTGTCGGTGATCGTGCTCTCGGCCTGGCTCAATGTCGCGCTGCGCATGCACTACGGCCATGTGCAACGGCTCGAGCCTGCGCCGGTCGCCTGGCTTCTCGCCTGCGATATCGCGCAGCTCACCGTGTTGATGGTGCTCACCGGTGGGCTCGAAAATCCCTTCGCCTTTTTCGTGCTGGCGCCGGTGTCGATCGCGGCAATATCGCTGCCGCTGCGCTACACGCTTCCGCTCGGGCTGTTCGCGGTCGCAACCTCGACCCTGATCGCGTTCTTCTACTGGCCGCTGCCGTGGTCGAGCACCGAAACGCTGGTGCAGCCGCCGCTCTACATCTTCGCGACCTGGGTGGCGAACCTGGTCGCGATCGTGTTCATCGGCGCCTATGCGTGGCAGGTCGCCGAAGAGAGCCGCGTGATGGCGGACGCGCTGACCGCGACCGAGCTGGTGCTGGCGCGCGAACAGCATTTGTCCCAGCTCGATGGACTTGCTGCTGCGGCTGCGCATGAACTCGGCACGCCGCTCTCCACGATCGCGGTGGTGGCGAAAGAACTGCAGAACGCGCTGGGGCCGGACTCGCCGCATGCCGCGGACGTGAAGCTGTTGCGCGAGCAGGCGCAGCGCTGCCGCGAGATTCTGGGCAAGCTTTCGGCGCTCCCGTCCGGCTGGACGTGGTTCGATCGGGTCAAGCTTTCCGCTTTGGTCGAAGAGATCGTGGCGCCGCATCGCAATTTCGGAATCGCAATCGATGTCGTGCTGCCGTTGGGACCGGCCGCCGAGCCGATCGTGCACCGCTCGCCCGCGGTCCTCTACGGGCTCGGCAATCTGATCGAGAACGCGGTCGATTTTGCCAAAACTCGCGTCGAAATCGCGGTGCGCTGGAGCGAGCAGGAAATCGCCGTGACGATCTCCGACGACGGGCCTGGCTTCCCGCCGGAAATTTTGAGCCGCATCGGCGAGCCGTATGTGACAAGCCGCCGCAGGGCCACGACCGAGGGCGAGGAGACGGGCTTGGGCCTCGGCTTTTTCATCGCCAAAACGCTGCTGGAACGCTCTGGCGCCGCGTTCGCCTTCCTGAACCGGCCCGCGCCCGAGCAGGGCGCCGTCGTGCGCGTGCGGTGGGCGCGCAGCGATTTCGAAGCGCCAAATGAGGACTTGAGCCCGCCAGCTGCGTCGCATAGCTGATGGACACGTGTTTGGGAGCAGTATGATCATGATGTCGATGACGGATGTGGCGCCGGCGCCCGCGCCGATTCCAGGCGAACGCACGCTGTTGATCGTGGAGGACGACAAGTCGTTCCTCACGCGGCTCGCGCGCGCGATGGAGCAGCGCGGCTTTTCGGTCGCGACCGCCGAGACCGTCGCGGACGGCCTGTTGCAGGTCGAGAAAGCGCCGCCCTTCTATGCGGTGGTCGACATGCGGCTCGGCGACGGCAATGGACTCGACGTCATCTCGGCGCTGAAAAGGCGCCGGCCCGAAGCGCACGGCGTGGTGCTCACCGGCTACGGCAACATCGCGACCGCCGTGAATGCCGTGAAGCTTGGCGCGATCGATTATCTGGCGAAACCCGCCGATGCCGACGATGTGGTCCATGCGCTGCTCGCGATCGAGGGCCGGACGGCGGATCCACCGGAAAATCCGATGTCGGCGGACCGGGTGCGCTGGGAGCACATCCAGCGTATCTACGAGCTCTGCAACCGCAACGTCTCGGAGACGGCGCGGCGGCTCAATATGCACCGCCGCACCTTGCAGCGCATCCTGGCAAAGCGCGCGCCGAAGTGATGCCGTAAAGCGTCATGGCCGGGCCTGTCCCGACCATCCACGTCTTTGAATCAGGAAAAATAAGTCGTGCATGCCCGGCACAAGGCCGGGCATGACGAATGAGAGCTAATGCCTGATGCTCGGCAGCATATCGTTGCCGGCTTGCTCGATCTTGTCGCCGAATTCGCGCGCGCGTGCGAACAGGTTCGAGGGCTTCAGCGCATCGACGAACTTCCCGATCGGGCCCTGCGGCGGGTTCGGCGTCTCGGCCTGCGCCTCGACGATCGGCCGGGCCCTGTCCGGCACCGTCACCATCGGCTGCGCGGTGATCACCGGCGGCGGCTGATAGGGCGGCTGCCCGAACTGCTGCTGCTGCGGCGGCAGTACGGGCTGGCGCAGCGCCTGCACCGTCGGCATGGAAGACACGACCGGCGCCGTTGTCGGAGCTGAAACGATCGGCGGCGGGACTGCGATGACGACGGACGCGGGCGCAGCCACCGGTGCAGGCCCGCGCACGACGGGCGACGGTTCAATTGCGGCAACCCGGCGCTGCTCCGCGCGCGGTTCGGTCTTTTCGGGACGCGGCGTTGCGGTGCGCACCGGCGCGCCTGCAGGCTCCGCGACCTTGATGGTCTGATCCTTGCCACTCTCCTGTTTGGTTTCTTTCTCCCAGAGCCGCGCCGGCGGGGCGATGTTGTCGTAGATCGCGACCGCATCGGTCGGAGCGAGCGACTTGGCCACGGGAGCCGCGGGCGGTTCGGCGGCATTCTGATGCAGCGCGGCCATCCGCGGCTGCTGCAGATGTCCGGAGAAGGCGCGGTTATAGGCGGAGATCAGCCCGGCGGCGATCAGCGTCGCGATCACCGGCGGAACGATCTGGCGTGTGAATTTGGCGGCGGCCGGCCCCAACCGCGAGATGGCAGCAAGCATCGTAAGCTCCCGTGCGCCCAGTCCCGAGCGGTGGGAATCTGACGGCTACTTTGCGGCGGCAACTTGGAAAAAGCGGAGCGATCTTGGGGAATTCTGCGGCTTGATCGTGATGCGGTTAACGTTTGCGAATCAGCACGAACGCGCCGCCGACGATCTTCAGTGCCATGCAGATGAGCAGCGCCATCCCGTAGGTCCCCGTCGCGTGGCGGATCAACCCGATAAGACCCGGTCCGAGCGCGCCCGCGAACGTGCCGATGGCAGTCGATAACCCCAGCACCAGGCCGAAGGCAGGCGCGGGAAACTCCCGCTGAATGATCAGCGCCGGCAAGGTGATGATGTTGCCGACCGAAAAGCCATAGAGGGCGCAGCAGGCAACCAGCAGGCTCGCGTCGGTGGTCCGCGTCATGACGAACAGCGCTGCGGCTTGGCTGAACATCGAGACCGACGAGATGAAGCGCGGGTCGAGGCGGTCGACCACCGTGCCGAGGCTGAGGCGCCCGATCACCGCGAAGGTCGTCATGACCGACACCGAGAGGGCCGCCTGCGCACGCCCGACGATCGGCTCCATGAAAGCGATCTGGTGCACGATGAAGGCGACCTGCGCGATCAGCGCGAGCGCAAAAGGACCAGAGACGGTCCAGAACGGCACGCTGCGCAGCGCATCGCGCCGGGTCCAGGGTGACGTCGGCGCAGCTTCATGAATTGCCGTGGCGTGTGGAGGCACCCAGAGGAAGATCACGGGCACCAGAACCGCGACCATCACCGCCGCCGCTATCAGCATTGCGGTGGTAAAATCCGTGAGCTGGATCAGCGCGACCAGTGCGGGTGCGACCACAATCCCGCCGAAGCTCGCGCCATTGAGTGCAAGCGAGATCGCCAGACCGCGCCGCCGCGTGAACCACTGGCTGATGATGGTCGGGATGGTGACGAGGCCAAGCCCGAGCCATCCGAACGACATCACGAGGTAGGCGGCGTAGACCTGCCAGGGCGCGCGCGCGAGCGCGAGCATCACGATGGCAAGCGCAAGCGCCGCCACGCCGAACAGCACAAAGCGCCGCGTGCCGAACCACACCAGCGCATTGCTGGTGAAGATCACCAGAAACGCGTTGAGCAGATAGGTCGCGGTGCTGGCGCCCGAGATCAGCGATGGTGGCCAGCCATGAAGGCGCGTCAGCTCGGCGAGATAGACCGAGTGGCCGTAGAGGCCGAAGCCCCAGCAGGCGAGCGCCATGAGGAAGCACGCGGCGACGACGCGCCAGCCGAAATAGCGCGGCGAGGATTCGTCGATCGCCCCATCCCGCATGCCCCAAGCATATAGGCGTGCATGCTACGGGGCGCACACGGAATGTTTCGTTCTAAGCCAAAGCGTGGGCCGCCGCGTAGTGGAAGACGATAGCGAACGCGGTCATGCCGACCGCAGCGGCGGCGATCGGCAGAATGATTTCGGTGACAGCGGTCACGCCTTTCTGGCGATCCTGCCAGGTCTCGAACTGGCTCGACCTCCACTCGCTGAAGCTCATGCGATCGTCCGCATGTTCTTCGGTATTTGCGCGCCCAACGCGCCAGATGACGTACGGAATGGCGATTGCCACGAGTAGCAAACCGGTGACGACGCTAAGCGAGAGATCCGCGTAGCCCGGGCCCGCGAAACCCCACGCCGCAATGGCCATCCAGGCAACAAGGCCGACGACGATGCCGTAGACCGCAAGCGGAAGCCGGTCGGTGCTCGGGGTATTCTTGCGCTCGGAACTCATGGCGACTTTCCAGATCGGAGCGCCGCCCCTACCGATCAGATGGTCGCGTCTGTGCGATGAGGCAAGGCTTTTGGCGCCGCGATTTGTTCGCAGTGGAACCTAGAATTCTGCGAACGGCCCCTGCGGGTCGGCAAGCGATTGAAGGCGCAAGGCCGCGCAACGCGCAAACGCGAGCATCATGCATTTGCGCGTCGACGCATGCAGGCGGTGCTCCGGCGCCTCGCAGACAAGGTGCGCGCCGAAGGCATCCGCAACGAAGAGGCCGGTGTCCTTCGGGAAAATCTCGCACGGCACTTCGACCGTGGTGGCGAAGAACAGCCGGTCGCAGTGCAGCCGGTAGTCCGTCCATTTCTGGTCGGCGCGAAAATCCTCGATCGAGGATTTTATCTCGACGATCCAGAGATCGCCCGCTCGGTTCATCGCCACGAGATCGGCGCGGCGTCCGGATGGCAGCGGGAGCTCGCTGACCGCCGAGAAGCCGAATTGGTGCAACAGGCGCATCGTGCCGCGCGCGACGCTAAGCGCGGTCGCGGATTGGCGGCCATCGACGGGCAAGGCTTTTGCGAGGGCAGGAAGCATGACGCGACACTGGCGGCGAGTCGCGAACAAATCAAGTACGAACGCCTCCTATTTGACTGTCGTCATGCGTTCGGGGAACGCCTGCGCCAGGGCCTCGCGCGTCGCCGCCACGACGCCGCGCTCGGTGATCAGCTTGGTCACAAGCCGCGCGGGCGTCACGTCGAAAGCATAGTTCGCCACCGCCGAGCCGTCGGGCACGATGCGCACGCTTTCGATGCGCCCGTCGGCAGTGCGGCCGGTGATCGTCGCGACCTCCTCGGCGCCGCGCTGTTCGATCGGAATCTCGTTCACGCCATCGCAAACCGCGAAATCGATCGTGGTCGACGGCAATGCCACATAGAAGGGCACGCCGTTATCTTTCGCGGCGAGTGCCTTCATATACGTACCGATCTTGTTCGCCACATCGCCCTGCGCGGTGACGCGGTCGGTACCGGTGATGACGATGTCCACTTGCGCGTGTTGCATAAGATGTCCGCCGACATTGTCGGCGATTACGGTGTGCGGCACGCCGTGGTGCCCGAGCTCCCACGCGGTGAGCGAGGCGCCCTGGTTCCGCGGGCGGGTCTCGTCCACCCACACGTGGACGGCGATGCCCTTGTCGTGCGCCTGATAGATCGGCGATGTGGCGGGGCCCCAGTCGACCGCGGCGAGCCAGCCGGCATTGCAGTGAGTGAGCACGTTCACCGGGCCGGCCTTCCGGGCGGCGATCTCTTCGATCAGCTTCACGCCATGACGGCCGATCGCGGCGTTGATCTCGACGTCTTCATCAGCGATCTCCTGCGCGCGCCGGTAGGCGGCCGCGACGCGCTCCTCGCGCGGCCGATTGCGCAAGCTCCCCATCATCTCATCGAGCGCCCATTTCAGATTGATCGCGGTCGGACGCGTCTCGATCAACAAAGCATAAGCGCGCTCCAGCGCGGCGTCGGACGCATCCGCGCGCGCAGCGAGCGCCATGCCGTAAGCCGCGGTTGCGCCGATCAGCGGCGCGCCGCGCACCTGCATGGTCTTGATCGCGCGCGCCGCATCCTCAGCCGTGTCGAGGCGGATCGTCGCGTAACGGTGCGGCAGCAGCGTCTGGTCGATCGTGCCGATGCTCCGATCGCCTTCGACCCAGATGGTGCGCGTATGCGTCCCGTTCACCTTCATGTGGCGCAGTCATTAGCCCGCTTTGCGGCTGAGGACAAAGCAAGAGGAGAGGGCGTTCCTGCTTGCGGGGCATGCGGCGTTCATCCAAGGTGCCCGTGGCGAGGCACCGCCGGAGGGCGAATGATCGACTACGAGGTCGAATACAACAACCGCGCGCGCGTTCCCGAGCATCCGCAAATCTTTGCACGCTGGAAGGCGGACGCCGCGGCGTATCGCGAGCGGATGAAGGCGGACGAGAACGCCGAGCTCGGCCTCGCCTACGGGACCAGCCCGCGTCAGACCGTCGACCTGTTCTTTCCCGACGTGACCGGGCACACCCCACTCGCGCTGTTCATCCACGGCGGCTACTGGCGCTCGCTCGAAGCCGCCACCTTCAGCCACATGGCGGCAGGGCTGAATGCGAAGGGCGTCGCGGTCGCGGTCGCGGGCTACGATCTCTGCCCGCAGGTCACGATCGGTCAGATCATCAATCAGATCCGCAATGCGTGCCTGTTCCTGTGGCGCCGGTTCGGGCAGCGGCTGATGGTGTACGGCCATTCGGCGGGCGGGCACCTCTCGGCCTGCATGCTGGCGACCGACTGGAAGAAGTTCGACCCGAAGGCGCCGGCCGACCTGGTGCCCGCAGCTTACTCGATCTCGGGCTTGTTCGATCTCTCGCCGCTGATCCACACCGCGATGAATGCCGATCTGCGCCTCGACGAGGTGGAGGTCGGGCGGATCTCGCCGCTGATCTGGCCCGTTGCCGGTGGACGGGTGTTCGATGCCGTGGTGGGTGGCGCCGAATCGTCCGAGTTCCTGCGCCAGAGCCGCATCGTTGCCGACGCCTGGAGGCAGAGGGGTGTGGACGCACGCTATGAGGAAATCGCGGGCGCAAACCATTTCACCGTGCTCGATCCGTTGGCCGATGCCGCGAGCGCCATGACGGCGCGCTGCGCCGCGCTCGCGGCGAAATGCGCCAAGGTGGAAAAGTAGCGCGGCCGGTTTGTTCCGCGCGCGGCGGCACGCTATATGCGCCTTTAGTTTTGAGCATGATCTGATCCGAAAACCGGTGCCCACTTTTCGGGATCATCCTCTATCGGAGGCCTTCTCGATGCAGCCGCTCCGCCGCGCAAATCCGCCACACGACTATCGCGCCGAACTGTTCGAACTGATCCGCACCCGCTCGTTCGGCCGCGGCAAGATCATGCTCGCCTCCGGCCGCGAGAGCGACTTCTACTTCGACCTGCGGCCGACCACGATCCATCCGGCGGGCGCGACCGCGGTCGGCGAACTGATCTGCGATGCGCTCGAAGACATGAACGCCGAGTTCGTGGGCGGGCTCGAGGCGGGCGCGATCCCGATCGCGACCGCGGTTGCGATCGCAAGCCACCGGCGCGGCGGCAAGCTTCAGGCGTTCTTCGTGCGCAAGAAGGTCAAGGAGCACGGCGCCAGGAAGATGATCGAGGGTCTGCCGAAGGGCGAGTCTCTGAAGGGTCGCAACGTTGTGGTGCTTGAGGATGCGACGACCACCGGCGGCTCGTCGATGCAGGCGGTCAGGGCGCTGCGCGAGGAGGGGGCCAGCATTCTTTGCGTGTTGACGATCGTCGATCGCCTCGAA
>Ga0310810_10005441_pt1 | contig 14237 bp, 10 predicted proteins | sample NCmetagenome_FD_207641 | JGI IMG/M metagenome (GOLD analysis project Ga0310810, IMG submission 207641) | Soil microbial communities from experimental microcosm in Duke University, North Carolina, United States - NC | ecosystem: Engineered > Artificial ecosystem > Soil microcosm > Unclassified ... | reverse complement strand
TATGCTGCCGCTCATGAAGATATCCGAAGTCGAGGCTGTTGACGTCTACCGCGCCTGGCTGCGGGTGATGTCGGCCGACGGTACCATTCCACGCAGTCTGCAGGAAAAGATGATCGCCTTCCAAAGACAGTCGCTCAAGGTCGAGCGCGAAGTGACGCCCGAAGGCGTTTACGATTTGTCGATGGTGCGCGCGCTCAACGCTGAGCTGAGGAAAACCAAGTGAGCCTGTATCAAGTCGACAAGCTGCTGTTTCAGCTCTTCAACGATCTCGACTTGCAGCGGCAATACAAGCAAGATCCCGCGGCCGTGCTGCAATGCTACGATCTGCAGGCCGACGAGCTCGAAGCGCTGCGCAAAGTTGACGCCGGTGAGCTCTATCGCATGGGCGCGCACAGTTTTCTACTCTGGCAGTTCGCCCGGATGATGGAGCTCAGCCCCGCGGTCTATTTCAAACAGGTTCGAGGAGCATAATCGTTATGGGCAAGATATCGCTCGGCCTCGCCGCACCGCACAACCCCAACATTACATCCCGGCCTGAAAAGATGGCCGTCGAGGTGCAGACCAAGCTCGACTCCGCCTTCGGTCATTTGAAGAAGCAGCTATCGGAAACGTCTCCCGATTGTCTGTTGATTCTGACCAGCGACCACGTAACCAACTTTTTTTACAACAACGCGCCGATGTTTTGCCTGGGCGTTTCGGATACCTGCACCGGACCGGCGCCGAAAGAAATGACCGAGCTGCGAATTCCGCGCGCCACTTTGAAAGTCGACACGACGATGGCGAAAGGCTTGCTCGACTACGGTATCGAGAGCGGCATCGACTTCAGCTATTCGCGGGAGATGATTCTTGATCACGCCTTCATGGTGCCGCTGAGCCTGCTGACGCCGCACATGGATTTACCGATCGTACCGCTACACATCAACGGCATGCTGCCCCCCCGCCCCACCGCCAAGCGCTGTTATCGTCTCGGCCAGCAGATCGGCGACTATATTCGCAATCACTATGACGGCAAGGTCGCGGTATTGGCGAGCGGCAGTTTTTCCGGTGACATCGGCGGACCGAAGATGGGTTCCGTGGACACGGCGCTGGATTTGGAATTCCTCGACCTCGTGAAAGACGGCAAAGGCCAAGCGATGGTCGACAAGGCGACGCCGGAAACTCTCGAGCGGGCGGGCGTGGCGAACGAGATTCTGATTTGGATCACGTTGCAGGGTGTGCTCGGCAACCTCAAGCCATCTTTTACCGACTACATCTGCGGTAAGGATTGGTCGACCGCAGCCACTCTGGCGACCTGGCGGCCGGATCGCAGCTAATAGCAGACAAAACTCAGTTCTGACTCATCTCGGTGCGCTTGAACTCGTCGATTCTGATTTCGTGTTTGCGCAGCAGCTCGTAGAAATCCGTGCGCGACTTGCCGGCGAGCTTCGCCGCCTCGCTCGCCTTGCCGCCGCACAGCTTGAGCAGATGGAAGAGGTACTCCTTTTCGAATTCGTATTTGGCGGTCTTGTAGGACTTCACCGAATTGCGCGTCATGTTGGCGAAGGGATTGGCCGCCTCGCCGCGACCGCTCGCCATGGCGCCACGGATCAAAATGCAATCCTCGGTCAACATGTCGTGGCGGGTCATGGCAATGGCGTATTCGAGAGTGTTTTCCAGTTCGCGCACGTTACCCGGCCAGTCGTGAAGCATCAGCTTCTGCATCGCGTCCGGCGTGATTCCCTTGAGGTCCTTGCGCATCTGCTGCGCGAGTTGTTTCAGGAATCGATCGGCGAGCAACGGAATGTCTTCCTTGCGCTCACGCAGCGGCGGCAAATGAATCGGAATCACATGCAGCCGATAAAACAAATCGATGCGAAAATTTCCCTTGGCGACTTCTTCTTCCAGGTCCTTGTTGGTCGCGACGATGATGCGCACGTTGACCTGCACCGGCTTTTCGCTGCCGACCGGATAGAACTGGCGGTCTTGTAGAGCACGCAGCAACTTCGCCTGGATCGAGAGCGGCATGTCACCAACCTCGTCCAGAAAGAACGTCCCGTTGTTGGCCTGACTCAGGAGCCCGCGCGTGCTCTTGTCCGCGCCGGTGAACGAGCCTTTTTCGTGGCCGAAGAGCTCACTCTCAAGAAGCGGCTCGGGCAGCGCGGCGCAGTTCACCGCGACAAACGGTTTGTCTCTGCGGCTGCTCGCCAGATAAATCGCCTTGGCGATCACTTCCTTGCCAGTGCCGCTTTCGCCCTGAAGATAAATAGTGGATTCGGTATCGGCGATGCGCGAAACCGTGTCGAGCACGCTGCGCATCTTGGCGCTCTTGGCGACGATGTTGGGAAAATCGTAGGCCTGCTCCAAGAGTCCTTTGAGCCGCTGAATTTCCGTATTGAGCCGGCGGTTTTCCAGCGCGCGGGAGATTTGCAGCAGCAATTCCTGGGTGTTGAACGGCTTGGTCAGGTAACTGTAAGCGCCTTCCTGCATCGCCTCCACGGCGCTTTCCACAGAGCCGTAGCCGGTCAGAATGATTACACGCACGTCCGGCGTAATCGTGCGCAGCTCGCGCATCAGGGAGATACCGTCCTGATCGGCCAGCCGCAGATCCAATACGCAAAGATCGAAGACGCACTCTTTGGCCGCTTTGAGCCCCTCCGCGCCGTTCGCCGCCGAAGTGATACTATACCCGGCCCCCTGCAACTTCAGGCCGACCAATTCAATCAGATTTTGATCGTCATCAACTACGAGGATATTGCCTGCGGACATGAGTATTTTATCTTATCTACGCTCACAGCCCGCCGCCAAGGCGTTGCGACCGGAGCGGAAATCAGGCGCCGAGCTCGCCAGAGCCTGCTTCGACGCCATTCACTCTAACTTTTTTTGTTTGCGAGGCAATCCGGCAAGATGGCTCAAGACGAAGAAAAATTCCCCCATGTGAAGGAAGTCACCCGAATCTTTGATGCGTTTTGTCTCGCTTTTTATAGCTTTTTCTTACATGCCGATGGCCATTGCAAATTACTCACCAAAAGGGATTCGATCACGGGACTATTTTTCAAAAAATTATAACCACGGAAAATCCCATGCTCCGAATGATCACGTGCTGAAAGTCCGACAGCCCCCGTGAGGAAATTTTTTCTGTCGGGAATTCGCCTCTGGTTGTGCGAAAACTCTTACAGCTTTTTTCCCGGGAGAATCTCCGACAACGGAATTTCTCTTTATTAATTGCCTCCAAAAACCTGGTCGCGATTGGCACATTCTTTGTTTAGTAAGATTACACGTCGCTATCGGCCGATTCCGACCAAATTAATCGCGGCTTTCAATTCTGCAAATGTCTTTCTTTCCGACCGACGATCTCCAGCGGCTTGAGCCCAAAGCAGGCAAGACATCGTCGCTCGTCGCTGCTGTCGATTTGCGATCGCATAGCTTCGCCGAGACACCGAAGGGCGCCGAAATTAGAGCCGATATTATTCCCACCGCGTTGGCGAAGGTGACGACGCCGGAGGCGAATTCTGGCTGGACGGTCACCGGGCCAATGACCAGGGTCAGCTCAGCTGGGGCGTAGGAGTTGGTGTTTGCTGGCCGCGAGAGACGTACGAAGTAGCGTATAAGCTTAGCAACCCGGGGGTAAAGATGCAGCCAAACCGCAACAGGCGTGACGACCTTGCAGAGAATCACAGACACTCGAACAGCAATCCGGTGAGCTGCGCATTGGTCTTGGCTGGCGGAGAAGGAAAAAGGCTCCGACCTTTCGTGCATCTTTTGCGGCGCGATCTACTGCCCAAACAGTATGTGAACTTTATCGGCCGTCGTTCCATGTTGGAACACACTCTGGATCGGGCCGAGAAGCTAGTGCCGCGGGCTAGCGTATTTACGGTGATCAATCAGGGCCATTTGATCTTCCCGGAAGTGAGTCGCCAGGTGGCATCGCGCCAGCCGGGCACGGTTATCGTGCAGCCGGAGAACAAGGAAACCGCCCCGGGGATTCTTTTTCCTCTTATCCACATAGCAAAGCGCTATCCCGACTCGATCGTTACGCTACTTCCGTCGGATCATTTCGTTCTCGAAGAAGAGGAGTTACTCGAGCACGTGAGTGTCGCCCAGCAATGGGTCAAGCGCGACGAGTCGCGCATCGTGCTTCTGGGCGTACGGCCCGACCGTGATGAGTCGGACTACGGTTATATCGTACCCGGCTGCCGATCGAAGCGCGGCAGCCATACCTCGTTCCAAATCGCCTCGTTCGTCGAAAAGCCGGGTGACCGCGCTGCGCAGGCGCTCGCCCGCGACGGGGCGCTATGGAACACCATGATGATGGTGTTCAAAACCGCCACGCTCATGAGCCTCATCGAAGAAACCGCGCCGCAGCTCTTCGCGGTTTTCCGGAAGATCCACGACGCGTTGGGGACCAGCAAAGAGGCGGCCGTGATCGAGCAGGTCTATCGTGAACTTCCGCCGCTCAATTTTTCCCGCGATATCATCGAGCCGTTGGCGCGCTCGCATTCGGCGCAATTGCTGGCGCTGCCGGTGGAAAATGTTTTGTGGAGCGATTGGGGCTCGGAAAGCCGGATCATGGAAATTCTCCGACAGACCGGCTACGCCGGCCGGCTGAATGGCCTGGCAGCTCGCGACACGAACTTCAGCCACGGCTACGAGCCCATGCCGTTTATCCATGCTCACGAAGCGAGTCTCACGGCCGGCGACAGCCATCACTCGGCGCGCAAATCCGCGCGTTCGGCACACATCCCACTAGCGCTGGCGGCGACGGCGCGAGCTGGATGAGACGGAACTTCGGCGTGGCGCCATTCCCGCGCTGAACCGTCGAGGAGCTTGTTATGGGAACAATTCTGCTGATTATTTTGATCCTGTTGCTGGTGGGCGCTCTCCCGACTTGGCCCTATAGTTCCGGCTGGGGCTATTATCCGAGCGGCGGTTTAGGCTTGGTACTGGTCATCATCATCGTTTTGTTGCTCATGGGCCGCCTGTGAGCCAACAGCAGCACGGCAATTTTCCCTCCGGCATCTTCCCGACCCGGGTCGATTCCTGAAAGATCACAGGTAGGCCGGCCGTCGCCCCTTGATCGGCCGGTTTAAGGCTGCAATGATATCCACCATCACAACTTGTGACGATCCGGCGGCGTTTTTTCGTGTGCCTCACTCTCCGAGCCAATAAAGTCTTGTATCGTCAACGTCATCCAAAGACGCTTGGGCGCTCCAGGAGCGAGCATTTTGGCGCCGATGGTCACCGCGCAGGCTCATGAACGAAACTCCAATCCTGGTCGTCGACGACGAAGAGAATCTCTTGGTTCTCCTCGATCGCATTCTCAGCAAAGAAGGCTACGCCGTGCGCACCGCGCACGACAGCCAGCGCGCGCTTGACCTCCTCGGCACCAATCACTTTCGCGCCGCCGTGCTCGACATCAAGATGTTTCCCATCGATGGCGTCACCCTGCTCGGCATGCTCAAGGTGCGCGCGCCGGAGATTCAGGTGGTCATGATCACCGCTTACCCAACCGCCGACAGTCGCGCCGAATCGATGCAAAAAGGCGCGGCGGCCTACCTGACCAAGCCGCTGGATATCGCCGAGCTTAAGCGCGTTTTGCACGAATTAACCGCATAAGGCGGAGCCATGTCGAAGTCGCACCCAAGACGAGCCGGCGCTCAGTCATGAGAAAAGCCCTCGCCAATCGCGGCCTGATGGCTTTTCTCGCCGGGGTGACCGGACTGCTGATCGGCAATGCCTGGCTCGGCTACCAGCAAATGCGCCACTGGAGCAAGTGCCGCTCAACCTTCTATTTCAACGCGATCGCCGCCATGCCCCACGGTGGCCAGCTCACGGTCCAAACAAAAGTCGCAACGCCTGTTGACGGTCCTGTCACAAGCGTCATAGTGGTCAAGGATACCGGCATCGGCATCGATCCGGGCGATCGACCCAAGATCTTCGAACCTTTTTTCACCGCTAAAAAGCGCACCGGCTTGGGCCTGGGCCTGTCGGTGTGCGAACGCATCGTGGGGAACTACGGCGGGCGCATCGAAGTGGAAGACCAACTGGGCGAAGGCACCCAGGTTACGATTTTTCTGCCGCTGGAGCCGGACACGAAGGTGCGGGCAGACTCGGTCTTTCCGCCGGCCGTGTGAGCTGGAGTTCGGCGCGGATTCGGTTGTGTCTACCGCGGTGGTGCGCGAAACATGTCAAAGCAGGCGAGTTGGTCGTTGGAAAATCCTGTCCCTGCGGAGGAATTGGGCGGCGGTACTGTCGCCGAATTGGTCGGCGCCATTGACTGGTCCGAAACTCCCCTTGGGCCCGCCGGCTGTTGGCCGGAAGATCTGCGGCAAACCTTGCGCACCCTCCTCGAAGACCCCGAGCCTCGCTTTCTCTGGTGGGGCGAGTCCCGTGTTACCTTCTATAACGACGCCGCTCTTGCGCTTCTCGGTGCCGCGCACCCACAACTTCTGGGGCAGCCGGCGGAACAGGCGCGCTTCGGCGACGGCACGAAAATCCCATTCACTAACAAGACGCCGCAGGACGTCGAGCCGCTCGCCGTAACGGTGCAACACCGCGGCTTCGCCGAAGAAGCCCACTTCATATTTGATCATCGCGCCGTTGCCGGCGGCGTCGTCAGCGCGGCGACGGAAATCACCGATCGGGTTTTGAATCAGCGGCGCATGCGCATCCTGCGCCGGCTCGCCAGCGTCGAAGCGCGCACCACTGACCTGGCCTGCCGAGCGGCAGCGCAAATCATCGAAGAGCAGCCGCGCGATTTTTCCTTCGCGCTCATCTATATGATCAATGTCGGCGAGAAGCAGGCACGACTGGTACGCCGGGTCGGCATCGCCGCCGCCGATCCGCACGCGCCGGCGCTGATCGATCTGGAAAATCCCTCGGACTGTCCCTGGCCGCTGGCGCGCGTGCTTCAGGGCAAAACAGAAAAAATCTTTGGGCTCGACCGCGCAGCGAAGCTGCCAGGCGGTTTTTGGCCCGAGCCCGCCCGCGCCGCCATGCTCGTTCCTTTCGCCGGCGCGGAGCGCCTTGCCGGCTTCATGATCGTCGGCGCGAGCCCGCGTCTTGCGCTCGATGCGAGTTACGCAGATTTTCTCGAACTTTTTACCGCCACACTGGCCGGCACGCTCGCTCAAGCACGCGAGCGCGAGCAAATCCGCGCGCAGAGAGAGACTGCGGCAGTGCTCGAGCAATTGAAAAACCGTGAAACCGAACAGGCGCGCGAAGCGCGCGCCGTCGGCCAGCTCTATCGCTTGAGCTCGCAGTTGCTGCGGCCCGCGAGCCTGAGCGATGCCCTGACCCAGATTCTCGACGCGTCCATCGAGCTTCTCGGCGCCGACATCGGCAATGTGCAGATCCACGACGCCGAGCGCGGCGAGCTCAGGATCATCGCTCAGCGCGGCTTCAGTGCGGAATTTCTAACCTATTTCGAAAAGGTCAGCGCCGATGACGGCAGCGCCTGCGGCAGGGCGCTGGCCACGCGCGCGGAGGTTTTCATCGAAGACACCGAGCGCGATGAAAGGTTTCGGTCTCATCGCGCAATGGCGGCCAAGGCGCGTTTTCGCGCGGTTTTCTCCGTGCCGCTGATCAGCCGGCGCGGCGATGTCCTCGGCGTGCTCTCGACCCACTGGCGCGAGCCGCGCCGGCCCGACGAGCGCGAGGTCCGCATGCTCGAGCTTTACGCCGGCCATGCGGTGGACGCCATCGAACGCATCGGCGCCGAGGAAGCGCAGCGCGAAATCGAGATCGATCGGCAGAAATTCGTTTCCTTGGTGGAGAACAGTTCCGACTTTATCGGACTGGCGACACCCGAGGGACGGATCTTGTATATCAATCCAGCGGGCCGCGACATGATCGGTCTCGACAGTGAGGCTGCCATGCGCCAGGCCTGCATCGATGACTATTTGTGTGCCGACATGCGGCGCTATTACGAGACCGAAGTGCTCGACAAAGTACGCAGCTCGGGACACTGGGAAGGCGAAGTCGCCTTCCAGCACACCAAGACGGGTGCGGCAGTGCCGGTCTATCAAGCGGTCTTCCAAATCCGTTATCCCAAAGACGGCGGTGCGCTGTGCCTCGCCACGGTCGCGCGCGACATCAGCCGGCGCAAGCAGTCGGAAAAGATGCTGCGCGCCAGCGAAGAGCGTTTTCGCATCGCCACCCGCGCCGGCAAAGTCGGCGTCTGGGACTGGGACATCGTCCACAACCGCATCTCCTGGAGCGAATCGCTCTACGCCATACACGGCGTCAAGCCGGAAGCGTTCAACGCCACCCTCGAATCCTACGCCGCGTTGATCCACCCCGAGGACAGCTCACGGGTGTCGGAAAAAATCGCCCGTTGTCTGGAAACCGGCGAAGCCTACGAGATCGAGTTCCGCATTCTTCGACCCGACGGGCAAATCGTCTGGATATTCACCGACGGCACGGTCATCCACGAGGGCGGGCAGCCGGTGCGCATGATCGGTGCGACGGTAGATATCACCGCACACAAGCACCTCGAGGAGGCGCTGCGGCAGAGCGAGCGCAAGCTGCGCGATCACGCGCAGCAGTTGGAACAACAACTGATCGCCTCAGGTCGGCTGATCTCGCTCGGCGAAGTGACGGCATCGATGGCACACGAGTTCAACAACCCGCTCGGCATCATCATTGGCTTCGTCGAAGATCTGCTCGGCGGTAAAAAAGCCGGCGATGCGGAATTTCACGCACTGAAAATCATCGAGGAAGAATCCAAGCGCTGCAAGAAAATCGTCCTGGACTTGATGGAGTACGCCCGACCGAAAAACGCCGAGATCGCGCCCACCCAGATAGCCAACGTGGTCAGCCGCTGCATCCAGCTGCTCGAGACCCATCTTTACAAACAAAGGGTCGAAGCCGTCGCCAAGATCGATCCGGCACTGCCGCGCATCCACGCCGACGCGCAGCAATTGACTCAGGTGCTGGTGAATCTTTTCTTGAACGCCATCGACGCCATGCCCGCCGGCGGCAAGATCACCGTCGCCGCGGAACTGGACGCCGAAAGCACACCTCCGGCCCTGGTACTGAGCGTCGCAGATAACGGCATCGGTATCGAGAACGATTTTATACCGAAAATCTTCCAACCGTTTTACACCGCGAAAAAGCGTCGCGGCCTGGGCCTCGGCTTGCCGATCTGCGAGCGCATCATCACCAACCACGGCGGTCGCATCGAAGTAAAAAGCCGCCCGGGCGAAGGCACCACGTTCATCGTCTATCTGCCCCTCGCGCAGCCCGCCAAAAGATAAAGCTCCGCCGCGCAGCGCTAAAAGGCTGCGGTTATCTTCTGTCGATTTTGTGAGCCGGGTGAATCGGGAGGGCGACGATCCGGAAAGATCGACGCAGCGAGGAAAGAAAGAAGAAGAGAGAAAGGGGGAGCTGTCAGTAATCGATCATGATCCGATCGCGCACGCCTTTGACCCCGGGCACGCTCAAGGTCGCACGCACCGCAGCAAGCTTCTGCCGCGGTGTGGCAACCCGACCTTCGAGATACACGGTGCCGTCATCGACATAGGATACGTGGACGCCATTGATGGCGCGGTCGCGAATCGCCTTGTAGATCTCGATCTGAAGCCGTCGCTCCGACAATGGGTCGATCTCATTGACGACCGGCGGATGACCTTTGATCGCTACACTCTTGTTGTCCGGTATAAGCGGCGCTTTTTTCGCGGGTGTTTTGACCGGTGGCAGAGGCTCGGGATTTTCGTTTTCGGCAGCCATCGGCGTTTCCGACGGAGACGGAGTTTTGCTTTCAGGATCGGGAATCACCGGCTGCAAATCACTGGGCACGGGAGTGACCTGGGAAACCGTATTCTGGTTATCATTATTTTTATTGTGGTCGTTTTCAGAGGCGACATTCGGCGGAGGCATCGGCTCCTGCTCGGGTCTCGGAACATGGGCCAAATCAGATAACTTCGCCCAATAGCCGCGCACCATTGGAGCGAGAGCCGGTTCTCCTTGCACCGCAATAAACAGCGCAGTCGCCACCACCAGGCAAAGCAGGAGCAATCCGCGCACCCCGCTGCGCCGGGGAGGACGCTGCGGTTTGTGCCAATTGAGTTCCATGTAAAACGGCGAGTCCGGTTCCGACCGGTGGTCCCTCCAACCGTCGGAGAATTCCTCGTCTCGCCGCTTTGGCCGCACATTCGCCGACCGCACGTTTTGTTCCGGACGCGGCTTCGCACCCGGTTCCGAGGCCGAAGCAACCTCTAGTTGCCGCGTGTCACGCATATCGGTCGATGGGTCGGCAAGTTTCAATTCGCGCGCCGCCTCGTCGATGTCTGACGCAGCCACGCTTTTCTTCCCCTTTGCGTAGGCGACCAACAACGCGTTATCGCAAATGACATTGATCAGCCGCGGTACCCCCCCCGTATAACGCGCGAGGCGCCCGATGGACGCGGTGTCGAACAGGTCTTGTCTTTCGCATTGAACGGTTTTTAGGCGGGTCTCGATATAAGCAGGAATCTCCCCTTCCTGGAGCGGTCTCATCCGATACCGAGCGACGACCCGTTGTTTGAGCTGAAACAGGCTGTCGCGATCCAGCTTTTCCTCCAGCTCGGGTTGCCCCACCAGGACAATCTGGATCAGCTTTTCGGTGTTGGTCTCCAGGTTGGAAAGCAACCGCAACTCTTCGAGTATTTCCTCGTTGAGATTCTGCGCCTCGTCAATGATGAGAGCGACGATATCGCCTTTCTTGAGCTGATCGATGAGATAATCGTAGAACTGACCGAGGAGTGTCAGTCGATCCGCCTCAGGGTTCAGCGGCAATCCCAAATCCGTCAGAGTTAATCGGAACAGCTCGTTGAACGTGAGATGAGGATCGAAGATCCACGCCGTGTGAACACGATGATCGAGGTTGCCGAGCAGTCTCTTGAGCAAAGTCGTTTTACCGGTTCCCGGCTCTCCGGTGACGACGACGAAACCTTTGCGCTCTTCAATGCCGTAGCGCAGGGTCGCGAAGGCTTCTTCGTAGCAGGAGTTGTTAAAGAAAAACCGCGGGTCCGGCGTAACGTTGAACGGAGACTCAGTAAATCCAAAATGTTCGTTGTACATGGCTACCACCTTCCGACATCGTCAGATTGACGATGCACGCTGCCTGGCGATCAATTGAGTGGCTCGAAAAAAGCATCCTCTTTATGCACGTACCCTCGGATGTTCTCCCCGTTGGAAAGAGCCCCGACCCGGAAATACTCGCCGCGCTTTCCCATCAATTTTATTTCCGTTCCGGGGCGGAGGGTGGCGATGATTTCGGATCCTGCGGTCGGTTCTTCACGGACAAAGGAATTACCGACTACTTTGAATCGGCTTGGTCCTGACTCGGCATTGCGCCGCGAGCCGGAATTGTTACCCGGGGAAGGCTGTACAGCCGGTTTGGTCGTCGAGCCTTCGACATTCTTTTTGGTCGTAGGCTCCGGGGGTTTGGTGCTGGTCTGCACAGTCTTTTCGGCGAGCGTTTTTTGCGGTGTTGAAGACTTGGGAGCATAGGAACGCTCGTCGTCTGCGCCGGAAACAGTCTCCGACGATGTCAATCTGACCGCTTCGTCATCGCGCGAACGGGTCATCAAGGCGTTGCGAATTTGCTCCGGAATCGGCGCTACCACGGCCTTGAATTTTTCAATGGGTTCGCTCACGACGGACAAGTAATCCTCGTGGGCGCGATAGGAAAAAATCTCGACCACTGCCAAGACCCACACCAGGGTCGCCACCGCGGCTGCAAGGCCCAGCCAGCGCGCTTCGGTCGGGTTTGGAACAATCGGCGGCGGATTGGAAGTAACCGGCGGCGGATTCGCGGCAATGGCCAAATTCACATCGGGTCGAGGAATACTGTCTTCCTCGATGTCTTCGCGGTTTTCAGACTCTTTAGTTTCAATTTCAAACTCTTCAAGGTCAACGGAATCGTCGGCGACCGGACTTGCTTCGGTCCACGGCAATATAACCGGCGGGTGTTCCTCCAGCCGAAGGTCAGCCACCGTCTCGGCAACCATTTCTGCCGTCACCGATTTCTGCGACTTCGCATAGGCGATAAGAAGAGCGTTGTCGCAAATGACATTGATGATCCGCGGCACTCCCTTGGAGTATTGCGAGATCTGCTCCACCGCTCCGGCGGCAAAAATGCGGCGCCCAGCGCAACCGGCGGTGGCCAACCGAAAGTCGATGTAGGGACCGATTTCGTGATTTGCCAGGGGCACGATTCGAGAACGGAGAACGATGCGTTGCTTCAATTGACGAAGCGACGGGTGGTCCAGTCGCGATTCCAGTTCAGGCTGGCCGATTAGCACGATCTGAAGCAGTTTGGTCCCGGAGGCTTCGAGATTGGACAGGAGCCGCAGTTCCTCGAGAATATTGTCGCTTAGATCCTGTGCTTCATCGATCAACAAAGCGACGATGTGATCTTTCCCGAATTGGGCCAGGAGATAGTCATAAAACTGTCCGAGCATTTCCAGTCGGTCCGCGCGCGGATTTGTCGGCAGCCCGAGATCGGAAAGTACGAGACGGAAGACTTCAGGAAAGCCGAGATGAGGGTGGAAAATCCAAGCCGTGTGGATATGGGGATCCAGCTCGCTCAATAGCCGCTTCAGCAGCGTAGTTTTGCCGGTCCCCGGTTCGCCGGTGACAACGATGAAACCCTTGCGTCCGGTGATGCCATATCGAAGTGTGGCAAAAGCTTCGTTGTAGCAAGAGTTGGCAAAGAAAAATTGCGGGTCTGGAGTTACATTAAAAGGCGGCTCCCGTAAGCCGAAAAAGCTCTCGTACATTGCAACTCTCGCCGAAGAAAAACCAGAATCGCGAAGCCCAACCTATGACAAATTGAACGAAAGCCTAACGCAAAAAATTCAAGCGCACCACACCCCAAAGCCGTGCAATGGGCGTGCCTCCGTGATGCCGATGCGAGCTTTGATCGGAGCGAAAATGCCTGAAAGGAAAAGCTGCGCATCTACTCTGAAGGGCAGTTATAGTTGGCTGGTTTGCAGGCCATGACGGGCCGTTTGCTTTGGGCTAGGACATCTTGGTCGCGATGTCTTTCTCTTTGTAGAATTTCTTGTCCAACCCATAGCTTCGCATTTTGCGCGACAGGGTGCGCACGCCGATTCGGCAGCTCTTCGCCGTGAGGCCGACGTTACCGCCTAGATCTTCCAGCTTCTGCGACAGATAGTGCTTTTCCATCTGCCTGAGCCACTGTCGGAGCGAATTTGAGCCGATGACGGGAGTCTTCTCCGCGGGCGACGTCGCATCCGGCAATTGGATGTCCTCAATGATGCGGCCGGTCGCCAAAAGAACCGCGTTCTCCAGTAGATTCTGCAGCTCGCGGATGTTACCGGGCCAGGGGTAGGCGATCAGACGAGCCAGCACTTTGTCGGACACGTTGACAATCCGTTTGCTTTTGGCGATCGGATGATGCTGGAGAAAATTTTGCACCAGCAGAGGAATATCGGTCGAGCGCTCATGCAGCGGCACAAGCCGAATCGACACCCTATTCAGACAGCGGTAAAAATCGACACACAACCGGCCGTCGGTTAGCGCCGCCTTGACCGGCAGGTTGCTCGCCGCGATGACGCGAAAATCGACATGCACAGTCTGGTCTGCACCCAGAGGAAGAATCTTGCGGTCCTCGATCGCGCGCAGGAGCTTGGCCTGCATGGCCAGCGACAGGCTCTCGATGCCGTTAAGGAACATCGTACCGCCGTGAGCCGCGAGGACCTTGCCTATCTTCGCTTCGTCTCCAGCGGAGCCGAACAGCTCGATCGCTAACTGGTCTTCCGCAAAGTCAGCGCAATGAATCGTGACAAATGGTCCCGCCCGTCGTTCGCTGTGATAGTGAATCGCGTGCGCCACCAGCTCTTTGCCAGTGCCCGCCTCGCCCTCGACCAGGACGGGCCTCTCTGTCGGGGCGGCGGCGCGAATCTGCTCGAAGACGCGATGCATCTGCGGCGTCTGGCTGAGCATTTCACTGAACTGAAACCGTTCCTTCAGCCAGCGCCGCAGATGGCGAACTTCCATAACGCTCTTGGTACTTTCCAGAGCTGCCCGGGTAGACTCAAGGATCGTCGCGAGATCGAACGGCTTGGTTACGAAATCGCAGGCGCCGAGCTTCAATACATCCACCGCGGTACGAATATCAGCATAACCCGTGATCGCGATCACAGGCAGGTCGGGATAGCGCTGATGGATCTGCGAAATGAATTGCACGCCGTCCATTCCCGGCAGTTTGATATCGGTAATGACAAAGTCGATATCGTCGTTAAGACGCCGCA
>Ga0310810_10005440_pt1 | contig 14239 bp, 14 predicted proteins | sample NCmetagenome_FD_207641 | JGI IMG/M metagenome (GOLD analysis project Ga0310810, IMG submission 207641) | Soil microbial communities from experimental microcosm in Duke University, North Carolina, United States - NC | ecosystem: Engineered > Artificial ecosystem > Soil microcosm > Unclassified ... | reverse complement strand
AGACATGCCGCCAGCCCCACGATGCCCTCGGAGTGGGCGGCGAGGGCCTCCTTGTCGATCCTGGGCCGCCGGTAAAAGCCTTCCGTGTATCCGATCGAGGTGAGCCGGACCAGGTTCTTGTATCCGGTCCGGTTCTTGGCCAGGAGCACGAGGTGGCTGTAGGCCGCGGGCGCCCAGCTCGGCTTTTCCCTGGCCTGTCGCGGCCCGTACGCGAGGTAGGCCTCGAAGCCCAGGATCGGGCGAATCTTCTGGGCCTTGGCCTCCTCGTAGAAGCTCCAGGCCGCATGCATGTTGCCGTGGTCGGTCACGGCCAGGCTGTCCATGCCCAGCTTCTTGACGTGGGCGACCAGCTCGGGGATACGGTTGGCCCCGTCGAGCAGGGAGTATTCGCTGTGGGTATGGAGATGGACGAAAGGCATCGCTAGCGCTCCCGCCGCTCCAGCTCGCTCCACACCTGCTCCAGCGGCACCCCGCGGGCGTGAAGCAGAACGAGGAGATGGTATAGCAGATCGGCCGTCTCGGCAGTGAGGCGAGCCTCGTCCTCGGCGGTGGCCGCGACCACGGTCTCGACCGCCTCCTCCCCGACCTTCTGGGCGATCTTGGCGACCCCGCGGTCGAGCAGCTGCACGGTGTAGGACCGGTCGGGCCGGGTCTCTGCCCGCCGTGCGATGGTGGTAGCGAGCCGGCTGAGCGGGTGGCCGCCGGGGTCCGCTCCGGGCACCGGCTCGCCTTCCGAAAGCACCGTGCTGAAGCAGGTGCGCTCGCCGGTATGGCAGGCCGGGCCGGTCTGGTCCACCCGGTAGAGCACCGCGTCGCCGTCGCAATCGAGCCGGACCTCGACCACCCGCTGGACGTGGCCGGAGCTCTCGCCCTTGCGCCAGGGCGCCCGGCGGGAGCGGCTGTAATAGTGGGCTTCGCCCGTGCTCAGGGTACGCGCGAGCGCGTCCCTATCGGCATAGGCCAGCATCAGGACGTCACCCGACCGGCGCTCCTGGGCCACCACAGGGACCAATCCGTCGGCCCCGAACCGGATCGCCGACCACCAGCTGTTCTGGGACACGCCGAGAAGCTATCGGTCCCCCCGGCGATTGTCAAAAGCCGTTGTGGCTCCTTATCTTGCTCCCGTTGCTCCATCCCCGGACCTCCGCCTTCGGAGCCCTTGTGCCCAGCCTTCGCGCCGCCTCCACCGCAACCCGTTTCCTCCCCCTTCTGCTCCCGCTGGCCCTGGCCTGCGGGGACAGCGGCGGCCCCAATGGCGGCCCCGTGGTAGACTGCGAGCAGACCGACCCGGTACAGCTCTCCGTCGGCGAATTCATCACCAAGGACCCCGCGGAGACGGCCTGCGTCCGGATCCCCGCGGCCGGGAGCGCCGGGGCGGAATACCTCTACCTGGCCGTGTCGGCCGCGCCGACCGAGTCCAACGCCGGGACCTCGACGCCCTACCGGCTGGTCGGCTCGGCCGAGGGCCAGGCTGCCAGCGCCGCGGTGCGCTCCAGACCTCGGCCCGAAGCGGCGGTCCGGCCCACTGCAGCCCAGCAGTTTCACGCCCGGATGCGCGGCGTGGAGCAGCGCCTGGCCCGGCAGCCCCACCCCGCCCAGGCCGCGGCCAAGGTCCGGGTCAACGCCAAGGCCGTACCGAACATCGGTGACACGCGCACCTTCTCCGTCCTCAAGTCGGCCACCGCCGCCGGCACCTCGGCCGATGATTTCGTGAGCGTGACCGCCACGGTGAAGCACGTGGGGAAGAAGGTGGTCATCTACCTCGACAACGCCTCGCCGGTCACGGGCGGGTATACCCCGACCGACATCGCCAACATCGGGGGCCTCTTCGACGACGAGCTGTACCCGATCGATACCACCGCCTTCGGTCGGGAGTCCGACGTGGATGGCGACGGCCAGGTGCTCGTGCTCCTGACCGACCAGGTCACCCGGCTTGCCGGCTGCGACAACGGCCAGGTAGTGGTGGGCTTCTTCTTCGCGCTGGACCTGTTCCCGGGCCAGGCGGGGTCCAATGGCGCCGAAGTGTTCTATGGGTTGACGCCCGACGCTGCGTGCGGAGTGGACGTTAGCAGGGCGGTGGATCTGCTGCCGGGGGTGTTCATCCACGAGTTCCAGCACATGATCAATTTCAACCAGCATGTGCTGGTGCGGAACGGCGACGCCGAGGATACATGGCTGAACGAGGGACTCTCGGGCTTCGCGGAGGAGCTGGGCGCTCGGCAGGTGCCCGACACGCGCTGCGTGGACAATGACTGCCTCACCCAGTTCGGCATTGGCGATTTCATCAACGCCTACGACTTCCTGTCGTCGCTGGAAGAGAACTACCTGATCGGCCCGGCCACGCCACCACTGCCGCTCTCGGAGTACGGAGCCACTTGGCTCTTCGTGAGATGGATGGGAGACCATTTCTCCACCACCCAACCGCTCGCGACCGATTTCACCCGCAAGCTGGTACAGACCAACCGGACCGGGGCCGACAACGTCGAAAATGCGACCGGCGAGGACTTCCCCACGCTGATCACGCAGTGGCATCTCACCAACTACACCGAGAGTCTGGCCCAGTTCACTCCCGCGAGCGATCGGATTAGCTACACGTCGTGGGCCTTCCGGGAGAATTGGGCGGTGTTCAATCAGAACGACCCCGGCAACTTCCCCCGGCCGTATCCACTCGACCCGGACGTGACCTCGGGTAACTACGAGACCGCCGGCAGCCTGTTGGCCGGCTCGGGCAAGCATGTCGTGATCGACCAGGCGCCCAACAGCCCGGTACTGGACTTCAAGATCACCCGGAGCGACGGCACCACCGTGCTCCCGACGAGCGCGGCGGCGCGCGTGGCGCTGCTGCGGATCCGGTGAGGCGCATGGTCTTCCTCGTCGTCGTCGCCACCTTGTTCGCGGGATACGGTACCGCCTATCTCGCCAGCGAAAACGTGCGCTATCTGACCCGGGCCGGGATGGAGGAGACCCGCATCCTTCAATCCCGGGAGCCGATCGCGCGCCTTGCCGCCGACCCGGCTACCGACCCCGGCGTCCGTCCGCTCCTCGGCCTGGTGGTGGCGAGCCGCGACTACGCCGCGAAGCTCGGCCTGGAGGCCAAGGAGACCTACACCACCTACTCCGACGTGGGGCGGGATACCCTGCTGCTGGTTCTCCAGGCCGCGCCCAAGGACTGTATCTGTCCCCACACCTGGAATTACCCCATCGTGGGGAGCATCCCCTACAAGGGATTCTTCGACTTCGACGCGGCCCGGCGGGAGTCCGATCGCCTCGCCGCGCGGGGCTACGACGTCTACCTGCGGCCCTCGCCGGCCTTCTCCACGCTGGGCTGGTTCAACGACCCGCTGCTCTCGACGGCGCTCACTCGCGATTCGGTCGAGCTCGCCGCCACCGTTTTCCACGAGATCGCGCACAACACGCTATACGTGAAGAGCGCCACCCCCTTCAACGAGAGCTTTGCCCAGTTCGTGGGCTATCGCTCCGCCGAGTCGTTCTTCACCGTGCGGGGCGATTCTGGGCTCGCCCGGCAGGCCGCCGACCGGCTGCACGACGAGATGGTCCTCGGAGTGTTCTACGCCGGTCTGATCGCACGTCTGGACACGCTGTACGACTCGAAGCCCGACTCAGCCACCCTGGAAGCCGGCCGCGCCGCCGCCGGCGCGTGGGCCCGGGAGCAATTGGAAGGGCCGGTCGGGGCGCAGCTCCGCTCGTACAAGATCACCAAGCTCCCGGCCCGCCCGGTCAACAACGCCCGGCTGATCGGGGCCACGATCTATCGCACCCGGCTCGATCTCTTCGACCGCTGGTTCGAGGATCACGGTCACGACGTGCGCGCCAGCGTGAGCGCCCTCGACACCCTGATGCAGGGCGCCGTTGGCGATACCGCCTTTGCCCGGCTGCGGCAGGCGGTGGGAGATACGACGACGCCCCGGTGAGTCCGGGGCGTCGGGTCAATCTGGAAAAGGCGTCCGCTCAGGGGGATGACGAGTCGGCGCCCGCGCTGTCGGAGTGGATCCGCTCCTCCTGGCCTGCCGGCTGGCGGGGATACTGGTCACCCGGCAGCGTGGTATCGGACGGCACTTCCGTCGAGGTCGACCCTGGCGCCGGTGCCGCACCGGTGCTCGCGCCCGGAGAGGTGCTGTCGCTCACCGAGTCCGTCCCCATTCCCCGATAGCCCGGCGTAGTGGTATCTACCGGATACCCCGAGCGCGTGCTGTCGCCGCCCAGAGTATCGCCCTGCATCTGGGTCGTCGGGGCGGTGTCGGCCGGCATCGGGGCGGCCCCGGCCTGCGTGGTATCTTGTGCCTCGGCCGTCGCCGCGAACGCCAGGGCGGCGCCCAGACTCAGGCAGGCGGTCAGAATTCGCTTCATGACGGTCCATCCTCCCTCATAGGTAATGACGCCGCCCTCGGGGCAGCGGGTATCTCCATCGTCCCGGGGACCTTAGCCCTGCGGAGACAGGCGATGCCGTGAGTTGGGTCACCGGCCTGCCCTCGCGGGGGCACCGTTCGCGTGTAACTTTCCTCACTTCATCGCCGGGCCCCCACGCGTACCAGGAACCGACTCATGGATACCAGCTTCGTCGATCGTGAGCAGCCGCGCCTGCTCGAGGAACTTTTCGAGTTGCTCCGCATCCCCAGCGTGAGCTCGCTGCCCGAGCATGCCCAGGACTGCCGCAGGGCGGCGGAATGGCTGCGGGACGAGCTGACGCGGCTGGGATGTCCGGTGGCGACGCTGCTGGAAGGCGACGGCCACCCGGTGGTGTGGGCCGAGAGCCCGTACGTTCCCGGGCGCCCGACGCTGCTTCTCTATGGACACTACGACGTCCAGCCCCCCGACCCGCTCGAGGAGTGGGACAGCCCGCCGTTCGAGCCCACCATTCGGGATGGGCGGATCTATGCCCGCGGAGCTGACGACAGCAAGGGGCAGACCTTCTGTCTGCTCAAGGCCTACGAAGCCGTGCTCGACGCCGACCGGCGGCCCCCGCTCAACGTGCGCTTCATGTTGGAGGGCGAGGAGGAGTCCGGGGGACGGGTGGTCTCCGACCTGCTGCGGAGCGAGCCCGAGCGGGTCAAGGTGGATGCGGCGCTGGTGAGCGACTCCCAGTTCTACGATCCCGGGATTCCCGCGGTGTACACCGCGCTTCGGGGGATCTGCTACGCCGAGATTTCGGTCCGCACGCTCCAGCGGGACCTGCACTCCGGCACCTATGGCGGCGTCGCCCCCAACGCGATCGAGACGCTGGTCCGCATCCTCGCGGAGCTCAAGGACGAGGACGGCGAGATCAGGATTCCCAAGCTCTACAAGGCCGTGGAGCCGCCCTCCAAGGCGGAGCTCAAGGCCTGGCGCAAGCTGCCGTTCGACAAGGAGGCCTACCTCCGCGACGAAGTCACCGCCAAGGCCCTCACCGGCCTGAAGGACTACTCGGTGCTCGAGCGCACCTGGGCGCTCCCCACCTTCGAGATCCATGGCATCCGGGGCGGATTCGTGGGAGACGGCGCCAAGACGGTGATCCCGGCGCACGCCACGGCCAAGGTGAGCATCCGCCTGGTGCCGGGACAGCGCTACGAGAAGGTCGCCCGACAGCTGGAGCGGGCGGTGGCGAAGCTGGCGCCCAAGTGGGCCGACGTGAAGGTCACGCTGCTCCACGGCGGCGATCCGGTCCAGGTAGATGTGAGCGCGCCGGTGTTCGAGATCATGAACGAGGCATTCGAGAGCGTGGTGGGACGGGGTGCGGTCCCCGTCCGCTCCGGCGGCTCCATCCCGATCGTTGCCGAGCTCGGGCTCGCCGGCGCCCCGGTCGTGGTCACCGGCATCGGCCTGCCGGATGACGGACTCCATTCCCCGAACGAGAAGCTGGACCTCGCTCAGCTCTGGAACGGCATCCAGATCTTCGGGCGATTCTTCGAGATGTTCGCGGAACGGGGAGGGCGAGCGGTCGAGGCCGAGCCGAACGAGGACGTGGCCGTTGCGGCCGAGGCAGGGCAGACCGGCGAGGAGCAGGCGGCGCCTCAGCCGGTCTGACGGGCTACAAGTCGTCCTCCTCGGGGTTGACCCGCTTCATCGGGCCGGAATACCGCTCGGTGCGGGCGTGCAGCTCGTCCACCCCGATCAGGGCCCGTGCCGAGGCGATGATGCCCGCCACCACGTCGTCGGCCCAGTAGGGATCGGGCCGCTCGTCGGCCGGCAGCCTGGTGGCGCACTCCTCCAGATATCGGATGGCCGTGGAGCTCCATTCGTTCTGGGCCGAGGCGACCACCGCCCAGGACCCGGTCGAGCGGAGCTCCATTTCTTCCAACCCCTTCAGGTGCGACTCCAGCCCCTCGACCACCGGCTTCGATCGGAGTCGGTCCGCGACCAGACTCAAGACCGTCCGCCGCTCCGACTCCTGCGGCTCCGGCAGCGGGGCCAGGTAGTGGCGCTGGTCCGCCACCATCTCGGCCAGGCGGACGCAGACGGCGCGAATCGCCGGCATGAGCGGACGCGGAGCCTCCCGCGCCCAGCTGTCGGCGGCCCGCATGATCTCCTTGACGCGCGTGTCCGCCTGGGCCTCGGGGGAGGGGCGGCGGGGTGATTCGGCCATGCTAGACAGGAAAAACGGGTCGGTCCTGAAAGGCAAGCGGCTACCGCGGGCCGCGGCGCATCCGGGCCGGGTCGGGCCGTCCATAGCGCTCTTCGCGCCAGGGGTCACCCCGCATATGGTAGCCGTTCTGCTCCCAGAAGCCCGGGTAGTCCTCCTCCAGCAGGTCGAACCCGCGTACCCACTTGGCGCTCTTCCAGAAGTAGAGGTGCGGCACCAGGAGGCGGACCGGCCCGCCGTGCTCCGGGGCCAGCGCCTCGCCGTTGTGGCTCAGTGCCAGGAGGTTCTCCGGACGGTCGAGGTCCTCCAGGGGCAGGTTGGTGGTGAAGCCGTGCTCCGCCTGCACCAGGACGAAGCGGGCCGAAGTCCGCACTCCGGCGCGCTCCAGCAGCGCCCGCACCGGCACCCCGGCGAACAGATTGTCGTATCGGGACCAGCGCGTGACACAGTGGATGTCGCACAGCGTTTCCTGCCGGGGCAGGGCCTGCAGATTAGCCCAGGTGAGCTCCAGCGGCCGCTCGACCTCCCCCGTGATCCGGAAACGCCAGCTCGCCGGGTCGAAGGTGGGGACTGTTCCGTAGTGCAGCACCGGCCACTTTCGGGTGACGATCTGGTTCGGCGGCAGGCGGCGCGCCGCGTCGGTGCGCACGTCGAGGCGGTCGGTCATGGTGCGGGTGCGGGGACTACGATCTCGTAGCCGAAGTGCTCGGCGAACGCCTCGATGACCGCCTGTCTGGCCTCGCCCTCGAGCGCCTCACGATCCTCCCGCAGGAGCTCTTCCGCCAGACTGGTCATCACCACCTGCTGGATGCCGCACGGCACGATCAGGTCGAACCAGGAGAGATCGGTCGTCACGTTGAGGGCGAAGCCGTGCAGGGTGACCCACTGCTTCACGTGGATGCCGATGCTCGCGATCTTGCGCCCCGCGGTCCAGACGCCGGTCAGTCCCGGCGTCCGACTACCGGGTACGCCCAGCCGCTCGATCGCCGAGATCAGGATGTCCTCCAGGCGGCGCAGGTACCAATGCAGATCGCGCCGGTGGTCGCTCAGGTCCACGATCGGATAGCCCACCAGCTGCCCCGGCCCGTGGAAGGTCACGTCGCCGCCCCGCTCGACCTCGAAGACCTCGACGCCTCGGCGCTCCAGCAGGGCGGTCGGGTAGGGCAGGCTGGTCGGCCGCGTGCCGCGCCCCAGCGTGACCACCGGCGGGTGCTCGGTGAGCAGCAGGACGTCGTGGTCCAGCTCGCGCTCCGCGCGCCGGCGCCGCAGCTCGCGCTGGAGCTCGAGCGCTTCGGCGTAGGGCCGGCGGCCCAGATCCCGCACCTCGAGCGGCCTGGTCAAGGCGTCGCTCCCAGCCGCCTGGCTCTCCGGGCCAGCAGCAGCCCGGCTCCCGCGGCCACGGCGGCGAGGCCCAGCAGCCCGGCGCGGCCGACCGCCTGGTTCAGCGGCATGGTCACCAGCATCAGGATCACCGTCGCGAAACTGCTTACCATCGAGAGACCGCCGCGCCGGTAGGCCGAGTGGACCGGGGCGAGGAGGTGCCAGGTGACGACGCCGGCGAGCAGCAGTCCGCCCATCGTCCCGGCGAGCAGAAGGGCGAGGGGAGCGCCGAAGTGGGGGGTCGGACTGGCGGGCCCACGCACCAGCTCCACCGCGACGACGGTGGACGAGATCACGGCGAGTCCGGCGGCCATCCCCGCACCGGCGGAGGCCGCCGCCAGCCCGATCGGATCCACGCTCAGATGTGGAGGACCCGCCCCATCGAGTCGAGCGCCGCCTCGGCGATCGCCTCGGACAGGGTGGGGTGGGCGTGAATCGCGAGGTCCACTTCCTCGACCGTGTATTCGTTCTCCCGCGCCACCACCAGCTCGTGGATCATCTCGGAGGCGTGGCTGGCGACGATGTGGGCTCCCAGGATCTCGCCGTACTTCTTGTCCCGGATGATCTTGACGAACCCTTCCGTCTCGCCGGCCGCACGGGCGCGGCCATTGGCGCTGAGCGGGAAGCGGCCGACCTGATAGTCCAGCTTGCGCTCCTTGGCCTGCTCCTCGGTGAGCCCGATGCTGGCGACTTCAGGGTGGCAGTAGGTCACGCTGGGCACATTGTCGTAGCGGACTGGGTGCGGAGTGTGTCCGGCCGCCCGCTCGGCCACGATGACGCCTTCCCGGCTTCCCTTGTGCGCCAGCATCGGCGGCCCGGCGATGTCCCCGATGCAGTAGACTCCCTTCGCGGTGGTCTCGAGGGTCTCCGGATTCACCTTCACGAAGCCCTGGGGAGTGAGCTCGACTCCCGCCTCCTTGAGCCCCAGCGACTCCGAGTTCACTGCCCGACCCGCGGCCATCAACACCTTCTCCGCCTCGATCGTCTCGGTCTTGCCGCCGACCTCGACGGTCAGGGTCACCTTGTCCTTGCCGACGTCGGCCTTGGTGATCTTGGCGCCCGGCAGCACGGTCAGGCCACGCTTCCGGAAGCTCTTGGTGAGCGCGTCGCTCGATTCCGCGTCCTCCAGTGGCAGGATCCGGGGCAGCGCCTCGATCAGGGTGACCTTGGTGCCGAAGGCATTGAAGATGTCGGCGAACTCGCAGCCCACCGCCCCGGCGCCCACTACGGCCATCGTCTTGGGCGCGGTCTCCAGGAACAGCGCCTCGTCCGAGCTGATCACGGTGGTCTTGTTGAGCTCGAGGCCGATCTGGGGAATGCCCTTGACCCGGGTGCCGGTCGCGATCACCAGCGCCTTGGTCGCCGTGTAGGTGTCCTTGCCGACGGTGACCGTCCGGTTCTTGCCCAGCACGCCGGTCCCCCGGATGACGGTGATCTTGTGCTTCTTCATCAGGAACTCGACGCCCTTCGAGTTCTGCTCCGAGACCTTGCGCGACCGCCGCATGGCCACACCGTAGTCGGTCTTCACCCCCGTGATCTCGACACCCAGCTCCTTGGCATCGTGGGCCGCCAGCGTGGCGACGTAGGCGCTGTGCAGCAGGGCCTTGGTCGGGATGCATCCGATGTTGACGCAGACCCCGCCCAGCTTGTCCCGCTCCACCACCGCCGTCGCCAGGCCCAGCTGGGCCGCGCGGATGGCGCAGACGTATCCCGCCGGCCCGCCGCCGAGGATGATGATGTCGAAGGAGTTGGAAGCCACGAGTCGGATCCTTGGAGTTGGAGTGCTAGTAGACCATCCGGAGCGGATTCTCCAGCATTCCCGTCAGGGTCTGGAGAAACCGCGCGCCGGTCGCGCCGTCGATGACGCGGTGATCGCAGGACATGGTGATCCGCATCCGGCGACGGAGCTGGACCGCCCCATCGTGCGCCACCGGCTTGGGCACGATCCGGCCGATGGCCAGGATCCCCGCCTCGGGCGGGTTGATCACCGCGGTGAACTCGTCGATGTCGAGCATGCCCAGGTTGGAGATCGAGAAGGTGCCTCCGGTGTACTCCTCGGGGGCAAGGCGCCGCTCACGGGCCCGGCCCGCGAGGTCGCGCGCCTCGGCCGAGATGTCCCGAAGGCTCTTCCGGTCGGCGTGGCGGATGACCGGCGTGATCAGGCCGTCCTCGATCGCCACCGCCATGCTGATGTGCACCTCGTTCCAGTAGCGGATCCGGTCGTCCTGCCACCACGCATTGCAGGCCGGATGCTGCCGGAGGGCGAGCGCAGTGGCCTTGATGATCAGGTCGTTGAACGAGACCTTGGGCGCCCCCTCGGTGCCCTTGGCGCTCTCCAGCAGCGCCTCCCGGGCCTCCCAGGCACGCTCCATGTCGACTTCGGTGGTGAGATAGAACGTTGGGATGGGACCGATCGACTGGGAGAGCCGCTTGGCGATCGTCTTCCGGATCTGGGTAAGCGGGGTGTCGGTGTAGGCCGGTCCAGTGACGCCGGCCAGCGCCGGCGAAGGCGCCGGAGCTCTGGCGGCACCCGGTGCGGCGGTCTGGCGCGCCCCGGCCTGGGCCAGGTCGCGCGCGACGACCCGTCCCTCGGGGCCACTGCCGCTGATGCCGGCCAGGTCGATCCCCCGATCGGCCGCCATCCGCTTGGCCAGCGGAGAGGCCTTGACCCGTCCGCCTGATGGGGCCGGCTGGCCATTGCCTCCGGGCGTCGCCGTTGGGCCCGGCGCTCGGGGCCTTCCAGCCGGCTCGGAGGCCTGTGGGGCGGCCGGCGCGGGGGGCATCGATTCAGACCGGTTCCGGTCGGGGCTCGGCTGGCTGGACTGGGCATCGGGGGCCGGAGTCGCCGAGGCCTTGGGCGCCGGGGCCGCCGAGGCGCTTACCGCCTCGCCCGGCTCCCCGATCACCGCCACGAGCTGGGAGACGGGCACTGTAGCCCCTGCCGTCACCACCTGCTTGAGCAGGGTGCCGCCCGCCCGGGCCACCAGCTCCATCACGGCCTTGTCGGTCTCCACCTCGGCGATCACGTCGCCCACGGCGACCGCCTCGCCCTCCTGCTTCTTCCACTCGACCAGGCGGCCCTCTTCCATCGTGGGCGAGAGCGCCTCCATCACGACGTTGGTTGCCATCGGCTACTCCAGGTACAGAACCTGCTTGACCGCCGCTGCCACCTTGGCCGGGTCCACCTTGGCCGCGCGCTCGAGCACCTTGTTGTACGGCATGGGGACATCGGCCCCGGTGACGCGCAGGATCGGGGCGTCGAGGGCGTCGAAGGCCTCGCGCTGGATGGTATCCACCACCTGCGCGCCGACCCCCGCGAACGGCCATCCTTCCTCGGCCACGACGCAGCGATTGGTTTTGGTGACCGAGGCGAGAATCGTCTCGGTGTCGAGGGGACGGATGGTCCGCAGATCCACCACCTCGGCCTCGATCCCCTCGCCGGCGAGCTGTTCGGCGGCCTTCAACGCGACCGCCACCGTCTTGGAATGGCAGATGACGGTGGCATGCCCGCCCGGCCGCTTGACCTCGGCCTGCCCCAGGGGAACGAGGTGCTCGCCATCGGGGACGTCGCCCTTCAGGTTGTAGAGCATCTCGCCTTCGATGAAGACGACCGGGTTGTCGTCCCGGATGGCGCTCTTGAGCAGCCCCTTGGCGTCGGCCGGTGTGGCCGGCATGACCACCTTGAGGCCCGGGATGTGGGCGTAGTAGCTCTCGAACGCCTGGGAGTGCTGCGCGCCGAGCTGCAGCGCGGCGCCGCCGGGGCCGCGGAACACCGCGGGCATCCCGACCTGGCCGCCCGACATGTAGCGCATCTTGGCCGCGGAGTTCACCAGCTGGTCGATGGCCAGCAGGGCGAAATTCCAGGTCATGAACTCGATCACCGGCCGGAGCCCTACCATCGCCGCCCCGACGCCCACGCCGGCGAACCCCAGCTCGGTGATCGGGGTGTCCACCACCCGCATAGGCCCGAACTCGTCCAGCAGGCCGCGACTGACCTTGTAGGCGCCCTGGTAGACACCCACCTCCTCGCCCATGAGGAAGACGTCGGGGTCGCGCTGCATCTCCTCCCGCAGCGCCTGATTCAGGGCGTCGCGGTAGGTCAGGGTCGGCATGGGGCCTCACTCATCGACCGGCCCCTCCGCATACACGTCCGCCCACAGCTCTCCCGGCTCCGGATCCGGCGCCTCGTCGGCGAACTGGTAGGCGTCGTTCACCTCCTGCAGGACCTCCTTGTCGAGCGCCTTGACCGCCGCCTCCTCCATCAGCCCCTCGGCGACGAGCCGCTGGCTCCAGACCGCGATCGGGTCGCGCTTCCGCTGATCCTCCACCTCTTCCTTGGTGCGGTAGTGGCCGTGGATCGGATCGGACATCGAGTGGCCCATGAAGCGGTAGGTGCGGACCTCGAGCAGGGTCGGATGCTTGTCGCTCCGGGCGCGCTGGACCGCGCGCTCCATGGCGGCATGCATGATCAGCACGTCCTGCCCATCCACCACTTCGTTGGCCATGTCGTAGCTGCAGGCCCGCTCGGAGATGTCGTAGATCGCGCTGGCCCGCTCCAGGGCGGTGCCCATCCCGTAGCGGTTGTTCTCGCAGATGTAGATGCAGGGCAGCTTCCACAGGGCGGCCATGTTGAGCGCCTCGTGGAAGGCGCCGTTGTTGACCGCCGCCTCGCCGAAGTAGCAAACTGCCACCTGCTCGGTGTTCCGGTACTTGGCGGCGAAGGCCATGCCGGTCGCGAGCGGAATATGGCCCCCCACGATGCCGTGACCGCCGAGGAAGCCGAGGGAGGCGTCGAAGAGGTGCATCGAGCCGCCCTTGCCCTTCGAGCACCCGGGCGCCTTGCCGAACAGCTCCGCCATCACGGCCCGCGCGCTCATTCCCCGAGCCAGGGCGTGGCCGTGCTCCCGGTAGGAGCAGGTGATGTAGTCGCCGGGCTGGAGCGCGGCCAGGCTGCCCACTGCCACCGCTTCCTGGCCGATGTAGAGGTGGCAGAAGCCGCCGATCTTCCCCAGGCTATAGGCCTCGCCGGCCTTCTCCTCGAAGCGGCGGATGAGCAGCATCTGGCGGAGCCAGTCGCGGTACTGGTCGCCACGGTCCTGATCCAGGCCGCCCCGCGGGCGGGGCCGGGTGGAGGTCGCCATCAGCGGGCCTCCTGGGCCGCGGTTACCTGCTCCCATGCGTGATAGGAGGAGCGGGTGAGCGGGCTCGCCTGCACGTGGGTGAAGCCCATGGCGTAGCCGAGGTCGCGCAGCTCGGCGAACTCGTCGGGCGTGTAGTACCGCACCACCGGAAGGTGGCCGTCGGAGGGCCGCAGGTACTGGCCCAGGGTGAGGATGTTCACGTCGCTCCGGCGGAGGTCCCGCATGCAGACCAGCAGCTCGTCCCACTCCTCGCCCATGCCGACGATGATCCCCGACTTGGTGAGTCCGTCGGGCACCATCCGGCGTGCCCGGGCCAGCAGCTCCAGCGCCCGGTCGTAGCGGCCGCCGGGTCGGGCCAGGCGGTACAGCCGCTCCGCGGTCTCCAGGTTGTGGTTCAGGATGTCCGGCCGGGCCGCCATCACGATCTCCAGGGCCCGCTCGGAGCCCTTGAAATCGGGGATCAGCACTTCGACCGTGGTCTCGGGCAGCCGGCGCCGGATCTCGGTGACGCAGCCGGCGAAGGCCTCCGCGCCGCCGTTGGGAAGGTCGTCCCGATCCACCGAGGTGATGACCACGTGCGCCAGGCCCATGCGCTCCACCGCCTCCGCGAGGCGGACCGGCTCGAGCGGGTCGAAGGCCTTCGGCGTTCCGTGGGCCACCGCGCAGTAGGTGCAGTTCCTGGTGCACACGTCGCCCAGGATCATGAAAGTGGCGGCCTTGTGCTCCCAGCACTCGCCGATGTTGGGGCAGCGGGCCTCTTCGCAGACGGTGTGCAGCCCCAGCTCCCGCATCATGCCCTTGAGCTGGACGTAGGTGGGGCCCCCGGGGGCCTTGACCTTGAGCCACCCGGGCTTGCGGACGGGAGACAGGGGAAGGGAAGCTCCCGCCGAGGCGCCTGGAGGCGCCGCCGCGCGGGTCAGCTGGACCAGCGGTACGGCCACGGAATCTCCCTGCTCGTGCTGAGTGACATTCCGCAGAAAGCTAAGCCCGGCGGGGGCGCGGAGCCACGCCGATTGCGGCCCGGTTTCAGGGCTTGCCGCAGGTGTCGAGGACCTTCTGGGCGGCCTCCTTGACTCCCTTCGATGCCGCCTCTTCTTCCTCGGTCGGACCGCGGTGGGTCTGCCGCATGGCGAAGGTGTGG
>Ga0310810_10005439_pt1 | contig 14239 bp, 14 predicted proteins | sample NCmetagenome_FD_207641 | JGI IMG/M metagenome (GOLD analysis project Ga0310810, IMG submission 207641) | Soil microbial communities from experimental microcosm in Duke University, North Carolina, United States - NC | ecosystem: Engineered > Artificial ecosystem > Soil microcosm > Unclassified ... | reverse complement strand
ACCTGACCTTCCGCGTCAATGACGTGCCACTGGCTGTCGGCGCGTTTCGCGCTCGCGACAAACGTACGCATGAATTAAGGGATTCCTTCGCCCCGGCCAACCGTATCGGCAGAGGCTGGGTTGGTCCACGCTCTCGACCCGACTTCGGGCCGACGCCAACCAGCGCGGACGTGACCTACGACTGCAAACGCTAATGATAAAGACCCCTCTCATATCTTGTCAAGCCACACATGCAGAGGGACTTCTCCCCGCTTCGTCAGTGCGCCCTCGAACCTCGGCCGGTCCTTGTAGTCCTGAACAATTCTGCCGATAACAACTTTGTCAACCAACGCATCGACCAGTGGTCGCGACAGAAGTGTGATTTGCGCACCGTTTTGTCGTCAGGGGGGTTCGGAAAACCGCCACCTTCGCGATGGGCAGAACGAGCAAATGGGCCGAAATAGGCCATAGAGCACGTGGTCGAGGTAGTGGCACAACGGTTGCGCCCGTAGTCGGGGATCTCGAAGTCAGGACGCGTTAGAGACCTCTTTATGTTTGGCATGTTTGGCAAATCCAAGTCGGTGGTCGGACTCGACATCGGTTCGAGTGCGGTCAAAGCGGTCGAGCTGAAGCCCACGGGCAAAGGCTTCCGCGTGTCGGCGTACGGCGAAGAGCCCGTACCGCCCGATGCCATCGTTGACGGCGCGATCATCGACGCCGGCGCAGTGGCCGAAGCCATTCGCCAGGTGTTCGAGCGCAACAAGGCGTTCAAGGGCAAGGACGTCTGCGCCTCGCTCTCGGGCAACGCCGTGATCGTCAAGAAAATCACGCTGCCGGTGATGACGGAGTCGGAACTCGACGAGTCGATCTACTGGGAAGCGGAGCAGTACATCCCCTTCGACATTCAGGACGTCAACCTCGATTACCAGATTCTTGACGCCGGCACCGGTCCCGATTCACGCGGCAGCATGGAAGTGCTCCTGGTCGCGGCGAAGAAAGAAAAGATCGGCGACTACACCGGGGTCATCGCGCAGGCTGGCCGCACGCCGCTCATCGTCGATGTCGATGCCTTCGCGCTGCAGAACGCGTTCGACGTGAACTACGGCCTGGAGCCGGGGCAGGTTACCGTCCTGCTGAACGCCGGTGCGAGCGCCATCAACATCAACATCCTGCAGGGTGAGCAGTCGATGTTCACCCGCGACATCTCAATCGGTGGCAACGCATACACAGAAGCGGTCCAGAAGGAGCTCGATCTTCCGCACGAATCGGCCGAGCAACTGAAGAAGGGCATTCCTGTCGACGGCGCGTCGTTCGAGGAGGCCCAGCCCGTGCTGCGAGCCGTCACGGAGAACGTGCTGCTCGAAGTGCAGAAGACGTTCGACTTCTTCAAGGCAACCGCCTCCTCCGATCGCATCGACCGGATCATGCTCAGTGGCGGGGCGTCGCGTGTCGACGGATTCCGCGAAATGCTGCACGAGCGCTTCAACGCTCCCGTCGAAGAGTTCGATCCGTTCCGCACGATTGTCTGGGATCCCGCGAAGCTCGGTCGTGAGGCCGTCGAGCACGCATCCACGGCGGCTGTGGCCGTGGGCCTCGCGCTGAGGAAGGTGAACGACCGATGATTCGCATCAACCTTCTCGGCACCGAGCGCAAGCAGGCGAAGAAGGCGCCGGCCTTCGACGTGGGCCAGCGGCTCACGGTCGCCTGCAGCCTGATTCTCGTCGTCACCGTCGTCGGCATCGGCTGGTGGTACTGGACGATGCAGAACGACTCGGCGCGCGTCGACAGCGAAATCGCGGTCAAGACGGCGGAGGCGGCGCGTCTGCAGTCGCTGCTCGCCGAAGTCCAGCGCTTTGAAGCACAGCGCACGCAGCTGCAGCAGCGCGTGCAGTTGATTGAGCAACTGCGCAGCGGGCAGAGCGTTCCCGTGCAGCTTCTGGATCACGTCAGCCGAAGCCTCCCGGACATGTTGTGGCTGACCGACATGAACCAGGAAGGCGGCGCCGTGACGATCCAGGGTCGAAGCACGACGCTCATCGCCCTCTCGGATTTCGTGGCCAACCTGGGCAACGGTGGATTCCTGAAGAAGCCGATCGACATCGTGAACAGCGTTGTCGAGAACAACCGCTCGGGCGGTACGCAATCGGTCGAGTTGATCAATTTCACGGTGAAGGCGGAGCTCGCATCCGCTGGCCGCGCTGCGGGCGCAGGGCCAGCTGGTAAGGCGACGCCTCCGCCGGGACGGTGAGTCTCACGTGGCAATGAACCTTAGCCTCAACAAGTTGCCCTGGTACGCGCAGATCGGCGTGTTTGTCGCGCTGGCAGCGTCGGCGGTCGGCGCCTTCTGGTACTTCTACGCCGACAAGACGATGGCCGACATCGCCGCGCGCGAGGCCCAGCTCGCCACGATCAACCAGACCATCGAGCGCGGTCTCAACACCGCCAAGCGGTTGCCGGAGTTCCGTCGCGAAGTCGAATCGCTCGAAGCGCAACTCGATCGTCTGCGCGCCGTGCTTCCCGAGGAACAGGACGTGGGCGATCTGCTGCGCCGGGTTCAGGCGATGGCCACGCAGTCGCGCCTGACGATTCGCGGATTCACGCCGCGGCCGGTGACACGCCGGCAGATGCACGCGGAATGGCCGATTGGTCTGCAGCTCGAAGGGACCTATCACGACCTCGGCATGTTCCTCGAGCGTGTCAGCAAGTTCCCGCGAATCATCAACGTGGGCACGATTCACATCAAGGCGCAGGACGCCGGCTCGGCGACGATCACCGCGGACTGCACCGCGACGACGTTCGTGTTGCTCGAAGCGCAGCCTGCGGCAGCGAAGCCGGCGCCTGGCGCGGCGGTGACGGAGTGACGCCGGTGACTCGCGCGTGTGTATTCGTACCGTTGACTGTGCTGCTCGCAACCGGAGCAGCGCTGGCCCAGGCTCCGCAGCCCGCGGCTGCACCCCCGCACGCAGCGGCACCGACGGCAATGCCGGCAGCGCCTGCGGGTGCGCCCGCGCAGGCTCCTGCAAAGGACCACGCGGCCGACGCGAAACCCGATGCCGTGGAGCCGCAGGGATTTACCTACAACCCGGAAGGGCGTCGCGATCCATTTGTGAGCTTGCTCCGCCGTGGCGTGGATTCGGGGCAGAAGACGCGAGCCGCGGGTCTCGGTGGACTGGGAACGGCTGAAGTCAGCCTGCGCGGCATCGTCCTGAGCCAGGGCGCTTTCGTGGGCATCGTCCAGGGTGTGGACAGCAAGACCTACATCGTGCGCACGGGTGACAAGTTGTCGGACGGTTCCATTCGAACGATTACCGCCGACTCGATGGTGATTCTGCAGCAGGTCAACGATCCGCTTTCGCTCGAGAAAGTTCACGAAGTGCGGAAAGTGCTTCGACAGACGGAAGAGGGGAAGTAGTGGAGAGGTTTGGGCGAACCATGCCAGTAACGTACCGATTTTCGATGCTGCTCGGGCTCTGTCTCGCGACAGTGCTCGGCGTCATGAATCCACTGCGAATCAGCGGAGCGGGGAACGACACCGCGATGCTGAAGCGGATTGCGTCCCGCGTCGACGGGCGCATGGGGGTGCTTGCCATCGAGGCATCGACCCCTGTCCCATACGTCGCGTCGCAGCCCGATCCGAAGACGTTCGTCGTCGAATTGCGTGACGTCGTGGCACTCGGTTTCCAGAACGAGTTCGCTGCTGATCCGCGTCATCCGATCTCGGCGATCCAGGTCGAGAACGCCGCGGCCAACGACGGGACGATCGTCACCCGCGTGCGCATGACCCTCGACGCGCCGATGCGGCCGCGCGTGCGCAGCACGAGAAACGTCATCTACGTCGAGGCCGAACGGGCCGCGGCCGCGCCCGTCGTTCCGACAGCCGCCGCACCCGCGGCAGGGCCAGTTGCGCCGGCCATCATGCCAGCCGTTACGACGACACCCACGCCAGCGACACCGGCCGCGAAACCTGCCGCGACGAACGCAGCGACGTCAGCCGCGGTCAGCTTCACGGGTCCGTCGCCGGCGATTCGCGACCTCCGCATCCAGAAGCGTGGCGAGGCCACGGCAGTCACCCTGCTCGGCACCTCGCGATTGATTGCGACCAGCGTCATCGAACCGAAGGAGGGACCGCGGCGCGTGGTCGTCAACCTCCCAAATGTGACGTCATCCCTGCCGAGCACAACGAATGTCGGACAGGGGCCGGTTCAGCGCGTGCGGATCGGGTTCGACCCGAAGGCGCCTCTGATGACGCAGGTGAGCTTCGAGCTGTCGCGCACGGCGCCGTATCGCGTCGAGTCGTCTCAGGACGGCAACGATCTCACGCTGGTGTTCGACGAGCCGGCGGCCGATCCGTTCAGCGCGCTTCAGACGCCGCGTGCATCTGCGACGAAGACTGACGCCCCGCAGGTGTCGGTCTCGAACGTCGAGGCCCCGCGGCCGGCGCCCGCAACCGCTCCAGTTCAGCGTGTCGCCGCCGCGCAGGCGCCGGCTCCGGCGGGCGCAGCGCAGCAGCCGGCCGCACAGGCACCGGCGGCGCAACCTGTGGTTCCCGTGCAGCCGCGATATACGGGCAATCCGGTCAGCCTTGATTTCCAGGGCGCGGATCTCCGCGCGGTACTCCGGACCTTCTCGGAGATCAGCGGTCTGAACCTGGTGATCGACCCGACCATCCAGGGCACGGTGGACGTTGCGCTTCGCGATGTGCCGTGGGATCAGGCGCTCGACATCATCCTGCGCGCCAACAAGCTTGGCTACGTCGTGGACGGCACGATCGTCCGTGTCGCGCCGCTGACGGTGCTTGCTGATGAAGAGTCACAGCGCCGTAAGCTGTCGGACGAGCAGGCGCTCGCCGGCGAGCTTCGCGTCCTGACCCGGTCACTCAGCTACGCGCGCGCAGAAGATCTGCGCACGCTGCTCACGCAGACGGTGCTCTCGCAGCGCGGATCGATCCAGTTCGATCAGCGCACGAACACGCTCATCATCAACGACCTCTCCGATCGCCTCGAGCGCGCATCCGCGCTCATCACGACGCTCGATCGCCCGGAGCCGCAGGTCGAGATCGAAGCGCGCATCGTGACCACGACGCGCGACTTCGCACGGAACCTCGGTATCCAGTGGGGCTTCGGTGCGCGTGCGAGCACGGCGCTCGGCAACACGCTGCCGTTCTCGTTCCCGAACCAGGCCAACCTTGGTGGCCGGACCGGTGGTGAGCAAAGCAGCTCGGGGCGCGACTTTACGGACGCGACCCAGACCGCCATCAACATGGGCGTCAGCCCGGCGACGAGCGCGATCGGTCTCGCACTCGGATCGGTGAACGGTGCGGTCAACGTGGACGTGGCACTGTCCGCGCTCGAGCGAACGGGTCAGGGCCGCATCCTCTCGACGCCGCGCGTGTCCACGCAGAACAACATCGAAGCCGAAATCACCCAGGGCGTGCAGATTCCGATTCAGACCGTCGCGAACAACACCGTCACGGTGACGTTCCGCGATGCGGCGCTGACGCTGCGGGTGACCCCGCAGATCACGGCGACCAACACCGTGATCATGCGCATCTCGGTCGAGAACGCGTCGCCCGACTTCAGCCGCGCCATCAACGGCATTCCGCCCATCGACACCCAGCGCGCGCTGACGCAGGTCCTGGTCGGCGACGGCGATACGACGGTCATCGGTGGCATCTATGTGAGCCGCGAACAGGCGGCGCAGGACCGGACGCCCGGACTGCATCGCATCCCGTTGCTCGGGTGGTTGTTCCAGAGGAACGAGTTCTCGGATGAGAGCCGCGAGCTGCTCATCTTCATCACGCCGAAGATCACGAGGCTGTAGGAGAGGGAAATACAGTGACTGCGAAACTCGTCAAGTCTGTTGCGCTATTGACGCTGGCGGCGCTTGCGGCCAGCTGCGGCGAATTCACGCGCGAAGGCCGCTCACCGGCGATCGTCGTGGTGAGGTCGTTGCTGGTTGCCCGCGGTGACACCCCGGACGAACTGGTCGGCAATCTGCTCTCCGACGTGCGCGTGCTGGCGACGTCTCCGGCGCCGTGCTCGGACACCTCGCCGTGTCCAACGATCTTCAACGACGTCGGCGAAGTCCAGATGAGCCTGATCGCGAAGGACCCTGGCGTGCAGGGCATCGGCTCGAACCCGAGCCTCCTGAATCAGGTGACCATCAACCGCTACCGCGTCGAGTACCGGCGAACCGACGGACGGAATACTCCCGGTGTGGATGTCCCGTTTCCATTTGACTCGGCCGTCACGTTCACGGTGCTCTCCGATGGCGTCGCCTCGATGGGATTCGAGATCGTGCGCCACGTCGCGAAGGAAGAAGCGCCGCTCAAGGCGCTGGCGGTCAACGGGAACATCATCTCGGCGATCGCGCGAGTGACCTTCTACGGCCGCGATCAGGCGGGCAACGAGGTCAGCGTGTGGGCCGATGTGGGCGTTGACTTCGGCGACTTCGCCGATCCCGACTAGGACCTCGTCATCATGCATAGCAGTAGAGACATTCGTATGAGGCAATTGCGTTCCTACACAACGATGGTCGCGGCGATGCTGCTCGGGGGCTGCATGATGCAGAACCAGAGCGCGCCGGCAGAGAACGGACCTTCGAGCTTCGGTTTCGCGTTGACCATGACTGCGGTCCCGGACCGGTTGCCAAGAGACGGCAGCTCGCAGGCGACCATCCACCTGAACTTCCGCGACGGGCAGACGAACGCGCCGCTCACGCAGCGACGGCTCATTCTCGCGACGACGGCGGGAACACTGTCGGTTGGCGAGGTGGTGACTGACGCCTCGGGCAACGCCGCGGTCACATTGACGGCGCCGAGCCTGAATACTCCCGTTTCGAGCGTGGCCGTTTCGGCGGCCCCCGTGGGCAGCAACGTCGACAACTCGGTCGTGCAGTTCGTGCGGGTCGGGATGCTCGGACCTGACGTGCCCGAAGCGTCGTTCACGTACACACCGGTTCCCGCCAGTGTGGGTCAGGCGACAACGTTTGATGCCACGGGCACCAAGCTCAATGGCGCCGCCTGCGGTAACTCGTGCACCTACACGTGGGACTTCGGCGACGGCACGAGCGGTACGGGCATCCTGATCCAGAAGAACTTCACGACGACAGGTGTCCAGACAGTGACGCTGACAGTCGGCGGACCTGGCGGGACCAGCAATTCGACGAGTCAGTCATTCGTCGTCCAGGCACCGACGCCGCCAGTGGCTTCGTTCACCGTAACGCCGTCGAGTCCGACAGCAGGAGCGGTCGCAGTATTCAGTGCGGCGGCGTCGACGGTTGGTGTGGGTGCGACGATTGTTCGCTACGTGTGGGACTTCGGCGACCCCAACGACCCAGCGATCGTTTCGACATCCAGCCCAAGCGCGAACCATAAGTTCAACGTTGCCGGTGCCTATGTCGTGACGCTAACCATCACGGACAGTCTGGGACGCACGGCGAGCATTACGCAGAACGTGACAGTGTCTTAAGCTGTAGGGGTGTCCGACAACCCCAGGATTGAAGACCTTCGACGCCGGGTCCTTAAGGATCCGGCGTCGATTGCTTTTGCGCAGCTCGCGGAGGAATACCGGCGCGCTGGCGACTGTGAAGAGGCGGTCAGGGTTTGCGAGGCCGGTCTCGCGCAGCATCCAGCGTATCTGTCCGCCAGGGTCACCCTGGGTCGGGCGCTTTTCGAGCTCGGTCGCCTCGAAGCTGCACGGACGGAGTTTCTTCACGTGCTCGATGCCGCGCCTGACAATCTCATCGCGGTAGGCAAGCTCGCGGAGATTCATCAGCGCACACAGCAGTCCGCTTACCGGCGCACTGCGGAGGATCCGACACAGGTGGCGCCAGGACAAGGCCGGGATATCCGGTCGGTGAACGAACGTATTGTCGCGGAGCTCCAGGCCTGGCTGGACGTGATAGGCCAGCGACGACTCGCACAGCATCAGTAAATGGGGTTCCCCGGTTCGGAGGTTCTGTCGGCACGGCATCGTGTAGTCCGGGCCAGGCTCACTGGGCTTGCTCTGGATGGCTTCGTCGTGACCAATCCCACCAACGTCAGGTACCTGTCGAATCACGCCGGAACGGCCGGCACCCTCGTGATCACTCACAGGGATGTACACCTGCTGATCGACTTCCGGTATCAGGAATCCGTTCGTTCGACCCAGGCATCCGATGCGGCGTGCCCCGGTCTGCGGATCTGGCCCGTGCCCGCGAGCTACGACGAGGCGCTGATCGACATGCTGGCGAGTCTGGGCACGGTGAAGATCGGGATCGAAGCTGCCCACCTTACCGTCGCCAGGAAAGAGTGGCTCGAGCGAACGTCGGTCGCACGTGGGCTCCCAATCACCTGGACATCGACCGAGCGCGTCGTCGAACAGCCACGTCTGGTCAAGGATGCAAGCGAGGTGGCAACGCTTCGCGATGCGGCGGCCAGGCTGACCGGCGTGGCCGAGACGGCGTTCCGATCGATCCGGCCAGGCGTGACGGAGCGCGACGTAGCCGCGGCGATCGAAGTGGCCTTGCGTTCAGCCGGATATGAGCGGCCAGCCTTCGACACCATCGTTGCATCAGGGCCCAACGCGGCGCTTCCGCACTACCGCGCCGGCCTCCGGATCCTGAAGCCGGGTGACCTGGTCGTGCTGGACTTCGGCGGTGTCCTGGACGGATACTGCTCAGACTTGACCCGGACTGTATCGGTTGGGGCGCCCACTCCAGACGCCCTCCGGCTGCATGCAGCCGTCCGAGAAGCTCAACAAGCCGCCATCGAGGCGGTCAAACCGGGAGTCCCCGCAAGCTCGGTCGATGCCGCGGCGCGGGGGCTGCTCGAATCACGTGGGCTCGGAGAGGCATTCGGGCACGGGACCGGTCACGGTCTCGGTCTCGACATTCACGAAGAACCCCGTGTCGGCCCGCCTCGTCCGCACTCAGCTTCCGTGCAACTAGAACCAGGTATGGTGTTTACCATTGAACCCGGCGCGTATCTGCCGGGAATGGGTGGCGTGCGGATCGAAGACGATGTGCTCGTAACCGAAGACGGGTACGAGGTGTTGACGTCGGTGCCGAAGGAACTGCTGGCGCTTGGATAGATGAGAAGTAGGCGGTAAGCAGTAGGCAATATGCCGCCTACCGCATACTGCCTACCGTCTACCGGGAACGAATGGACCTAGACGAGATCAAAAAGATTCTGGACCTGATGCGCGAGAACGACCTGAGCGAGTTCGAACTCGAGCAGGAGGGCGTCAAGGTCCGGTTGCGCAAGAACAGCGCCCCCCAGTGGAGCGGCCATGCGCCTGCCATGCCGGTCCAGGCGTATGCGCCAGCGTCTCCCGTGGCATCATCCGCTGGCGCCGAACCGGCGTCGTCACCACTGACGGCGGCGAGCGAAGACGTGGATCTGGCGATCATCAAGTCGCCGATCGTTGGCACGTTCTATCGAGCACCGGATCCCGAGTCCAAACCGTTCGCCGAGGTCGGGCAAATGGTCAAGACCGGGCAGACGCTCTGCATCATCGAAGCGATGAAACTCATGAACGAGATCAACGCCGAGTGTGATGGTGAAGTGGTGAAGGTGTACGTGGAGAACGGGCGGGCAGTCCACTACGGCGAACGCTTGTTCGCGATCAGGCCTGTATAAGCCATGTTCAAGAAAATCCTCATCGCCAATCGCGGAGAGATCGCGCTGCGCATCATCCATGCGTGCCGCGAGTTGAACATCAAGACGGTCGCTGTCTACTCTGAAGCCGACGAGAACTCGCTTCACGTCCGCTTCGCGGACGAAGACGTCTGCATCGGGCCGCCGCGCAGCGCGGAGAGTTACCTGAACGTTCCGGCGATCATCAGCGCTGCCGAAATCACGGGCGCCGACGCCATTCATCCTGGCTACGGCTTCCTGTCGGAGAGTGCCTACCTTGCAGAGGTGTGCGAGGCCTGCCACATCCGGTTCATTGGCCCCGACCCGAGCGTGATCAAGCTGCTCGGCGACAAGGCGCGCGCCAAGAAGGCGATGAAGAAAGCCGGCGTGCCGATGTTGCCCGGGAGCGACGGCCCGGTGACCGGCGAGGAGCACGCGCTCAAAGTCGTCAAGGACATCGGCTATCCGATCATCGTGAAGGCGGTCGCCGGCGGGGGAGGACGCGGCATGCGCGTCGTCCGGTCGGCTGGGGAACTCGCCAACGCCCTTCGAACCGCGCAGCGGGAAGCCGAGGCCGCATTCGGCAACGGCGACGTCTACATCGAGAAGTACCTCGAAAGCCCGCGCCACATCGAGTTCCAGATCATCGGGGATCACCACGGCAACGTCGTCCACCTGGGCGAGCGCGAGTGCTCGATCCAGCGCCGCCATCAGAAGCTGATCGAGGAAGCGCCCTCGCCGGCGCTGAGCGACAAAATTCGCAAGAAGATGGGTAGCGTCGTCGTCGACGCGGCCAAGGCGGTCCAGTACACGAACGCGGGCACGTTCGAGTTCTTGATGGATAAGGAAGGCAAGTTCTATTACATGGAGACCAATACGCGTCTCCAGGTCGAGCATCCGGTGACCGAGATGGTGACCGGGATCGACATCGTGAAGGAACAGATCCGCATCGCCGCGGGCGAACGCCTGTCGTTCAAACAGAGCGAAGTGACGTTCACCGGCCACGCCATCGAGTGCCGGGTCAACGCTGAAGATCCGGACACATTCGCACCGTCACCAGGCGTCATTCACGCCTGGAGCACCCCAGGGGGGCCGGGTGTGCGCGTCGACACGTTCGCCCACTCGGATTGCACCGTGACGCCGTACTACGATTCGATGATCGCCAAGATCATCACGCACGGGCGCGACCGCCAGGAAGCGATCGCACGTATGAGGCGGACGCTCGACATGACGGTCATCGAAGGCATACGCACGTCCGTCCCGTTGCATTTGAAGATTCTGAACGAACCCGACTTCCAGGCCGGCCGTTTGAGCACGGCTTTCATGGATCGGTTCATGCCGCAGCCGAAGAAAACCAGCCTCGCGGATACCGCCTGATCTCCCTCTCTCCGCTCCACGCCATCGTTGACGTCGACGTCGCACATCGCGCCGGGTGGCGCCCGGCGGACCTGGCTCGTGCCTTTCTGGATGGCGGAGCCCGATGTCTCCAGATTCGCGCCAAGGAGCTCTCGTCCGGCGCCTTTCTCGATCTCTGCGACAGCATCATCGGAGCAGCGGCTCCCTACGACGCGGCGGTGATCGTCAACGACAGACCCGATCTCGCGTTGATGTCGAATTCTGCCGGCATCCATGTCGGTCAGGACGATTTTCCGCCGGCGGAGGCGAGACGACTGCTCGGCAAAGACGCTGTCATCGGGTTTTCGACCCACACGTCAGCGCAGGTGGAGGCCGCTCTACGCGAACCGATCACCTATCTCGCGGTCGGCCCCGTTTTCGCGACGCGCACGAAGGACACCGGGTACCGGGCCGTCGGGCTCGAGTTCGTGTCCACGGTGGCGCGCATGGCCGGTTCCGTGCCGGTCGTGGCGATCGGAGGAATCACGATCGAGAACGCGTCGTCGGTAATCGCCGCAGGCGCCGCTGCCGTAGCCGTGATCGGAGATCTGGTCGCCGTGCCCGACGTGCGCGGCCGGACGCGCGCCTACCTTCAAGCGCTCGTTCAACATCGCGTATAGTCGCAGAGCGACCCAGTCCTGAGACACCAGCGCCGCTGGAAAACTGAGAGGGGAAATCGTGGCCGGCTCATTGTTTAGAACCAAGTCGATCGACCGCCTGATGGCCGAAGCGGACTCAAGTGAGCGCACGCTGAAGCGCACGCTCGGGGGATGGCAGCTCGTGGCGCTCGGAATCGGCGCGATCATCGGCGCCGGTCTCTTTGTCCGGACGGCGGCCGCCATCGCAGAGCGGGCGGGCCCGGCGGTGACACTGGCATTCCTGGTGGCGGCCGTCGGCTGTTTGTTTGCCGGCCTGTGCTACGCAGAGTTCGCGTCGATGATCCCGATCGCAGGCAGCGCGTACACGTATTCGTACGCCACGATGGGTGAATTCGTCGCCTGGATCATCGGCTGGGACCTGGTGCTCGAATACGCAGTCGGGGCCGCGACGGTCGCCATCGCCTGGAGCGAATATTTCAACCGCGTGCTGGAATTCGTCGGGATGAGCGTTCCCTACGAATGGCGGCATGGGCCGTGGGAGTCGGCCAACGGCGTCCAGGGGATCATGAACATCCCGGCGATCGTGATCCTCGCCATTCTGTCGGCGCTCCTGATCCGAGGGACGCGCGAGTCCGCTTTCGTCAACAGCATCATCGTGATCACCAAGGTCTCCATCGTCTTGATGGTGATCGCGATCGGGTGGGGCTTCATCAACCCGGCCAATCACACGCCATTCATCCCCTCGCCGGTGCCGTTCACCACGGCCCAGGGGGTTACGCACACCTACGGCGGGCTCATGGGGATCCTCGGCGCTGCCGGCGTCGTCTTCTTTGCTTTCATCGGGTTCGACGCGGTGTCCACGGCGGCGCAGGAGACGAAGAATCCGAAACGCGACATGCCGTTCGGCATTCTCGGATCGCTCGTCGTCTGCACGATCCTCTACGTCCTCTTCTCCTACGTGCTCAGCGGCGTGGCGACCGTCGAAGACTTTCGGACCGCTGGCCGGGAGGCCTCGGTAGCGTTCGCGATCAGCAAGTACATGACGGGCTACGAGTGGCTGTCGCAGTTTGTCACCATCGCGATCCTTGCCGGATTCTCGTCCGTCATCCTGGTCATGCTACTCGGCCAGTCGCGTGTGTTTTACGCGATGAGCCAGGACGGGCTCGTGCCCAAGGTCTTCTCCGAAGTGCATCCGCGCTTCCAGACACCGTGGAAGTCGAACGTCCTGTTCTTCGTGCTCACCGGGCTCTTCGCGGCGTTCATTCCGGGGGACATCGTCGGTGAGATGACCAGCATCGGGACGTTGTTTGCCTTCATGCTGGTGTGCGCGGGTGTCTGGATCATGCGCGTCAGGCGGCCGGATATCCCGCGCAGCTTTACGGTGCCGGCGCTGCCGCTGGTGGCAACGCTCGGCATCCTCGTCTGCGGCGCGATGATCTACGGACTGGGCTGGACCAACTGGCTGCGTCTGATCGCCTGGCTGGTGATCGGCCTGGTGTTCTACTTCGGATATGCCCGACGACACAGTCGGCTGGAAGCGTAACTCTTTCGTGGAGACCTATGACCGCACGGGTACTGGACGGGCAGGCGCTCGGCACGCGCATGCAAGAAGAAATCAAGCCGCAGGTCGCGGAGTTCGTGAAGAAGCATGGCCGCCCACCCGGGCTCGGCATCGTGCTCGTCGGGGACGATCCCGCCTCGCATGTTTATGTCAGGCACAAGGTGAAGGCGGGTGGTGAGGTTGGTTTCAGGGTCGATCTCGAGCGCATGCCGGAATCCGCGACGCTCGCCCACGTTCTGGCACTTGTCGAGCGATTGAATCAGGACGCGGCGATCGACGGCATCCTGGTCCAGTCCCCGCTGCCGAAGGCCATGGGAGCGGGCGCGCAGCAACAAGTCTTCGACACGATCGCAGTCGATAAGGACGTCGACGGATTCAGCGCGGAAAGCGTCGGGCTACTGTCACAGAACCGGCCGAAGCTGGTGGCATGCACGCCAGCCGGCGTGATCGAGTTGCTCGAGCGCGAGAAGATTCCGATTCGCGGCCGTCACGCCGTCGTCATCGGACGCAGCGATATCGTCGGAAAGCCGATGGCACTTCTGTTACTGCATCGCGATGCCACGGTCACGATCAGCCATTCACGGACGCCGGATCTGCCGTCGGTATGCCGTCAGGCGGACATCCTCGTTGCGGCGGTCGGACGAGCCGGCCTCGTGACCAAGGACTTCGTGAAGCCGGGAGCAACGGTGATCGACGTCGGAATGAATCGAGTGACCGATCCCGCAATTGCCGCTCAGCTCTTTCCGCACGGTCACCCCCGACTCGCCTCATTTCAAGCGAAAGGGTCTGTGCTCGTTGGTGACGTGCACCCGGAAGTGTGGGAAGTCGCGGGCGCGTTGACACCCGTGCCTGGCGGCGTCGGCCCGCTCACGATCACGATGCTGATGATGAACACGCTCAGCGCGGCGAAACAGAGGGTGGCTGGGCAGTTAGGTAGCTAGGTGGCTAGGCTGCTAGGTTGCTGGGTTGCTGGGTTGCTGGGTTAACAAGTGACTCGGCTACCGAGGATTGAGAACCAAGGACCAAGGACCAAGGACCAAGGACCAAGGACTAGTTTGGTCTCGCCAGTCTCTCGAGCGTCTCGAGAAC
>Ga0310810_10005438_pt1 | contig 14242 bp, 19 predicted proteins | sample NCmetagenome_FD_207641 | JGI IMG/M metagenome (GOLD analysis project Ga0310810, IMG submission 207641) | Soil microbial communities from experimental microcosm in Duke University, North Carolina, United States - NC | ecosystem: Engineered > Artificial ecosystem > Soil microcosm > Unclassified ... | reverse complement strand
CCGGCCATGACGAACTGCTAGGACAATCCATGGAAATCTCCCTCTCCGGACGCACGGCAATCGTCACCGGCGGCTCCAAAGGCATCGGTTTTGCGATCGGCAAGCGCTTCGCCGAATCCGGCGGCGAGGTCGCCGTCGTGGCGCGCGGTCGCGCGGCGCTCGACGAGGCGGTGGGTCAGATCAAAGCGGGCACCAACGCGCACGTGGTCGGCATTCAGGGCGATGTCGGCAAGGCGGAAGACGTGCAGCGCGCTTTCAACGAGGCGATGGCGGCGTTCGGCAAAATCGACATCATGGTCAACAATGCCGGCACCTCGCGCGCCGGCCCGTTCGAGGCGATGTCGGACGCGCTGCTGCAGGAAGACCTCGAGCTGAAGCTGTTCGCGGCGGTGCGCTTCTGCAGGCTCGTCATCCCGCAGATGAAGGAACGCAAGTGGGGCCGCATCATCAATGTGCTCAATATCGGCGCCAAGGCGCCGCGCGCCGCGAGCGCGCCGACGTCGGTCTCGCGCGCCGCCGGCATGGCGCTGACCAAAGCGCTCGCGAGCGAATACGCACCCTACAACATCCTGGTGAACGGTCTGCTGGTCGGGCTGATCGACGCCGACCAGCATGTGCAGAAGGCCAAAAGCCGCGGTATCTCGCTCGAAGAGTACAAGGCGCCGCTCGCAAAGGACGTTCCGCTCGGTCGCTTCGGGCGCGCCGAGGAATTCGCCAACATGGCGTGCTTCCTTGCCTCGGATGCCGGCTCCTATGTGACCGGCACGGCGATCAACATCGACGGCGGCCGCTCGCCGGTGGTCTAGCTGCATCAAAAAATTGGCCGGGTGCGCGTCCGCGCACCTCCCGTTCAGCGCGTTCGCGTGCCAGACTTCGCCCTACTAACGCAGCCTTCACGGCTGCCGGGGGAGGCGCGCATGGATGCAACGACTGCCAGAACTCCCTCATCCGCGCGTCCGCGTCGGCCCTGGTACACGGTGCTCTATGTCCAGGTGCTGATCGCGATCGGGATCGGCATCCTGCTCGGGCATTTCTATCCAAACATCGGCAAGGAGATGAAGCCGCTCGGCGATGGCTTCATTGCGCTGATCAAGATGATGATCGCGCCGGTGATCTTCTGCACGGTCGTGCATGGCATCGCCTCGATGGGCGACCTGAAAAAGCTCGGCCGCGTCGGAGTGAAGACCCTCCTCTATTTCGAAGTGGTCTCCACCGTCGCGCTGGCGGTCGGGCTTCTGGTCGGCGAGGTCGTGCAGCCGGGCGCGGGATTCAATATCGACCCGGCCTCGCTCGATGCCAACGCGGTTGCGACCTACGTCACGCGCGCCAAAGGCGAGAGCATCGTCCAGCATTTCATGCAGATCATCCCGGACACCTTCATCGGTGCTTTCGCCAAGGGCGACCTGCTGCAGGTCCTCCTGGTCTCGATCCTGACCGGCTTTGCGCTTACCCGCCTCGGCGAGATGGGCGCGCGCATCACGCATGCGATCGACAATGTCGCGCGGGTGTTCTTCACCATCATCGGGCTGATCGTGCGTGTCGCCCCGATCGGCGCATTCGGCGCGATGGCGTTCACGGTCGGCGCGTTCGGCGTCGGCTCGCTTTGGAAGCTGGTCGAGCTGATCATGGTCTTCTACGCGACCAGCATCCTGTTCATCGTCGTCGTGCTCGGCACCATCGCGCGGCTTGCCGGCTTCTCGATCTTCCGCTTCATCGCCTACATCAAGGACGAGCTCCTGATCGTGGTCGGCACGTCGTCATCGGAGACCGTGCTGCCGCAGATGATCCAGAAGATGCAGCGGCTCGGCGCCTCGAAATCGGTCGTTGGCCTCGTGATCCCGACCGGCTATTCGTTCAATCTCGACGGCACCAACATCTACATGACGCTCGCGACCCTGTTCCTCGCGCAGGCGACGAACACCCCGCTCACCTTCGGGCACCTGATGACCATTCTGCTCATCGCCATGGTGACCTCGAAAGGCGCCTCGGGTGTGACCGGCGCGGGCTTCGTCACGCTCGCGGCGACGCTCGCCATCGTGCCCGACATCCCGATCCAGTCGCTCGCCATCCTGGTCGGCATCGACAAGTTCATGAGCGAGTGCCGCGCGCTCACCAATCTTGTCGGCAACGGGGTCGCCTGCGTGGTGATCAGCCGTTCGGAGGGCGAGCTTGATCCTGAGAAGCTGCATCAGGTGATGGCACACCCGATCGATGTCGGCGAGGAGATGGAGTTGAAGGCGCTGGCCTGAACCTCAAACCAGCCCCTCGATCGCGAACACGCGTGCCGGCGCGCCGTCGGCCCCGGGAATTTTCAGCGGCGCTGCGCAGAGAAAAGTGCGCGGGCCTTTCAGCGCCGAGGTGTTCACCAGATATTCGATCAGCGTGACGCCCGCGCGCAGCAGCACGTCGTGCGTGACGTGCTCGCCCGTGGGCGCGATATGGCCGTCGAGCAGGAGCCGGATCGGATAATCCTGCGGAAAATCGAAGGCGACGGCGGTCGGCTTGCGTGCGAGCAGCCATTCGGAGGCATCGCGTGTCAGATACGGCGCGTCCTTCCAGAATGCGGCCGTGGTGTTGTCGCGCTTTTCGTCCCAGGCGGCCGAGAGCAGCAGGATCTCGCCCTCCGCGCCACCCGGATCGCTCCTGGCGAGCCGGGCCGCATCGATCGCGGTATTCGGCGCGATGTCGCGCAGATCGAACACGCGTGCCGGACCGACCACGCGCGACAGCGGGGTCGCCTCGATGGTCGGCGCGTGCGCGACGAAATGAGCCTGCGCGTCCACATGCGAAAAGCCATGACAGGTGGTCGCCAGATGCGTCACGCGGAACTGATCGCCCGCCGCAATGTCGCCTTTCACCTTGATCTCGGGCGACCAGCGGAAATGCGGGCCGATCGGCATGCTCAGGTCGATGATGTCCATGCGCGTCTCGTTCTTGCTTCGCTCGTGCTACCGTCGCAGAACTCCAGAGGCTTATGCAAGGAAGAGAAAAGATGGCCCGTCTCGCCGACAAGGTTGCGATCATCACCGGCGGCGCCGGAGGCATCGGCGCCGCGACCGGCTTGCTGTTCTGCGAGGAGGGCGCGCGCGTCGCGCTGGTCGACAGCGATGCTGCCGCGATGGATGCGGCGCTCGCGGATATTCGTGCGAAGGTTCCGGCCGCGCGGATCGAGGGCATCGTGACCGATGTCGGTCAGGAGAAAGCCGTCGCCGATGCGGTCGAGGCGGCGCGCAAGGCCCTCGGCCCGATCGATGTGCTCGTCAATCTCGCCGGCATCCGGGCCTACGAACCTCTCGGCGAAAGCCGGGCGGAGACCTGGGACCGCATCATCGAGATCAATTTTCTGAGCTACGTGTGGTTTATCAAGGCGGCGATTGCGGACTTGCGCGCATCGGGGCGTGGAAGCGTCGTCAACATTTCCTCAACCCACGGCGTCAACCCGCGCGGGGGCACGGGGCAGTACGACGCCACCAAGGCGGCGATCATCTCGATGACCAAGACGCTGGCGTTCGAGGAAGCAAGGCACGGCGTGCGGGTAAACGCGGTGTGTCCCGGCCTGACCATTACGCCATTTCACCGGCGCCGTTTCGCGGCAGCCGGGCGGACAGAGGAAGATGTTGCCGAGATGGGTCGCGAGGGCTGCCTGCTCGGGCGCTGGGCCGAGCCGCGCGAAGCGGCTTACCCGATCCTATGGCTCGCGTCGGATGAAGCGTCCTACTGCACCGGTTCGGTGCTGATGGTGGACGGTGGCAGGTTCGTGAAGCACGGCCTCGGGTAGCCGGTTGCGGCGGGCACTATGTGGGATAGGCGCCCGCCGGCGGTGAGGGCGCGTTACTTGCTCGTCTTTGTGTCCATTTTCTTTATGGGCCCGTGGCGGGTCGCGGACACCGGCGCCGACTTCATCTTCGGCTTTGCCTTTGCCGTGCCGTTGGCGTGTTTGACCCACTTCGTGCCAGCAGGATTGCCTGAGGCCGGGTTATGCAGCGCGGATGGATTCTTGTCGGCATTGAGGCCGGTTCCGGGCTTCAGAGCGGTGTTGCCTTGCGCCAGCGCGAGCGAGGTTCCGGCGACTAGGAATGCCGCGGCGAGGATTGCGGGAAGCGATTTCATGGCTGCTCTCCTGAAAGGAGTGTCGCCCTTCGCACAATAATGATTTCCCAGCAGGTCGAGTTCCATCTGCGGGAGATGTGACAGGAAGCGCAGCTTGCCGCCGTACCGCTAAATGATGCTCGCTGTCAGGAGCGCGGCGCCCGAGAGGACAAGCACGAGCGCCCAGGCGATCGTGCTCGCGCGCTCCGCGGAAACGACCGAGCGCAGTCCCGGCATCCGCAGCCACAGCGCGTATGCGGCGATCAGCACGGGCAATACCACGGGAAAGGCGACCGCCCATCTGATGTGGCGCGAGCACATGTCGATGGCGGCGAATGTCGCAACGGCGGAGAGTGGCACCAGGAACACGGCGACGAACACCGCCCAGCGCGGCATCTCTCCCATGACGCCGGCCGCGATCAGCAGGAGAACAAGCGCAATCCAGAGACCGGCGGTGGCGAAAAGCGACGCCATCGCCTTGCCGAATGCGGCATCGCCGCCGCCGGCCGAAAACGAAATGGTGGAGAGCATCGCCCCATAGAGAACGACTGCGATCGCAAGCAGCAGGATCGTGCCGAATGGAAAAGTCCGCGGGCGCGCTTCCCCTGGTTCTCCCTGTTGCCCGATCACTGTGCCCACATCTGAATACTACCGGAGTTGGCGGTCCTCCATTAACCTGTGGTTGGGGGGTAAAGGCAATGATCCGCGCCCGGGCCGGCTGCACCTGCGTCGCCGCTGTTGCGCTGTGGCTTGGATCTGCGAGCGATAATCTGCACGCGCAGGCAAACGCCGAAAATCCAGGCGGATTGATCGATCTCGGCGCGCTAGGCGCGATAATGCTTCAGGCGCCTGCGGCCGCACCCCAGCAAGTCGGACCGCGAAGCCCGGTCGAATTCAGCTTCAGTGCCGGTTTTGCGACTGATTATATCTATCGTGGCGTGACGCTTTCAGCGCACGAACCGACCGCCGGCGCGGAGGCCGAGGCCGTGCTGGGCATCCTGTACGCGAGCGCCAGCGTCGCGCGGGTCAAACTGCCGAGCCAACCGGCCGCGGAAATGTCGTGGGGAGGGGGTGTTCGTCCAAAGCTGGGGAACGTGCAATTCGATTTCGGTGCGACTTACTACGCCTATCCGAATGAGATGCCGCCTCCCGGCGTGAGCGCGGGCATTGATTACTGGGAAGCCGTGGCCCGCGCCAGCACCATGCTGGGGGGACTGCTGCGCGTCGAGGGTGGCTTCGGCTATTCGCCCAACATCTCCAACACGGGTGCATGGAGCAAGTACGCGGCGGTCGGCGCGGGTTTCGATCTGCCGGGCAAGATGTTGCCCGCGGAGATCAGCGCATCGGTGACGGGAAGCGTCGGCTATTCCTGGTTCGGCGATCAGTCGCCGGCGCTTGGCGGCTTTCCGCTGCCCGCCTACCTCAACTGGAATGCGGGCGTCACCTTCACGTACAAGAATTTCAATCTCGACCTGCGTTATTCCGGCACTGACCTGTCGAAGGAAAATTGCTTCGTGTTCACAGGTGATCCTGCCGCCACCCCGGGCGGACAAATCAATCCGCTGACAAATCCGCAGGGACTCACCTCAAACTGGTGCAGCACCACATTTGTGGCGAAGTTCTCCTACTCATTCAATTGACCGAGGGGAGAGGTCGGCACGCATGACGGTTGATGCAGCGGCAAGCGCGAAATCGCCCCGTATCCTCGATCCGATGGATCGGATTTCCGAGGTCCTGTTCGGCGTGATCATGGCCCTTACCTTCACCTTGACGTTCGCGGTCGCGACCGCGGACAGCCTGGCGGTCCGGACCCTGCTGTTCGGCGCGCTTGGGTGCAATCTCGCCTGGGGCATCATCGATGGCGGGGTGTATTTGCTCGCTCGCCTCAACAGCCAGGGCCGCGCGATCCTGCGCTGGCGCACCGCTCGCGATGCGCCCGACGCCGGTACGGCGCAGCAGGTCGTCGCGGACGCGCTGCCGCCGCTGCTCGCCTCGGTTCTCGAGCCGGCCCACTTGGAGGCGATGCGGCTCAAGCTCGCTCAATCGCCGGAGCCGGCAAGCCCGCGCCTGACCGAAAGCGACTGGCTCGGCGCGCTCGGAATTTGTCTGCTGTCTTTCCTGTCGACGTTTCCGATCGTGATCCCGTTCCTGCTGATCGGCGATGCGAGGCTGGCGCTGCGCGTATCGAACGTGGTGGCGATCGCGATCCTGTTCCTGTGCGGATACATGTTCGGGCGCTGCGCCGGGTTTCGTCCGATGGCGATGGGTGTCGCGATGGTGGCGCTCGGCTGCACGCTGGTCGGCGTGGCGATCGCGCTCGGCGGATGAGCGCACGCGCGCGGCCGCCAGGTTCAACGCGCTGTTTCAATCGTAATGCGCCCGAAGCGGAAGCGTTACGCTCACTTTGAGTTCTTCGGCTCGTGGCCCAAAGCGGACCTAGAGGGAAGCCTCAGGCAGCAGACCTTGGCGCGCTCATGACTTCGCCTCTATCAACCGCCTTGAGGCGCTTGATTTTCCATCAACTCGATCAGGCGACCGAGCTTCCTGTCGATCTGTCCAAGCTGGAAGGCGGCGAACTCTGCGGCGTAGGCAAGGCGTTCCTGTGCGCCCTGGGTTTGTTCATGCCGGATCAGGGGCATGAAGTCGGCGCCAAAGAATGCGTCGTAGCGCGAGCGTACTGCATCGATCGCCATTGGGTGTCTCCGTTGCTGCAGCACACTGCACATCGATGCATTAACAAACTGGCTGATCGCGCGGCACCTTGCTGCACGGCGTCAAGCAGGGCTCGCGGCGTCTCGTTCGCGTGCGGCCTGCAATTCCGCGGGATCGATGGTTACCATTTCGAGCGAGGTTCGATTGAGACCGGGGACGAAGATCATCGTTGCGACGCGGCGATACGCCGGAAAGGAAAGGCCTTCGATCAGCTCCTCATCAGTAGAGACGCGATAGTCTCCCGCCGGCAGCAGGCGGTCGATCCCCTTGAGCATGAATGGCTTGGTGAATGTCCACGTCTCCTCGCGGGTGCGTGTGAGCATATGTCACACGTCAGCCGCACCGAGCTCGTAAGAGCCCTTGCGTCCCTGCCTGTAGAGCTTCGCGGCGGCCACGAGGATTTTTCCGCGGTGCATGTCGAACGCCGCAAGCATACCGGCTTCGCCCTCGACCATTGAGGGATCTATTCGCTTCAGGGCATCCGAGGTCACGAAGAACGACCACTCCATTGCACTGTCGTAGCCCCAGAACCGAACCGCGCAGCGGGTTCCGTCATAACTGCGGCTCTCATTGGGAAATTCCAAAGCCATGCGTCGGTTCAGAAGAAGCTCGTGAAGTTGAAACGAAGAGAAAGCCTGCGAACAGCGCGAGCACCAGGCCAAGAACCGCATGCAGCCCGTATGGACCGACGAGCGCGCCGGCCAAGCCTGTTTGAGATTTCGAGACTCTCCAGCGATCCATTGGCTGCACCGGCCCGATCGCGAGCCGGTGCGACGCGTTTGACCCTACTTCAAGCTCGTGAGCATGTCGGCGCACGCGCGCGCAACGGCGGAATCCGCACGTTCGCTACCAGGCAGGGTGGCCCAGCCGCCCTTCTCGATGAATGGGCCTTGCTGGTACGAGCTAACCTTCTTGAGCTCAACCATGTTCACCGCGGCTTCCGTGCTGTGCTGGAATTTGTCGACGCAGATCGGCGACAGCGCTGTCACCACGGCGGTCGTCGTGCCGCGTTGTACCATCTCCTTCGCGGTGCCGCCGGTGACCCATCCGCCCCAGTTGAAGCCAATGATCAAAGTCAGCGCAGCGCCGGCGGCGGCGCCCTGAAGCAGACGCGTGAGTGAATCACCGCGCAGGATTGCTGGCATTTCCATGACGTTTCCCCTCCGCCTGAGATGTCTCGAGGCGAGTTCAACGGATGCCCGGAATGGGCTCCGGTCGATGCGTCAAGTTGGCTTGAAGGGCCGGCCGCCTTGATCTGGCGTTTCGGTCGCACCCACCATGCGCGCAGTGGAGAGAAAAGTCGACAGATATCCTCGCGCGCGGTGCGCCGTGCCCACGCGCTGATCCCGTGCGATGCTTGATCAACCACCGCATGGCCGCGGAGGATGCTCCTTGATGTAAGCCTGATACGCAGTTTGTCGATGGAGTTCGCGACCGTAGAAGCTGAGGACACCGGCAAGGGCCTATAAAGGCGAGACCGTCAACTGCGGCGGCCTAATTCGGGAACGTCTCCGTGGCGAAATGGCCTTCGCGGCATTCGAACGTAAGCAGGTGCAGCGCCGGCCTTTGGGGATCTCGCTCGATGCCGACGAGACGCATCACCGCGCCGCACTCGGGACAAGCCTTCGTCGGTAGATTATCGTCTTCCAGTTCGCTGCCCATGAAGCGAAACCACAGCCGGTCATCAAAAGGGACCGCTTCCGAAGCGTGCTAGAGGCTTACTCTGGCCGCTCGGGCTCGCGCTTGACAATTTTCGCGCGCTCGCGGTCAACCCATTCCTCATTGTCCGCCATGGTCTTGTAGCTCTTGGCGGTGCGGGTTTCGGATTTCTTCTCAGATGCCGTAGTGGCCTTTCGCGCTTTGCGGAAATGGTCAGCAGCGGACTGACGATATTTGTTGGACTCGTCGTTCATTTTTCGATCCCGCGCGAGCGCGTCGATGACCGTTTTCCGTTCAGTGGCCGTGAGCGTACCGCTCGCAAGCTTCCGGTATCTCGCAACGTTCTCGTCGCTGAACACGCCTTGCATATGCGAGTCCCCCTTGATGCAGAAGGAAGGCCCGGCGTTCGCCGGGCCCATTAGCTCGATTTGATTGACTTCAGGACTTCTGATCGCCGGCCTTTTGATCCGGCTGCGCCTTGTCCGGAGCCTGTGTCTGCTGGCCAGCCTTCTGATCGTTGCCGCCCTGTTGCTTCTGGTCCGGCTGATTCTGTTGGTTCGTCATGAAAAGTGAGTCTTTCTGTATTGCGCTTGCTCGCGCTCAGTGGACATGGTGATCCAAACCAGAGTTGCGACATGTTTATTCTCTCGTTCCGGAAGTAATTGGTTTGACATTCGAGAAACGAGCGAGACCGCAGCTCGGAAAGGGGCGCGGGGCGGGGTGTTTGTGCGGCTTCTTTGAGAAGCCCCTGCCGGGCCGGGCGAACCCCTGCACGACATGCGCATGGGTCAGGTGCGACCATTCCACGTAGGACGTGCTGGGAGAAGGCTGTTAAGGACTAGGCCGCCAATGAGGGCGGCCTTCTACTCACCATCCCTCTCGCCTGGCTCGGATTGCTTGCCCGAGGAGCGAGTTTCGGCCTTGCGCCAAAGGTCTTCGACGCCTTCGGTGACTTGTTTCTTCAGGTCCCGAAAGAATTTTTGAAGGCGCGCCGCGACCGCTTTCTTTCGAGGGTCCTTTAGCATGCAGAACAACGCGCCGGGCAGGCGCGACGTTCCGGAAAACCGAAGCCCCGGCAGCGTCAACTTAGGGCACGCCTTACTGGTTGGTCGTGCGCGTGGCGAGTTGTCCGCACTCGCATTCGAAGGTGAGCAATTCGCTCGTTGCAGAGACATCTTCGCGGCCGATAAGGCGTGTGGTCCGCTGGCATTTTGCGCACGGCGGAGGGGCCGACAGGGCTTGCTGCTGCTGTTGTCTGGGCTGCCTCATTCAGAACCCTAGCACGGCGCGCTTCGTGCGCGAAGGCACCAGATCAGGCTCGCCCGAAACGCCACAAGACTGACCACCATTAGACACGGCCCCACGTACCATCTCCAATCGTCCACGCGTATCTACGGCTCTTGCCGTTGATCGATCTGGATGAGTGCTGGCGGCCGAGCCACTAACTCATTGCATCGAACAGGTCGCGCACGACCTCCGCGATCGCGACGATGTCGCCCGAGTTGATCTTGGCTTCGTAGTCCTGGGCACCGCGCAACCACATGGTGCGCTTGATGCGCGGACCGCCTAATTCACCTTGATGCCCTGCTGCTTGATCACGGGCGTCCAGCGCGCGAGATCGGCGTCGATCTGCGCCTTGAACTCGGCCGGTGTATTGCCGATCGGCTCCATGATCTGCGCGGCGAATTTTTCCTTCAGCTCGGGCGACTTGATCGCTTCGACGACTTCGCGATGAATCTTGCTGAGTATTGCGGGTGGCGTACCGGCCGGCGCGATCAGGCCGTTCCAGGCATCGGCCTCAAGATCGACGCCGCTTTCCTTGAGCGTCGGCACATCGGGCAGCAGCGGGGAGCGTTTGGCCGTCGTCACCGCCAGCATCTTGACCGTCTTCTGCTGCGCGTGCGGCAAAACCGAGATCGCCGGCATGACCACCATCTGCACGTCCCCGCGGATGACGGCGGTCATGGCCTGCGGCGACGAACCGTACGGAATGTGGACCAGCTTTGCGCCGCTCTTGATCGCGATTGCCTCCATTGCAAGGTGCGACAGCGAGCCGTTGCCGATCGAGCCGAAACTGTACTTGCCGGGGTCTTTTTTGATCAGCGCGACCAGCTCCGCGACGCTGTTGACGCCGAGGTTGGCGGGCACCGTCAGCACGCTCGGCTGGTTGGTCAGGATCGTGATCAGCGCCACGTCCTTGAACGGATCGTAGGGCATCTTGGAGAACAGGAGCGTGTTGATCGCGAGCGGGCCGCCGATCGAGACGCCGATGGTGGAGCCGTCCGGCTCGGCCTTGGCGACGACGTCGGTGCCGATCATGCCGCTCGCGCCCGGCTTGTTCTCCACGATGAAATTCTGCCCCAGCTTCTGCTGCAGCTTGTCGGCGATCATCCGGGCGATGAGGTCGGGCGTTGCGCCTGCGCCGAACGGCACGACGATGCGCACGGTTTTGGTGGGCCAGTCCTGCGCGGCGACTGGCGTCGCGGCGCAGACCATGAACAGTGCCAAGGCAACAAGGCGTCTCAACTCAGGCTCCCGGGATATGTGGTCTTTCGCCCCAGCCGGATATGTCCGGCGCGGCTTGCCGGGGTCAAGGGAAGCGTTATCAATCTCCCCGAACGTTAACGGTTTGCGCGGTAGCTTTGCCTTGCGCGCGCCACACGGCTAGTTTACGGCCGCGCAAGGGACGTGGCCGGGAGCCCGCAGAAACGACTTTCACTGCGGGCTGGAGAGCTTTGAAGTGTCTGATATTTTTCACGAGGTCGATGAGGAAGTACGGCGCGAAAAGCTGCAGCAGCTTTGGGAGCGCCACAGCAATCTCATCGTCTCGATCGCGCTATTGGTCGTGCTCGCCGTGGCGGGCTGGCGGGGGTACGAGTGGTGGGAACAGAAGAAGGCGGCGGAATCCGGCGCGCAATTTGAAGCCGCAATCCAGCTCGCCGAATCCGGCAAGCCGGCCGAGGCCCAGGCAGCCTTCGCCAAGATCGCGCAGGACGGGAGTTCCGGTTATCGCATCCTGGCGCGCTTCCGCGAGGCGGCCGAACTTGCCAAGACCGATCCCGCCGGCGCGGCGAAGCTCTACGCCTCGCTCACGGCCGACTCGAGCCTCGATCGCTCGTTGCGCGATCTCGCGGCCATCCGCGAAGGGCTGGTCCTTGTGGATACGGCGCCGCTGGCCGAGATGACCGCAAAGCTCGAGCCGCTGACCACCGCGGACCGGCCGTTCCGCCATACCGCGCGCGAACTGCTTGCGCTCTCCGCATGGCGCAATGGCGATACAACGGCGGCCAAGAAATGGCTCGACCTGATCGCGACCGACGCCGAAACGCCAGCCGGCACGCGCGCGCGGATGGACGTGCTGATGACCTTGTCGAAAGACAAGGCAAAGACCTGAAGGGGCGGCGATGCGTGCAACTATGATCGCTGCTGCTGTTGTTGCCGCTGCTGCTGCTGTTGTTCTTGCGGGCTGTGATTCGTTCGACCCCCTCGACAAGTTTCAGGAGCTCGACATCATGTCGTCGTCCAAGACGCCGCTGAAGGGCGAGCGTCGCCCGGTGTTTCCGGAAGGCGTGCCGGGCGTGGCGGAGGGTGTGCCGCCCGAACTCGTGAAGGGTTATCAGCCGCCCGCCGAAACGCCCCCGCCGGTCGTCGAGGCGAAGCCTGCCAAGCCGAAGCCGAAGAAAACGGCGTCGGTGCCGCGTAAGCCGCGGCCGCAGCAGCCTCAGGCACAGCAGCAACAACAGCAGCAGCAGCAGCAGCAACAGCAGCAGGCCGAGCAGGCGCCCGCACCGCGCACGACCACGCAGCCGGTCAGCCAGAACGCAGGCGGAATGCAGACCATGCCGGGCGCGGCGCCGACCTGGCCGACCAACGCACCGCCCGCGCCCGGACCCTGGGCCGGCCCGCAACAGCCGCAGCGCTGACTTTTCCCGCGACGGCATTGTAAAAGGCAGCGCGCATCGCGCGCGGCGATATCGTTTCCATGACCTTCACCCTTGCCATTGTCGGGCGGCCGAATGTCGGCAAGTCGACGCTGTTCAACCGCCTCGTCGGTAAACGGCTCGCGCTGGTCGACGACCGGCCGGGCGTGACGCGCGACCGGCGCGAGGGCGAGGCGCGGCTCGGCGATCTCGCCTTCACGGTGGTCGATACCGCGGGCTTCGACGAGGCGGCGCCCGGCAGCCTGACGAGCCGCATGGTGGCGCAGACCGAATTGGCGATCGAAAGCGCCGACGCGGTCGCCTTTCTCATGGATGCGCGGGCCGGCGTGACGCCGGTCGATCGCGCCTTCGCCGACATCGTGCGCAAGTCCGGCAAGCCGGTGATCCTCCTCGCCAACAAGAGCGAGGGCAAGGCGGGCGCAGGCGCGGCCGAGGCCTACGAGCTTGGGCTCGGCGATCCCATCCCGCTCTCCGCCGAGCACGGCGAGGGGCTCTCAGATCTCTACGACGCCATTCGCGCCGCGCTTCCCGAGCAGACCGAGCCTGCCGGCGAGGAGGAGAGCGAAGCCGACGCCGCAACACGCCCGATCCGGGTCGCCATGGTTGGACGGCCGAACGTCGGCAAGTCCACGCTGATCAACCGGCTGATCGGCGAAGAGCGGCTGCTCACCGGCCCGGAAGCCGGGATCACGCGCGACACCATCGCGGTGCCGCTCGCCTGGAAGGGCCGCGAATTCCGCCTGTTCGACACGGCGGGGATGCGCCGCAAGTCCCGCATCGAGGAGAAGCTCGAGAAGCTATCGGTCGCCGACACGCTCAACGCGATCCGCTTCGCCGAAGTCGTGATCGTGCTGATGGACGCCGAGCGCCCCTTCGAGGAGCAGGACCTGCGCATCGCCGATCTGGTGCAGCGCGAGGGCAGGGCGCTGGTCATCGGCATGAACAAGTGGGACCTGATGGAGGGCAAGCACGCCGGCAAGCTGCGCAGTGAGGCCGACCACTGGCTGCCGCAGGTGAAGGGCGTGCCGATCGTCGCGGTGTCGGGCCGGCTCGGCGAAGGGCTCGACCGCCTGATGCAGGGCGTCATCGACGCGCACGCGGTGTGGAATCGCCGCGTGTCGACCAACACGCTCAATCGCTGGCTCTCGGGCGTACTCTCCTCGCATCCGCCGCCTGCAGTCAGCGGCCGCCGCCTCAAGCTCAACTACATCACGCAGCCCAAGGCGCGGCCGCCAAGCTTCGTGCTGTTCTGCTCGCGCGCCGACGCGATGCCGGAAAGCTACCTGCGCTACCTGACCAACAGCATGCGCGAGACCTTCGAGCTGCCGGGCACGCCGATCCGCCTGACGCTGCGCGAGAAGGACAATCCCTTCGCGGGCCGGGCGAAGAAGAAGAGATGAACGAGGCGGTGGCACCACAAGCACACGCGAAGGCGCCATCCCGCGCTGCCTTCGCGTTCATCTTCATCACCGTGCTGCTCGACATGCTGGCGATCGGGATCGTGGTCCCGGTGCTGCCGACTCTGGTCGGCGGCTTCCTCGGCGGGGATGCCGCCAACACCGCCGAGGTGCTCGGCATCTTCGGCACCGCCTGGGCGCTGATGCAATTCGCATTCTCGCCGATGATGGGCGCGCTGTCGGACCGCTTCGGGCGTCGCCCCGTGATCCTGATCTCGAACATCGGGCTCGGGCTCGACTATATCCTGATGGCGCTCGCGCCCTCGCTCTGGTGGCTGTTCGTCGGCCGCGTCATCTCCGGCATCACCGCGGCGAGCATCTCGACCGGCTTTGCCTATGTGGCTGACGTGACGCCGGCCGACAAGCGCGCAGCGCGCTTCGGCA
>Ga0310810_10005437_pt1 | contig 14242 bp, 8 predicted proteins | sample NCmetagenome_FD_207641 | JGI IMG/M metagenome (GOLD analysis project Ga0310810, IMG submission 207641) | Soil microbial communities from experimental microcosm in Duke University, North Carolina, United States - NC | ecosystem: Engineered > Artificial ecosystem > Soil microcosm > Unclassified ... | reverse complement strand
GAACGCCGACACGCTGGTCAACGGCGGCACCATCCAGTCCACCGGCAACATGGAGCTGACCGCCGGCACGCCGAACCCCGGCAGCCTTGTGCCGGGACCGGCAGGCCAGAACCTGATCCTCGATACGAGCGGCAACGTGCTGCTTGGCGGCACCGCCTCGCAATGGAGCTTGAACGGCAGCACGAGCGTTCCGCTGAGCAACTTCTTCGCGGTGACCCCGGGCACGGGCGTGACCGTCGGCACGCAGACCGCCATTGCCGGCGCGGCGGACCTCTTCTCGACGAGCGTCGCGGCCTCCGGCCAGGCGTCGGCGGTGGCGGCTGCGGCGGACGAGGCGGCCAACACGTTCGGCACGGACAGCGTCGCGGAGCAGGTGGAATACGGCTTCGCCGGCGATGTGGGTGTCCTGCCGCCGATGGATCACCGCCTGCGGGGCGTCGGCATCTCGGTGCCGAAGTGCTTCAACGAGAGCCGCGAAGGCGAATCCTGCGACTAAGCAGGTCGCGATCCGGTCCCTGTCGGGATCTGTCAAAAAGGGGCGCTCCGGCGCCCCTTTTTTTGCGGCCGTGTAAAATCACACAGTTAACCTTGGGTCGTGCAGGACGGCGCCCGGCGCCGTGTCGAGGGGAGCGAAAACAAGGAGATGGCCGAGCAGGGATCCCAAGCCGCGGTGCTGTTTGCCGACGTGAGCGGCAGCACCAAGCTCTACGAGACCGCGGGGGACCAGGTCGCGAAGGCGGCGATCGACCAGTGCGTGCGCATCATGCGCGAGCGCACCGAGGCCGCGCAGGGGCGCGTCATCAAGACGATCGGCGACGAGGTGATGTCGTCGTTCCCGACCGCGGATGCGGCCGCCGACGCCGCCATCCAGATGCAGGAAGCCATCAACGAGCTCAAGCCGGTCGGCAACACCAAGATCGGCATTCGCATCGGCTTCAATTTCGGCCCCATCGTCGTGCAGGCGGACGGGGATATCTTCGGCGACGCGGTCAACGTCGCCTCGCGCCTTTCGCACGTCGCCGTGAAGGGCCAGATCATCACGGCGCGCGACACGGTGATGCTGATGGCGCCGATGCTCAAGTCCGCGACCCGCAAGATCACCGCGATCCAGATCAAGGGCAAGGCGGCCGAGATCGAGGTCTACGAGCTCATGTGGCAGCAGAGCGAGGACGCGACCACGATGGCCGCCGCGCGCTCGGTCTACAAGCCGAAGAAGACCACGCTGCGCCTCATGCTGCAGGGCAAGGAGCACCTGCTGTCGGACGAGCGCACCTCGGTCACGATGGGGCGCGACCAGAGCGCCGATCTCGTCATCGCGGACCGCATGGCGTCGCGCTCGCACGGAAAAATCGAGCGGCGCCTCGACAAGTTCGTCCTCACCGATCACAGCGCGAACGGCACTTTCGTGATGGTCGAGGGCGATCGCGAGATCGTCCTGCGGCGCGAGGAGTTCACGCTGCGCGGCAAGGGCTGGATCGCCTTCGGGCAATCGAAGACCACCGCCACCGACGTGCTCGAGTTTTTCTGCGAATGACCGGGCGGGGAGCGTGGCGCGGCGCCTGGCTAGCCTGCGCAGTGCTTCTGACAAATTTTTACAGCAGCCTCGCGTCCGCGCAAGCGGACTATGAAGTCAAGAAGGGCGAGGGCCTGCTCGCGATCGCGAGCAAATTGACCTATAAAGGCGCGACCCGGTTCCAGGTCGTGGCCGCGCTCTACCGGGCGAATCAGGACGTCTTTCCCGACGGCAATCTCAACGTGCTGAAGGAAGGACAAACGCTCAAGCTGCCCAAGGCGGAAGCGGTGGCGGCCATCGGCGCCGCCGAGGCCTCGCAGCTGTGGCGGACGCTCACGGCGAAGCCGCCGCCGCCCGCGCAGGTCGCAGCCGTCAAACCCTCTGCCCCGGTGCCCGCGAGCGTGCCGGAGGCGAAACCCAGGCCTGGCGCTCTCGGACGAACGGATCAGATCCGGCGCTATCGCGAAGGGCTCGCGCTCGAGAGCAAAGGCGATGACAAGGCCGCGCTGCAGGCGTTTCTCGAGGCCGGAGAAAGCGGCTACGGACCCGCTCAGCGCAAGCTCGGCGAGATCTACGACAGAGGCAATTCCGCCGCTCCGCGCGATTATGAAAACGCCCTCAAGTGGTATCAGCGCGCGCGCGAGCAGGGTATCGAGATTCCCCGACCGTTCGTCCGCTCGCCCCGGTAGGCGGCCGTCAGGGTGCGACTTTTTACCCTTGTGCTGGCCTGCAGGGGCCGAGATAATACGGGGTGGTAAAAAGAGTCCGGGGAAATTCCGCTAAATCCAGTGGTTAGGCTCGTTACCGGGGGAGTAAATCGTGGCCGCAGCGCCTGATCTCAAGCAGCTCGGGCGCTATGACCTCACGCGCGTGCTCGGCAAGGGCGCGATGGGCATCGTCTACGAGGGGATGGACCCGAAGCTGCATCGCAAGGTCGCGATCAAGACGATCTTGAAGGGCCACCTCGACGACGAGGAGGCCGCCAAGGAATACTCCATGCGGTTCATGCGCGAGGCGCAGGCGGTCGCGCGGCTGAACCACGGCAACATCGTCCAGGTGTACGACTTCGGCGAGGAAGGCGACATCGCCTACATCGTCATGGAGTTCATCAAGGGCAAGGAGCTCAAGAACTTCTTCGACGCGAACGAGCGCTTCGAGTTGAAGGAAGCGGTTCGCATCATGTGCGAGCTCTGCGATGCGCTCGATTTCGCGCACGAGAGCGGCATCGTCCACCGCGACATCAAGCCCGCGAACGTGATGCTCGATTCGCAGGCGAAGGTGAAGCTCGCCGACTTCGGCGTGGCGCGCGTCACCGACACCGATCGCACGTCGGTGGAGAAAACGCAGGCGGGCACCATGGTGGGCACGCCCGCCTACATGTCTCCCGAGCAGATCACCGGCGGCAACATCGACCGGCGCACCGACATCTTCTCGGCGGGCATCATCCTGTATCAGTTCCTGACGGGCGAGAAGCCGTTCACCGGCTCGGGCGCGTGGACGATCGCGAAGAAGATCATCCAGGACCATCCCCCCGTCCCATCCTCGATCAACAACACCATCTCGCCGCTCTTCGACGCGGTGGTGAACAAGGCGCTCTCGAAGCAGGTCGAGACGCGCTACCAGACGGCGAAGGAGTTCGGCGCGGCGCTGAAGCGCGCGCTCGAAGGCAAGGCCGAGGAGGACGACAGCGACAAGACGGTGGTCGGCTCGATGGCCGCGGTCTCGATGCCCTCGCCCTCGGCCGCCATGGCCAAGTCCGATGGCACCTCGACGGCCTCGCGCGGCTCCACGTCGGCGGGCAGCCAGGAAGTAGAGCTCGAGTTCTGGCGCGCCATCAAGGACGGCAACGACCCGGACGACTTTGAGCTCTATGTCCAGCAGTTCCCCAACGGGATCTATGCGGCGCTCGCCAAGCGCAAGATCGCCAAGCTGAAGGGCGTCGCGCCCGAGGAATCGGTCAGCAAGGAGCAGGAAAGAAAAGAAGCCGAGGAAGCCGCCAAGCGCGAAGCCGAGGCGAAGCAAAAGCTCGCCGACGAAAAGGCGAAGCTGGAGGCGCAGCTCGCGGCGCGCGAGGCCGAGTACAAGCGGCGCGAGGCGGAAGCCGAGGCGAAGCGCGCGGCGGAGGAGCAGGCGCGCAAGGAAGCCGACGCGAAGCGCGAGGCCGAGATGAAGGCGCGCATGGAAGCCGAGGCCAAGGCGCGCAAGGAGGAGCTGGAGAAGGCGAAGCGCGATGCCGAGGAGCTGGCGGCGAAGCGCGAGGCCGAGGCGCAGGCCCGGTACGAGGCGCAAAGGGCGAAGGCCGAAGCCGAAGCCAGGGCGCAGCGCGAAGCCGAGCTGAAAGCCCGCAAGGAGGCCGAGGAGGCCGCGGCGCGCCAGCGGGCGGAAGCCGAGGCGCGCGCGAAGAAGCAGACCGAGGAGCTTGCCAAAGCCAAGGCGGACGCGGAGGCCCGCGCCAAGAAGGAAGCCGAGGAGCGCGCCAAGCGCGAGGCCGAGGCGGCCAAGCGCGAGGCCGAGCTCAAGAAGAAACTCGAGGAGGCTCCCAAAGCCAAGCTGCCGGTGGTGCCTATCGTGGGCGCCATCGTCATCATCGCGGCCATCGCCGGCGGCGCCTACTGGCAATTCGTCTACAAGCCCAATGCGCTCGTCCAGGAGGAATTCAAGAAGGCGCTCGAGGCCACGCAGGAGCTGAACAAGGCCAAGGCAGCCGAGGTCGAGGCGCAGAAGAAGCTCGCCGAAGCGCGCGCCGCGGAGCTCGATGCGATCAAGCGCGGCGACACGGCGAAGGCGAAGGAGCTCGAGGAAGCGCGCAAGAAAGCCGAAGCGGAGGCGGCCAGGCAGGCCGAGCTGGTCAAGCAGCGTCAGGAAGCTGCCGAGCAGCAGAAGAAGCGTGCCGAAGAGATGAAGAAGAAGGCGGAGACCCCGCCGCAGGCGCCGAAGCAGGAAGTCGCCAAGGTCGAAACGCCGAAAGTGGAGACGAAGGCCGCGCCGACGGAGACCAAGGCCGCGGCAACCGAAACCAAGGCCGCGCCGGTCGAAGCGAAGGTCGAGACGCCCAAGGCGGCGCCCGTGGCGAAGGCAAAGACGCGCTCTGAGCGCGAGCGCGAGGAAGAGGACCGGATCGCGCGCGAGCTGGCGGAGAAGCGCAAGGCGAGCGTGCAGGTGGCCGCCGTAGCGCCGTCCGCAACGGCGCCCTCGCCTGGTGCCGCGCCCGCGCATGCCGCGAGCCCGGCACCCGCCGCGAGCGCTCCGGCGGCCGCGGCTTCGGCGGCGCCGAGCGAAGATTTGTTCAAGCAGGCCGAAGCGCTGGAAGCAAGCGACCCGAAAGGCGCCGTCAAGATCTATCGCTCGCTCGCGCGCAAGGGCAACGGGCAGGCAGCCAAGCGTCTCGGGGACATCTACGATCGCGGCATTCCGGGCATTCCGCGCGACTACCAGGAGTCTCTCAGCTGGTACCAGAAGGCGCGCGACCTCGGCCTGACGATCGAGACGGCGGGCAAGCGCTAGAATCGCGATTCCTGCGGCGCGCCTGAACGGGAGCACGACTGCCGCAGCACAAAACAGGGGGAGTGTCATGAGCGAGCGCCGCAAGGACGCCGTCGACCCCGACGCGACCGTCATGATCCCGGCGGGAGCCGGCGGCGAGGCAGATCCCGATTCCACCATCCTGATGCCGCCAGCCGCGCTGCGGCCTGCGCCCGTGGCGGAGGACTCCGACGCGACCGTGATGATTTCGGCGAGCGAGCCGGATCCGGATGCGACCGTGGCGATTCCCACCCCGGGCCGGCGCCGCGAGGCGGCGGCCTCCGCGCCGGCAGGGCGGGCCGGCTCCGCTGAGGAGCTCGGCTCGCTCGGCGGCCTCAATCCGCTCGTCGCGGCGGCCAATCCGATTCTCGCCGTGGTCGCGCAATTCAGGCAGGCGCTCAGGCACCCGGATCCCGAAGGCTTGCGCTCGAGCCTTCGCGCAGGACTGGAGGCGTTCAAGCGAGACGCCCAGGCCGCCGGCATCGTCGATGAGACGATCGATGCCGCAAGCTTCGCGCTTTGCGCGCTCATCGACGAGTCGGCTGCGAGCACGCCCTGGGGCGCGGAGTGGCTCTCCAGCGGCCTGCTCGCCGAGCGGCATGGCGAAAGCGAGGCGGGCCTCAAGTTCTTCGCGATGCTGGAGGCGCACCTTGCCGAGCCCGGGCCGCACCTCGACCTGATCGAGTTTCTGTATGTCTGCCTCGCGCTCGGGTTCGAGGGCAAGTATCGCGGCGTGGAAGGCGGGCGCCAGGAGCTCGCCCAATGGCGGGCTCGCCTGCGCGATCTCCTGGCAGAGCAGCGCCCGCGCCACGACGGCTTCCTGTCAGGGCACTGGCGCGGCGAGATCGCGCCCGCGCGCCGGGCGCCGGGCCTGCTCGGCGTCGCGCTCGCGGCTTCGGCCGCCGCCCTCGGCCTGGTCGGCGTCTACCTTTTCTACGCCTTTTCGCTTGGCAGCCAATCGGATCCGGTCGCGCGCGAGCTCGCCCAGCTCAGAGTCCCGGCGCCGGCCGAGCGCGCCCCTGCCGGCGCACCGGTGCTCGATATCAGCAAGCAGCTGGCAGCCGAGATCGGCAGAGGCGAGGTGGCGGTCACGGACGCGGCCGGCCAAAGCACGATCGTGATCCGCAGCGACCATCTTTTCGCTTCCGGCAACGCGCGGATCGAGCCCGCGCTCGAGCCGATCGTGCTTCGCATCGCCGAAGCGCTCCAGGCCGTGCCGGGCATGATCCTGGTCACCGGACACACCGATGACGTGCCGATCCGGACGGCGCGGTTCCCCTCGAACTGGGAGCTCTCCGCCGAGCGCGCCGCCTCGGTCGCCGCGCTGATGGCAACCAAGCTCGCGGAGCCGGGCCGCATCAAGGCCGAGGGGCTGGCCGACTCCGAACCGCTCGCGCCGAACGATTCGGCGATCAACCGCGCGCGCAACCGGCGGGTGGTGATCATCCTGAGGAGCCGATGACCATGCCGGCATGGATGCGAAACCGCTGGACGCTCGGTGCGCTTGCGCTCGCGGCCTTCTCGCTCGTCGTCTGGTTCGTAGGCGACACGCTTGTCCTGGGCTCGAGCAGGCCGCTGGAAGCGCCTTGGCAGCGGCTCGCGCTGGCGGCCCTCGCCGCGGCGGCCTGGATCGGCTGGGAGCTCGCCCGGGCAGCCAGGGCGCGCAAGGAAAACGAGCGGCTGCTCGCGATCATCGCCGGCGGCGAGGAGGAAACGGATTCGGGCGTCCGCGCCGCGCATGAAGTGGCGCTGCTGCGCCAGCGCTTCGAGAAGGCGGCCGCCGTCCTCAAAACGGCGCGCTTCCAGGGGCCCGACGGCGAAAAGCGCTACGTGCACGAGCTGCCCTGGTACGTCATCATCGGCGCGCCGGGCTCGGGAAAGACCACCGCGCTCGTCAACTCGGGCCTGAAGTTTCCGTTGCCGGGCTCCGGTGCCGAGCCCGGTATCGCCGGCGTGGGCGGGACCCGGAACTGCGACTGGTGGTTCACCGACGAGGCGGTGCTGCTCGACACCGCCGGCCGCTATACCACCCAGCAAAGCGACGCGGTCGCGGATGCGTCGGCCTGGCTCGGATTCCTGGACCTGCTCAAGCGCTTCAGGCCGCGCCGGCCGCTGAACGGAGCCCTCGTCACGGTGAGCGTCTCCGACCTCATGCTGTGGGGAGAGGACGAGCGCGCGCGCTATGCGGCGCATGTGCGCGAGCGCATCGCCGAGCTCTATCAGCGCCTGGGCGTGCGCTTTCCGGTCTACCTGCTGGTCACGAAGGCGGACCTCCTCGCGGGCTTCATGGAATTTTTCGGGGAGCTCGATGCCGGCGCGCGCGCGCAGGTCTGGGGCGCGACCTTCGACCTGGCGGCGGCCCGATCGGGCGGTGAAGGACCGGGCTCCCGGTTCGCGTTCGAGTTTGGCGAGCTCGAGCAGCGTCTCGGCGCCGAGCTGAGGAGCCGGCTGCAGGAGGAGAGCGACCTGCAGCGCCGCGCCGCAATCTATCGCTTTCCGCAGGAATTCCATGGCGTCGGGCCGCGGCTCGAGCGCTTCATCGAAGCGGTGTTCGCGGGGCAGCCGAGCGCGCCGCTGGTGCGAGGCGTTTATTTCACGAGCGGCACGCAGGAGGGCAGCCCGATCGACCGCGTCCTCGGAACGCTCGCGCGCGGCTTCAAGCTCGAGCGCGCCGCCGCCGTGGCGAGCAGCGGCACGGGCAAGAGCTTCTTTCTGACGACGCTCGTGCGCCAGGTGATCTTTCCCGAATCCGGGCTCGCCGGCAGCGACGCGAGCATTGAGCGGCGCCAGCGGCAGATGCGGCTCGCCGCCTACGCCGCAATTGCGGCGGTCGCAGTCGCGCTCGGCGCTCTGTGGAGCGGTCTTTACTTCGACAATCGGGAGCGCATCGCCGCCACGCTCGCGAAAGCGGACGCCGCCAAAGCCGCGCTCGACAAGGCCGGACCGATCGGTCCGGGCGAGGAGGCAAGGTTGGTTGCGGTTCTGGATGCGCTTCGCGACGTGCCCGGTGCCCGCGCCGCGCCGGCCGGCGAGGCCGCGGGCTTCGGGCTCTCGCAGGCCGGCAAGCTCGGCTCGCAGGCGGCGCGCGCCTATCGCAACGCGCTGAGCGATGCGCTACTGCCTCGACTCGCGCTGTCGCTCGAGGACGACCTGCGCGAAAAGATTCGCAATCCCAAGGCGCGCAACGGGCTCGAGCAGTCGCTGGCCGCCTACGAGAGCCTGTACGAAGCAAAGAAGCCCGAACCCGCCGCGCTGGAAGCGGCCGCACGACGGGTCTGGCGGCTGCCGGAGGCGGCGCGGGCCGCGCTGGCGGCCCATCTCGACGCAGGGGTGGGCGAGGGCGCGCCGGAGGTGCGCCACCCGCGCGACGAGGCGATAATCAAGGCCGCGCGACAGTTGCTTGGCACGGGGAAAACATCGTGAGTGAATCGTTCGAGACCGGCTGGTTCGGCAAGCTTCCGACGAGCGGAGATTTCGTCACCCGCCGCGTCCATCCGTCCTTCATCGAGCCCTGGGACGCGTGGCTGAACGCGATGCTCGCGGGGAGCCGGGAGCGGCTCGGCAATGCGTGGCGGGACGCCTTCCTTTCGGCGCCGGCATGGCGCTTCGTGCTCGCGCCCGGGGTGATCGGCGCCGACGGCTGGGCGGGCGTGATCATGCCCAGCGTCGATTCGGTGGGCCGGTATTTCCCTCTCACGGTCGTAAGCCAGCTGCCGGTGAAGGGCATGGATGCGGTGACGACGCTTTTCCGCGCCCACAACTGGTACGCGGAAGTCGAGCCGGTCACCGCGGTCGCGCTTGCGCCCGACGCGGAGCTCGAGACCTTCGATGCGCAGCTCTCCAACCGGCGCTTCCCGCGCGAGCTCATCGCGGTCCTGGACGAGTCGGAGGAGACCATCCCGCCGCGCAGCCGCTCGCCGCGCGCCCTGTGGATCCCGCTCGGCGAGGAGTTCGAGGGCGAAGCAGGCGTGCGGGGCCTCGCCAAGCCGCTTGCCGGACCGTACTCGGCGTGGCTCGCTGAAGAATCCGAGATCTTCGGCCGCAGCCTGATGCTGTGCGAGAAGCTCCCCGCGGTGGAGCAGTACTGCGCCATGCTGAACGGCGAATGGCACAAGGCTCCGCACGAGCGCCGGAGCGCGTAGCCGAATGTCGTTTTCGATCAAGGTCTCCAAGAAGGTCGGCGACCGCACCGACGTGATCGCGAGCCGCAACTGGCCGCAGAGCAAGATCACGATCGGCCGAGGCGAGGAATGCACCCTCGTCCTCGAGGATCCGAAGAAGCACGTCTCGCGTGTGCACGCGGAGCTGGAGGAGCAGGGCGAGGGAAGTTATCGGCTCACCGTGACCTCCAAGGTCAATCCGGTGTTCATGGGAGGCCGGCGCCACGGCCCGGGCAGCCGGCTCGATCTCGCCCCCGGCGCGAGCGTCGACATCGGCGACTATGTGATCGAGCTGCTTCCGCCCGCCGCGCCGCCCAAGGTGGTCTCGCCCATCACCGAGCTCGAGGAAACGACGCGTCCGGACAACCCGGCGATGATGGCGGTGCGAGCCAAGCTCGTGAACGAGCCGACAGTGCCGATCGAGGAGGCGCCGAAGAAACCCGTGCCGCCAGCCCCGGTTGCGGCGCCGCCGCCGCCACAGCCAACTCTTCGGCCCGCGCCGCCGCCTCCCGCGCCTGCGCCGGTCGCCGAGGAAGAGCCCACCTACACGCGCGAAAACATTCCGGACATCGAGCCGGGCATCTTCGATGAGCCCACGCTGCCCTCGCAGCCGGCGGCTGCCCCGGCCGCCCGACCGGCGGCATCAGGCGGGGGAGATGTCTTCGGCGAAGCAACCTATGTCGGCAAGTCGGCGAACGCCGCCCCGGCCAGCGTCTTCGACGAGGCCACCTACGTCGGCGGCCGGCCGCCCGCCGGCGCGGGCTCTGGCCCGCCCGCCGCGGGCGGCGATCCACAGCGCCTCCTGAAGGCCTTTCTGGAAGGCGCGGGGATGCCGGGGAAGGAAGTTTCCAGCGCTGACATGGAAGCGTTCATGCGCCAGTCGGGACGCCTGCTGCGCTCGGCGATCGATGGCGCGATGGCGCTGCTCGCCGCGCGGGCGACCGCGAAGAAGGAGCTGCGGGCCGAGGAACGCACCATGGTCGCCTCGCGCGACAACAACCCGCTCAAGCTCATGTCCGACCCGCAGGAGGTGCTCGCCTTCCTCTTCGAGACCAAGCAGCGCGCCGGCGGCTTCCTCGATCCCGTGCAGGCGGTCGGCGATGCCTTCGAGGACCTGCGCGCCCACGAAGTGGCGCTCTTCGCCGGCATGCGCGCCGCGCTGCTTGGCGCGATCCAGCGCTTCGATCCCAAGACGCTCGAAAGCGAGCTCGAAAAAGCAGCTGGCGGGCTCGGACTCAACCGCAAGGCGAAGCTCTGGGAGCTCTTCGGCGCCTACCAGGAAAAGCTCGCGCGCGATGCCGGCGACGACTTCAACAAGGTGTTCGGCTCCGAGTTCATGGGCACCTACATGGAGCAGGTGAAGCGCTTGCGCGGCGGGCGCTGAGCATATTGCTGCCGGCCGGTTTGGTCTCCGATGAAAAAGTTGAATCTAGGTGCGGGAACGAGCGTCATTGACGGCTACGAGGCCCGTGACGGTGCCAAAGGGGACTGCCTGTTCCCGCTTCCGGACGTCGACTGCAGCGTAGATGAGATCCGCGCGAGCCATGTCCTCGAGCATTTCGGGCACGGTGAGGTCGTTCATGTCCTGAGAGATTGGGCCCGTGTGTTGAAGCCCGGTGGGAAACTGAAAATCGCGGTTCCGGATCTTCGAAAGATTTCTGAACTCTACGTCGCTGGTACTAACGTCAACGTGCAAGGCTATCTGATGGGCGGGCAGACCGACGCTCTCGATTTTCATAAATGCCTGTTCGATCGCGACATACTGACGACCTACATGGACGCTGCAGGCTTCTCAAACATTGAGAATTGGACCAGCGAAATTCAGGATTGCGCGTCATTGCCGATATCCCTCAACCTTTCCGGTATCAAGGAAGCCGCGGGCATTCGGCAGTCGAGAGAGGATCCTGGAGTCATGCTGCAGCAAGGCCTTGCCGCATTGCAGGCGGGGCAAGTCGAAGAAGCTCTCGCTTACTTTGAGAAGCTGCTTGCCGCGTATCCTGAGCATGTAGCCGCCCACAACAATCGAGGTATCGCGCTGGCGCGGCTGCGGAGATATCAGGAGGCGCTGGCATCCTTTGATCGCGCGCTTGCGCTCAATCCGGAGCTGCCCGAGCTGCTGAGGAACAAGGGCTCCGCTCTCGCTGAAAGCGGCGATAGGGCATCGGCGCTCGCTGTCTACAGGAAAGCGGTCCAGGAAAGCCCGGATTTCATGGATGCATGGCTTGGCCTCGGCCTGCTGCTGCAGGATCTCGGTCGCGATGACGAAGCACTCGCATGCCTCGATCGAGTTCTTGCGAGAGAGCCAACGCACATTTTGGCCCTGAAAAAGCGGGCCTATGTATTGAAGTCTATGCAGCGGTATGAGGCAGCAGGCGGAGCTTTCCAACGCTTGCTGTCGGTGGAAGCCGCTTCGGCCTCAGTGCTCAATGATTTCGGGGCAGTCTTGGTTCACCTGCGGCGGAATCACGAGGCCTTGGCCTATCTAGAAGAGGCGATCGCATTGGAGCCGGACTTCGCGGAAGCCTTGAGCAACATGGGCCTAGTGCTTTGCAAGTTGCTGCGGTTCGAGGAGTCGCTGTCCTATTTTGAACGGGCGCTCAGGGTCAAGCCTGATTTTGTCTCGGCGCTCGACAATCGAGCCGTTGCGCTCGCGAAGCTCGGGCGCTTCGACGAGGCGATCGCCGGCTCGGAAGAGGCACTGAAGATCGATCCGGAGTTTGTCAACGCGCACATTGGTCAAGGCATCACTCGATTGAGACTTGGTGATTTCGAGAGAGGCCTGCGATCGTACGAATGGCGCTGGGTGGACAAAGTTAGCGGTCGCCCGTGGAAGGACTTTAGCCAGCCGTTGTGGATGGGGCGGGAAAGCCTTGAAGGGAAGACCATTCTGATTCACGCAGAGCAAGGCCTCGGTGACACTCTTCAATTTGCGCGCTACGCTTCGATGCTCGGGAAAATGGGCGCTCGCGTTTGGCTCGCAGTGCCTGGGGTCCTCACTTCTACTATGAAGAGCCTGGAAGGGGTCGAAAAGATCCTGGCTTTGGGTGAGTCGGTCCCGGCAACAGACTTTCATTGCCCCCTGCTTAGCCTGCCGCTCGCCCTCGGAACGACATTGGAGACTATTCCGGCCCGTGTGCCTTACCTCTTTGTGGATGCTCAGCGCGCCAAAGAAGCAAGGCTTAGGCTGGCACGAGGTAGCGACCAGTTGGTGGGCATTTGCTGGAGAGGCAATCCGAGCTACCGGGACGACCACGAGCGCAGCATCCCATTCGAAGCTTTCAGGCCTTTGCTTTCGATCGGAGGGGTGCAATTTATAAGCCTTCAAAAGGAGGTAATTGAGGAGGAACTGCGCGCCACCAAAGGCGCGCCATTTGTTCATCCGGAGGTAGATTTCGATGGCACGTGCGAGGTCGTTGCAGCGATGGATCTGATCATCTCTGTGGATACCTGTTGGGCCCATTTCGCAGGAGCACTAGGCAAGCCCCTCTGGCTGCTGCTTTCTCCGGTTCCTCACTGGGTCTGGCTCACAGGACGTGACGATAGCCCCTGGTATCCGAGCGCAAGACTTTTCCGCCAGGAGAGAAGCGGAGATTGGGCCTCCGTAATGCGCGCCGTTTGCAGTGCTCTTTCGGACAAGGTGCGGCCCGCTCGGCGTGCAAAGGCGTAGCACGATGAAGGAAGCCATCGAGGCCGCCGCCTCCAGTGAGGTCGCCGATCTCATGCGCCAGGCCATGAACTACATCACCGAGGGCCGCCATGATCAGGCGCTCAGCGCGTTTGAGCGCGTGATTGTGCTTCAGCCATCGAATTGGGATGCACTCAACAACCTGGGTTGCATGCAGCTGGAGTTGCGTCGCAATAGAGAGGCCCTGACTAATTTCGAGCGCGCGCTTGAATTGCGGCCTGACGCTGCGGAGGCCTGGCGCAATCGCGCGTCCGCGCTGACGAGCCTCGGAGACCATTCGGGCGCTCTCTCCAGTCTTGATCGCTCGCTCAGCTTTCGGCCCGACTTTGCCGAAGCAATAAACGACCGGATCCTGGTCCTCATGCTTCTTGGACAACGCGCCGAAGCGCTTCAGAGCCTCGAGAATGCGCTCAATATGACGCCTATTCCTGCGGACGCGTTCAGGAACAGCGCCGCACGACTGTTCCGCATGGGTCACTCCCAAGATGCCATCGCCGTCCTCGCTGGTGTGATCCGGATGCGGCCCTCGCCCGCAGTGCTGAACGACCATGGCGATTTACTGGCGAGAGCGGGACGGTTTGAGGATGCCCTCGCTAGCTTCGAGCATGCGGCGGCCTTGAAGCCGGACTACGTTCTGGCGCTGCACAACCGCGCGAGCATGCTTGCCGAGCTCGAACGATTCGAGGAGGCGCTAGAGGGTTTCGGTGACGCGTTACGCGCCAAGCCTGACTTTGCGGAAGCCTATGACCGCCGGGGAATCGTCCTTGAGGCGCTGCATCGCTTCGATGAAGCTCTCGAGTCCTACGACTATGCGTTAAAGATTCGACCCGAGTTCGCCAGCGCCCGCTGGAATCAGGCGCTTTGTCGGCTCAAGCTCGGGCGAATGCCGGAGGCTTGGCGCGACTACGAAATGCGCTGGCACGTCCACTCTCTTGGGGCCTCTCCGAGGCGCAATGCAGGACACCTTTGGACAGGCAGGGCGGACCTGAAAGGAAAGTCGATCCTTTTACATGCGGAACAGGGCTTGGGCGATACGCTTCAGTTCGTGCGGTATGCCTCCATGGTGGCCGCCCAAGGCGCGCGCGTTGTGCTCGAAGTACCCGCGGTATTGGCGTTCATGGCGCAATCGCTTGCCGGCGTTGCAGAAGTCGTAGTCGCTGGCGAGCCGCTTCCGGCGACTGATTTTCACTGTCCCTTGCTCAGCCTACCGCTCGCATTTCAGACCAGCCTTGGATCGATTCCGCCTGCACCGTACCTCGCGGCGCCTGCAGACCGGGCGGCGCATTGGCGAAATCGCCTACCGCCCCAAACCGGTCTGCGAATCGGGATCGCCTGGTCGGGTAACGTCTCTTTTCGATATAA
>Ga0310810_10005435_pt1 | contig 14248 bp, 13 predicted proteins | sample NCmetagenome_FD_207641 | JGI IMG/M metagenome (GOLD analysis project Ga0310810, IMG submission 207641) | Soil microbial communities from experimental microcosm in Duke University, North Carolina, United States - NC | ecosystem: Engineered > Artificial ecosystem > Soil microcosm > Unclassified ... | reverse complement strand
AAACTGATGTTCACCTTCGCCTCGCGTGCACCGAGCCGCATCGGCCCGGAAAAATGCGAGAGCAACACCTGCTGGTCCTTTGCGTTCTTATATCGTCCGAAGCCGATGTGCGGATAGGACTTCGCTTTCGGTTTTTCTTTCGATTCTTCGAAAACAAATTCCTCCCGCTCGCCATGATCTTCCTTTCCCAGAAACTTCATCACCGTCGCGCCTTCGCTCGAATCGTTCGAAGCCGGCTCGCCATTCAATCGCGCATCGATCAAGCCGACCCAGTTGTTCAGCCGCTTGGAAGTTTGAGCGTCAACCGGCTTGCCCGTTTCGCCCCAATCATTCGATCTTAGCCAGGTTTTTCCGTCCTTCCGGGCAAACTCGGCGTCGCCGGCCTGGATTCTTTCCGGCCCGCCGTTTGGATAACGGTCATATTTGAAATCGGCGGTACCGGCCGAGCCGAGATCAAGCTTCGCGATCGCGACTAAATGAACCTTCGAATAGAAATCGCGGCTGTACTTCAAGTTATCGGCTGCGAATTTCGCATCCTGGGCCCGCAACGGTGACAGAACAAGAAGTGAGGTCGCGAGCAGACCGGGTAACCGGAGCGTTTTCAGACCGCCAGAGTAGGAAATTCGGGCGTGCATTGTCAATCGGCTGATCGTTAGGATTGCCACATGAACCGGCGCCGAATCGCGATAGTAATGATATCTATCTTGCTGCCCGGCTTTGCTCACGCAGCAAACCCGTTTCTCGATGCGCCGTCCGACAAGCCGGTTTCCGCCAAATTTCGAGGGGCCGAGTGGGGAGATGAGATTCAGCAGGACGAGATCCCGCTCACTGCGCGAGTGGTTACGACGCGCGTTGCCAAGATGCCGTGGGGCGCGATTTTCAAAATCGAATTCACGGATCTCAAATCGAGCGCGCCACAGAAGCGTGAAATCCGGCCCGATTATTTCATCGTCACAGATGATCGCATCGTTCTGTTAAACGAAGAGGACAACGACGCCGCGGTTAAGAAGATCTCGGCGTTGAATCAACCGCCTGAATTCGGTCAGGGCGAAATTTACGGAATCGCTCGCGGCAGCTCCAATTACCAAGATGGCTTATGGAAAACAACAATCAATCTGAAAGGCGATCTGTGCGTTTACGATTCGAGCCATCCCTCCGGTCATTTCAAAAAGATCGTTTGGAAAAAAGGCGTTGGATTAGTTGAGTACGCGAGTGGCTACGGCGCGAGGAAAGATGGGTTTCGCGTCAAGCGAGAAAAATAAGAGCGACAGCGAACTGCGGGCATCAAGTTCGTTCCGATGTCGATCTTTCCATCGACAAAATGAACGGCAAATCTAGCGCACCGAACAAATGAAAGTCCACACCATGTTCGTCATTGGCAAATGTGATATGAAAGGTAACGCGGTCAGTGTCCAGTTCACGGCAAAGGCAATCTCGGCGCGAAGCCACGCGACCAAGCGATCGCCAACCTGATGTAGATGATCCGTGAGCCGAGCACTTCATAAAACGCCGCGATCCGTAGTCGATTCGCTCCGGAGCCGTAGATTTGTCGTCGCCCTTCCCTATGCAGCCTTGTTTGGGCTGGCGTTCTATCTTCTCTTCTGCAATCTGGATGGCCGGTTGCTTTGGGGAGATGAAGCCGAGACCGCGCTGCTCGCGAAAAATGTTCTTCGTTTCGGAATTCCGAAGACGGTTGACGGAGTTAATCACATCACCGAACTCGGCAATTTCCGAGATGAAAACACGGGATACATTTGGACTTGGACGCCTTGGTTACAGGAATATGTAACCGCAGCCTCTTATCTTGTCCTTGGAGAGACGACGTGGAGTAGTCGGGCACCATTCGCAGCGATAGCGTGGCTCAGCGTTGTCCTCCTCGCGCTTGTTGTTTACCGAATTTATCGGGACCATCGCATCGCCTTCGCCAGCTCTGTGCTTCTCGTGACTTGCGAAGTGTTTCTGCTCCATGCGCGCCAATGTCGTTACTACGCGATCACGGTGCTGGCGGAGGTGATCCTTATCCACGGCGGCAGCCAACTGTTATCTGGGCGCAAATCGGGGACATGGCTCTTAGCTCTCGGACTGATCCTACAGTTTTACACAAACTACATTGTCGCCGTGGCCAATATGCCCCTCTTGATTGCCTTAGGTTGGTCGGTTCACAAAGAACGGCCAAAGCTCGCACAGCTTCTGATCGCGTTTGGAATTTTTGCGGCCGCGTCAGCGCCATGGGTGATATATGCCCGACCTTGGCGGCAATTGGCGGTGCTTGTACATGAGAACCTTGGTTCCAAGTTCCTGTATTACTTCACGGAGTGGCATTTTCACTTCGTGCCTTGGATTTTCCTGCTGCTTCCGGGAATCGGATTGCTGGCAAAGTTTTTTGGATCCAAGTCGCAGGCCACCTCCAAACGGGTCACACAGTTCGAATACAGTTTGCTGGTAGGGTTAGGGGGATACTTCGCGATCCTTCTCGTGCCGCCAACTGAACTGCGTTATTTGCTGCCGCTTCTCCCAGTCGGTTGCCTTCTTTGCGCGGCCTGGACATTCCGTTACATCCGCTGGCCAATCGTAGCTGCATCCGTAATTGCTCTTCAGGCGACCAGCAATCTCTTCGCGGTCGGAATGACTTTCGGAGCAGCGCGGCAACATCATTGGCGCGCTCCAGTAATGGAATACATCGCGAGTCTTCACGGCCGTTACAGAAATCGTTTTACCGACGTGCTCGATGCTTTTTCTAAAAACGCACACGCGGGAGAGAGCGTGTGGGTGGAAGACCCGGAGTTTCCATTGATATTCTACACCGGCGTGAAAATCATCGACGCGCGGCTTGGCGTGCCGGAGATGTGGCCGGATTGGATTTTGGCCGAGAGCGCTTCCGGTGTGGTCACACAACGCCCACTTCACGTGCCGAACGCAGCAACGACTTCCTACGAGACAATCACTCTCTCGGTTCACGATTCGGACCGCTTCGATTGCGTCCCGGAACCGGATGTTTACCAGTACCGAACGACTCCGCAACGCGCGGACTTTTTGATCTACAAGAAAAGATGATTGACGAGCAGCACATCTGTTTACGCTGGGCCGATCGGTAGCGACGAATAAAAGGATTAGATGGATCTCCACAGCGCGTTGAAGAAGTATTTCGGCCACGCCGCGTTTCGGCCGCTGCAGGAAAACATCATTCGGGATGCGCTCGCCGGCCACGACCTGTTTGTTCTGATGCCTACTGGCGGCGGGAAGTCGCTTTGCTTCCAATTGCCGGCGTTGATGCGCGATGGGCTGACACTCGTGGTGTCCCCGCTCATTTCGTTAATGAAAGACCAGGTCGATGCGCTGCAAACCAGCGGGATCCCAGCGACGTTCTTGAATTCCACGTTAGACCGACAGGAAGCAGCCGCGCGTTGGCGCGGGCTGCATCGCGGTGAGTACCGCCTGCTCTATGTCGCGCCGGAGCGGTTGATGCTCGATACGTTTTTGGAGCGCGCGGTGAATTGGAACATCGCGCAGTTCGCCATCGACGAGGCGCATTGCATCAGCGAATGGGGCCACGATTTCCGGCCGGAATATCGCGAGCTCAAGGAATTGCGGACGCATTTTCCGGACGTGCCAGTGATGGCACTCACTGCAACGGCTACCGAACGGGTGCGGATGGACATCGTGAAACAACTGAAGCTGCGCGAGCCTGGCTGTTATGTCGCCAGCTTTAACCGGCCAAATCTCACTTACCGTGTTGTTCCAAAAGCGGCGCCCTACGAACAATTACTTGAGTTCATTCGCAGCAGGCCAAACGATAGCGGCATCGTTTACTGCGCTAGCCGAAAGAGCGCCGACTCCCTGGCGCGGAATCTCAGCGAAGACGGCGTCATCGCAAAGCCGTATCACGCGGGCTTAACCAGCGCCGAGCGCACGAAGAATCAGGAAGCGTTCCTGCGCGATGACGTTCGAGTCGTCACTGCGACAATTGCGTTTGGAATGGGCATCAACAAACCAAACGTCCGCTTCGTGGTCCATTACGATCTGCCGAAAAATCTGGAGAGCTATTATCAGGAGACAGGGCGCGCAGGCCGGGACGGATTACCAAGCGAATGCGTGCTGCTGTTCAGCGCAAGCGATGTCGCCAAGCAGCTCCATTTCATCGACGAAAAAAGCGAGCCCGAAGCGCGTATCGCCCGGGCGCAACTTCAACAAATGGTTCATTACGCCGAGACTCGTGACTGCCGGCGAGCGACTTTGCTGGGATACTTTGGCGAAACACATACAGAGCCATCGTGTGAAGGATGCGACAATTGCCTCACTCCGCGCGAGACGTTCGATGGTACAATTCCTGCCCAGAAATTTCTGTCCTGCGTCCATCGCATCTACGCGAAAAGCGGATTCGGATTCGGGGTGAACCATATCGCAGATGTTTTGCGCGGCGCGGACACGGAGGCAATCCGTCAACGCAACCACAACGAATTGTCCACATACGGGATTGGCCGCGAATTGAAACGCGAAGCCTGGCAGACGATCGGGCGCGAGTTGTTGCGACTGGGGCTTATCGAATGCGCACCGGGAAAGTTCGCGACCTTGAGTCTCACGCCGGCTGGCCGCGACGCCTTGCGTCAGCGTACGCCGATCACACTCACGAAGCAGATTGAAGTTGTCGCACAGTCGCGGGATCAAAAGGCTCGTGCGGGCGCGATCGAATGCGACGAAGGGTTGTTCGAGCGCTTGCGCAGTCTGCGGCGCGGACTCGCGGACGAACGCAACGTGCCAGCCTACGTCATCTTCTCCGATGTCTCGCTCCGTGAAATGGCGAAACATTACCCGACAACCGCGACCGAGTTTCGCGGAATTCCCGGCGTGGGCGAACAAAAGCAGAAGGATTTTGCCGAGGCGTTCCTTAGCGAAATCAAAAATTATCTCGCCGCTAATCCGCGCCGGACATTTTCCAGCAGTCTGGAGCGTCGGCGGCCGCCGCGCCGTACCGGCTTGAATGACAGCCAGAGAGAAACGCTTCGACGTTTTCAGAGCGGCGAATCAGTGGACGATATTTCCCGTGCGCGCGGATTTGTGCGGAGCACCGTTTACGATCATCTGGAAGCCGCGATCAAACTGGGCGAATCCCTCAAGCCGGAGCAATTCTTCACCGCCGCGCAGCGCGAGGAAATCGCGGCCGCGTTTCGAAACGTTCCCGACAGGAAACTTGCAGATGTGCAATCATTGCTCCATGGCAAGTACGACTATGGCGAACTGCGCATCTTCCGCGCGCTAAGCGCGCGCTGACGATCAATGTTGTTTGTGATCGCCCTCGACTTTCATGTAGGCGAACGACTTAAGCACTTCGTTGAGCGCCGGAAAATTTTTGCGATAGCTCGCTTCATCTCGTGCGGAGAATACGATGTAAGCGACTGCCTTGGGCAATTGGATGTAGGCGACCCGCTCCCATTGGGGATATGACTTGGTGGCCGGATATTCGTTGATGAAATACGACTGCCCATCGCCTGTTTTGCCGGAATCGATTTTCTCTTTCGGTTTGCCGTGCACTTTTTCCATCTGCTGGATTGCCGTGGCCACAAACTTTCCAACATCTTCGTAATCTGTGCTTGCGATCTTGGCGTACATGATCGCCTTCGCATCGGACCAGGTAGATCCTTTCGGATAAAGAACGCATGGCAATCCCTGCTCGGCTCCGGCGCTATGATCGAGAACCCACCCTGGCGGCGCATCGATCTTAAACGCGGCCTTGGGACCGTAAACGATTCCACCAGGATACGTCTCCTGGGCGAAAACGCCCCCGCAAGCTATAAGGAATCCGAGCCCAAAAAGAAAAGTCGTTTTCATGATTTGGGCGCAGTTTGGGCGGCTGTTCGCGCGAAATCGATTCTTTTCTCTCGACAATTCTTCAATGATTCGGCGAGAAGTTAGAAGGGCTTGTGCAATTCCTACTTAACTTACCGCCGCCGATTTCATTTCTCGTCGTCTCGGCGATTACGACCTCCTTCGCTCTGGCAGGCCTTTACCTGGTGCGCAGGAAATATTCGGCGGATGTCCTAAAGGAGAATCACGAAGTAGCTGCGATCATCTTCAATGCCTTCGGACTGTTTTACGGTGTCCTGCTCGCGTTTGTGGTTTTTGTTACGTGGAGCGGGTACGACGACGCCACAAAGAACCTCCAACTGGAAGCTAATGAGGTCGCTGACATTTATCACATTACAAGCGTATTTCCCGACCCGGCGGGTGAAATAATACGGCAAACACTAATGGATTACGTCACTTCGGTGTATAACGATGAACTGACGAGAATGTCACAGGGCCAGGTAAGCCTCCATTCCACCCCGGCAATGGAAAAGATTCTAACGGTATTCTATCAGGTGGATGAGAAGTCGGTTCCCAATAGCGAGATCTACGCCGAAGCGTTAAAGCGGATAAATGACCTCGCTCAGTACCGTCGACTCAGAATATTTGCGGGGAACAACACCGTGCCACCCGTTGTCTGGTTGGTCCTACTTGTTGGCAGCGTCATCAGTATTTCGTACACCTACTTCTTCGGAATGAAGAACATCAGAGCGCAATACCTGATTGCAGCGTCGCTTACGGTAACGATCACGATGATTTTGTTTTTGATCTATATCCTCGACCATCCTTTCACAGGGACCAGCAAGGTAAGCGCGCAACCATTGAAAGACGTGATAGACATAATGCAAAAGGGTTGAGTATTCTTATCCTCCTCGGAAAGCTTCCACTAAATTCTTAACGCCGCTTCTTCCTTGTCGGCTTTCCTTTGCGCTTCGTCTTGGCCATCCGACGCAGCTCCGCTTTGCTCATCGATTTGTACATCCCTCGCGAAGCGCCTTTGAGCGACGATTTGGAGCGCTTACCGCGCTTGGCCGAAAGCGCAGCGCCGGCGGCCATTTGCTGTTTCTTTGATTTTGCAGGCATACAAGTAGATTTCGCGTCTCAAACACGAACTGGATTTATTCCAACTCCAGCGAACTTCCGCCAGAAGAAGTAAGCCGGCACTCCGGTCAGAACGATGAGAATCCCGATTCCCGAGGGCGCTAGGAACCCAAGATCGATAATCAATAATCCAGCGATAAGGACCGAGATGATCGGTACGAACGGATAACCCCAGGTCCGGTATGGCCGCTCAGCATCGCGCTTTGTTCGTCGCAAGATCATTACGGCCACAACCATCAGGATGTAAAAAAGCAAATCCGCTGAGACGATGTATTCGAGCAATTGGTTGTAAACATTTCCATGAGTCACAGCGTGTGTCGTGGCGTCGATCTTCACCGTGCGCGGCAATGTTAGGAACGCGGTCCAGATTCCCTGCGCCACCAACGCAGCCGCCGGAACATGGAAACGATTGGTGGTCCCGATTTTTTCGAAGAACAGACGATCGCGTGCCATCGCATAGTAAACGCGAGCCCCGGAAAGAATAAGGCCGTTGTTGCAACCGAAGGTGGAAATCATAATCGCTGCTGCCATGCACATGGCACCGGGACGACCGAAGACTGTGCTCATCATTGCCACAGCGACTCGATTGTGCGGCGCGTGCTCGATTTCTGAAAACGGCAACACAGCAACATACGCAAGATTGGCCAGCACATAGAGAAGGACGACGGTGCTGCAGCCAACCACCAGCGCGCGCACCAGATTTTTTCCCGGATCCCGTACTTCGCTGCCGATAAAGGTGACATTTGTCCAAGCGGTCTGCGCAAAGAGCGGCCCGACCATCGATTTTCCAAACAACAGTATGAGCGCGAGTCCGCCGGCAACCGTCAAGCCAGGCTGAGCCTCCAGCGGGCTCCAGCCGTTTGCCCACGAGTTCCACCATGCCGAGTTCAACGCAGCAGAGTTGGCATTCCAGCCTAACGACAGGCCGATCACAACTACAGCGACGAGCGCGGCTGTCTTTGCAAACGTGAACGTGTTTTGGACAATCTTTCCTACTTCAAGCCCGCGCGTGTTAGTCCAGGTTAGTAACGCGATCAAGCAAATCGCAACCAATTGTTCGGTGGAAAGGCTGATCGCATAGCTGCCGAATGAAATTGGCGCGACCAGATACTTATCCGGCGAAACTGCCGCGACAAAGACACCAAGAAATTTTGCAAATGCGATCGCCACAGCGGCGATGGTGCCGGTTTGAATCACCAGAAACAGGGTCCAGCCATACAGGAACCCGACGGATTTCCCAAATGCTTCGCGCAGGAAGATGTAAACACCGCCGGCCCGCGGCATCATGGTCGCGAGTTCCGAGCAACATAACGCGCCGGTGATCGTCAGCAGACCGGCAATACCCCATGCGAGAAGCAACCAACCTGGCGCGCCACTGAGCCGCGATGATTCTGCCGATGTGATAAAAATCCCCGAGCCGATCATCGACCCCATCACGATCATCGTCGCGTCAACGGGTCCGAGAGCGCGCACTAGTCCGGGGGCGTGTGGAGGCGGCGGCCCGCCCTCGGGCCGCTCAGCGTCTGGCTTTCGGCGCGATGGCGCGCCGGCTCCATTGTCGGGGCACGTCCGCTCCATTAGAACATCAAATCATTGATCGTTCCGCAATACGGCCACGCTTCAATAGCTTCGACCAGACCGGACCGAACCGCGTTCCGTTCAACGTAGTGCCATTTTTCTGCGTAGTTTTCACTGGATCAAAGGTACCGATCGAAATATTCCGGTTGCCAGATTGGCGTCTTAATCGAGAGCGCTGCTACAATCCGACGGGAACTCACGCTCTTCCACAGCCCAACCCAAGCCGTCATGCGTTGGGCACGGATTTCAGGTCGCGCAAAGAAATGTACGTGGTCGGGCATGATAACATAATTGCCTACCCACCAGCCGTCGTGTTCGGCAGAACGTTGCCAGATATCATGCAAAATCCTGTGGCATTGCGACGAAGCGAGAATTTTGCGTCGCTGATATGTGCATGTTGTAAAAAAGACAATCGGGTTGTCACGGAACGACGATACATGTGCCAAATGGCGAAATGGAGTCGGGTGCCTTGGAGACGGCCCGCCCTCGGGCCGAAGAAAGTCTGATCGGCGCGATGGCGCGCCAGCTCCATGGTTGCTCTTTTTCGTCACAACGAACTCTGCGGCGCGCTGATTCTCACGCCCTCGTGCTCCAGCCGTGAGCGTAATTCACGCGCGAACTCAACTGCGCCGGGCGTATCGCCATGCACGCAAATCGTTTCACCGCGCACCTCGACGTCGCCGCCTTCGACGGAGCGCACCTTGCCTTCGCGCAACATCCGCATTACGCGCTCCGCGGCTTCTTTTGGATCACGAAGCAATGCATCCGGTCGCGTGCGTGGAACCAGCCAGCCATCATTTAGATAATTACGATCGGCAAAAATTTCACGCGCGACGTGCAATCCACGCGCCTCGCCCACGCGGGTCAACTCGCTCTTGTCTGGCGCGAACAGAATTAACTTCGGATCGACGGATTCGATGGCTCGAGCTATGGCGTCAGCAAGCGTTTGATCACGTACCGCCATGTTGTAAAGCGCACCGTGCGGTTTCACGTGATTTGGCTGAATTCCGGCGGCTGCAGCAATTGCCTGAAAAATTCCGAGCTGATACTTCATCGCATCGAAAACTTCGCCAGCGTTTACATTTAATTCCTTGCGGCCAAAATTTTCACGATCCCAAAAACTGGGATGGGCCCCGATGGCTACCCCGAGAGCTTTGGCGGCGGAAACTGCGGCGTGCATGCTATCGGCATCGCCAGCGTGAAATCCGGTTGCGACATTTGCCGAGCTGATGAGCTCGAATAACTGCTCATCGTGGCCTGAGCCTTCGCCGAGATCGGCATTGAGGTCGATGATTAGATTCATGACGTCTGTAAACTGAGTCCGACGCGAAAGAGTTCCAACTGTCGCTCGCGTTCAAGCAAAAGCCGGTACGCGTCAGCTAGCGAGACTTCGGAAAAACGGACGCGATCACCGGCGCGAAGTTGCGCTGCAACACCGAGGTCAACTGTGATCACGTGCGCCATTTTCGGGTAACCACCGATAGTTTGGCAATCTCCTAAGAGTAAAATCGGCTTTCCGCTCGGCGGAACCTGGATCGTACCCGGACCCACTGCTTCGGAGATTAGATCGCTCTCGTCGACGCGCTTCAGTTCCGGACCTTCGAGACGCACGCCCATGCGATCGGAATCGGATGAAACAGTGAACGCTTCGCTCGTTAGACGTTGAAGAGTTGAAGCGTTAAAGCGGTTCCAGTCGACGCCGCGAATGAAACGCAAAATTGGTTTGGGCTTTGCCGGGCTTACCCAATCGTGAGGCGCGGTCCACGAGGAAATACCCGTAGCCGGCGTGGGCGACCGCGTCCCCACACCCAGCGGAAGAATGTCCCCATCGCGTAAAGCGCGTCCCTGGTAACCGCCAAAACCAGCGCGTAAGTCGGTGGAACGGCTTCCGAGAACAGGCTCAACATAGATCCCGCCGGAGATTGATAACCAGGATCGGCAACCCACTTTGGACGCGCCGATTTTCAACTTTTCGCCAGCGCTAACCAAACCAGCGTGGCCAGCCGGCAATACCCTCGATCCAATGCGCACGTCGAATTCGCCTCCGCACCACACGACGACGCGTTCATCCTCAAAGCGCAATTGCAAACCACCTAGAGTGATCTCGAGTCCCGCCGCACCTTCAGCGTTGCCAAGAAGAAGATTCGCCACACGCAATCCGAAGGAATCCAGCGCGCCGCCTGACGAAACCCCAAACTCGCGAAAACCGGTGCGGCCAAGGTCCTGGACGCTGGTAAAAAATCCCGCGCGCTCAGCGATCACTCTCATAACTGCGGTTTAACGCCTGAAGGATTCAAACTCAGCGCGCGAGATTTTTCGGAAGCGCACACGCTCGCCGGCACGCAAGAGTGCCGGTGGATTTTTTTTGGGATCGAACAACCGCAATGGTGTGCGACCGATGAGATTCCAGCCGCCCGGGGAACCCAGCGGATAAATGCCCGTTTGGGCACCGCCAATCCCGACAGAACCGGGTGGAATTTGTTTTCGCGGCACGTCCCGTCGCGGTGTAGCCAGCTCCTTCGGAAGACCAGCCAGAAATGGAAATCCGGGAACAAATCCGATGCAGGCTACGCAATACCCAGCGCCGCTGTGAAGCCGGATGACTTCACTTGGCGAGATAGCCGCGCGTCGCGCAACATGATCGATGTCGAGCGCGAATTCCGGATCATAGCAGACTGGAATTTCGACCAAGCGTACACGGCGTTGTGTAGCTGTGGGGTGCCTGCCGCGGTCAGCGCCCGCGGCTACGGCAGCGCAAATGCGCGTGGCCAACCAATCGAACATCTTGTCCGGTGTTTCAGCGGCTTTGGCGACTGGAATCGGATCGAAGAAGACTGCGACGCTTGTGTAGGCCGGCGCGAGTTCAATTATACCGGGGATAGCGGCGTTTTGAAGCTTCTGAAATGCGCGAAGGACTGCGTCCAAAGTCTGCTCAGGCGCATCATCGAATTGCTCGCGCATACGAACGATCAGAGCGGAATCTCCGAGGGGACTGATTTCCATGGCACGATGATATTTACGCAGAGGACGATGTCGATCTTCACACGTGGCCTCGAGTGTGCGCGAGGTGGAACGCGTTGTCCTCAACGCGTTGACAATGATGCGCGCCCGCGGCGTAAAAATCCCTGGCCGCTACGGTTTCGGCGCATCGTTCTCGCGCCTTCGGCGGCTGATTAGGCATCGTCTCCAGAGAAGCCGATCCGCCATGAATCACTCTGCATGTTTCGCCTCGATCTCGATGTTGATCGCAACCTTTTGGCTGATCCCGGAAACTGACTCCGCCGCGGGGGCAAACATCAGGTTGAAGTCACGCCGCGTGATTGGCTCCGTCGTCACAACCCAGCGCGTCCGGCTCGTCTCGTTGAGCGGTGTAAGCAGTTTCACATGAAGCGTAACCGGCCTGGTCACGCCGTGAATGGTAAGATCGCCTAGAATGTCGCCGCTTTGGGGGCCCGTCTGTCTTACGCTCCGGCTTTTGAATGTGATCTGAGGAAATTTTTCGACGTTAAAAAATTCCGCACTTCGCAAATGATCGTCTCGCTTTTTGATCTGTGTGTCGATGCTGCGCACATTGATCTGCGCCGTAACCGAGGAATTCGCGGGGTGCTCCCGGTCGACGTCGATCTTGCCATTGAACTTGGTGAACTTTCCGTGCGTGGTCCCCAGAAACTGGCGCACACTAAAACCGATCGTCGAGCCCGACGAATCAAACCTGTACGTTTCGTTCGCCAACACGGCGGGGCTAAGACCAGCGATTAAGACTGCCGCGAGAAGATTGCGTTGTTTCATTTGGAATTGTTCCGGCTTTTCGCCTCCGCCGCCAGAGTTTTCAACAGCGGCGTACGAGAAAGCGGCAGTCGGCCGAATAAATTTCCCAGAGCAAAGGCCGGGTCGGCTTTGAGTTTTTTCTCGTCATGCACGCCCGCGATCCGCGCGAGCTCCGTCTCAAAATGCGAGATCGCGCGGGACGTCGGATCGTTCGCATCGAGATAGCCGAAGGCCCGGTGCAACAGCATAAACAATTCGGGCTCCCGATGATCTCGCTCGGTGCAAATCTCAATTAGCTCGACAAAATACGCCGCCGTCTGCGTGCGCAAGTAATTGCTGCGAATTCCTGCGAATGGATTTTTCAACACCACTTCAGTGAGCGTGTGCAGATCCGACTTCCGGCTTCGCACGATGGAAATTTCGGCCTCAAAAAATAAATCCAGCTTTCCTGCGAACGGACTTTTAGGACGCCGCGCGCCTCTGGCGATTGTTTGGATGCAGCCGAATAACTCCGTGCACCACGAAATGATCAGGCTCGTGTCGCTGAACTGTCGTTTGCGAAGAAGGATTGCCTTCGTGCTTTCCACACTGCGAAATTAGCACATCGAGACAGTTGTAGAGGTGCTCGCCAGGGCGAACGCCTGCAACATCAGCAAGTTCATGCGACCGGCTTGAACTTTGCAATAGACGGGGTTGCCAGTCATGATGAGTAATGCCGTCGACTACGGAAACCGCGCGCGTACCAGAAGACGTCAGCGGTCGGCCACGTCGCATGCCCGTTGGTAGCGTGACCTGGCGGCATACCTTCCGCGCGCTACGGCATCGCAATTATCGGCTGTTTTTTTGGGGGCAACTCGTCTCGCTTGTTGGCACGTGGATGCAGCAAACCGCGATGAGTTGGTTCGTTTATCAAATTACCAATTCGAAACTGCTGCTGGGTGTCGTCGCCGCCATGGGCTCTGCGCCGATGATGTTGTCCTCAATCTGGGGCGGTTCGCTCGCCGATCGTCACCCGAAGCGCTCGATCCTCCTCGCAACCCAGACGGCGCAGATGGTTTGCGCGTTCATCCTTGCGGCGGGTGTTTGGGCGGGTTTCGCCACGCCCTCGTTCATTATTGTTATTGCTGGATTGAACGGCGTGGCCATGGGTTTTGATATGCCAGCACGCCAGGCGTTCACAGTCGAAATGACAAGCCGTGAAGATCTGCTAAACGCGATCTCACTCAACAGCTCGATCGTGAATGGCGCGCGCGTTGTCGGTCCATCGGTCGCTGGTTTACTGATTGGGTGGGTTGGTGTCGCAATGTGTTTCTTCCTGAATGGTCTGACGTTTGTTGCGGTGATTGCCGGATTGCTAATGATGCGCCTGCCCGCGTTTCAACGGCTGGCGCATGTCGTCTCTGCCACTGAACACGCCTGGAACGGCATCGTATATTCACTGAGACATCAGCGAGTACGGACGATCCTGCTGCTCTTCCTCGCGGTGGGTGTGTTCGGATGGTCATATGGTGTGCTAATGCCCGCTTTCGCGCGCGACGTGCTCGGTCGCGGCGCGAACGGTTACGGCATCCTGATGTCGGCGAGTGGGACCGGCGCGCTCATCGGCGCCCTGGTCGTTGCCACCTATGGGCATCTGTTTACGCCGCGAAGACTGGCGCTCGGCGGCGTCTGGATATTTTCGATTGCACTATTCGCCCTTTCGCTGAGCCGAAGTTTTTACACTTCCATCGCATTTCTCCTTGTTGCCGGATTTGGAATGCTCCTGTTTTTCTCCACGTCGAACACGGTGTTGCAAACGATTGTGCCGGATGAAATGCGTGGGCGCGTGATGGGTGTCTGGTCACTCGTGTTCGGCGCGATGATTCCACTGGGCAGTCTCGAAGCCGGAGCGGTTGCACATTGGGTAGGCACATCGTTCACGCTCGCGTTCGGCGCGATTATTTGCGCCGTCTCTGCGCTG
>Ga0310810_10005433_pt1 | contig 14251 bp, 11 predicted proteins | sample NCmetagenome_FD_207641 | JGI IMG/M metagenome (GOLD analysis project Ga0310810, IMG submission 207641) | Soil microbial communities from experimental microcosm in Duke University, North Carolina, United States - NC | ecosystem: Engineered > Artificial ecosystem > Soil microcosm > Unclassified ... | reverse complement strand
CGCGTCCGCTTGTTCGTCGTGAACGCAGGACCGTCGTTCAACAGCGACTTCCACATCGTCGGCGCCGTCTTCGACCGCGTCTACCCCGACGGGAACCCCGACCACGCTCTCGAGAAGGTCCAGACCTATATGGTGCCCGCAGGCGGCGGCGCCGTGTTCGAGACGGTGTTCGACAAGAACGCGAGTGGCGAAGGTCTCTACCCGTTCGTCACGCACAGCTTCGCGGACGCCGAGAAGGGCGCGGTCGGAATCATTCAGGTGGGCACGCCGAAGCAGCATACCACGATGTCGCACTGACCGATGACACAGCCACGAAGCATCCACATCGACCAGACGACCACGGTGAACGAGATCATCGAGAAGCACCCGACGACCGTAGCGGCGTTCAATGCCCTGGGCATTGACGCCTGCTGCGGCGGAGACGCCTCGCTCACCGATGCGGCACAACGCGATGGTGTTGACATCGATGTCCTGCTGGCCGCACTCGACGCACTCATCGCCCGAGACGTGGAGGTCCCGTGAAAACGCTCGATGCACGACGAGCGGCGGCCGAGGCGAAGGCCGTCAGCAGCAGCCGACCGGCTACGGCGATCGTTCACGATTCGCCTGACGCACGCGTCGTCGTCTTCCGGATCGCGCCCGGCCAGGCAGTGGCGCCGCACCGCAACGGCTCGACGGTGATGCTGACGGTGCTTGCGGGACACGGCGTCGTGACCGGCGGCGACGACGAGCGCGTCGTGAGCGCCGGCGAAGTGATCGTCTACGAGCCTAACGAATTGCACGGCATGAGTGCGGTCGACGCGGAGCTCGTTCTGTTGGCGACGATCACGCCACGTCCCGGTACGCGAACCGCCGCAGTGAGCATAGCTCGCGCGGCCGACGCGACACCAGGTGGAGGCGCCTGATGGACTGGGCGGTGAAGGCCTTTCTCAAGTCGAGTCTCGCGTGGCTTGGCGCTGGCGTCTCCCTCGGTGCCGCGATGGCCGTGTACCCGCCATGGGCCGTCTACCGCACCGCTCATCTGCACATGAACCTCCTGGGGTTCGTGACGATGATGATCTTCGGCGTCGCGCTCCACGTCATTCCGCGATTCACCGGCCACCCACTCCATAGCCGCCGTCTCGCCACCGGGCAGTGGTGGCTCGCGAACGGCGGTCTCGCGCTGTTCGTCGCCGGGCTCGTGCTTCTGCCTAACACGTCCTTCGGCACACCCGCGCGCGTGGTCGTCGCGACGGGCGGATTGCTCTCGGCCGCGGCGGCATACGCGTTCATCTACAACCTCTGGCGAACGATCGACGGCCGGCCGCAGCCACGGAGCACGATGCCGGCCGCCGCCGCGCCACCGCCGCGGACGGGGCTCCGCCGACTCCCGCTCGCCTAACGCGATGCACTCACTCGTTCGACGGTACCTCAAGACCGGCATCGCGTTCCTCGCGTCAGGTCTCGCGCTCGGCCTCTGGATGATGGCCGAGCGCGAATTGCTGCAGCGGTTTCCGTCGCCGTACCTGACGAGTGCGCACACGCACGCGATTCTCGTCGGCTTCGTGATGATGATGATCCTGGGTGTCGCGCTGTGGATGTTCCCGCGGCCGGCCAAGGACGACACGCGGTACGATCCGCGCGCGCCCGAAGCGGCATACTGGCTCGTCGCCGGCGGTACGGCGCTCCGCGTCGTGAGCGAGATCGCGCGATCCCAATCCAACGCGGGCTGGCTCCGCGTCGTCACGCTCTCGACCGGGCTGCTCCAGGTAGCGGGGCTCGGTTTGTTCTTCTTCGCGATGTGGTCGCGGATCCGTCCCGCCGGCAGTCAGGCGCGTGAGGCACAGGGTGAGCGATTCTGAGCTATCGCCGCCGAGCATCGAGGCGGACCGTGACGCGGCTCGCGTGATGGACAGCCTGCGGCGGATCGTTCACGCCCTGCGCGTGGCGACGCGCGCGTCCGAGCGTTCGTTCGGTCTCACCGCCGCGCAGCATTTCGTGCTGCGCCAGTTGGCGGTGCGATCGGGTCAATCGCTCAGCGATATCGCCGCGCGGACGCGCACGACGCAGAGCACGGTGTCGGAAGTAGTCGGCGGACTCGTCAGGCGCGGGCTGGTCGCGCGACAGGCATCCGCGAAAGACCGCCGTCGTGCCGAGCTCTCGCTCACGGCGGCGGGCGACGCCGTTCTCGCGCGAACGCCGGAGACCGTGCAGGAGCGACTGATTGCCGGCTTCGGATCACTGGATGAGACAGAACGTCGCGCGCTGGCCGACGGGCTCGAGGGGTGGCTTGCGGCATCGTCACTCGATGACGTAGCGCCGGTGTTCTTCTTCGAGGAGGATGACGCCTAACGCAGCGGCCGTCTCGACGCTACGATCATCACTACGAACTAACGGCGCGAACGGCCGCCGACGGCTGCGGGCTGCGGCTGCGAGCTGCACGCTGCTGCCATTACCGGCCTGTCCGACTCCCGACTCCCGACTCCCGACTCCCGACTCCCGACTCCCGACTCCCGACTCCCGACTCCCGACTCCCGACTCCCGACTCCCGACTCCCGACTGCCCAGTCCCCAGGCCCGGCGCTACAATCATCGCATGGACGATCTCCTCACGGCCCGGGAAGCGGCGACGCTGCTTCGGCTGCACGTCAAACGCGTGCAGCGGCTCGCCCGCGAAGGGAAGCTTCCCGCAGTCCGATACGGGCGGAAATGGCTGTTCCGGCGGCAGGAGCTCGTCGGCGCCCAGGCACCCGCGCGGTCCGCCGCGGAGCGGGAGATCTCCGGGGCGATCGAGATCAGCGCTCGCAACCAGCTGCGCGGCCGCGTCGTGGCAATTCGGGCGGACGGGGTCATGGCCGAGGTCGTGGTGCGAATCGGAGATCAGGACCTGGTCGCGATCATCACCAGCTCATCGGCCCAGCGACTGGGGATCGTGGTCGGCGCCGAGGTGCTGGCGGTGATCAAGGCGACCGAGGTGATGGTAGCCAAGGCGGCGGGCCGGTGAACCAGGCCGGTCCGTAAAATTCCCTTAAGTTCCTCTGGCGCGCTCTTTGAGCTAGAATTTCGGCCCAAACTCATTCGGCCGCCTGCTCCTAGAGTCCCTGAATGCTGCGCCTCTTCAACCGTCCGTGCGCCGCCCGAACCGGTGTCACGGTGCTCCTCTCGCTCCTGCTCCACTGCGTTCTGCCTGGTACGGCTCGCGCCCAGGGAACCGACGCGACCATCGGTGGACGAGTATCATCGACGACCGGCGCGCCCATCGCGGACGTGATGGTCACGATCCGCAACGCGTCGACCGGATTCGTCAGCAGTGTCCGAACGACCGCCGCCGGCCAGTACGTCTTTGCGCAACTGCCGCTCGGCGGTCCATACGACGTGACGGCCCGACGCGTCGGGTTCGAGCCCGTGACGAAACCGGGGTACCGGCTCACGTTAGGCATCCGGGTGCGCGCGGACTTCACGCTCGTGGAACGCGCGGCGTCGCTGGCGCCGGTGGTCGTGACTGCAGACACCGCCGCCGCGTCGCGCCAACGGTTGGGCGGCAGCACCCGGATGGGTGCTCGGGCGCTGGCTGACCTGCCCGCCGTCGGACGGAACTTCACCGATCTCGCGGCGCTCGCCCCCACTGTCGGCAGTGAGTTCTCCATCGGTGGTGCGCGGGCCACGTCCACGGATGTGCGCATCGATGGCCTGCAGGCGAGGAACATGCTCCGCGGCGGCGAGCTCGGTCGCGGTCCCTACACCATCTCGATGGAAGCGGTCCGCGAATTCGAGGTCGTGACGAACGTCTACGACGTCACGCTGGGCCGGCTCGGTGGCGGGTCCATCAACGCCGCGACCAGATCGGGCACGAACCAGGTCGTCGGCAGCATCTTCACGTACACGCGCAACGACGCGCTGTCGGCGTCGCGCGACTACCTCGGTCGGAGCCGAGCGTTGCGGCAATCCGACGTGTGGCAGACCGGTGGGAGTGTGGGCGGGCCCATCGTGCGCGACCGCGTCCATTACTTCGTCGCCTTCGATCGACAGCAGTCGAGCGTGCCGCTCGCGATCGCGGATCTGCGCACGTCGCGCGATGAGCTGGATGCGCAGATCGCGAAGGATTCGCTCACGCGTTTCCTCGACATCCTCGGACGACGCTACGGCGCGGCGAATACCGCGCTCGTCGGCGTCTTCAGTCGAAAGCCGGTCGCGAACACCGCGTTCGGCCGGCTGGACTGGCGACTGGGCGACCGGCACCAGCTCACGCTGCGCGACAACTTCAGTACGTCGAACGGACCTAACGATGGCGTGGGTGATCAGGTCCTCGCCGTGCTCGAGTCGCGGTCCAGCAGCCGCTCGGTGGATAACCAGACGCTGCTCTCGCTGCGATCGTCGCTCACGCCGACGCTGCAGAACGAGCTCAAGCTCGGTTTCTCGCTCGCGGACCGCTCGCTGACTCCGAACACGGACATTCCTCGCGGGTTCGTGCGTGTGCGCTCGAAGCTCCCGGACGGGACCATCGGCGACGTGCGGTTGCAGTTCGGTGGCAACCGCCTGGCTCCCGAGGCCTCGGGCGAGCGACAGTATCAGCTCGTGAACACCGCCTACTGGCAGCGTGGGACACAGCTCATCACCGCGGGCGTGGACAACTCGCTCACGCATCTGCGCACGTTCATTCCGACGGACGAAGGCGGCCTGTTCGAGTTCGACTCGTTAGGTGCGTTCGAGAACCTCGTCGCGTCGCGCTACACGCGTCAGGTGCCACGCGGCACGCCGCCCTATGCGCACCAGAATGTGCTCGACGCGGGCGCGTTCGCCCAGACCGAATGGCGGCCGACGGCGTCGGTGATCGCGACGCTCGGTGTGCGGTACGACGTGACGAGCTTTCTCACGGCGGCCGAGCGGAATCCTCTGGTCGAGGAACGGTTCGGGCTTCGCACCGACAACACGCCCACTGACTGGAAGGGAATTCAGCCACGCGCGCAGCTCACGTGGGATGCGCGTGGCGATGGGCGCGACGTGCTGCGCATCGGTGGCGGCGCGTTCACGGCGCAGCCGCAGTACTACCTGCAGGCGAACAACCTGTTCTTCGACGGGACACGGCTCGCCGACCTCACGCTGACCGGAGCAGCGGTGCCGCGGCCGGATTTCCCGGCGTATCGATCCAGCGTGGCAACCGTCCCGGGTGTGCCGGCGGGTGCGGCGGCCCCCGCGTACGTGAATCTCATGGGCGCGGATTTTCGTGCGCCCATCACCTGGAAGGGGAGCGCCGCGTACGCGCGCCGGGTGACCGACTGGTTCACGATGACGGCGACGTTCCTCGCATCGGACACGCGGCACAACTACCAGTACTTCGATCGCAATCTCCGCGACTCGGCCGCGTTCACGCTCGACCGCGAGCAGGGTCGATCGGTGTTCGTGCCGGCCAACACCATTCCGGCCACAGGTCGAACGACGGCCCGCTTCGCGTACGAGCATCCGGAGTTCACGCACGTGCTGGAGCTCGTGTCGACCGGCCGCGCGCGAGCGCGTGCGGCGATCGTCGACGGTGCGTTCGTGCTACCGCGTGGCGGGTTGGCGCGCGCGTCGTACACGTACAATCGGGCGCGCGACAACTCGACGTTCAGCTGCTGCATCGCGCGAACCGCGTCGCTGCTCACTCCGGTGAAGAGCGATCCGCGCGACCTGTCCGGTTCGTGGGGACCGTCCGACTTCGATTTTCGTCACAAGGTCGCGGCGTACGCGGACGTGCCCGTGGGCTACGGGTTCGCGGTCGGCGCACGGTACGTAGGCAGCAGCGGGCGGCCGTTCTCGCTCACGGTGAACGGCGACATCAATGGTGATGATTACAGCGGCAACGATCTCGCGTTCGTGTTCGACCCGGACGATCCGGCGACGCCGCCCGACGTAGCCGCGGCGATGCGTCGCGTGCTCGCGAACAAGCGCTCGGTCGCGCGCGACTACATTCGCGCGAACCTCGGGCGCATCGCCGAGCGAAACGGCGGGTCGGCGCCGTGGACGCAGCGCGTCGACGTGCGTGTCGCGAAGCGATTCGCCACGGTCGGCCAGCAGTCGGCGCAACTGCTGGTGGACGTGTACAACTTCGGCAACCTGCTGAACTCGAAATGGGGCGGGCAGACGCTTCTGCCTCAGGGCATCTCGGCCAGCAATCCAACGACGCAGCAGCTCCCGCTCCTCAATGTCGTGGGGTTCGACCAGGCCACGCGCCGGTATCGCTACACGGTGAACGAGAGTGTCGGCGTACTGAGAAAACGCGGCGATCCCTATCAGATACAGATCGGCGTTCGGTACGAGTTCTGAACTGGGGACTCGGGACTCGGGACTGGGGACTCGGGACTGCGGCACCTAACGGCGCGAACCGCTGCCGACGGCTGCACGCTGCGGCTGCTCGCTGCACGCTGCTGCTAATACCGTCCTGTCAGAGCGGCGCGTCAGGGGGGGGCATTACCGTTGCCGGTGCATCCTGACATCGGCCTGAGCGGAGCGTACAATTCCCGCGGCTCGAAATCCCTTCCTTCGACTCAGGCACGATTCCAATGACTGTCACTGGTGATGGCGGGACGAACATCGTTCTGGAGAAGCTGCTCGAGGAACACGGTCTTGCACGCGACACGCGGCTGTATCGGGAGGCGACACCCGACACGCTCATCCCCACACCGACGCCGGGTGTGTTCCGACTTCGCGCGAACCGCACCCCGAGCGAGTCGGTGGTCGACGTGTATGGGCAGGGGTATCTCGTCCAAGCGGATCAGGTAGGGCCGGGCCTCGCGTTCGCGGAAACTCCCAGGCCGAACTGGCAGGAGACGATGGAGATGCGAACGATGAAGGCACGCGCTGGCGGGCTTGGCGCGGCGCCGACGCATCCGGTGGAAGTCGAGGTGGTGCTGCAGGACATCCTGCTACAGGGCGGGCTGATTTACCCGGTTGAATCGGTGACGGTCGAACGTGTGTGGTACTGCACGCTGCCTGGAGATGGCATCGATGTCCGCCCAGTAGCCTGAGCTCTAACGGCGCGAACAAATCCTAACGGCGCGAACCAACCCTAACGGCGCGAACCAACCCTAACGGCGCGAACAAACCCTAACGGCGCGAACGGCCGCCGACGGCTGCATGCTGCGGCTGCTCGCTGCACGCTGCTGCTACTACTGGACTGTCGGATCCCGCTTGACGGCGGCACTGCTAACCGCGCGCCGGGGTTCCCAGTTCCCAGTTCCCAGTTCCCAGTTCCCAGTTCCCAGTTCCCAGTTCCCAGTTCCCAGTTCCTAGTTCCTCCCTACCGACACCGACACAATGAACGCCCGCGGCATACCCGGCTCGAAGGCCGCGGGCGCGCCGGAGACCAGGTCCGGGTTCAGGAACGCCGAGCCGATGTAGCGCTTGTCCGTCACGTTCTTCATCGTGACGAAGCCGCGCACGGCGACGCCGCCCACACGGATGGGATCGTGCAGCTCCGCCGTTAGATTCAGAATCGTGAACGCCGGGACACCGACGCGATTCGCATCGTCGGCGAAGTACGTGCCCGAGTGCTCGACGCCCGCCTTGAGACGCAGCGCGCGAACGCCCGGCACCTCGGTGCCGACCTCGATGTTCGCCAGCGTGCTCGGGACGCCCACGACATCATTGTTGCTGTAGTCGGCCCGCTTGCCAACCTTCGTCGGGTCAGTCGGGAAGATCACGGCCGAGTCGACGACGTAATCCGTGTACGTGTTGTTGGAGAACGTGAGAGCCGCCGTGCCGAACAGGCCTGACGACGCCCACGCATTCAATCCCACCTCCGCTCCCTGGCGTCGCGCCTTGCCCGCCGTGAGGTAGTAGCGTCCGCCATTGTACGGTACGATCTCGTTCGTCACCTCGATGTCGTACAGCGCCACGTCGTAGCCCAGGACGAAGGGGCGGTTGCTTGCCGATGCGGGGACCGACTTGAACCCGACCTCGTACGTCGTCGACCGGATCGGGTCGAGCAGCGGATTGAGCAGCGCCGGCGGCGCGCCCGGCGTGGGATCGGTCTCGTTGCCGGCGGGAACCTCGATGCCGCCGCCGACGTTCGCGTACAGACTGTGCGTAGCGTTCAGGAGCCAGCTCGCGCCGAGCTTCGGCGATACGCGCGAGAAATCGCGCCGGTCGGAGCGCACGGGCGGATTGGGCAGGAAGCTCCGGTAGGTGTACGCGATGGCGTCGTACCGCGCGCCCAGCGACAGCGTTAGGCGGTCGCCGATGGCGATCTCGTCCTGGAGAAACGCGCCGAAGTTGTTCGCCCCTTCACCCTTGTTGTCCGTCAGCGTCGTGCCGCGGTCCTGCGTCGGCGACAGCGTATAGAACAGGATCGCGCCGTCCTGGTAGGCGTCGTCCACGCCTAACGTGATGAGCGAGCGCGTGGTGCCGGCGGTCACGCTCTTCCGCGCCATGACGCTGCCGCCGAAATGGTAGCGCGTGAAGTCGCGGAACGTGTTTCGCTCCGAGCGCTGGAGGTATTTCGGATTCACATAGAGCATCGACGACAGGGCGAACGTCCCGCTCACGTCGTGATCCACGCTCACCCCGAGGCGGCCGACGCGATTGTACCGCCGCTCGTCGCGCTGCAGGTACGTGGCGTTCGCCTGATCGGGATCGGCGTCCACCTGCGCCTGCGTGAGCGGTCCGGGCACGTGCATCAGATTGTTCGCCGCCGTGATGAACAGGCCGAGGCGCGTCTTCTCCCCCACGCGGCCAACGGCACCGCCGTTCACGAGCGCGCGCCGCGCGTCCGAGTGGTCGCGCCAGCCGTCGAACGTCGTGTTCGTGAAGTTCGCCCACAGCATGCCATCGGTGCCGAGAGGCGCGGATGTGCGCGCCGCAAAACGCGCGAGGCCGAAGCCGCCGTAGATGGGCTGCACATCGAACGACGGCGTCGTGGTGCCGGGCATGGTGATGACGTTCACGACGCCGCCGGCGGCGTTGCCCCAGAGCGATGACGCGTTCGAGCGGATGACCTCGACACCCTGGGCCGTTGCGAGATCGAGCTGGTCGAGCGCGGTACGCCCGTCGGGCTCCGTCTCGGGAAATCCGTCGAGCAGCACGCGAACCCCACGCGACGTGCCGGAGTTCGAACGGTCGCCGGCGCCGCGCGCCCCGAAGCCCCGGATCATCAGCCGGATGTCGCTCGTGCCGTAGCGCGATTGCGCGATGACGCCCGGGACGCGGGAGAGCGCGTCATCGAGGCCGAATCCGCTTACCGACCGCAGCTCGGAAGCCGAGATCTTCGTGATCGCGAGCGGAACACTCAGGATCGCAGCCGGCGACCGCGTTACGGCGACCGTCACTCTTGGCAGTGCCTGGGCGGAGTCCTGCGGGGTCTGGCGCTGCGCCATCGCCTCCGACGTGGCGAGAGATGCCAGCAGCAGGCAATACGGAAAGGAAGGACGCATGAATCCGGCGGCGAGAGGTGCGGGCATGACAAAGCCCGTGCGAATCGGAACGGGCTTCGTTGCGCGACGGGACGGGGCGAACCTCTGACGCTACGCGGCTCGCCTGCGCTCAGGGAGCTTCCAGATGCAAGGAGCTGGTGAGGCCGGTTCGACTGGCGCGGCACAGTCGGCCTGTCGGCCTGTCGGCCTGTTGGCCTGTCGAAGTGCGGAAGTGCGTGTCGGCGCCCATATTCCAACGGTTGTGGGTCGTGGCAGGACCGCAGGACTGGAGATGGTGCGCATGACGAAAACGTCGCACGCGCCCAAGAACGCGAAAGGACTGGAGCCCGGCCTGCTGTTCGCGGGGGCCGGTGAGATGCGTGCGCGGTGTCGCGCGTTCGATTGGGCCGCGACGGCGCTCGGGCCAGTGGAAGGATGGTCGCACTGTCTTCGAAGCACGGTCGACACGCTGCTGGCGTGTCGGAACCCCATGTTCCTGTGGTGGGGGCCCGAGCTGGTGCAGATCTACAACGACGCCTACCGCCCGAGCCTGGGGCAGGGGGACCGTCATCCGCGGGCCCTGGGCGCGCGGGGGCGGGAGTTCTGGACCGATATCTGGGACGCCATCGGCCCGCAGATCACGCAGGTGATGGCGACGGGCGAAGGGACGTGGCACGAGGACCAGTACCTTCCGATCGAGCGTAACGGGCGGCTCGAGGACGTCTGGTGGACCTACAGCTATAGCCCCGTCCGCGACGACGACGGGTCCATTGCCGGCACGCTCGTGGTATGTCAGGAGACGACGCACCGCATCCTCGCCGAACGCGAGCGTACACGGTTGCTCGATGAAACCGCGCGGGCCGAGCGACGCGCGACGCGCGTGCTCGAACAGGTGAGCGACGAGCACCTGACGATGGACGCCAACTTCCGCATCCTCACGCTCAACCCGGCCGCCGAGCGTGCGCTCGGAAAAAAGCGCGAGGAGCTGATCGGCCTGACACACTGGGAGGCGTTCCCCGCGTCGGTCGGATCCGCGATTGAAACGTCGTACCGGCGCGTGATGACCGAGCGCGTGGCGGAACACCTCACGCACCACTACGTGGGGGAGGGGTACGACCGGCATCTCGAGATCGACATCTATCCGACGGACGACGGCGGTCTCGCGCTGTTCTGGCGCGAGGTGTCGGAGCGCGTGCGGGCGGAGCAGGCGCTGCGCGAAAGCGAGCGGCGGTACCGGAAACTGTTCGAGTCGCTCGACGAGGGGTTCTGCGTCATCGAGGTGCTGTTCGATGACGCCGGCAAGTCGATCGACTACCGCTTTCTCGAAGCGAACCCCGCGTTCGTAGCGCAGACCGGAATCGTCGACGGTGTCGGTCGGCGGATGCGCGAGCTTGCACCGGCGCACGAGAGCTACTGGTTCGAGACCTACGGTCGCGTCGCTCTCACCGGCGAGCCAATCCGATTCGACGCGGCTGCTGCGGCGCTCGGACGCTGGTATGACGTGTACGCGTTTCGGATCGACAACCCGGCTGACCGACACGTCGCCGTGCTGTTCAAGGACGTCGGGCCGCAACGCGCTGCCGCTGAGGAACGCGAACGGCTGCTCGCCGAGAGCGAACGTGCCCGCGCTGACGCGGAGGCGGCGCGCGCCGATGCCGAGACCGCAAATCGCGCGAAGGGTGAGTTCCTGGCGGTCATGTCGCACGAGCTGCGGACGCCGCTGAACGCGATCGGCGGGTATGCGGAGCTGCTCGAGATGGGACTGCGTGGTCCGATCAACGAGCAGCAGCGTGGCGATCTCGCACGCATTCAGCAGAGCCAGAAGCACTTGTTAGGCCTGATCAATCAGGTGCTCAACTACACGCGCATCGAGACGGGCACCGTTCGCTACGAGCTCTCGGAAGTGCTGGTCAACGAGGCGCTCGCGGCGGCGGAGGCGCTGGTCGTGCCGCAGGTGCTGGACAAGGGCCTGACCTACGTGCTCGGGAGCTGTGACCGGTTGCTCCGTGTGCGTGCCGACGGCGAGAAGCTGCAGCAGATTCTGCTGAACGTGCTGACGAACGCGATCAAGTTCACCGATCCGGGCGGCGAGATCCGCGTGTCGTGCACGGTCGGCGCGCGCGACGTGGCGATCGCCGTCACCGACACCGGCGTCGGCATCGCGGCGGACAAGCTGCCGTCGATCTTCGAGCCGTTCGTCCAGGTGGACCAGCGCCTAACGCGACCACACGAGGGCGTGGGGTTGGGGCTGGCGATCAGCCGCGACCTGGCCCGCGGCATGGGTGGCGATCTCACGGCCGAGAGTATCAGTGGCGTAGGGAGCACGTTCACGCTGCGCCTCCCGGTGCATCAAACGGTTCGCTGACGGCGCGTCGGGCTGCTGGCAGCACGAGCGTGAAGATCGATCCGTGGTCGGGTACACTCGTGACCGTCACGTCACCATCCATGGCGCGCGCCAGGTCGCGGCTGATCGCCAGGCCGAGTCCCGTGCCCTCATGCCCGCTCGTCAGCGTGCGGCCGAGCTGCACGAACGGCTCGAAGATCGTTGACTGCTTCTCGATGGGCACGCCCGGCCCCGTGTCGGACACGATGATCAGCACGCGTGAGTCGCGCTGTGCGCACGAGACGGTCACACGGCCGCCGTTCGGCGTGAACTTCACGGCGTTCGAGACGAGGTTCAACACGATCTGTTCGACCTTGATGCGGTCGGCGCGCGCGGACAGTGCCGCGGAGCACGGTACGTGCTTCACCTCCAGCTCCTTTACGAGGGCCTGAGGTTGGACCATCGGCAACACGGTCTCGATCACTTCTGCCAGCGGCACGTCCGTGATGTCGTACTGCATCTGGCGGGCTTCGATCCGGCCGTAGTTCAGCAGGTCATTGATGATACGAAGCAGATGCTCCTGACTGCCGCGGATCCGCTGCAGGTACTCGCTCTGCTGCACCGTCATCTCGCCGCCGATGCCCATCATGAGCAGCTCGGCGTATCCGAGGGTCGCGTTGATCGGCGTGCGGATCTCGTGCGACAGTGCGGTCAGGAACTCACTCTTCGTGCGGCTCGCCGACTCGGCCTCGGCGATGCGGCGAGCGTCGGCGACCCGCCGCTCCTCGGCCGCTTTTCGCTCGGTGAGATCACGCGTCACCTTGGCGAAGCCGATCAGCGTTCCGTCCGGCGATCGCAGTGCGGTGATGAGCACATTCGCCCAGAACGAGCTGCCGTCCTTCCGAAGTCGCCACCCTTCTTCCTCGTATTTCCCGTCGCGGGCGGCGGCCTCGAGCTCTCTGGCCGGCTTGCCTGACGTGACGTCCGCGACCGGGTAGAACACGCTGAAATGACGGCCGACGATTTCCTCCGGTGTATAGCCCTTGATCCGAGCAGCACCCTCGTTCCAGCTCGCGATGTGTCCGCCGGGGTCGAGCATGAAGATCGCGTAGTCCCGCACGCCTTGAACGAGAGCCCGGAACCGCTCCTCACTTGCGCGCAGCTCCGACTCGGTCCTGCGCCGCTCCGTGAGGTCGCGGGTGACCTTGGCGTAACCGATCAGGGTGCCCGACTCACTGCGAATCGCGGTGATCGTGACGCTGGCCCAGAACAAGGACCCGTCTTTTCTCACGCGCCAACCTTCATCCTGAACGCTGCCGTCGCGCTTCGCCTCTTCGAGCACGCGCGCCGGCTTGCCGGCCGCGATGTCCTCGGGCAGATAGAAGGCGGAGAAGTGCCGCCCCACGATCTCCTCGCGCGTGTAGCCCTTGAGGCGTTCGGCGCCGATGTTCCAGCTGGACACGCGGCCTGTCGTGTCCAGCGCGAAGATCGCGTACTCCCGGACGCTCTCGACCAGGAGCCGCGGGATGTCCGCAGGGTTGAGCGAACCGTCTGAGCGGTCGTCGCTTGGTGTCATCGCATGGGCGCCGCGCGGGTGGGACAGGCCACCAAAGGGGAATCAGCGGCGCGCAGAAGCTAGAGTGACTCCTCCCCGGGGGCAAGCGACCGAGCTCGGCTCTTGGCCATCCACGCACACCTAACGACGTGCGCTCCTGGACCTGCCCCACCGCCAGTCTGGCGACGTGGAAAGGCCCCCGGTCGACTGCAAATCCGGCGCCCCGCGCCATGCGTACCCATCATGCCGGACGCTATCCGGCCAGGTGCGAACAGGCGTGCGCTGTCCGGACCTTCTTACCACCGATATCTACCACCGATAGCCGTGTTGCCAACTCGAACCGCTCGCCTCGCGATCGTCGCCGGCGTGCTGGCCAGTGCCCTGCCGCGCCACGTACTGGCGCAGTCCGATTCGGCTCGGGCCCCGGTCCGGGACAGTATCGCCTCGCGCGCGCTCAGCGCCATCAAGGTGCTGGGCAGGGTCGACGACCTCCTCGGGACCGCGGCCACGGCGTCGCAGGGTCATATCGGCTCAGCTGATCTGCGGGTGCGGCCACTGATGCGCGAGGGGGAGCTCCTCGAGACGGTACCCGGGCTCATCGTCACGCAGCACTCGGGTGACGGAAAGGCGAACCAGTACTTCGTCCGCGGCTTCAACCTCGACCACGGAACCGACTTCCAGACTCGGCTCGAGGGCATGCCCATCAACATGCCGACGCACGCGCATGGACAGGGCTACACCGATCTCAATTTCCTCATTCCCGAGACAGTCGACTACATCGACTACCGGCTCGGCGTGTATCACGCGGATATCGGGGATTTCGGGAGTGCGGGCGGCGCGGAACTTCGACTCGTCCGAACGCTCGACCGCCCGTTCGCGACGGCAGAGTCGGGCGCGAACGGACTCGCGCGCGTGGCGCTGGGGGTGTCGACTCGCGTTGGTGGAGGCGACCTCCTGTTCGCCGGCGATGTGAAGTCGTACGACGGGCCGTGGGTCCTCGCGGAGAAGA
>Ga0310810_10005432_pt1 | contig 14251 bp, 15 predicted proteins | sample NCmetagenome_FD_207641 | JGI IMG/M metagenome (GOLD analysis project Ga0310810, IMG submission 207641) | Soil microbial communities from experimental microcosm in Duke University, North Carolina, United States - NC | ecosystem: Engineered > Artificial ecosystem > Soil microcosm > Unclassified ... | reverse complement strand
ATAGTTATGACTTATGCGGTTCGACTGACAAAGATTATTGCAATTTGATTATCTCATCCCACGTTCCAGTTGCGGATAGCATATAGTATTTGCTATGATTTCCAGATTCTAAGTTTATGATATCTCCAGTTGTAATTTGAATTTGAAATAATTTGTTCAAGAATTGCAGAAAGCTTGGTCCTGCTACTATGCTCTTGGCTTCCTTTTGAAGTGGTTTATTGTAGTACTTTTGTAGAGTATCAGTTAGACCCAAACTACTAAGTTCTTCAACTAGATTGGACAAGTCTATAAACTGCGAATTCCTTTTGTAGACGTGAAGTCTTGCCATTAAAATCCCTTCTCTCCTTGTATAATTCAATGTACAATATATCATTTCCCTGTCTGCAAATTCCACTTTATATATAGTTGGAGAGTTACGCTTAGGATTAAAAATGCCATCTTAATTTATGATAAGTTGCTGAGTAATATTATTGATAACGCTTATTAAACAACGAGCGATAGAAAATCAGAATTTGTATATCTCATGTCCTATATGTACAAAAGAATTTAACAACCTGCTCAGCGGCGTACTATAAACAAGCAAAGTAAAGGGTGTTATAGAATTCTGTTCGGATCAGTGTTGCAGAGACTACCTTAAGAAAAATGTGTAGTTCTGATCCAGTGTTATAAATTTGCTCGGCGCATGCAAAATTATTTCATAGTATGATCCTTACACACTAAAATTCTGGTAGATTCCCGATCTTATCACAGGGAGTTGAGCTTGAGTCTGTTTTGATATAATCAGTACCATGAATTGTAACCATTTTAATATCTGCTCCATAGTCCCAGGTGTTGTTTGGACCATGTATTATCGCGTTGCACACAATTCTGCTGTATAAGTTTGACACTATATCCTTTCGAGTTACGAGTTTGCACTCATGAACGCCATCGTCGTCAATGAGGTCCTGAATTGCGCTATGTATGCAGGTATGATTTTTGTCAAATCTTACTTTTGATATTTCAAGGTAAGGAGTTATGTTATAAATTCCAGAACATGTGCAGTAATAATGGTTGGCAAGCTGTGCTGAGTATCTATTACATTCAGGCTGCTATTCCGTACTAGTTGCAAATGGCATTTCAGGTGCATGACAATGCAGACTTTGGTTATGTAATAACTTCAGCAAGTAATTGCCTTTATGCACGGTTCTATTTGGTGAACAAAATTCTATTTCTGTTTTCTTACTTCTAATTCGTTAGATAATACTACATTGAATTCGTTTAAAATCTTGGGAAATATAGCACAATGAGCCATCAATCTTTTAATGTTCAAATCACTCATTTGTTTTGATATATATATCATATTACTAATCATCTTGTCTTTCTTTTCTTGATATTTATGTGAGTACGAATACAACATATCATCTAACAGACTTATTATCATTCTAAAATCTTATTCACCTTTATCTTCTGCTTTAGGTGTATCACAAGTATTGACTACAGGACCATATCGAAGTTCTCTTGTATACCTGTCTATTTCATCATCATTCATTATGAGATCTCCTCAACTAATACATACATTGGATTCTTTAATTTCATTGTTGGATATGATATTGTTTTGGTTTTATTACTATCTTACGTACTTGTGGACTGTATTTATCAACAAATTCCATTTTCTTCATTATAGAATCTAATTTATTCATTGGCGTACCGTTTTTTATACTTTCAAATAATAGGAGTACCTCTGTGTCCGAATGCAACTTCACCTTTCACATCCGTTAATTGCAACGAACTGTTTAAGGAATTAGAATTTTGGTCCATCTGATGCGATAGATCAATAAAAAACAATAGAACTAGGGTTAATATTCTTAAACTCAAAATGTCAGAAGTTGACAATAAATTCGCTCTAGCGCAAGCGCCTGTAGACAGGGTAAAATAGGTTGACGCTTCAACTAGATCATGAAAACTAAATTACAGAAAGAGGAAGTATCTGGTTTAGAAGGGATGATAAAAACCATGTGCGGGCCTTGTGTATATGGATGACATGAAGAATGCGATATCACAATATCCTGTATCTGTGCATCGTCTAACCATGACTTATAACCTCCTTTGACAACTACATCATTTTCAAAACGGGTCCATGGGATTTAATCAATTGGAATCGTGGACCGCCGATTACTTTAAGCTCGGTTTACCTGATTATGGTTCAGGTCTGGTGCAGAATCAGTCGGCTCTTGAACGATTCATGTTACTATTACTAGGGTTAAGCCTCAAAACCGGCGGGGATGAAATTTTAGATTTTGTCGTAAAAAAGAGGTAAATTCTATGGTGGTGAACGGATTTTAAGTAACTAAAAAATAACACTATTCATTTGTGTAGGTTATCCCTCAAAGATGTCAGATTGAGAACTATAAGCATCTAAAACTCCATATTCGGAGCCAGATACTAAAGATATCACCAAGGACACGACAACGATCAATGATTTCATGAGCACCTTAGTAATACCTAACTATTTTGGATCCAGTGGAGACACATTATTCAGACATGACAGTGTAGTGACCTATCAGAACAGACTGTATATCGGCGGTGATAATCTTACCTCTATAGCACTCAATATGTTATCTATACAACTATTTGTAATAAGCGAGGGGATCGTTATCTTTGTTTCTGTGGGCAGTAAACAATTTATGGATTCTAGAATTGCAACTCGCTTCCCTATATCACTCTCGTCCCGACACTTATCAGCTAAGCCAATTAGATATCTAGCATTTTGTATCATTGTAATCATTGTATTATGGATGTCACAGTCTTAAGAATGTTTAGATACATTCCATCATAATACAAATTATTTCCATAATTGAGAACATGTAAAATGATTGTTAGACTCTGATGTACTACAGCATAGTGAATCGGCTGCATCGGCTTTGGAAATTTTTTTTTAACTTATATTTCAGTAATCTGAACCTACGTGAATGATGAACATTATGAGATATCTAGGTTGATTTAACAATCAGGTTTTCGTCATTCATAAATAGACAATACAACAAACAATCATTTATGAGTACTCGTATGAAATGACTTATTTTGAACAATTTTGTTACTGATGGACGTCAATCTTGCTTAAAATAGCCCATTTTTAGTTAATTTCCCTAGCAAGACAAGCGTCGCAATACTTTTCTATTAAAGTAGCACCATTCATTTTGTATGTCGCCATCTTGGTTGCCACGCAGCCGCAAGTACAACAAGAACCTGTTATTGCTTTTATGAGTTTATCCTTCTTAAATGGAGAAATTCTAGGCGATGACATTATCTTTTCCAATCTCTGTAATGATTCAGAAGTTATATTCATAGGTTGAATAGTTGGTTTTGGCTTTGTTTCAGGATTTAATTTTTCATCGTTAATATTGTAAATAAATTTATGCATCTTTATGATGCACGCTTACCCTATATCTACCTATGTGTATGGGCAGTAACGTCCCTCATCCCATCTTTATTTATCCCACTTCAAATTCAACTATTATGAATGAGGAAATATTACTAATGCAGAGGAATAAACTGGGTTCACTGGATCTGGTAGAGTTAAATGATCAGTAAGTATTATTTTTCGACTGGTATTACATACGTTCCAGAATCTATTCCATGTCACAATTGAGGAAATCATACTATAAACGTTTTATATCTTGTTCTGTTAATTCAGTTAACGTAGGTGGGTGGAGATCCCTCTTTTCCATCAATGTTTTGATTAGTTCTGTCTACTAGAATCATAGATATTATCTGCCATTTTTGCCAATTTTAATTCTGTTTCTAACGAGTGGCAAAAAATGAGTATTTATTGGTTTATTACTCCCCTTTTAGAAACGTCCTTATAGTACCATGACGTAGTAATAGTATATACATACATGACTTTCCTTAAAAAGCTACTATTGATAAATTTTAAGGTGAGAGACTTTATACTTCAGTCTATTGTGTTAACTCTTTTAACCACTGTAGGATTAAACATAAAGTATTCGGATCCTGGAAGCAAGGTTGATTAAAATTTGTTCTAAATTCCATACACATATGATATTTTTTTGCGGTTGCACCTCTTTTCACGTGTGAAAGAGAAAAGATTTAAGAGATAGTAAGTGGACTCGATGGCTGGTTGCAGTGGATGAATAGTAATTTATACTTAAAAGGAGTAAATCTAAATTTGTCCAGCTAATCATACATTGCCACACTTGTGACCCCTGAAGGTATTTTTAAAGTAACTAGATATAAGAGAGATTACCTAAATAATTATACTAGTAGAAATATAATGAGTATTTTAATATGCGACAACAATCGTTTCTTAAAGATGACGTCGGTATGGTGTTTCTAAGTAATGTCAATGTGCGAAAAATGTAGTAAACATCAAGAATATCACTCCTGTTCAACATTTAATCAACACTTATGTATCGAGTGCTTTAATACAGTTCATTTTGGTATTAATGCTCCTAGAAACAGCAATTCATTAGTATATAACAAATGTGTCTTTTGTGGTGAAATATATGGGAGCAATATTAAAGTTAAAGTTTGTGACAAATGTACAATCATATTGACCTGGATATCTTCGATGAATTATCTAGCTGCAGTAAATAGGGTTTCACAGTTGATAAGGATGAACAAATTAGATTCAAAGCTGACAAATGAAAACTATTGTAAGGCAAATTTTGGAGTACATGCTACTCAAGTTATTATGGACGCAGTGGACAGTTTGAGAATACAGTAACAAAATACTATTTTCGTTCTTGATATATGCATCTAAATTCAGGTCTTATCTAATAATCTAACAATCATATTTTGCAAAACGCGAAATAATAGATAGTAGAATTCTACTACATGAAGAGAACTAATCCCGACGAGCTCATAAAATATGTACATTTGTGAGAGTAATTAAACTATCACTTGTTAAAGTAAAATTCTTGTTTTTTGCCATTTTTTTATAAAGTATTAAAGTGCTCTCTCTTTCTGATGCTAAAAACTAATACTAATTTAGCAATTACTGAAATTTCGGTTATGTTACTCCATTCTAGAATATTTGACAAGATGAGAAAAGAAAAATCCTTTAAGCTTTGTTATAATGAGCATATTTATTAATATCCAGGATATTTTTACTCATTGTTGTTTTAGGCTATTAAACATGGACGAAGGGGTGTAGTTCCTTGTATTGTCTTTCAGTATTTAAACGTACAGAATAATTTTTTGTTCCCAAATATTAGAAAAATTATATTAGGTCTAAATAAATCTCGGTGAGACAAAACAAACACATAGATAGATATACGATTACGGTGCATCATAAACATGCGTAAGTTCTTTTACGGAAATAATCCTCATAGTAATAAACATAGACCTACCCCAACATTGCGCCCAGTAAATATATCTAAAGAGCAACTCAGAGATTTTCGAAACCTGCTTTCAGACCCTAGAACATCTCAGAAAATAAAAAAAAGATTTACGCTTGAAAAAGCAAGCGGTTATTGTTCCGTGTGCGGTGAAATAGCAACTCAAATAGCAAGTTATAACATGGATGGTGCCACGCTTGTGGAAAAGTATTGTGACGCTTGTCTTGCTAGGGAAATTAACTAAAAATGGGCTATTTTAAGCAAGATTGACGTCCATCAGTAACAAAATTGTTCAAAATAAGTCATATTAAATAAGTCATAAATGTTTGTTTGCCGTATAGACTATTAATGAGTGGAAAACCTGGGAATAAAATAACAAATTACCTTACAAAATTTTATATGAAGTATACAAACGCCATATCTCTCAACAAGAATCTACTACTTTCAGGTTCAGTTGGTTTTATTGTTAGTCTTATCGTTGCATATGTATGTGCGAAATATTCCATGGGTGAGTTTGCAACTTCTGCATTAACTGTAATAGCCGGATTTATCTCCTCTAAAGTAATTTTTGTTATTCTTTTTCATCTTGATAATAAGAAGAAATATACAATAAAACTTACTGGCAAATTGAACTTTGATATTCTAAAACAAATAGTAAGAAAGATGATATTTGCTGATGCTATATTTGATATTATCAATAATGTATCAAGGTTCTTCATTCTACTTGAATTGCTGGGAATAGAATATCAGCCGGTACAAGCTGCAACAATAGCATCTATTATAGCCTCATGTTTCTCTTATTTAGCCATAAATTTAATAGTAAAACGTATACATGTATTTAGATTTAGGAAAAAAATATTATGAGTCAGAATTGAAGTTGTTATTATGGCAACTACAACCATTGTAATTGCCTTTAGCATACTGGTGTCACGTCACTCCATAAATTTAGTTTATAATCCGTGATAGTAGGTCATAATCGTAATAGATAAATTCCGTATCTTTTGTCAGTATGATTGACAATCTCTACTGTGTTGGACTACCTTTAGGCTTGATTTGTCCTCTAATCTCTCCGTCTGGATGATCCTTTGTTTTAATATTAACATATGTCTCATTTGTGCCCATTGCAGATTGAAGAGCAGATAGAGCTTTTCCTTTCATGGCACCTTCAAAGTCAGAAGCAGTAAAGCTTCCTTCAATCGCGACTCCTCCTGGGATTTTAGTCATCTTGCCTGTCTTTAACAAATCAACTATTGGGACACCATTTTCTCCCTTCTTTCCTGTGAGTATCTGAGCGCCTGAAAGGTCTGTTATTCCAGTTATATTGATTTTAGTATTTATTGCGTTATCCTTGAGTTTGAATGAAGCTATGCCTTCTGCTGTTGAATTGAGGGGTGGGAATGGATGTGGTCTCCAATCTTCAATCTCATGGATTTACCAAAGAAAACACCGACATTGTGGTAGGAAACCACGACTCTGGAAGCGATGTGCAGAATTGGTTAGGCAGCAAAAAGACGTTTGGCGAAGCTACATTTGGTTTTTCTGGTGATAAACTTGCCTTGTTTAATATAGATGCTAACATAAAGTTTGATTGTTCTAGTCCTCAGTTTGAAGTATTGAAATCACAACTTGAATCAAGTAAGGCTTTGTACAAATTTATCGTAATTCATCAGCCGTTCGTTACTGTAAAAAGTCAGCATCCAGATAATGGACAATTCAATTGTTATGATCCTGTGTTTAGGACAGCAGGAATTGATGGTGTACTGCAAGCACACAATCACAACTATCAGAGATTCAACATAAATGGGCACATGTACGGCGAATTTGGTACGGGAACACATGATACAGGATCTAGTATGTATCCTCTGAACTCTAATGATTGGAATGGGAATAATTGTTTAAAATGCATTACAGGTAAAAACGGGATTACCATTTTTGATTTTCATTTTAAAGATAAAAATCCTAAACATTTTGTTGGATGGTTCATTGGCATGAATCGAGAAATCTTAGATTCCTTCGAATCTTTTTTTTAATAAATTGATACTATATTTATTAAAGATAAAATAAACGAAAAAAAATCCCTTATTTGAAGCCGATATAATGAACTGGGCATCATAGATTCAATTATAGAAAAACCTCTCACCATTCAAAGACTTTTACCCAATTGTATCAAAATCAAGTTTGAAGTGCTACTCATAAAAGATATTGCAACATAAAATTTAAGACCTGTAATAAGGTAACTAGCGGTTATCGGTTCGTTGATGAACAAGAAACAACCGAGCCACCAGTTACCTCATGTTTTTGGCATGGGTGCTGGTGGTTCGTATTTAACCGGTCCGGAAAAAAGATACATAAGATTTATCAAGGATTTGATGCTAATCGGAATCTCAGATAAAGATATAATATTTAAAATGTTAAAACCTCACTTCCTATTAAAATGAATCAAGTCCATAAAGCACTTTGTGCTTTAAGTCAAACGTGTTTTTTAGATTCCTTTGTATTTTAAGCTCCTCACTTTGAGAATACTATTATATTATGAAAAACAGTCAGATATTCATATAAGTAGATTCTTAAGACACTATAGGATACTTGCTGATATGAATTCCATAATAATTACACCATTGATTACAGTTTTGATACTGTCATTAATAACATCTGCTCTTACATACAATATTGCATGGTCAGACAAGAAATACTGTTATGATCAAGTCGGTGAAGGCCACTTCTGTTTTGAGACCAAAAACACGTGCAAGCATAAGGAAAAACATGATGATGAGGCAGAAACTCCTTGTTATAATAAAAATAAACAATAGATAGTAATATATAGTGAAAAGCCACTTGAATAAATTTCCGTAAACAATTCGTATTTGTCAATGGATAAGTAATAACTATTGAGTTACCTAAATGAGAGATGTAGGGAATGTGAACATGGAAGGCGTTATCATTTTATAAATGATAATGGACATAAGGGCTGCCATAAATGCCACTGTCTAGGCTTTTTAGAGTAAAAAATTATTTGTTCACTTAATTAGCAACAAGAATGTCTTAAAAGAAAATGAAGTCCAATTGCATTAATCTTAATAGAAAGATAATAGAAGCCGATAACTGGTTATATGTATACCTCCTACACTACTACTCAATCGCCAATATCGCATAATGAATGAATTAAATACCAGGATCGACTAAGGATGATCAGCTTGGTATGGCAATACAATTAACAAGGTGAATTGACCTGTCAGAAGATGAACCAAACTCAATTAAGGAGAGAATATTATGTTTTATTCAAAAAAATCCTGGATGTTATCTTCGGCAAATAAGAAATGAGTTGTCCATATCGATGGGTTCAGTCCAATATCATGCTTACCGACTTGAAAAAAGTGGCAAGATTACGTCCACTAGAGAAGGACTGTACAAATTTCATTTTCAGTCAGGAGCCTACCAAGATCATGAAAAGTTACTATTCCGGGTATTAAACCAAGAAACACCACGAGAGATTATCATGTTTATTATTGAACAAAAATCTCCTACACAGACTGATATCGTAAAAAGATTGGGTTCATCTGCACCCTCCATAAACTGGCAGGTTAGACGATTGATTGATTTAAATCTAATTGAAGAAATGAGGGAAGGAAAGTACAAAAGATACAGGCTCCGTGATAATGCGTTAGATTCTAAATACATATTGGAATTGTTAAAGATTCACCATCCGAATTTCTGGAATAAATGGAGTAACAGACTGGTTGAATTGTTCCTGTCACTATCAGAAGAAGATCTATAGTTGCTGTGAATAGTTTGGTGCCATATTTAGTTGGAAATGGACTATTTGATTTAGTGGAGAATCTCCTATATGTGGCAAGTACAATCTTCGCTGCTATACTAACTGCATTGTCGATTTCAGCCTACCGGAACACACACTTGAAAAAACTGCTATATGCCATCATAGCATTTCTCCTATTTGGTATTTTTCTTTTTTATGAGTATTTAGAATATAGTATACCATTAGACAATCCATTTACAGACATTCTGCTTCCTTCTATGGCCCTTTCTATTTTAGTGCTATTCTTCTTAGCTATAGTGAAGAAAAAGTAGTCATAACTCAAATCGAGTCTCGTATAATACGACCGTCCAATGGGGCATAACATTTATTTGCTAACTCTATTTATGTCCCAAAATAGTGTTAGATCTGCCTTATTGCGTGTGTGTACTTCATATTTGATTATTGACAATAATTCATCTTTTTCCCAGATCTCACTTTCTAGATAAGGCGAAATTCTCTTACTCTTTTTCATTTTAAGTTTAACAAATTCGGGGGTTTGCCAATTTTCATGCTCCTTATCGTTACTGTGATTATAGAACCATCTGTAACACAATCTAATTCTGTTTAAATAATTGTTCCAAGTAGTAATCCATCTTTTATCAGAATCTTCGTCATAATTTTTAATTTTGGTATTTAAAAATTCCAAGACTTGTTCTTTTCTTTTGATATCATAGAATGAGTTGTCTCTTCCTAAAAAATTACCAAATCCTATTACAGCTTTTAAATTATTATTTTGATGGGTGTTTGAATTTGAAGAACCGTTATTTCTCAAATATTCAAGAAATTCTCCGATTTTTTCTTTATTAGTAAGATTAGATACACATTGGATCTTTCCAATTGTCGTGGACAGTTTCATCGGCATATTACAACATTAACTTCCATTTTATCAGACATAATGTCGAATTCAAGTATATGAACCCATTAAGTCAATGGGGCCAGTGGGATTTGAACCCACGACCGCCAGCGCCCCAGGCCAATACCTCAACGACATGCAATGAACAGAAATGTTATCACATCAATAGAGATGGTATCCTTGACCAAGCTAGACGATGGCCCCTTACGAATTACAGAGATAGGGTGCTTTTTAAATGTAGTATTACGGTATTATTAAAAAAAAGTCGATAAAGTTGGTAAAATTCCCTCGGATTCTAGTTGAAAGGAAAATTTAGAACAATTATTCTCAAAAACTTCATTCTGAAATGAACAATTTAAATTCAGTTGATTAGTTAAATTATTTACTCCAAGAGAAAATATGGATTACTCTAATTATTTCCAAATATTGTATGATTATGAAAAAAAGCAAATAGGAACTGAAGAAAAATCAATTTTGTTTAAAGTGATAAATAGTGTAGATATTTCCGCCCAAATCGGTTCATATCTAAAACTAAGAGACAAGAACCAACTAGGCGATAGTTCATCTGTGTCAAAGTTATTGGGGCTAAAGCTCCTTACAGAAAAAAAAGGACTAATCCTAAGAGGTACGAGAAAATACCAATTAACTAGTATAGCAGCGATCCAATCCTTTTGACACTATTGTATCAATATTTTGACGTAGATACAATAGCGTCAAGTTCAGCCAGATTTTATTCAGTCATAACCCAGTATCTGAGACAATGCTGCAGGGTTACTCTAAACTGGTTGGAAGATACCCAGAACTCTAATGAGGAACATAAAAACGAGATGATGAACCACCTAATGTTCGAATTAGAATTAAATGCAAAATTATTGGCATTTAGAATTACAATTATGTACTCTGATTCAAAAATTCTTTCTCTTACACCAAAATCGAAAACCGGTGACCCAGAGGTAGCCTACTATGAGCTAGAAAGTAATATGAGGGAAATTCTTAGTAAAGACAATAAGTTTGTTGAACTCTTACACAGAACAAACACAGATTTTAAGAGCGGTTATAAGGAACTCACAGATTCTAAATAATTTCTGCGTTCTTTTTTATTTAACTATTGCTTTAGATCTATTGGTTTTGCCTGCAAAGTAACGTCAATTTCCTGGGGTTTACCATCTCTGAGAATACCAAGAGTCATCTTGTCACCTGCTTTTTTATTATTTGCAATATAGGTTGATAGATCTTTCAAATTTTGTATCGGTATCTTGTCTGCGCTTGTAATAATATCCCCACCCAATTGTATTTCGGTTCCATTGATGTCTGTTATTTTATAACCACCTTTCATTCCAGCTTTATCTGCCGGCCCATCTGAAATAACTCCAACTACTAGGATTCCAGTGCTCTGATTAGTATTTAATTTTGCAGCAATATCCTCACTCATATCAGTACCATCAATTCCTAACCACAATGGTTGCGTATTGAGTTGTGAGGGCCTTTCAGCCAGGACGACATTGATTGTTTGGAGTTTCCCATCTCTGATAACAGTGAGTTTAACATCTTGTCCAACCTTTTTGTGCTGCTCCAAATATACTAATATGTCATCAATCTTCGAAACACTTTGATTATCAATTTTTATAATAACGTCTCCGAACAATTTAGTTTTCCTGCCGTTTACATCTACAAGTTTATCTCCACCATGCAACCCAGCCTTGGAAGCGGGACCGCCCGGGCTAGTATCTATTACAAGAAATCCTCTAGTTGTGTTTAAATTCATGGCCGAGGCAATTTGTTCATTAACATCTATTCCAGAAATTCCAATCCATGGATGTTTGTAAGAATGCTCTGACATTAAGACCGGTACTACTCTCTGAATAGTACTTGCCGGAATAGCAAATCCAACACCAGAATATTCACCTGTTAGCGAAAAAATAGCGCTATTTATCCCAATCACTTGCCCATTCAAATTAAGTAGCGGCCCTCCGGAATTTCCAGGATTTATGGCCGCATCAGTCTGGATTATCTCAGGTATCGAATATGATGCAGAAGGATTTTGCGTAACTTGATCAGGCGGTAGGTCTGGACCTTCAGGACTACCTGGATTCTGAGATGGTATTACTCTACCTAATCCGCTAACTATTCCCTCAGTCATAGAACCAGAAAGTCCAAATGGGTTCCCTATTGCTATTACATGCTCTCCAATTTTTACACCAGTTGAGTTACTAAGGACCAATGGTTTTAATGATTCATTTTTCGGATTCTCAATTTGTAATACTGTCAGATCAGAAAAAGGATCGCTGCCTATAATCTTTGCCTTATAGGTTTTGTCATCTAAAAAGGTCACAGTAACATTATTCGTTTCGGTATCGTTGTAAGATCTATTTCGAATTACATGATCGTTTGTGATAATATGGCCAGCATTGTCGTAAACAAAACCTGAACCAAGCGCAGAAGCACGGGGGTCCTTGTTTGACACGGTAATCTGTACTACAGAATCTTTAACTCTATCAAATAATTTCGACAATAAAGTATCGTCATTAGCTGTTTGAGCATAAGAATTTACAGAAATAAAGCTAAAAACAAGCAAAAAACAGATTGGAATTACAATGTATAGGTCAAAAAATTTAATAAAAGCTAAACTCCGAAATACAGAAGTCTCTTTAAAAGCGGTCACATGAGTTGTACTTTAAAAAGTTAATTTATATCTATTGTTTTTAAATTCAGGCAGTCTTGATCCTTTTATTGTAAGATGAAGAGGACTGTCGGGATAAATTGGTCGACGAAATTTAAATCCATTTGTAAGATGAGAGGATTATTCTTATTCATCATTCCTTTTATTTAATTTTCCTTTAAAAATCTATATGGAATTTTAGGTTAAAAATGTTGGTTACCATATATAAGTAATTACGGAATTATTAATTGCAATAGGTACTCAAAATTGGTAGAGCGAGAAGTAGAACGAATCATGAAATATTTGGTCGAGGAGAGAACCGTGGTTAAGCTCCTTCGTGTCCTCGAAACAGAGAAAAAATTTACTTATTATAACACTAATGAAGAGAATTACGGACTATCACACTATTCTAGGAAGTATAAAGCATGGGTACTGCGCAACGAGTGTATTCGATTGAATTAGTGAACCTTCTATCAAAAGCGTATTGTTTCTATCAATTGAAAGTGCAAAACACAATTTTAATCTACTTTAAGATTTCCCTTTATTCTGACTACAAAGTCCAAATCGTTTATTCGCTTTAGTAAAGTGAGATCAAGCCCATGACTAACTACCATTTTTGTTCCTTTAAGATAAAAACCTGGCGCCATACCAGTGACACTAATTACTCTCTCTCTAATTTGTTGGGTATCCTGTTCGGGTTTAAGCATGATTTCCAAGGTATAGATACTTTCTTTTTTTGCCTTCTCGTCAAAAATTAGGCTAACAACCAAAATTGGGTCTACCTTTGGAAATACTGTTTTGATGGCATTATCGGCTTCCGTAAATTCCCGTACAACATCCTTAATACTATTGATTTCTGAATTACTCATTTAACTTTACTAGTCTTAACAGATTAATAAAGAGCACTCATCGTGTGTTTGTTTAGACCAATTTCCACAAAGTTTAAACACTTTAAGCAAACAATACTGAATATCGTCTATTTCAGGAGATAGATGTAACAACATTATTGCTTGGTGCAACGATCATCGCTATCTGCACCAAGCAATCACTGGTCTAATTTTTAAACCGTATAGAAAGTTCACAGGAATTTATAAACATGAAATAAATTAAATAGCCTTTATGGAACTTACATCGTATCAATGAGTGAGGAGGACAATGGTCATTCAAAGAGTTATCATCTACAGCTTGAGAAGATGAACATTAATTTTGGTAAAATTGAAAGAAATTTACCAATAGCAACTCTCATTGAAATTGCAATTCAGAGAAATGAAGGACTATTATCAAATTCTGGAGCTTTGTCAGTAAAAACCGGAAAATTCACGGGACGCTCCCCTGATGATAAATTCATTGTTGACGATGAAATGACTCACGGTCTTGTTAACTGGGGCAAAGTAAACCATTCGATATCTTCGGAAAAGTTTGACAAAATTTTTGAACGAATGAAACAACACGTATCCGGAAAAGATTTTTTTATATTTGACGGATTTGTAGGAGCGGACCCTGTTATTCGCCTTCCAATTAGAGTTTTTACCGATAGTGCATGGCACAGTATGTTTGCATCACAAATTTTTATACGACCAACTTCTGAA
>Ga0310810_10005429_pt1 | contig 14252 bp, 9 predicted proteins | sample NCmetagenome_FD_207641 | JGI IMG/M metagenome (GOLD analysis project Ga0310810, IMG submission 207641) | Soil microbial communities from experimental microcosm in Duke University, North Carolina, United States - NC | ecosystem: Engineered > Artificial ecosystem > Soil microcosm > Unclassified ... | reverse complement strand
GGAAACGCCATCCTCACTTGGACGTTGAACAGCGATCCTAATGTGACTGGATACAAGATCTACGTGGGAACGGCGTCAGGCCTCTACACCTACCCTGGATCGCCTTTCGTGATCGGTCTGACCGGCAGCTATACCATCGCCGGCCTGCCATCCGGTCAAACGTACTACTTTGCCATCTCGGCATTTAATGCCTTGGGTGGTGAGAGCGCGCTGTCGTCCGAAGTCAGCAAGAGCATCTACTAGCGGCCAGGGGACTGACACCTTCCCCGCTTCTGAGCGCGGTGTCTGTCGCTTGCGAATGGGGCCAGGCGCCGAAAAGAAACGCGCCAGTCCCCTTATTTGGCGCAGCGGAAGCCCGTATAGCTGTTCTTCGTCTCAGGCGGAAGCTTGAACCGGGCGTACGTGAGAAGATACTTCGGTAGGTCTGACCAGGATCCGCCGCGAAGGACTTTGAACTGGCCCTGCGACGGACCGGGTGGATTTCGCTCCGGCGACGTCTCGTAGTAATTGGTACCGTACCAATCTTGTACCCATTCATACGCATTGCCGGCCATGTGATAGAGCCCGTACGGACTCTTGCCCGGTTCATGCGAGCGCACCGGCAGCAGGACCTGGTTGTAGCTGAAGCGCGCCCCCAGTGCAAAATTTGCCAACTCGCTCGTCGGCGTTTGATTGCCCCAGGGATACAGGCGCCCATCCGTTCCTCTCGCCGCTTTTTCCCATTCGGCTTCCGTCGGGAGCCGCTTGCGGCTCCACGTGCAGAACGCTTCCGCGTCCCGCCAATCCACGCCGATGACCGGCCGATCCCCATGCTGGGCCAGGTCCACCGTTTCCCATTGCCACGGCGCCCGTCGTTTCGTGGCGGTGAGAAATGCGGCGTATTGGGCGGTGGTCACTTCGTGCACGTCAATGGAAAACGCATCGAGCCACAGCCGATGAGCCGGGCGCTCATCTTCTAGCGCCTGCGTGCCGTCCGAGCCCATGACGAACTCTCCGGCCGGGATTTCAACCATCGGCGTTTCCACCGGCGGTGTCATGATGAACGATCTGGACTTCTTGAGGCGATCGAGCTGCGCCTGTGAGACCGTCGCATCGCAGAGGAGAATTATGACCAGAGGGATGGTCAAAACGATCATCCAACCAGACCGCAGGGAGTATGGCCCCCGAGGCGTACGTTTCGTTCTCACCATCCCTCAGTAGATGGTTCCGCCCACCACCCAATGGCGGTCATCAATCACATCGATCAGCAGCCGCGTCAAATTCAGGCGCGCCAGTTGCGTCGTAATTTCGTCTTCGGTAAACGCGGCCAACAGTGAATTGAAGAAGTCCCGCCGCAAAATGGCCGGAGCCCCGGCAGCATACCGGTCGACGATCGTTTGAGCCTCTTCGGGCGAATCGGGCCGAAGCAGATCCATGACAAGCACCGGCGCTCCCGGCTTCGCGAGCTGACGCAGCTTATGCCAGAACTGCAACGGATTTGGGAGGTGATGCAGCAGACTGTTGGAGAGCACTGCGTCGAAGACATTGGCACCCGGCACGTCGTCGAACCGCTCACATCGTAAGGTGATGCGATCATTCAAGCCGGCCCGGGTGACGGCCTGTTGAGCCAGCGTGATCATCGGCATCGAAGCGTCCACTGCCGTCACATGGCAGCCCGGATAGCGCCCTGCAAACCGAATGGGAATGTCGGCGGGTCCACATCCGGCATCCAGCACACGGCCGCTCGTGAATCCGGGAAAGTATTCCTCAAACCGCTCGACGAACCCCTGATTCTCGGCAGCAAAATCCGCGGCGGCATAGGCAGCCGCCTGTTCCGGATCATCCATCAGCTCAGGTTCAAGGACGCGATCCATACTCACTTCTGCTCACTGGCGGGAGGCGCGGCCCTCGCCTTTCCCTGTTTTACAGCAACGACGTCCCCCGGCCGGACCACCCCTGTTCGCAGCACTCTCGCGTAGAGGCGACTCCAGCCAGGATTGCTTTTTTGCGAGATCCGTGAGATGTCGCCCTCACGGAACCAGCGGGCGTTCCATGTGCATGGCGCGCAATAGCTGGTCACTTCGAGCTGAACGCTCGGACCGATCTTGAGCCTGCATCCGGGCTCGAGACTGTCCCACGCGAGCCCCGAAAGGGTCAGGTTTTCCCCCGACGAGCCGGCAGCAATTGAATGCCCCTCGTCCTGCATGCGTTCGATCAACTCGACCGAGAACAGACACACGGCCCGATCGGGACCGCCATGGACCTTGAGGTTTCGCTGTCGGTCGCCTTCAATGCCCTCTTTCAAGACCTTCGCCTCAAGGACCGGTTGCTTGGGCACTCCGCCGTCCGACACGTTGATTTGGTGCACATGGGGGTAAGTCGGGCGCCCGGATGGGGTCATGTTCAAGGCTCGCAGGAGTCGGGCCGCGTAAATTCGACCGCTACCCATTCATCCCGTTCTCGTTGGCTGCCGCAATACAGACCTGCCTCGGCAAAAGCGGACACGATCTCGGCGCGCTGGTCGACGAGAAGACCCGAGACCAACAGCGTTCGACCGGTGCTGTCTGCCAAGGGCTGAACGAGTTCCAACAAGGTGCGGCGATCCAAATTGGCGAGGACCACATCATAGAGACGATCCGTCTTCACCGTGCCGCATCGAAACGCCAGTTCATCGCCAAATCCATTGGCGTCGGCGTATTCCCGCGCACAGTCGATGGCCTGGGAGTCGTGATCGATTGCGAGCGCTTCAGTTGCACCGAGTCGAAGCGCCACCATGGCCAATAGCCCGCTGCCTGTGCCGACATCGAGGACCGACTCCCCTCCCTTAATGTCGTCCTCCAGCCATTCCAATAGCAGGCTGGTCGTTGCGTGATGGCCGGTTCCAAATGCCTGCTTCGGATCGAGAACGATTTCGATCTGACCTGTGGCGGGCTCGACCTCTTCCCAACTCGGCCTGACGACAATACGCTTTCCGATCCGCAATGGCTTGACCGACCTCGCCCATTCTCGGTTCCAATCGTGATCGGGCATCAACCGCACGACGATTTCCGGCTCATACACGTCATCGTCGGCCAATCGGCGAAGCGTGTGACGCAAGAACGTCAACTGATCGGGAGACCACATGTCTCTCGGCCAATAGAGATGAATCGTCCGCCCATCCTGCCAGGCGCCCGGCAGCGCCGGGTCATCCAGCAATGCCAGTAATTCGCCGGCGTCGAACGAACATCGGATCTGCACCTCGATCCATTCACCGGTGATTGACGCCATATGGACCTTACCAGTATCGTCAACAAACGATGGCGGCACTGTCACGGGCCAAACAACTGCAGCGCCTGATCGGCAAAATCGAACGGCTCATGGCCCAGGGCACGGCCCTCAGTTCCCGCTTCACCACCTACCGTCTGGCCCTCTTCATCGCCGGCGTCATCTGTACCGTGACATTATTCCGCTCCGGCCAATACCAGAGCGGCAACCTGGCATTGGCCGCGTTTGTCATCCTCTTTCTCGTAGTCGCGTCGTATCATAACAGGCTTGAGCAGCGGATTCACCGACTGCGGCTGTGGACGCTCATCAAATCGACGCATCTTGCCAGAGTGCAGCTGGCCTGGACGCTCATTCCCTACAAACCGATGGATCAGTTTGAGACGCACCTCTACGCGCAAGACCTCGATATCACCGGCCCTCACTCACTCTTGCATCTGCTCGACACGACCATTACGGATCAGGGGCGAACACGGCTCACCTCATGGTTCCTCACGCAGCCGCCGGATGCACGGATCTGGGAATCGCGACAAGCCCTCGTCAAGGAACTCTCCCGCCGCTCGCGCTTTCGCGACCGGCTCGTACTGGAAGCGCGCCTGGCGGGAGAACAGGAGATCAATGGGCGGAGACTTGCTGCCGTGCTTGAGCATCCGATCGGATTCCCGGGTTTGACGCGCGTTCTCATGATCCAAACGCTGCTGGCCGTCACTACGATTGCGCTCGGCATCGGCGCACTGTTGGATTGGCTTCCGGGATACTGGATGCTGAGCTTCGGTGCCTATGCGCTCATTTATCTCATGACGGACCAGGGGGAAGAGTTGCTCGAACACGCAGTGGGATTGCATCACGAAATGGAACGCCTGAGCCGCGTCTTGCATTTCGTGGAACGGCAGGCCGCTCTACCGGGGTCGGTCATGGCACACACCTGCGCGCCGCTGCTCGAGGCGGGACGTGCGCCTTCCTCGTTCGCGCGGCACATCGCCCGGATTTTTCACGGCATCAGCGTCAAAGCGCATCCGCTCATACACTTGGCGCTCAATGCGCTCTGCCCATGGGATTTGTTTTTCGCGTTTCGTCTGCGGCAGTTCCAGGAGCGGGTCAAAAGTCGGCTGCCGGTATGGCTGGATCGCTTGGCGGAGGTTGAGGCGGCTTCGGCACTCGCGGCATTTGCGCATTTGCATCCGGACTATGCCTGGCCGCGGCCGGCGACGGCCATCGGCCTGCGCGGCCAAGCGCTGGGACACCCGTTGATTCCGCCCACTATCAGGGTCGCCAACGACATCGCGCTCGAAGGCGTCGGCACCATTCATTTGATCACCGGGTCCAATATGTCCGGCAAGAGCACGTTCCTGCGCACGATCGGGATCAATGTGTGCCTCGCCCAGGCCGGCGCGCCGGTCTGCGCCGTCAATTTTTCCTGGAGCTGGAGCCGTCCGGCCTGTTGCATCCGCATCAACGATTCTCTGGATGCCGGCCTGTCGTATTTCTATGCCGAGGTGAAGCGGCTCAAGACGATCTTGCATGCGACGGCCGACCACGCTTCACCGCCGGTGCTCTTTCTGATCGATGAAATTTTCAAGGGGACCAACAACCGCGAGCGGTTGATAGGCAGCCGGTCGTACATCAACGCCCTCGCCGCCGGGAACGGCTATGGCCTCGTCAGCACGCACGACCTCGAACTGACCGACTTGGACAAGGAGATTCCCTCGCTCATGAATGCTCACTTTCAGGAAACGGTCGACAACGGTGCCCTGGCATTCGACTACCGCTTGCGTCCCGGCAGTTGTCCGACGACCAATGCGCTCCGCATCATGGAACTGGAAGGACTGCCCGTCCCAAAACCCGCATCGCCGGAGGCGCGCTAGATCGCACGCATGACAAATCCTCTGCGCGGCCTGCTCATCGCCCAGTTTTGCGGCGCGTTCAACGACAACGCGTGGAAGCTCATGGTCGCGCTGCTGGCCATCCGTCAGCTGGCCTCCACGACTGCGCCAGGTCCTCAATTCGAAACCGCCTCGCAGACACAAACCACGCTCGCCTTTGTGGTGTTTACCTTCCCGCTCGCCGTCGTGTCGATTGTCGCCGGTCTCTTGGCCGACCGCGTCAGCAAACGCACGGTCATTATTTTGATGAAATCGGTAGAAGTCCTCCTCATGGGTGCGGCGACGCTCTCCCTGTGGGTCAACCCGGCAGGAGGCCTGTTGCCGTTGATCGTCCTCGCCGGGATGGGCGTTCACAGCGCTCTCTTCAGCCCAGCAAAATACGGGATCCTCGCCGAACTGCTGCCGCATGAACGGCTCGCGGCCGGCAACGGGCAGCTGGAGATGTGGACGTTTTTTGCAATTTTGACCGGTACGGCAGCCCCCGGTATTTTGCTGTCTCTCACCGGCGCAGCCGTGTGGACGGCTCCGCTCCTGCTCACCGCCCTGGCCATCGTCGGATTCGGATCGGCCTGGACGATTCCGTTCGTGCCGCCGGCGCGGGAGAAAGGCGGCCTCGCGAACACGCTACAGGGAGCCTGGTCGGCGATTTCCAGTGATCGCCTGCTGCGGCTGGCGATCTCCGGCGCCGTGTTTTTTTGGACAATCGCCAGTCTGTTCGCCCAGAACATTCTCGTCTATGCGAAGGCGGTGCTGCTCGTCTCGGACTGGCAATCCGGTCTGCCGCTGATGTTGTTGTCGATCGGCATCGGGCTCGGTGCACGTTTAGTCGGACGCCTGTCTGAGGCGCGGGTCGAGTACGGACTTATTCCGCTCGGGGCAGCGGGGGTCGCGGTCATGCTCGCAATTCTAGGCCTCGTGGCCCCGGGACTGACGGCGACTCTGGCGCTAATGCTCCTGCTTGGCGCCTGCAGCGCACTGATCTTTGTACCGCTCAATGCGCTCATTCAATGGCGGGCTCCGCATGACCGGCGCGGATCGGTCATTGCTTTCGAAAACACCTGCGTCTTTACCGGGATTTTGCTGGGATCGCTCGGCGCTGGCGCACTGGCGGCGTCCGGCGTCTCGACCACTGGTATTTTTACGGCGGCCGCTGCCTTTACGGTGCTCGGCACCGGCTGGGCGCTATGGCTGCTGCCGGAAGCGTTGCTGCGTGCCGTGCTGGTGATCTTGACCAACAGCGTGTACCGTCTGCGGATCGTGGGCCATGACCATGTTCCCAAGGTCGGCGGGGCGCTGCTTGTGCCCAACCATGTGTCGTTCATCGACGGACTGCTCCTGGTTGCGAGTCTCGATCGGCCGGTCCGTTTCGTCGTGGACGCCCAATATGCGGAGCAGCCGTTCTTTACACCGCTCGCGAAGCTGTTCGGCGTCATCCCGATTTCGCCGTATCGCGGGCTCCGCGTCGTTCTACGCGCGTTGCGAGAGGCCGGAACGGCGATTGATAAAGGTGAACTGGTCTGCATCTTTCCCGAGGGCCAGATTACCAGGACCGGGACGCTGCTGCCGTTCCGGCGGGGATACGAGCGCATCATGAAGGGCAGGGCCGCGCCGATCATCCCAATCCATCTCGATCGCCTCTGGGGCAGCGTCTTCAGTTTTGATCGAGGCCGCTTTTTCTGGAAGCTTCCGGAACGGCTGCCTTACCCGGTTTCGGTCTCCTTCGGCGAGCGCCTGCCGCCTTCCACGCCAGCATCTGAGCTGCGCGACGCCATTCGGACGCTGGGCGAAGCGGCCTGGGCCCTCCGCAAACCCGACCGCCGGCCTCTGCATCGAGAATTCATCCGCGTCATGAGACGGCGACCCTTCCGTTTCGTGATGTCGGATCAGCGCCGCCCCCACGTCTCAGCGGCGCAGGCGCTGGTCGGATCGATCGCGCTGGCTCGCGCGCTGCGCCCACTCTGGGAAGGCCAGCGCAATGTCGGGATTCTGCTTCCTCCGAGCGTCGCCGGCGCCCTCGTCAATGTCGCGGCGCCACTCTGCGGAAAAACGAGCGTGAATCTGAACTACACGGTCGGCCGATCGGGCTTGGATGCGGCGGTCCGGCAGGCCGGTCTGCGCACGGTCGTGACGAGCCGCGCCTTCATCGAGAGGGCCAAACTGGAATTGCCGGGGGGACCCCGCATCGTCTGGATGGAGGATCTGGCCGAGGAGATCGGCTGGAAAGACAGACTGACCGCGGCGTTGCTCGCCTTCGTCACACCGGCGCGTGTCATCGAGCGGACCTGCGGACAGAAGGTGCCGGTTACCGTGGACGACCTCGCTACCATCATCTTCAGCAGCGGCAGCACGGGAGAGCCGAAAGGCGTCATGCTCTCCCACTACAACATCGACGCCAATGCCCAGGGCGCCAGTCAGGTCCTGCACCTGTATCAGCAGGAGCGGGTGCTCGGCATCCTGCCGTTCTTTCACTCGTTCGGGTATCTCGTCTTCTGGTTCGTCATGTTCAATAACGCCGGCCTCATCTTTCATCCGTCCCCAATCGACGTCGCCGCGATCGGAGAAGTCATCCGGCGGCACCGCGTCACGTTTCTCGTGACGACGCCGACCTTTTTGCAGCTCTATGCGCGCCGATGCACGCCCGAGCAATTCAGTTCGCTGCGGGTCGTCCTCACGGGAGCGGAGAAACTACCTTTACGGCTGTACGAAACGTTCAAAGACCGGTTCGGCCTCGAGCCGATCGAAGGCTATGGAGTGACCGAATGCGCGCCAGTCATTGCCGTGAATTGTCCCGATTATCGTGCCGCCGGCTACTACCAACCGGCGTCACGGCGCGGAACCGTCGGCCAGCCGCTGCCCGGCATGTCGGTCAAGATCGTCGACCCTGACAGCTTTGCGCCTCTGCCGCCGAAATCGTCCGGCATGCTGCTGGTGAGAGGTCCGAATGTGATGAACGGCTATCTGGGACGTGAAGATCTCACGGCAACCGTAATGCACGACGGCTGGTATATCACCGGCGACATCGCCATGGTCGATGACGATGGATTTTTGACGATCACCGACCGGCTTTCCCGCTTCTCCAAAATCGGCGGTGAAATGGTGCCCCACGGAAGGGTCGAAGAAGCGCTGCAACAGGCGGCGGAGAGCGAGACACAGGCGTTCGCCGTGACCGGCATTCCCGATGAGCGCAAGGGCGAACAACTGGCGGTCCTGCATACGATGGACGAGGCGCGCATTCCGGAAATTCTCGCCCGGCTCTCATCGAATGGACTGCCGAATCTGTTCATCCCGCCGCGCGGCAATTTCGTCAAGGTCGACGCCTTGCCGGTGCTGGGAACCGGCAAAATGGATCTGCGCGCGCTCAAACGAATTGCGTTGGAACGACTCGGCGCCGGGACGTGATTCACATCTCAAATAAAACGACACAGAGTCCGACCGAATCTCATCAGAAAAGACATGCCAGGATTTGAAATCTGAAATATACGCCCTGGATTCATCGCACCTATGGTCGAACGATCCATGATCGACTGTCATGTGCATCTGGCGGCGCTGCCGGAAGGCGGCAACGGCTGCTTCATTTCGCCGAAGATGCTCAAGAGTCCGCTGTTCCGGTTCTTGCTGTGGAAACACGGCTTGCCGCACGACAATCCGGGCCAAGCCAACAGGAAATATGTGGAGGATCTACTGACCGAGCTACGTGCCTCCAAGCACGTGCACCAAGCCGTCCTCCTTGGAATGGACGGTGTCTATGATCACGCCGGGCGTCTGGACCGGAACGAGACCCATTTTCTCATCAGTAACGACTATGTGCTCGACACCGCTCGAGCGCATCTGGACGACTTTCTTCCGGGAGTGTCCATCAATCCGCAGCGTCGCGATGCGGTCGATGAGGTCCACCGTTGCGCCGATGCGGGCACGGTGCTCGTAAAGGTCCTACCCAATGCCCAGCAGTTCGATCCCGCCGCCAGACAATACAGACCGTTCTATCGGGCACTGGCGGAGCGCCGATTGCCGTTCCTTAGCCACGTCGGATACGAGTTCAGCTTGATCGGCAAGGACCAATCGGTCGGCAATCCCGACCGGCTCGAACTCGCCCTGGACGAAGGCGTCACGGTGATCGCCGCTCACGCATGCAGTTACGGGTTGATGGTCTATGAGCGTTTTCTGCCCGTGCTGCTGGATTTTTCAAAACGATATGCGAATTTTTACGCCGATATCTCTGCCCTCACGCTGCCGAACCGTCTCGGCATGCTGCTCCACCTCCGTCGCCATCCAGAGATCTACGATCGCCTGCTCTTCGGCACCGATTATCCCTTGTCGGTCACCCATGTGGCCGCCTGGGGAAGGCTGGGGCTGCGGACGCTCGGCAGGATCATCCGCACGACGAATCGGTTTGACCGGCAGTATGCCGTCTGTACATCCCTGGGCGTCGGATTCAGATCGTTCGAGATGCTGCTTCGCAAGTGAAGATGTGACCGATGTAGCTTATCTCGTCATGTGGTACGGCACGTCGGTCACCACAACTCGATCTTTGAACAACAGCGCGCCTTTCAGCAACAGTGCGCGTTGACCATGTAAGACATTCTGCCACCAGTGAGCGGGCAAGATTTCTGGTAACACGACCGTGATCCAACACTCCGGTTCTTTCTCAAGGTGATCTTCAATGTAGTCCAAGAGGGAACGCAGCACGGAGCGATACGGCGAGGGAATGACGATCAAGGGCACCCCGCAGCCCCACTGAGCCCACTTCATCTCTACCAAGGCCGTTTCCTCTGGATTCACATCCACAAGAACTGCCCGCACATCTCCTCCTCGGCTCCTCGCATAATCAACGGCGCGGATCACCGCTTTGTTGACTCCTCCTATGGGAATGATGACCAAGTTGCGCCTTGGACGGGGTGGTCGGGTGTCTCTGGTCAGTGCAATCTCTTGGGTAACGGTCATGTAGTGCGAGTGAATAGCCCGAAACATGATCATCAAGGCCGGCAACAGGATAATAACGATCCACGCACCATGGATGAATTTGGTGCTGGCAATAATGACCGTCGCGGTGGCCGTCGCCAGTGCTCCGATACCGTTCACAACGAGCTTCTTTCGCCAGTGCGGACCTTTTTGGATGAGCCAGCGTCGAACCATCCCGGCCTGCGAAAGCGTAAATGAAAGAAAGACGCCCACGGCATACAGAGGAATTAAGGCATGTGTATCTCCCCGGAACACCAAGATCAGAAACGCGGAGAAACCACCTAAGATGATGATGCCGTTCGAAAACACTAAACGGTCGCCCATCTCAGCCATTTGGTGCGGCATATATCCGTCGCGGGCTAACAACGAGGCCAACCGAGGAAATCCAGCGAAGGCGCTATTGGCCGCCAAAATCAAAATAGCCATCGTTGCCGCTTGAATGAACAAGTACATCGCCCCCTCTCCGAAGGTCAGGCGGGCAATCTGGGAGACTACGGTCTCGTCTTCTTTCGGGAGCACTCCATAGTGCAGAGCTAGCACACTAGTTCCTACGAAGAGTCCTCCCAATATTGCGGCCATCCCCAGCATGGTGACAGCCGCATTATGTGGTTCCGGCTTTTTGAAGGCGGAGACTCCATTGGAGATCACTTCAACGCCGGTCAAGGCCGTACATCCAGACGAAAAGGCTCTGAGAATAAGGAAGATACTGATTCCCTCTACCGCTGCCTTCTCTACAGGAGGGCCGATAGCCGGTGACTGTCCTGTGTATAGTTGAACCAGTCCAGCCCCGATCATGATGAGAAACGAACCAATGAACAAGTATGTGGGAATCGCAAAAATGCGACCCGATTCACGCACGCCACGCAGATTCATGACGGCTACCATCACAATGGTCACTAGGCATAGGGCTTCACGATGGGAGAACAGGACAGGGAAGGCCGAAGTTACGGCAGCGATGCCCGCGGCAGTGCTCACGGCAACGGTCAGCACGTAGTCGATGATGAGCGCTGCGGCCGCCACGAGTCCTGCCCAGGTCCCGATGTTTGATTTGGCGACGATGTATGCACCTCCGCCTTCCGGATAGGCATAGATAATCTGGCGGTACGAGACCGTGAGAATGATCAACAGAAGAACAATGGCTACGCTGATCGGAATGGCGAGCGACAGTGCGAGAGTACCGGCAAGGATTAGTACTAAAAGGATTTCCTCCGTGGCGTATGCCACCGAAGACAAGGCGTCTGAGGAGAAAACGGCAAGGGCAACAGTTTTAGAGAGGCGCTGATGCGCGGCCTGAGACGTTTTGAGAGGATTTCCAACAAGCCAACGCTTAAGCATTGCCTGATCATCCCCCACGCATGTGCGGCTAAATTACTCTACACCCGCAGGGGAAAAATCACTTTGCTCTTTGGTCCTTCTTGTTTTGGCTCTTAAGACCCAATTGTTACAAACCAAATGGTGCATGCACTGGTAAAAGCGATAGCGAGCGGTACGTGTTGTTGCGGCGGGTCTCAGCGGTACTTAATTCGCCTCGGCCAAGGACGTGAGCGGAGGCGGAAGGGTCAGAAAGTTCATTAAACTCTGACACAAAATCATTTATTTTTTAGCGGTGAACAGCGTGTCTTCGCACGCTGGGGCGGGCGGGTGAGATCAGCCGCCGCCAAGAGTCCCTACGAAACATTTCCGTGCATCCTGCCGAACAGGTCCCAATCAAACTGCTTCGGCGCGACGGCATGGAGGGGAATGGTTTCAATGGCGCCGCGTTCACGATAGGCCATCATGCAGCCGACGACTTCTTCAGGCCGTTCCACAAGACGTTGAACGGTTTCATAGGCGAGGTGTTGGGCGATCGCCTTGTCCTCGGGAACCGGTTTCGCGCCTCTGAGCGTATGGCCGAGAATCGTGGCCTTGGTCGCGAGCGTCAGCGGGTATTGACCGGCGTGTGTCTGGCGCTGCGGCCATTGCGCCGTGACGCCGGCCACATAATCAACAAGCCCGTGGACGCCGCCTTCGCGGTGGTGCCGGTGAGGCGTACGTTCGGCCACGACGAACAGATGGCTCTTGTTCGGGACGCCCAACGTCCGCTTCAAGGTGCCGAGAATGATGTCGTCGATATAGGCATCGGGATCCGGATGCTCGTTGACCAGTACGCCTTCGGCCCGCGCTTGATAGGCGCACCCAAGCGCAAGATGGCCGGAACCCGCGCCCATGACTTCGACGAAGAAAATGCTGCCCATGGCCGCGCTCGTCGCCTTCAGGGATTCGATCGACTGGTCGGCCAGCGCAATGGCGGAATGATAGCCCAGCGAGATGGTTCCCTCGATGTTATTGTCGATCGTACCGGGAAGGCCGACGACCTGGACGCCGAATCCTTCATACACCGCTCTCGCACCCCGCAGACTTCCGTCGCCGCCTAAGACCACGACCGCCGCATCTTCGAGGTAGGGTTGCAGATTGCGCATCGCCGCCTGCTGTACGCCCTCTTCCTTGAAGTCTTCGAATCGGCTGCTGCCGATCGGACTGCTCGCGTGACTGCTCATGCCGCGCGTATCTTCTTCGGTCACCGTTTCGATCCAATTGTTCGCGAGCCCGAGGAATCCATGCCGGACGAAGTGCACTTTGAGCCCATGGCGTTGTCCCGCGACCCGAATTTCCTTCAAGGCGGCGCCGGCCCCGGCGAAATCTCCGCCTGACACGAGGGCCACGATGCGCTTGATCTGACGAGGCTTCAGCGTGACGCGATCTTTCCGTACGCGTTCGAGCGACACCCAGTGTTCGCGGGCCGCCCGCTCTCGTTCCGAGAGCCCCACCGCGGTGGAATAGCCCGACAAGCGGCCTTGCTCGTAGGTCAGGAGGACGACGTTGTCCTGGCTTTCCTTGTAATCGCTGAATTCGGTGAAGGCCTCGTGAAACGGGCGCGGATCCAAATAAATCATCAACGCGCGAAGCGTCGAGCTGTGCGTATACAAACAGGCCACCTGCCCACGATGAGCCTCTCCGAGTTCATGCAGACCGTCGATGACGTCCACATAGAGGTCGAAGAAGGAGTTGCCGCCCGGATAGCAGTATAGGGGATCTTTGATGAGCCGCTTTGCCGTCGAGACGTCGACACCGAACGCCTTGGCCAGGGCCTCGGTTTCCTCGGCTTTGCCGACTCCGGTGACCCATCCGAAATCCGACGACTCGAGCGCATGCTCAAACATAGGTTCCGGGTGCGAGCCCGACGCGGGAGTAAGCGCCTGGACGACACGCTCATAGAGTTGCCGCGTGTTTGGACTATGGCTGATGAAGTGAAGAAAGCGGCGTGGCTCAAGGTAGTTCGTGAGATGGAGGAAATCGAGCTGTTGCCCGACCACACCCACCATGCGGGCGAGTGCGGCGCCGACGGCATCAGCACGCGGCACGCCGCGCCCCTCGTCGAGTCGATTCGAGAGCCGCCGGCCGACGCGATGGGTCTTGCTCTCCACGCGGGAGATGCCATGCCGCATCGTGAACAGCAGCGTGCGATCGGCGAGGTCCCGGGGGAGCAGCCAGAAGCGGTCGTCGCCTAAATCAAGCACGATGCGCCCTTCGGCTAGCTGCGGCGTCAGCTGGGCACGGGGCACGATCGCGACCGGCCGGCGATTAGCCGGCTTCTGCACCGAGCCGATCGGCGCGCGCAGCAGCGGCTGCATGGCGCCTTCCGCCACGAGGCGGTTCCAGGCCGCATCGCCGTTGCAAGCTTCTTCGAGGACGGCGCGCCTGGCTGCACGATAGGCCGCGGCGCCCGAAAATCCGTTCTGCGCGTGTTGGATAAAGCGCCGAAGGCGATCAATCGCCGCCTGCACGAGCCCCACGCGATCCGCGGTTCCAGGCGGCGCAGCCGGGGCCTCAACATCGGCCGCAGGTAAACGCCGTGTAAATTCTTCCCCATAGGCCAAAAGTCCTTCAATCGTCACGAAATCAAGTTGATTTGTGGTAATCTTCATGCTCCCTCACATATTGCGCCGGCCATTGCACCGCCGGGTGTGAATGAGATGTGGTGTAGCATCTTTTGGACCTCTATCCTTCTCTTGTCAATACCTGAGGAACTCAGATGCGTAAAGCAAAAATCGTCTGCACGATCGGGCCTGCGAGCGATGACCTCGAGACGCTCGATCGGTTGATCGAGCAGGGCATGAATGCCGCCCGGCT
>Ga0310810_10005428_pt1 | contig 14253 bp, 9 predicted proteins | sample NCmetagenome_FD_207641 | JGI IMG/M metagenome (GOLD analysis project Ga0310810, IMG submission 207641) | Soil microbial communities from experimental microcosm in Duke University, North Carolina, United States - NC | ecosystem: Engineered > Artificial ecosystem > Soil microcosm > Unclassified ... | reverse complement strand
CCGCAGACCGCGTCGAAGGTTGCGGAGCTCGACGGCTACGGGTGGCACGACGCCGACTGGATCGCCGCGCGCGCCACGCGCGACGCCAGCACGCACCCGATGTCGATCTACGAGGTCCACCTTGGCTCGTGGCGGCGCAAGCCCGAGGAAAACGGGCGGTGGCTCACATACCGCGAGATGGCGCCGCAGCTCGCGGACTACGTCGAGTGGATGGGCTACACGCACGTCGAGCTGCTGCCGGTCACCGAGCATCCCTTCGACGGGTCGTGGGGCTACCAGACGATCGGCTATTACGCGCCGACGAGCCGCTTCGGCGGGCCGCACGATCTCATGTACCTGATCGACACGCTGCACGAGCGCGGCATTGGCGTGATCCTCGACTGGGTACCCGCGCATTTCCCGCGTGACGGCCACGGGCTCGGCTTCTTCGACGGCACGCATCTCTACGAGCACGCGAACCCGAAGCTCGGTCTCCACCCGCAGTGGGACACGTTCGTCTTCAACTATGCCCGTCGCGAGGTCCGCAACTTCCTCATCAGCAACGCCCTCTTCTGGATCCATCGTTATCACGTGGACGGCCTGCGCGTGGACGCCGTTGCGTCGATGCTCTATCTCGACTACGGGCGGAACGCGGGCGAGTGGATTCCGAACCGCTATGGCGGACGCGAGAACCTCGATGCGATCGAGTTCATCCGCCTGCTGAACGACCGCGTGCACGCCGAATATCCGGGTGTGCCGGTGATGGCGGAGGAGTCCACGTCATGGCCGATGGTCACGCGCCCGACGACGGTCGGCGGGCTGGGCTTCGACTTCAAGTGGAACATGGGCTGGATGCACGACATGCTCGAGTACATGTCACTCGATCCCGTGTATCGCCGGTACCATCACAACCAGATCACGTTCAGCCTCATGTACGCGTACTCCGAGCGCTTCGTCCTGCCGTTCTCCCACGACGAGGTGGTGCATCTCAAGAAGTCGATGCTGTCGAAGATGCCGGGTGACGTGTGGAACATGTTCGCGAACCTGCGCGCGCTGTACGGCTACATGTTCGGCCATCCAGGGAAGAAGCTGCTGTTCATGGGCGACGAGTTCGGTCAGTGGCGCGAATGGAATCACGACTGGAGTCTCGACTGGCACCTCACGAGTGACCCGATGCACGCCGGGCTGCAGCGTTGGGTACGCGACCTGAACGCCGTTTATCGGCGTGAGCCGGCGCTCTACGAGCGCGACGACGTGCCCGAGGGGTTCGAGTGGATCGACTGCAGCGACCACGAGGGGAACGTGGTGAGCTTCATCCGGCGGTCGGCCGACCCGAACGACATGTTGCTGTTCGCGTGCAACTTCTCGGCGGTGCCGAGATACGACTACCGCATCGGTGCGCCCGTGGGCGGCGTTTGGGAGGAGATCCTCAACAGCGACGCGACGACGTACGGCGGGGCAGGGATGGGGAACTTCGGGTCGGTCGATACATCCCCGACCCCGCTGCATGGGCGCCCGTACGCGTTGAGCCTAACGCTGCCGCCGCTGTCGGTGGTCGCGTTCCGGGCACCGCGTGTGGGGTCGCCGCCGAGTGAATCCGTGGGGGCCAGCATTGCGGTGACGGCATAGCGTCACGGATTGTCTGTCAGGCTTTCCCGTATGAGGTCGGGCCGATTCACCGACTGACGCCCACGCCGGACGGAATGATAGTTAGGCCGTCGGATGTACGCTCCTAGAGGAGGACGTGTCCATGCGTGCCGGCATCCTTGTCTCCGTCCTGGTGCTCTGCGCTGTCCCGTCGCTCGACGCGCAGACCACGAAGCCACGGCGCGACGTCGAACGGTTCGACGTTTCGGGAGTTCCAGCGACACCCACCAGTGAGCGCGAGCGTGAGATCCTGCTTCTCGTCAAGGCTCACAGGAAAGGCGATCTCACGGATGCCACGCGCATCCAGATGCTGCTCGCGCAGTACTACAAGCAAAAGGGCGACGCGACCCGGGCGGGTGACTGCAACCAGCTCGCCGCCGATGCGTACAACGCCGCGAGCAACAACGCGCCCGAAACGGCAGGGGCCCCAGGAAAACCGCCGTTCGACCCAGAGGCGACGTTCCGCCGGACCTTCGTGTATACCGACGAGCAGCGCGTCGAGCACACGTGGGACTTCTATCTCGACGGGACCTTCACCCACGCGGTGAATAACACCGCGGGGGCGTCCAGTCCGCCCGAAACCGGTTGGTACACGCGACACAAGCGCGAAATGCGGCTGTGGCAGCTGAGTCCCAAGATCGATCGGACGGTCGATTTCGAGCTGCGCGGGCCCGACGGCAGCGAGGGAGCGGTGATGTCCAGCGTGCTGATGAAGCCGGCCAGCTAACCCGCCACGGACGAGACTACTTCACCGACCACGTCGTCGACACCAGGCTCGTCCCCCACGCGAGACGAAGCTCCCCTTGTGCTTTCCCGGGCGCCGTCGACGGGATGAGCCACATCGTTAGGCTCTCGACGGGCTCCGTGAGCGGGCGCCGCTTGAGGTCCACGCGCGCCACGTCGAACTCGGGTTTGTACTCGGCCGTCTGATCAGCGGGCTTCTGGATGATGAGCTTCCAGTCACCGCGTGTCGGGATCGTGTACAGGACGTACTTCCCCGCGGGCAGCGTGGTGCCACCCAGCACGAGGTCGACACCAGTGGTGAGCGTCGTCGGGTCGTTCGCGCCGGTGCGCCACGGCTTGTCGTAGGGCACGAGGCTGTCCGTATGAAGCTTCCGGCCGCGCAGGTGCGGCTGTCCATAGTCCAGGACAATGGTGACCGGCGGGGTGGTTGGCGGTGCCTCGGCGGCACCTTCCGGGCGCGGGACGTTCAGTGACACGACACTCGTGGCGCGTCCGCTTGGAGCAGGACGCAGCTCCTGCTGCGCAGTAAGCGCGCGAGAGCTCAGGAGTGAAAGGGCGACGACGACGGCAGGAGCGCAGCGCATGGCGGCACCGTGGGCTCGGGGTTTCGACAACGTCCGGACCGGAGGCCCGGCAGATCACACAAGAAACTCGACCCATGCGCGCCGAACGTACAGCCCTCCCGGTATACCCGGACAGTTCCATGAGGATCGACCGTGGCGCAACGCCCGGGGCTCGCCTCCAGGCACTGTTACCGGCATGTTGAACGCGCTTTCACTGACGGGACCATTATGAAGCCACGGATCACGGTGCTGACCATTGGCGTGGACGACCTGGAGCGTTCGTTCGCGTTCTACCGAGACCTCGGCTTTCCATCCAAAGGCATTGTCGGACGCGAGTTCGAGCACGGCGCTGTCGCATTCTTCGAGCTGCAGGATGGTCTCAGGCTCGCGATCTGGCCACGCGACAGCCTCTCGCACGACTGCGGACTTTCGAAAACCCCGCGCAGTGCAACCGAGCTCTCGATGGGTCACAACGTTCGGAGCGAGCAGGAAGTCGATGCGGTCATGGAACGGGCCGAGCGGTGCGGTGCGACCATCGTGAAGCCGGCGAGAAAGACATTCTGGGGCGGGTACGGCGGATACTTTGCCGATCCGGACGGTCATCTCTGGGAGGTCGTGTTCAATCCGGCGCTCATCCCCGACGATTGATGGCTCGTGCTTAACGCGGCCCGAGTGCTCGTTCGGTGGCTGAGCCGTCGGTCCGAGATGCAGGCGACACCGATCGTGATCGACAGTGTGCTGTATACCACGACGCCCGCCCTCGCCGTCATCGCGCTCCGTGCGGACAGCGGGACGCTTCGCTGGCGCTTCGATCCGTTCGCCGGCCGGACTCGCGAGCTTCACGCGAACCGCGGCGTCGCGTACTGGGCGGACGGCCACGACCGACGCATCCTCTTCACCGCCGGCCAGCGACTCTACGCGCTCGACGCGCGCACTGGCCGCCTTGTCTCGACGTTCGGCGACTCGGGGTCGGTCGACCTTGGCGCCGGGCTCGGACGTGACGTGCCGGTCGACTCCGCGGAGTCGCAATCGGCCGGGTACGTCATCGCCACCAGCCCCGGCGTCGTGTTCGAGGACCTGCTGATTCAGGGAACGCGCGTCGGGGAAGACGAGGCTGCGGCACCGGGCCACGTGCGTGCGTACGACGTGCGGACCGGCCGGGTGCGATGGACCTTCCACACGATTCCACGGCGAGGCGAGCCGGGCTCCGAGACCTGGCCTAACGATGCCTGGAAGACGGCTTGCGGCGCGAACTCGTGGCCGGGAATGAGCGTCGACTCGAGGCGCGGGATCGTCTGCGTGCCTACGGGGTCGGCCAGCCCCGACTTCTACGGCGGCGGTCGCCGCGGATCGAATCTGTACGCGAACACGCTCCTTGCACTCGACGCGACAACCGGACGTCGCATCTGGCACTTTCAGACCGTCCATCACGACCTTTTGGACCGCGACCTGCCCGCGGCGCCCAACCTCCTGACCGTCAGGCACGAGGGTCGCACTGTCGACGCAGTCGCGCAGATCACGAAGACCGGTTTCGTGTTCCTGTTCGATCGCGAGACTGGTCGTCCGCTGTTCCCGGTGGAGGAGCGGCCAGTCCCGGCCACGGACCTCCGTGGAGAGGAGTCGTGGCCGACGCAGCCGGTCCCCGCCAAGCCCACTCCGTTCTCGCGCCAGACGATGACCGAGGCCGACCTCACTGACCTGTCGCCCGCGGCGCGCCAGGCCGTGCTGCGACGGTTCCGTACGCTCCGCAACGACGGCCTCTTCACGCCGCCAAGTGTGAAGGGAAGCATCGTGCTCCCGGGGTTCGATGGTGGTGGCGAGTGGGGCGGTGCGGCGGTCGACCGGGAGACGGGCGTGCTCTACGTGAACGCCAGCGACGTGCCAGGGATCGCCGCGATGCGTCCCATGACGCTCGCCGCACTCGGTGGTCGCACGTTAGGCAGCGGGGCGGAGGTGTATTCGGCGTTCTGTGCCGGCTGTCATGGCGCCGACCGGCGAGGCGATGGTGACCGGGTCCCATCCCTGACGGGCGTGAGTCCACGATTGCCGGCGCCGCAGATCCAGACCGTGATCGCACGCGGGCGTGGCTTCATGCCGGCGTTTCGTGATGTGCCGGAGCCGGCACGAGCCGCCGTCGTCGACTACCTGCTGGCGCGACCGGGCCGGATCCCGCCTAACGCTGACGAGGAACCGCCCGGGTCGGCGTCGGCGTATGGCTTCGTCGGCTACGAGCGGTGGAAGGACCCGGATGGGTACCCGGCGATCAAGCCGCCGTGGGGCACCCTGAGCGCCATCGACCTCAACACCGGCGAGTATCGATGGCGCATCCCGCTCGGCGAGGTTCCCGCGCTGACTGCCAGGGGGCTCGCACCGACAGGTACCGAGCTGTATGGCGGCCCCATCGTCACGGCGGGCGGGCTCGTATTCATTGCGGCCGCGCAGGACGAGAAGCTCCGCGCCTTCGACAAGGCGACGGGGAAGCTGTTGTGGGAAGCGAAGCTGCCGGCGGCTGGATTTGCGACGCCGAGCACGTATGCGGTGGGCGGGCGGCAGTTCGTGGTGATTGCCGCTGGTGGAGGGAAGCTGGGCTCGAAGTCGTCGGACTCGTACGTTGCGTTTGCGCTGCCCCGATGACCATGGGTGCCGGTACGCCAGTCTGCCCGAGGAGAAACACGCCATGACCTTCATCCGCGGTTTGAGCCTGACACTCGCTGTCGCGACCTCGCTCGGTGCTCGGATGCAGCAGACTGCGCCGCCGAGCTCCGCGGCAAAGGCCGAACCACCTGCCTGGGCGATGCCGTTAGGCACCGGCGCGCCAGCCGCCCCATTCGACAGCGTGACGCCGCGCCGCGTCCCCGGAAGCACCGCCGCGTTTACCGAGCTGCGCGCGCATGACCGGTACAATGTGCCGGACTGGTACCCCGAGTCGCACCCCGCCATGCCCGAGGTCGTCGCGCGCGGTCGTCGGCCGGCCGTGTGGGCGTGCGGGTACTGTCACCTCCCCGACGGGGCGGGGCGGCCCGAGAACGCGGCGCTCGCTGGGCTGCCCGAGAAGTACATCACACGGCAGATGGCCGCGTTCCGGTCCGGCGAGCGTGGCAGTCCGTGGCACGCGCCTAACAAGCCGGCGGACATCATGCGCGGCATCGCCGACAGTGCGACGCCGGCCGACGTGAAGGACGCGGCGCGCTACTTCTCCAGGCTCGCGCCGCGCCGTCGCGCGCGGGTGGTCGAGGCCGAGCGCATTCCACGCGTCAGGCCGGGCACGGGGTTGTATTTTCTCGCGGCCGAGGGTGGCGACGAGCCGCTCGGGGAGCGGCTCATCGAAATCGCGACCGACGCCGAACGCCACGAGCTGCACGACGCGCACGTCGAGTACGTCGCTTACGTCCCGCCGGGAAGCATCGCCCGGGGACAAGAGCTCGCGAAGCGTGGCATTCCGGGCGCCAGGAGCCCGACGGCGTGCACGAGCTGCCACGGGTCGAAGCTGCGCGGCGCCGGACCCGCACCGCCGATCGCGGGTCGGTCACCGTCCTACTTGCTGCGGCAGCTCCTCGGGTTCGCGGCGGGTTCGCGGTCCACGAAAGACGCGGCGCCGATGCGCGCGGTGGCAGGCGGACTCACCGTGAAGGACATGATCTCGGCGGCGGCGTACGCCGGCTCTCTCGCGCCATGACCAGAAATGAGAGAGCCGGCTTGTGGCCGGCTCCTCCCGATTTCAGCAACCGTTCGAATCAGCCGCCTGCGGCGATCTTCTCGCTAATCGGCAGCGGCATGCAGGTCGTCGTTCCGTACGGAACGCCGTTCTGGTCGTTGCCGACCTTCCACGGAATGGAATAGCGGAGCAGGTCGTTGTAGCGCTGGCCGCCTTCCATGAAGAACTCGCGGTTGCGCTCGTCGAGGATGAGCGCCGTGACCGAGGCCTCGTCGGTCGGGCCCGAGTAGTCGGGAAGGTTCAGCTGGTCCCGCCGCGCGTTGATGATCGCGACGGCCTCGGTACCGCCTAACGCCTCCGCCAGGATGAGCTGCGCCTCGATGTAGCTGGCCAGGCGCATCGGGTCGGCGCGGGAGAAGTTCTTGTTCGTGACAACGTACAGAGGCGTAACGCCGTCGAATGCAGTCGCCGGGAGCCCCACGTCCGGGCCAAACGCTACCTGCACCCGTGGGTCGGGCACGCCCTCGACGGTGAGGTTGCGGTACGCCGGATCGACCGACGAGTGGCCCTGCTCAGACAACGACCACCAGGCGTCGTTATAGCGCGTTTGCGCGTCGACGCTCCTGGTTACGAAGAACTCGAACCCCGGTCCCACCAGCGCCGCGTCGGCTGCCGCATTTGCCTTGTCCTTGAGATCGAGGAGGGTCCGTGCCCGGCCGACGTACAGCAGGTTGAGCATCTCTGTTTTCGCGTTGCCATTCGCCATGGCGTCGACCAACGGCAGCGCCGCGTCGAACTTGCTTTTGGCGATCGCCAGTATCTCGGCGGGCGTCTTGATACTCTTCTCTTCGTCGAGCCGCATCGCGCAGAAGCCTTCGCCCAACAGCGTGTACGAGTACGCCCCGAGGACGGCCACTTTCGCTCGCAGCGGTGCGAGCGAGGTCTTCGCCTGTTCGTCCGTCCAGCCCTGGAGGCGCTTCAATATGTCATCGGCTTGGAATCGAGCCGTCTGGAGCGGCGTATACGCGCCAAGGGAGAACTGGCAGCCCGTCTGCTCGTTCGCGGTGTCCTCCTCGTAGATCTTCCGCGTCCCCCAATTCTTGGCGTTCAGATTTCCCGACGCGCCGAGGAAGTCGTCGCCAAGCGTGGACGTCGTGGCGACGTAGTTGCTGAACGCACACTCGAAATCAGCCGTGACACTAGCGGCGAGCGTCGGGGCCGTCGTCGGATCGCCAAGGTCTTCGCTCGGAATACGACCGGGCAGCTCGACGTCCAGGACGTCGTGGCACGCCGCACCAGGGATCACGAGGAGTGCGGCGAGGATGAAGACCGTCCGCGTTCGCCCAACGGATCGATCGAAAATGTTTCGCATAGTCGGTTCGGTCCTTTTGGGGTTAGAACGTCAGGCGGAGAGTGGCCAGGAAGCGAGTGTACTGCGGCCATGATTCCTGGGTGTACCCGCCGGTCAGGTTGGGATCGTTCGCATACGTGGTTGAGTTAGTGCGAATCTCCGGATCCTGCGCCTTGGCGCCAAAGGTGCCATCCTGCGCGCGCCAGATCGTCCCGAGGTTGGCCCCGGTCAACGTCACCGACGCACCGGTCGCACGCATCGCGCGCGCCAACTGGCTCGGCATCGTGTACGTCAGCGAGACGTTTCGGATCTTTCCGAATCCCGCTTTCATGAGGCCCGTCGCGCCAAAGGCGCCCAGGCCCTGGTAGGCGACCAGAATGGGGTCGGTCTGCTCGACAGCGGCCCTCGAGTTGTTGAAGAAGACGTGCGAACCGCCAACGTTGCCCTCCGAGACGTAGTGCCCGCCCTGGAATTCGGCGATGGCGGCGAGCCTCCAGCTTTTCCACGAGACGTCGCCACTGATCGCACTGAGCCACGTGGGAGTCGGACCGCCGGAGAAGATGAGTGGTGCGGTGGCGCAATCCACCTTCGTGCCGTTGCCGCGGCCGAAGTTCGTGCCGCCTTCGCACAGAACGTCCTCCACTTGGCCCGGCTTTGTGAGTGTCGCGCTCACGACCTTTTTGTAGAAGAACGACCCCATGGGGAAGCCGTTCGCGTTGTATGCGCCGACGAGCTGACCGATGCCGGTATTCGGAATCGGCGCATCCTGCCCCAACCTCTTGATCTCGTTGTTGTTGGTCGAGACCGAGCCACGCAGGCCGACGCGCCAGTCGCCGCTGTTGACGACAGTGCCGTCGAGTGCCAACTCGATCCCGCTGTTCGAGAACTCGCCGATGTTGATGAACTTGTTTCCGGGGAAGCCAGTCGACGGGGAGTTCAGTGCCCCGAAGATGCCGTCGTTCGTTTGCTTGTCGTAGTATGTGAACTCCACGGACAGGCGATTTTTCAACAGACTCGCATCGAATCCGGCTTCGATCTCCTGAGTCACTTCGGGCTTGAGATTCGGGTTGCCGACGTTGATCGGCGTCACGGTCGGCGTGCCGCCAGATCCCACCGACGGCCCGTAGGTCTGTGTCGCCGCGAACGCGTTAGGCTGCTGGCCTGCCTTGCCCCACGCGGCCCTGAGCTTCAGCGCCGAGAAGAGTGACGAGTTCTTGGGGAAGAACGACTCGTCGGACACCACCCACGAGGCGCTGAACTTCGGGTACACGACGAAGTCGTAGTTGACGCCGAAGGCACTGTTGTCGTCCCCGCGGACGGCGGCGATCAGGAACAGGCGGTCCTTCCACGCGAGCTGCTCCTGGACGTAGAGGCCGACCGTCTTGTTCTCGAGATTGAAGTTCGGATCCTCGAACCCCTGCCGCTGTCCGCCACCGCTCACGGTGTTCACAGCCCGCATCGGGAAGCCCTCACCTTGCCCCGAGATCTGCGTGAACCGCTTGTGGTAGTACTGGGCGCCGACTGAGCTCTGGGACTCGAGGCTCGATCCGAGACGGGCAGTTCCCGTGGCGGAGTAGTCCGCGGTGACGAACGACGAGCCGTCTTCCGCGACGAATTTCACGCCCGTCGGGAAGCCGAAGTTGATGTTGCTGCCGCGCGGGAAAAGATCCGACGACGCGTTGTTCGTGAAGTCGCCGCCTAACGTGAAACGATGATTCAGCCAGGAGATGGGCCGGTTCGTGATCGTGAGCCCGAGCCGCCCGCGATCGATGTTGTCATACCCTTCGATCTCCTTGAAGTCTTCCGGTACCACGCCGGCCAGGTATCCGCGGCCGTCATCCTCCGGCCTCAACCCCGGGGCAGTGCACGAGTTGTTCGGGCATCCCCAGATCAGGTAGGTGGGCATCGGCTGCGTGCCGGACGATGACCGGGTTTTCGATCGTGTGTACCCCATGCTGAGATCGATCTTGGTCTTTTCGCCCGACAGGTAGCTCAGGTTCGCCGTGCCATTGAGCTTGTTCTGCCAGTTGTAGCTGACGATCCCTTCGTCGCGGTCGTAGCTTCCGCTGAAGAAGTACCGAATGGCCTCGGTGCCGCCGGAAACCGACCCGGTGCCGCCGACCGGCTTGCCCGTCGAGAACGGCGACCCAAATCCACGTGCCTCGTCATTCTTGATGAGGTTGACGTGCTGGATCGCGCCGTTCGCATCCTTGTACCACACGTCGGGGTAGGCCTTCTCCGGCGACTGGAGCCAGTTGGCGCCGGCGCGCACCTCGGCCAACCATGTCGGTCGGCCGGCCGAGCCGCGTTTTGTAATGATCTGAATGACGCCGTTCGACGCTTCGGTACCGTAGAGTGTCGCGGCCGACGGGCCCTTCAGCACCTGGATCGACTCGATATCGTTCGGATCGATGTCGTTGATGCGCGAGGGCCGGTCGCCACCACCCTGGAAGCCGATGCTGTTGGAGCCGGCGGTGTTGTCGGCGCGAACGCCGTCGATGAAGATGATCGGCTCCGAGCTCAGGCTCATGGAGCTGACGCCGCGGATCCTCGTTACCCCGCCCGTACCGATCTGGCCGCTGGCGCGCTGGATCTGAAGGCCCGGGACGGAAACCGAGAGTGCTTCCTGCACGCCCTTGCTCGGTGTGGTCAACTGCGACGCCGCCATGTCCACGACGCCCACGACGTTGCCAAGTGCGCGCACCTCGGTGTTGCCGGCCTGGCCGGTGATGACGAGTTCATCGAGTCGCAGAGTGCTGCGGGACAGGTGAATCGCCACATCGGTCGCACCGACGTTCGCCGATACGGTCGCGGGCTGATGGCCGAGGTGCGTGACGACGAGGCTGACCGTGGTCCCGGTCAGTCCGGCGAGGGTGAACCGCCCCTGCGTGTTGGAATGCGCGGTGATGGTCGTCCCTTCGGCCCGGACGGTGGCGTCGGGGAGGGGTCGCCCCGTGAGGGAGTCGGTGATGACGCCGCTCACCGAGCGCGTTTGTGCCCCCGCCGACGTGAGCGGGACAAACCACGCCAGCATCAAGAGGAGGAACCCGCTCTTGATGACGGCGCGCCCAACTGTTCTCACGACTATTGGCATAGCGATGCTCCTGAACAGGGGTTCACGACGGTCTACCGATGTTGCCGTACGTACGTCCCCGCGCGGGCTTGAAGAACGCGCCAGCGGGCAGCGTATCCGATCCGCATCGATCGTGTTACCAGTCGTGCGTTGGGCTCAGTATCTCCAGGGCCCGGGGCGATAAGCGCGACAACTATGCAGCGAATGCTCGCGGCGCGCTACCCATAGGTGACGGCAGGGGAGTCGGCTCCATTAGTCGCTCCAAACGTCACTCGAGTCGAGCGTCGGTAGCCCGAAGCGGTATTCCGGCGCGGTAGTCCGAGCCGGTAGTCCAAACCGCTGGTTCGGCGCCGGTCGTCGGCGGCATCGGCGGGGTTGCTCGTGCTCCCGGCTCCTGCCTCCGCGGTGCGGTACGTACCAGCGCTGTTCGTCGGGTCTTGTTCGACGTCGCCATCGCCGGCGTCGCGTTAGGCCTGGCTGCCGTGCCCGGGGCCAGGTCCAACGCGGTACCGGGGCCGAACGTCACGCAGGCAGCAGTCGACTCCTTCGGGTGTCGGCTGGCACGATGATCAGCACCGTGCTCGAGCGCCCAAGCTCGTCCGGCTCCGTGAGCGCCGCGCGGAGCGTATACCAGCGCCCCGAGCGCCCCCGCACACTGAGGAGACTGACGCCCGTTGCGCCACGCGCGGCACGGTGTCGCCGCAGGAAGTCGACGATGGCGGTGGTCGGAGCCGAGGTCGCGTTCGTGGCGTCGGCGAGGTCGGCGAGCTGCGCCTCGCCGGCCGGGGTCGATTGCGTGATCCGGTAGCGGTCATCGATCACGACGACGCCGGGTACCGGATCGGTGCTCGTGCTGTCGTTAGGCGCAAAGTCGGCGAGGCGGGTCACCCGGGCTGCATCCACGAGCGCCGCCCGCCGCAACGCCCGCGCCACGTGGGGCGCGATTCGGCGGAGGAACGTCGCGTCGTGCTCGCCGAACGCGCGCGACGGGCGCTCGCGGAGGGCCAGGAACAGCCCACCCGGATCCTGCCCGACGCCAAAGGCGGCGCGCAGCTGACGGCCGAAGCCGGCGTCGTGCATCCATTTCGACATCCCGGCCGATGCGCCGGTATCGACCACCTGGCCGGAGCGCGCGATACGGATCGCGCGCGCCGCGTCGGTCGGGGCATAAGACGCCTCGACCAGGTCCCACTCGATCTCGGCGGCAGCGTCCTCGCCCACGAGATCGTGGAGCAGGGCAGTGTGTCGGTTGATCGAGCCGAAGTAGCTCGCCTCGGCTGGAATGAGGCGCTTCACGCGTCGCGCGAGCTCGACGCGAAGGGCTGTGGAATCGAGTCCCGCGTCACAGGCGCGCCTAACGCTGCGATAGGCGTCGCGCTCCGCGGCGGCGTATCCTGCGCTCATCGTTTCCGGCATACCGCCTACCCGCCTCCCAGAAACGTCGAATCAGTTGCCCCGTGTCGGGGCGGACCATCACTTCGGAATTATGCATTGCGCGCCTCGCGGCGCAACCTGGACGCATCGCGCGCGCGCCGCCATGTTCTCGCCCTGCGGGTTACCAATCTCGACCGATGGCATTACGCGAGCTCAGCAGACGCCCATGACAGAGCCGACGGTATCAGCTGGATCGCCCGCGACGCACGTTCTGGCCGCTCCGCCGACGGCCGTGCGATCAGGCTGGCAGCCGTGGCACATGGTGGTGTTCCTCTGCTGTGCCGCGGTATTCATCTCATATATCGATCGCACCAATATCTCGGTCGCGTCGATCGCGATGAAGGAGCAGTTCGGCTGGACGGAAACCACGAAGGGGTTCGTCCTGTCGTCGTTTTTCGTCGGCTACCTCCTGCTCCAGGTGGTGAGTGGCACGCTCGCCAACCGGTTTGGCGGCAAAGTCGTCCTCGGTGTCGCGGTGCTCTGGTGGTCGCTGTTCACGATGCTCACGCCGCCGGCCGCCAACGGTTCGTTGAGCGCGCTGATCGGGGCGCGTATCGCGTTAGGCCTCGGGGAAGCCGCTGTCTTTCCGGCGTCCGTCAACATGGTGGGCCGCTGGGTGCCCGTCGCCAAACGGTCGCGCGCCGTCGCCTTCTTCGTCAGTGGCCTCTCGCTCGGAACCCTCGTGTCGCTTCCGGTGACGGGGTGGCTCGTGCGCGAGTATGGTTGGCCGACGCCCTTTTACGTTTTCGCGATCGTCGGGTTCGTGTGGGTGGCGGTGTGGGCCGTCGGAGTCGGCAACGGTCGCGGTGTCGAAGCCGAACCGGTGCCGGCCGAGCGGCCCCAGATTCCGTGGCGGAGGATCCTGACCACCCCGGGTGTGTGGGCGATCGTCGTCAACCACTTCTGCGGCAATTGGCTGCTCTACGTGTTGCTCGCGTGGCTGCCGAGCTACTTCAAGAGCACCTTCGGCGTCAGCATCACCAATGCAGGCCTTCTCTCGGCGGCACCGTGGCTCGCCAGCTTCGTGATGGGAAACGTGGCAGGCCATCTGTCCGACTGGATGATCAATCGTGGCCGATCCCCGACGTTCGTGCGCAAGCTCATCCAAGCGACCAGCCTGATCGGCGCCGCACTCTTTCTGCTCCTCGTGCCAACGGCAAGCTCGCCGGCGGCTGGAATGCTCCTGATGTGCGGTGCGACCGGCACCTGGGCGTTGTGTACGGCGGGCTATGCCGTGAACAGCTTCGACATTGCGCCGAGGTACGCGGACGTGATCTGGGGCATCAGCAACACGGTGGCGACGGTGCCCGGCATCGTGGGCGTGGCCGTGACTGGATGGCTCGTGCAGCGCACGGGAGCGTATTCGGCACCCTTCTTTCTCACCGCGGCCGTGGGCGTGGCGGGAGCGCTGGTGTTTCTCAAGTTCGGATCGGGGCGTCGCCAGATCGACTGATGCTCGACCAGCTCTCGGTCACCCAGCGAGAGCTGGTTTCGTCGCTCACCACGCGGCTCGCGTCCATCCCCGGCGTCGCGGCGGTGGTGCTCGGCGGGTCGTTCGCGCGAGGTCGGGCGCGGCCCGGTTCGGACATCGATCTTGGGCTTCTGTACTCGGAGACTGCTCCCTTCGCCATCCAGAGCATCCGCGAGCTGACCGCAGCCGTCAACGACACGCCGGACCCCGTCATCACGGAGTTTTACGAATGGGGACCGTGGGTGAACGGCGGCGCGTGGCTCACCATCGGCGGGCAGCGCGTCGATTTCATCTACCGCAGTATCGAGCACGTCGGTCGAGTCATCGATGACGCGC
>Ga0310810_10005427_pt1 | contig 14254 bp, 12 predicted proteins | sample NCmetagenome_FD_207641 | JGI IMG/M metagenome (GOLD analysis project Ga0310810, IMG submission 207641) | Soil microbial communities from experimental microcosm in Duke University, North Carolina, United States - NC | ecosystem: Engineered > Artificial ecosystem > Soil microcosm > Unclassified ... | reverse complement strand
GGCGACGATCGCGAGGGCGTGGTCGCCGCATGTCACCGCGATCGACTCGAGCGCTTCCGGGCGTCGTGCGACCAGCACCACCGACGTGCCGCGCCGGCCGAGCAGCGCGGCGAGCGCGGCGCCGATGCCGCTGCTCGCGCCCGTGATGACGACGACCTTGTCGCTCATCGCTCGGCTGAAGCCTCGCGCTCCACTCCTCAGTTGGTGGCCTTGACCTGCGTTTTTGCCAGCTCGCTGAACGGCACCACGGTTCCGTGAATCGGGACGATGCGATCGACCTGCAGGTTGCGCTTCTTGATGTTCTCGATCAGATTCGCCGCGTACGGCTGCACCGCGGACGCCGGGCTGAAGACGTCCGCCTCGACGAGGAGCCGCTGCTTCGGGAAGTACGCCATCAGCAGCGTGTCTGCGTGCGGGCTGCCGGCGATGTGATAGAGGTTGATCGTCATCGCGCTGTCCTGCAGCGTCTTCTCCTCGTCCACGCCCTCGACCGTCAGCGGTTTGGCATTCTTGGCGAGCGCGTCGGGGACGATCGTGTGCGAGCGCGTCATCGCGTCCTTGTAGAACGCCACATTGGCGGACTGGGTGATCACCGCGAGGCCTTCGCTGACCGCCGCGCGCAGCCCGCCCGAATGATCGAAGTGGTGATGCGTGTTGACCACGTGCGTCAGCGGCTTGCCCGGACGAAGCTCCCGAGCCTTCGCGATGACGGCCAGTGCCCGGGTGTCGTTCTGGGGCGCCTCGATGAGCACGAGGTGATCGCCGAACTCCGCGAGGACGCTGTGGTGCGTCTGTCCGGCGAGGAACCAGACGCCCTTGGCCAGCTCCTCGGCGGTGACGGTGGCGGGCGGAGGCGCTGTGATTGCGGGCGCCGACGCGGCAGCCTGCGGCGCCGCGAGGTCGCCGGTCTCGCCGTCGACGGTCTGCTTGCTCGCGCGGATGTCTGCCGTCGTGTACTTGTCCGTTCTGGTCGTCAGCCGCGCGGGCAGCTTCAAACCGCTCACGTCCTTGTAGTCGGCGAAGCTCGTCTCGATGGCCACGTCGCCGAGGTTCGTGTTGTCCGTCATCGACACCACGCGCGTCGGCAGCTTCGTGGTGTTATCGATGGCGAGGGTGAACGTGAGGCCGCCGGCGATGGTCACGTCGACGGCGCGCTGGCCGTTCGCATCGCGTGGATTTGCCAGCTTCGCTGCGGGATCGAGCGCGGCGCGGACGATCGTGAGCGGATGATGGTAGACCTCGGCGCGCCGATCCCTGGCCGCCGCCTGCGCGACACGTGCTGGCTTCGCGTCTGGCGCGACGTTGTAGGCGACGTCCCCGTCGACGCCGAGCACCTGCTTCTGCGCCTGCTGGCCCTGGAAGTACGCGAAGTTCGGCGTGCGGGTTTGCTCGACGCGCTGGCGTCCCGCCGCGACATCGATCGCGCGCTTGTAGCCGGACAGCTGAAACGCCTGCGATGTGGCGTCCATCGTCATGTCCTGGCCGAGATTCCCGTTCATGCCGTCGCCCTCGATGACGATCGACTTGACGGCGAGAACCTTGTCGCGACCACCGAGCGCCGCCGCGGCGTCGTTGACAATCTGTTGTTCGAGCGTCGGTTGCGCGCACGCCGCGGCCATCGCCGCGGCGGCGAATGCGAGGTGAAAAGGTCTCATCGCCAGCTCCTCAACTCTTGCTCACACCAAAGGCGAACACCGTCTTCGATCGGAACCGCTCGCCGGGCCGCAGAATCGTGGACGGAAAACTCGCGTGATTCGGCGAGTCTGGAAAATGCTGCGTCTCGAGGCAGAGCCCGGCGCGCCGGCCGTACACGTGGTTGGATTTGCCGGTGATCTTGCCGTCAAGAAAATTCCCCGAATAGAACTGCAGTCCGGGCTCAGTGGTCGACACGTCGAGCGTGCGCCCGCTCTTGGGATCGTCGAGCCGCGCCGCGTGAAGGACGGCGTCGCGGTCGCGGTTCAGGACGTAGTTGTGGTCGTATCCGCCGGCGATCCGCAGCTGTTCGTTGTCGGCGTCAATCCGGGCGCCGATCGCGGTGGCGCGGCGGAAGTCGAGCGGAGTCCCGTCGACGGCGGACAGATCGCCGGTCGGAATCAGCGTCGCATCGACGGGTGTGAAGCGGTCGGCGTCGATTGTCAGGCGATGGCCCAGGATGTCGCCGCTCCCTTCGCCCGCGAGGTTGAAGTAGCTGTGCTGGGTCAGATTGATCGGCGTCGCCTTGTCTGTCGACGCCTCATATTCGACGGCGAGCTCGTTGTCTCTGCCGAGCGTGTACGTCACGCGCACGTGCAGGTTGCCGGGATAGCCCTCCTCACCGTCGGCGCTGTCGACAGCGTAGATGACGCCGACCTGACCGTCGTGATCGAACAGCTCGGCGTTCCACAGCTTCTTGTCGAAGCCCTTCAGCCCGCCGTGAAGCGCGTTGGGGCCGTTGTTCTTGGCGAGCGTGTAGGTCTGGCCGTCGAGCGAGAAGGTCCCGTTCGCGATCCGGTTCGCGTACCGGCCGGCGACGGCGCCGAAAAATGGATGCGTCCCCAGATAGCCTTCGAGCCGATCGAACCCGAGAACGACATCGTCCATGTGTCCCGATCGATCCGGCACGCGGATGGACACGATGATCGCACCGTAGGGAATCGTCCGCACTTCCATGCCGTTGACGTTGGTCAACGTATAAATGGTGAGCGGGCCGTTCTCGAGTTGGCCGAAGGGCGCGCTGGTGGCTGTCGCCTTCTTTTCCACGGCAACCGGGGGCGGCGCCTTGTCGCTCTTGGGGGATCCTCCACACGCACAGGCCGCGGTGAGGACCGCCGCCGCGAGAGCACGCCGCATCATGGAGCCGTATAGTATTACGCCATCACGCGCATGGAGCGACTGACCGGCAAAATCGCCTTCGTGACGGGCGGCGCGCGCGGCATCGGCCGGGCGATCGTCGAAAAGTTCGCGGCCGAGGGCGCCACGGTCGCGTTCGTCGACCTGGACGAGGATGAAGGGCGCGCGGCCGCTGCAGCGCTCGACGGCCCGGGCGGCGCCGTACGATTTCAGCGCGCTGACATCACGAAGGAAGCGGAGGTCGCGGCGGCCATCGGCCACGTCGTCGCTCGACATCGCCGCCTCGACATCCTGGTGAACAACGCCGGCATCAACGCGTACTTCGACGCCACGGAAATGTCCGAGGCGGAGTGGGACCGCGTGTTCGCGGTGGATCTCAAAGGCGCATGGCTGTGTGCGAAATACGCGCTGCGGCCGATGAAGGCGGCGCGCGCGGGCTCCGTCGTCAACATCGCGTCGATTCACGCGACGATGACGAGTCGCGGAATGTTTCCGTACGCGGCGGCGAAAAGCGGCATCGTCGGCTTGACGCGCAGCCTCGCGCTCGAATACGCGCCGCACAACGTGCGGGTCAACGCCGTCCTGCCCGGCTACACGCGTACGCGCCTGGTGGAGGAGTGGCTGTCGACGCAGCCCGACCCGGCCGAGGCGGAGCGGCGCGCGCTCGCATCGATCCCGCTCGGCCGCATCGCCACGCCGGCCGAGATCGCCAACCTCGTAGCGTTCGTGGCCTCCGACGAGGCATCCGCCATCACCGGCGCGTCGCTCGCCGCCGACGGCGGACTCAGCATCATGTACGCGACGTGAACGCTGAAAGTTGCCGTTCGACGTTCGGCTCCCTTCGCTGTCGTTCGACGTTCGTCGTGCCGCGAACGTCGAACCGCGAACCCGAACGCCGCACCTCGAACCTCAAACCTCGAACGGCCCCATGAGGATCACCGACGTCCGCACGATTGTTGTCGGGACGCCGTGGCGTGAGCTGGCGTTCGTGGAGCTTGGGACGGACGCGGGCCTCGTCGGTCTCAGTGAAGTGCGGATGGTCAACAAGACGAGCACGGTCGTCGCGTGCGTCGAGGAGCTCGCGCCGCGCTACGTCATTGGCGCCGATCCGTTCGACGTCGAGCGGCTGACCTGGAACGTCCTGCGCGCCGAATACGGGCGGCCCGGCGAAATTGCGCAGTCGGCGCTCGCGTTGTTCGACGTCGCATGCTGGGATCTGATCGGACAGTCGCTCGGCGTCCCGATCTGGAAGCTGCTGGGCGGGAAAGTTCGCGATCGCGTGCCCGCATATGCCAATGGGTGGTACCAGGCCGAACGCGATCCCGGGACGATCGCGTCGCTGGCGCGCACGGTGGTCGATCGCGGCTATCGCGCGCTCAAGCTCGACCCGTTCGGCGCCGCGAGCGCGGAGCTGTCCACAGCCGATCGCCGCCGCGCGGTCGACATCGTCTCGGCGGTGCGCGCGGCCGTCGGGCCCGACGTCGAGATCCTGATCGAAATGCACGGACGCTTCACGCCGGCGACGGCGATCGCCGTTGCCGCGCTGCTCGAGCCGTGCGCCCCCGCTTGGATCGAGGAGCCGGTCGCGCCCGAAAACCCGCAGGCGCTCGCGCGGGTCCGTGCGGCGACCAGGCTGCCGATCGCCACCGGCGAGCGCGCGCACACGATGGAGGACATGCGATCGATCATCGAGCAGTCTCTTGCCGATATCGTCCAGGTGGATCTCACGCACTTCGGTGGATTCCTCGCGATGAAGCGGCTCGCCGGCTGGGCCGACGGCTATTCACTGCTGATGGCGCCGCACAACGTCTGCGGCCCCGTGGCCACGATGGCCAACGTGCACTTCGCGGTGTCGACGCCGAATTACAAGGTGCTCGAGCACTTCAACGATTTCGCGGACGCGTGGGTGCACGATCTCGTCGACCACGCGCCGCGAGTCGACCCGGCCGACGGCTGCTTCGGGTTGCCGGAGCGACCCGGTCTCGGCGTCCGGCTCAATCACGAACTGTGCGCGAAACACCCGCGCACGGGCGGCCGTATCAAATTGTTCGAAAAAGGTTGGGAACGTCGCGGGTCGTGATGATCGCCTCGCTCGCGTTCGACGTCGGCGCGGAGCTCGGCGAAGGCCCGGTGTGGGACCCGGCGGCGCAGTGCCTGTATTTCGTCGACATCCTCCGCAACCGCGTCCATCGGTTCGACCCCGTGACGAATGCCTCACGTACCTATGACGTCGATCGAATGGTCGGCGCGGTGGCGCTGACCGACGCGGACGATCTGATCATGGCGGTGCAGGGCAGATTTGCGCGCCTCGATCTCGCGAGCGGAGGCGTGTCGAGTGTGGTCGACGTTGCCGCGGCCGGCGGCGATCTGCGCATGAACGACGGCAAGGCTGATCCGGGCGGCCGTTTCTGGGCCGGCACGATGGCGCTCGACACACGGCCGGGCGCCGGCGCGCTGTACCGGCTCGATCCCGACGGCTCGGTGCGGACGATGCTGAGCAACGTCACCATCTCGAACGGTCTCGACTGGACCGACGACGGCCGGACGATGTACTACGTCGACAGTCCGACGTTCGCGATCGATGCATTCGACTTCGATCCAGTCACCGGAACGATCGCCAATCGTCGAACGGTCGTCACGATTCCGAAGCGCGACGGCGCGCCAGACGGGCTGACGCTCGATGCGGAGGGGCACATCTGGGTCGCCCTGTGGGGCGGCGGAGCGGTGCATCGTTACACGCCGGACGGCACGCGCGTCGCGGAGATCCGGCTGCCCACGAAGTACGTGACGTCGTGCGCGTTCGGCGGTCCGGACCTGCGCGACGTGTACATCACGACCCAGGGCCTCGATGTGCCGGCCGCGGATCGCGCGGCGCAGCATGCCGGCGGTCTGTTCGTCGCGAGGCCGGGACCGCGCGGCCGACCGCCTAACCGATTCACAGGCTGATGCCGGCGGCCGTCGAATTCACGCATCTCGACAAATCGTTCGACGCGGTTGCGGCGCTGCGCGATGTCAGCTTCACGATCGCACCCGGCGAAGCGCACGCGATCGTCGGTGAAAACGGCGCCGGCAAATCGACGCTGCTGAAGATCCTTGCCGGCGAGCTGCGTCCCGACGCGGGCGAGCTGCGCGTGGACGGACAGCCCATCGCCCTCGGCCATCCCCGCGAGGCGCTGGGGCGCGGCATCGGCCTCGTGCACCAGGAGATGCTGCTGTTTCCGAATCTGTCGGTCGCGGGCAATATCTTCGCCGGACGCGAGCTGACCGGGCGATTCGGCGTGCTGCGCGAATCGGCGATGCGCGACCGCGCGCGCGAAATCGTCGCGCGGCTGTCGCTCGCCGTGTCGCCCGACACCGAAGTCGAGTCGCTGCCGATCGCCCATCGGCAGCTGCTGCAGGTCGCGCGTGCGCTCGCATTCGAGTGCCGCGTCCTCGCGCTCGACGAGCCGACGACGTCGCTGACCGCCGCGGAGACCGATCACCTGTTCCGCGTGCTCGACGATCTGAAACGTGCTGGTGTCACGCTCATCTACGTCTCGCACCGCCTGCCGGAGGTGTTCCGGCTCTGCGATCGCGTGACCGTGCTGCGCGACGGGCGTTACGTCGACACGCGCCCCGTCGCGTCTGCCACGCACGACGACATCGTCCAGGCGATGGTGGGGAGGACACTGCCAAGTGTGAAGTCTGAAGTCTCGAGTGTCAGAGCTCGGTCTTCAGACTTGAGACTTGAGACTTCACATTTGTCTGGCCGCGGCTTCTCCGACGTGTCGCTCGACGTCAGCCGCGGCGAGATCGTTGGCGTCTTCGGGCTCGTGGGGTCGGGGCGCACCGAGCTACTCGAATCGATCGTCGGTCTGCGCGCGCGCGCCGAGGGTTCTGTGGCGATCGACGGCCGCCCGGGGCGATTCCGATCGCCGCGTGACGCGGCTCGGGCCGGTGTCGTGCTCGTGCCCGAAGATCGCCAGCGGCAGGGCCTCTTCTTCAACCTGAACCTGCGGCACAACGCCGTGTTGCCGTCGGCGGTGACGCGCGGTGTGCACGTCATCAGCGCCGCGGAACGGACGACGGCGCGCTCACTGCTCGACCGCTGGCGCATCAGCGCGCCGTCTATCGACGCGACGCCGGATCATCTCAGCGGCGGCAATCAGCAGAAGCTCGTCGCCGCGAAGTGGCTTGCGACCAATCCGCGAGTGCTGCTGCTCGACGAGCCGACCAAGGGCGTCGACGTCGGCGCGAAGTACGAGATCCACGGCATCGTCCGCGACATGGCGGCCCGCGGCGCTGGCTGTCTCGTCGTCTCCAGCGATTTGCCGGAACTGCTCGCGCTGGCCGATCGCATTCTCGTGATGCGTGAAGGCCGCGTCCGCGGCGAAGTGCCGGCCGCCGAGGCCGATGAAGAACGTGTCATGCGCCTGGCCGCGACCGGAGCCGTCGCGTGAAGCACGTCTGGCGCGCGCGCGAGGTCAGCACCATCGTCATCCTCGCGATCGAGATCCTGTTCTTTGCGTGGTATCTGCGGCCCGGCGGCGGGCGGCCGCATCCCTTCCTCAACGCCGGCAACGCGCTTCTCGTACTCAAGTACTCGTCGATCTACGGGATTGCAGCCATCGGCGCGGCGATCGTGATCATTTCCGGCGGGATCGATCTGTCGCCGGGCGCGGTGATCGCGCTGACCGGCGTCGTCGCGGGCGCGCTCTTCGTCGACGCGCACTGGAGCCTTGCGGCGAGCGCGGCCGCGGGCCTCCTCGTGGGCGCGGCGTGCGGCGCCTTCAACGCCGTCCTGATCGTCCTGGTGCGGCTGCCGCCGTTCATCGCCACGCTCGGGGTCATGGGCATCGCGCGGGGCGCGGCGTTCATCATCACCGAAGGACGCTACTTCGATCTGTCGCGCGATCTGCCGACGGATTGGCGGATGTTGGGGATTCCGCTCGATTGGACGTCCGCGATTGTGATGGTTGCGCTGGCCGCGTTGTTCCATGTATTGATGACGCGCTTTCAGTGGGGCCGCGCGGTCTTCGCGCTCGGCGGCAATCCGATCGCCGCGCTCTACTCCGGCGTCCGCGTCGGGCTGGTGCAGGCGTCCGTCTACGTGATCGCGGCGACGCTCGCGGCGCTGTCGGGCATCGCGCTCGCCATCGTCCAGGGGCAGGGCAAAGCCGACCTCGCGATGGGCTACGAACTCGATATCATCGCGTCGGCGGTGATCGGCGGGGCGAGCCTGGCTGGCGGCCGCGGGTCGGTCGTCGGGGCGGTGCTGGGCGCGCTCATCTTTGGCGTCCTGCGCAACGCGCTGCCGCAGATCCCGGGCGCCACGTTCTACGATCGTCTCATCGTCGGGGTGGTCGTGATCGTGATCGTCGTGATGGACCAGGTGCTCGAGCGGCGCGCGTCGGTGGCGAGGAGATCCGAATGAAACGCATGATCTGGATGGCAGTGGTGATAGCCGCGGCGGCATGCGGTTCCGGCTCCGGCGGGCCGGCCGCCGGCGCGAAGCTGCGCTTCGCTGTGATGCCGAAGTCGCTCGACATCCCGGTGTTCAACTACGCGAAGATTGGGGCGGAGCGCGAGGCCGCCGCCCGCGGCAACATCGACGTGATCTGGCGCGCGCCGGAAAACGCCGATCAGCTGCGCCAGAAAGAGATCCTCGAATCGTTCATCACGCAGCGCGTGGACGGGATTGCGATCTCGTGCCTGAACGGCGATTTCCTCACCGACACCATCAATCGGGCGACGGACGCCGGCATTCCGGTCGTCACGTGGGACGCCGATGCGCCGAAGTCGAAGCGGGTCGCGTTCTACGGCGTCGACGACCTCGCCGCCGGCCGCATCCTCGGCGAGCAGACCGTGACGCTGCTCGGCGGGAAGGGCAGGGTCGCCATCATCACGAGCATGGGCGCGGTGAATCTCGAGCGCCGGCTGCAAGGCGTCAGAGAAGTGCTGGCCGCGCACCCGGCGGTGACGATCGCCGAGGTGTACGACATCAAGGAGGATCCGGTCCGCTGCGGCGAAATCATCGCCGCTGGCACGAATCGCTATCCGGATCTCGGCGCGTGGATTTCCGTCGGCGGCTGGCCGGTCTTCACGCGGAACGCGCTCGCCGCGGTGCCGCCGGGCACGAAAGTGATCTCGTTCGATACCATTCCGCCGGCGCCCGATCTGCTCAAGGCGGGCAAGGTGCAGGTGCTGCTCGGGCAGAAGTACTTCGGCTGGGGCAGCGAATCGGTCCGGCTGCTGGCTGACATCAAGGCGGGGAAGATGCCACCGTCGCCGATCATCGATTCGGGCGTCGATGTGGTGACGCCGGTCAACGTCGACGAGTACATCCTCAATTGGAAGAAGCTCGAGGCAGGGAAGTAGGACATTTCAGATTTCAGATTTTAGATTTCAGATTTTTCAGATTTCCGTCGATACTCGCTCACCAGGTTCTTGTCGAGCAGTTGTGGACAGGCGGCGAAAATCGCGTCGGCGGACGCCTTCGGTGCGAGCGCTCGCGCGGCGGCCAGCTGATAGATCCAGAACTCCGTCACCGGCTGCGAGTACTTCTCGGCCTGGCCGACCGACGTTGCGAACCGGCGGAGCGTCGCGGCCATCCGATCGACGGCCTCTCCGATCGTCGCCGACTCGTTCAGATAGACTAGCGCCACGCGAAGATGATCCGCGTGACGAAACCCGGCATTGGGCACCTCGCAACGCTCCAGCGCACGGGTCAGCTCGGTGTCAGTCATGATGTTATTACGATATCGTAATATAAGCCGCCGTGCAATGACGGCGCTCCTCGTCGCCGCGGCCGCGCTCGTCGTCCGTGCGCAGGCCCGGGAGCCGATCGTCTACACCGTGCGCATGTCCGCGCCCGAGACGCATTTCATCGAAGTCGAGGCAGCGATCCCGACGGCCGGCCGGCAGACCGTCGACCTGATGATGGCTGTGTGGTCGCCGGGGTACTACCGCGAGGAGAACTACGCCGACCGCGTCGACCAGGTGAGCGCGCGCGCCGGCGACGGCGCGGCCGTGAACGTCGAGAAGACGGCGCGGAATCGCTGGCGGATCGAAACGGGCGGCCGCCAGACCGTGGTGCTGTCGTACCGCGTCTTCTGCTACCAGCGCTCGGTCACGACCAACTACGTCGGCGACGATTACGCCGTGCTCAACGGCGCGCCGTCGTTCATCACGCTCGTCGAGGCCGGGGCACGGCCGCACGAGGTCCATCTCGAGCTGCCGTCGAGATGGCCGCGCGCGATGAGCGGCCTCGGCGCGGCGCCAGACGGCCGGCCGACGCACTTTCGAGCTGCGGATTACGAAACGCTGGTCGACTCACCAATCCTGGCCGGCGATCTCGGCGTGCAGGAATTCACTGTCGCCGGCAAACCGCATTACGTCGTCAGCGCCGGCGACACCGCCGGGTGGGATGCCGCCGCCGCGTCGCGCAGCCTCGCCACCTACGTCGAAGAGGTCAACCGCTTTTGGGGCTTCCTCCCGTACGACAAATACGATTTCCTGCTCGTCTTCCGGCAGGGCGGTGGCGGCCTCGAGCACAAGAACTCGACGCTCTCGACCGTGGCGGCGCGCCCGGGACCCGGTCTCTGGTCGGGCGTCGGGCTTCTCAGTCACGAGTACTTTCATCTCTTCAACGTCAAGCGGCTGCGGCCCGTGGAGCTCGGACCGTTCGACTTCGAGCATCCGCCGCGGACCGGCAACCTGTGGATCGCCGAGGGCGTGACGTCGTACTACAGCTCGCTGCTCGTCGAGCGCGCGGGTCTTCACACGCGCACCGAATACCTTGCGTCACTGTCGACGCTCATCGGCCGGTTGCAGAGCGCACCGGGGCGGTTGCAGCAATCGGTGGAGCAGTCCTCGCTCGACGTCTGGAACAACAGCAACTCCGGCGTCAATCCGAACGCGGCCACCGTGAGCTATTACGACAAGGGGCAGATTCTCGGCCTGCTCCTCGACGCGAAGATCCGGCGTGAAACGTTCGGGCAGAAAAGCTTCGACGATGTCATGAAGCGCGCGTACGAGCGTTACGGGGGTGCGCGTGGCTACACGTCAGACGAGTTCCGCGGCGTGGCGGAGGAGGTCGCGGGTACCAATCTGCGCGAATGGTTCAGGCGATCAGTGTCGTCGACCGAAGAGCTCGAGTACGACGATCTGATCGAGTCCTACGGCCTCGGGTTCAAGGGCGGCGAGGTGCCGGCGGACCGCTGGACGCTGGCGTTTCGCGACAACGCGACCGCGCCGCAGCTGCGTAACCGCGACGCGTGGCTCGGCCGATCGCCGGGGCGTTAGGACGCCTTGACCGACGCGCCGTACTGATCGACGACCTGCGCGCTGGAGCGGAGCAGCGCGAGCGTACGCTGATCGACGATGACGGCGCCTTCACTGTCCTTCGGCAGCTCGCTGAGCAGGTACATCAGCGTATCGATGAGCGCCCAAATCCCGCAGCCGCCGAACGTCAGCAGCTTCACGACGCCGAGTCCGATCTGGCCGCGATAGAAACGGTCGATCCCAAAGCCGCCCAGGAACGCGGAGAGCAGCACGAGCGTGTCCTTGCTCTTGCCGGAGATGCGAACGGCGCCGGGCGCAAGCTGCTGATTCATGCGGCGGATGCTATAAGATTTCGGGCCGTGCCGTCCATCGCCGATCCGCATGCCGACTTCGACTCGCTGCAGCGAAAGCTGGTGCCGCTGTGGCGCTCGATCGATCATCTCAATCAGGATGCGCAGACGATCGTTGTCGTGCCGTCGATCAGCCTGGAGAGCAGCAACCTGCACGGCGTCCTGCAGCAGGCGTACGAGGAGCGATTCCTGTTTCTCCTCCTGCTCCTCCGGCAGCCGCGCGCGCGGCTGATCTACGTCACGTCCCAGGCAGTACATCCGGACGTCGTCGACTACTACCTGCACCTGCTCCCGGGCGTGATTTCGGTCCATGCCAGGAAACGGCTGTTCCTGGTGTCTCCGCTCGATGGGTCGGCGCGTCCGCTCACACAGAAGCTGCTCGATCGTCCGCAGCTGCTACAGCGCATCCGCTCCCTGATCATCGATCCGGACCGCGCGCACCTGGTCCCGTACACGACGACCGACATCGAGCGCGATCTCGCCGTGCAGCTCGGGATCCCGATGTACGGCGCCGATCCGCGGTGCTTCCCGCTTGGCACCAAAACCGGCGGACGACGGGTGTTCGCGGAGGCAGGCGTGCCGCATCCCCTCGGGCTGGAGGGGCTGCGCACAGAGACCGATCTCCGCGACGCGATTGCGGCGCTTCGCGCGCGCCGGCCGTCGATGCGGCGGGTGGTCGCGAAGCTCAACGAAGGGGTGTCCGGCGAGGGAAACGCCACGATCGACTTGGCGGGCCTGCCGATGCCTGGAAGCCCGGACGAGGGCGCAGGGATCGAGTCGCGCATGCGCGCGATGGCGTTCGAGCTGTCGTCAGCGACATACGACGGCTACATGGCCAAGCTTGCCGAACGCGGGGGCGTCGTCGAGGAACGCATCGCGGGCCGCGAGTTCCACAGCCCGAGCGCGCAGCTGCGCATTACGCCGCTCGGCGCCGTCGAGCCGCTCTCGACGCACGACCAGGTGCTCGGCGGCGCCAGCGGGCAGACGTACCTGGGCTGCCGGTTTCCGGCGAACACCGAATACGGGCCCGCCATCATGCGCGAGGCGATCAAGGTCGGCCGCCGGCTGAAGGACGAAGGCGTGCTCGGCCGCTTCGCCGTCGACTTCGTCGCGGTGAAAAACGACGCCGGCGCGTGGGAGGTCTACGCCATCGAGATCAACCTGCGCAAAGGCGGCACCACACATCCGTTCCTGACGCTGCAGTTCCTCACCGACGGAGTGTACGACATCACGACCGGCATCTTCGCGACGCCGCGCGGCGAACCGAAGTGCTTCGTGGCAACGGATCATCTCCAGTCGCCGCACTACCGCGCGTTCACGCACGAACAGCTCTTCGACCTCGCCGTCCGTCGCGGTCTGCATTTCGATCAGTCGCGCCAGAAGGGCGTCGTCTTTCACATGATCAATGCGGTCGGCGAGACTGGGCTGCTCGGGCTGACGGCGGTGGGCAACTCGCACGCGGAGGCCGACGCGTTCTACGCGCAAACCGTCGCCGCGCTGGACGCGGAGGCCGGCGCGACCTAAAGAACGGTCCGCGCCTTCGCGGCCTGAATCACCGCGTCCATTTCCGCCCGATACTTGTCGAACGTGTCGTCGACGATGTTCAGCGTGGGAATCGTCGTCTCCGTGAGCGACAGCGTCTGCGGATTCCAGCGGCCGAAACCGGCTTCGTGCACGCCGGTGCTGCCGCGGCCCGGCGCCGGATGGCTCAGGTGCTGGAAGAACCGCGCATGACGCTGCACCAGATCCGCGACGAGCGTCTGCCCAAACGAGTGATAGAGCGGGATGAACTCGACGAGGGCGTCGTAGTGCATCTCGCCCACGGCTGCCACGCGCGGAAAACGCGCGCGCAAGTCCGCGACGAGCCGCCGCGTTCCCTCGTGCATGTCGGCCTTCGGGTTGTTCACCCAGCCGCCGACGATGTCGAGGAAGTACGCGTCGACGCCGTAGCGATCGATGACGTCCGCGATGCGTTGGGTCATCCACGTCCGCCACGAGTCGACGCCGAGGTTCATGTACGACAACCAGCCCTCGTGGTGGCGATCGTTGTCCCAGTCCACCCAGTTCAGATCGAATCGGTCGCCGTCGATCTTCACCGTCGCCGCGTCGGCGATTTGCTGGAACATCGGCTGCTCGCGGTTCGCGGTGTTGGCGCCGAACATCGGCATCATGTGGAAGCCGAGCGCCTGCGCCTCCTTGATGAGCGCGCGGAAACCGGCGTCGCCGCCCATGCGATCGGCTGGCTTGTAGAGCGGGTAGTCCCAGTAGTAGCGGCCGTCCCACGACGAGAGGAACGCGAGCACGCGCTCGGCCGGCATGCGCGTCGCGGTCCAGCGCAGAATCTCCAGCATTCGCGCGTAGTCGTTGAACACGTAACCCGTGTAATGCATCCCGTGGAGGGTGACGACGAGGGCAGTCTTTCGCATCCAGTCGGGCACGTCGGGCCGCGTGTCCCAGCGCGCCAGCCGGAAGGCGCGTTCGACGTGCGCGTAGTGAGTCGCGGCGGCCTCCGCGATCGTGGACGCTCGACTGATCCGCCACGTCGGCGTGCGGAGCGTCGTCGAGCGCCGCCAGCCCTCCGCTTCGACGAGCGCTTCGACGCGATATCCAGACGTCCCCGGCTGGAAGTAGAAGCGTTTCGTGCGGACGCGATCGTCTTCGGCGGAGAGCGCCACAATCGCGTCGGCGCCCGGCGGCTGAACGAGCACCAGCGGGGTCGTCAGGCCGCCGTTGCCTTGCGGGCCGAACAGATCACCGCCCGAAAACGGATACCCCAGGAGCACCTCGTCGTCGCGTGGATCGAAAAACGACGC
>Ga0310810_10005426_pt1 | contig 14254 bp, 16 predicted proteins | sample NCmetagenome_FD_207641 | JGI IMG/M metagenome (GOLD analysis project Ga0310810, IMG submission 207641) | Soil microbial communities from experimental microcosm in Duke University, North Carolina, United States - NC | ecosystem: Engineered > Artificial ecosystem > Soil microcosm > Unclassified ... | reverse complement strand
GCGAGGCGGGAGGCGCGAGGCGGGAGGCGCGAGGCGCGAGGCGGGAGGCGCGAGGCGCGAGGCGGGAGGTGCGAGGCGCGGGAGCGCGCGGCTCCCATCGCCTGACCAGCGATGGGGGCGAGGACGGGCGCCCGCTTCACGCGGAGGAGGCTCCTCGTCGACATGTCTTTCCGGCCGCCGAGCACGAAGTGGGTCCGCCTCCGCCGGGAAGCGGCTTCGGCGAGATCCCGCCGGAGCGCAGCAGGAGTTTCTGCCTGCGCGGAGGCGGAGCTGTCCGAGCCGGGGCCCCATCGCACAAAAGGCGGATCGGCGCGAGGCGTGAGGCGCGAGGCGGGAGGCGCCAAGTGGGAGGCGGGAGGAGCGCGGCTCCCATCGCCGCACCAGCGATGGGGCGAGGACCGGCGCCCGCTTCGCGCGGAAGCGGTTGCCCGTCGACATGTCTTTCTGGCCGCCGAGCACGAAGTGGCTTGTCCGAGCAGGGGCGCATCGCGCGTAAAGCGGATCGGCGCGCGGCGCCGGGAGAGGCTCGCGTTCCAACCTTTCCGCCCCGCTCGTCATCCAACAGTATGTAAGGATGGCACTTGGAGGCGCTCGCGCTGAACGCTGAGGCGGGGAGCGTTCCCCCCCTCGATACCAGCTCCGACGTGGCACGGGCCGCCGCGGGGGACGTCCGCGCGTTCGAGGCGCTCTACCGTGCCCACCTTCCGCGGGTCTACAGCCTCGTCCGGCGGCTCACTGGCGGGCGCGACGCCGACGAGCTCACGCAGGACGTATTCGTACGCGTCTGGCAGAAACTCGCGAGCTTCCGCGGTGATGCGTCCTTCACGACGTGGCTGCACAGGCTCACGGTCAACATCGTGATCGAACGCTTCCGATCGGAACGGACGAACCGCCGGCGGATGCTGGACGGCGACGACGTCTTCGCGACGTTGTCGGGTCCGAGCGTCTCGCACGATCTGCCGATGGACTTCGAAGCCGCGCTCGAGAAGCTGCCCGACGGCGCACGCGAGATCTTCGTGCTGCACGACGTGGAAGGCTACAAGCACCACGAAATCGGGACGCTGCTCGGGATCTCGCCGGGTACGTCGAAGGCGCAGCTGCACCGCGCGCGAATGATGCTTCGGAAGCATCTTGGATGAAAGGTCATGACTGACAGGTGGACGCCTCGGCTGTCGGAGTACATCGACGGCGAATTGACCGCTGGCGAGCGTCACGCGGCTGACGCGCACCTCGCCGAATGCGGCGACTGCAGAAGGACACTCGCAGAACTGCGAACTGTCGTAGCACGCGCCGCAGCGGCGACACCTCGTCCTCCCGGGACGGATCTATGGGACGGCATCGCGGAACAGATTGGGAGGCCTCAAGCGTTCGATACGCCGCCGAGGCGTGCGCCGTGGCGAGTGTCGTTCACGCTGCCCCAACTCGTCGCGGCCAGTCTCGCACTGATGGTCGTATCGGGCGGTGCCGTGTGGATCGGCCAGCACGGCGGACGCGCAACATCGATTCCGTCGCTCGGCGCGACCAACAGCCGCGAAGAGCCAGCCGCTCACACGACGGCCGCCGTGATGACCGATGGGCAGTACAGCAGGGCGATTGCGGATCTCGAACAGACGCTGCAAAACGGCCGATCGTCATTCGATCCGTCGACAATCGGCGTTGTCGACCAGAACGTCGCGGTGATCGATCGAGCGATCGAACAGGCGCGGCAGGCGCTTGGGCAGGAGCCCGCGAACATCTATCTGAACAACCACCTGACCGATTTGAAGCAGCAGAAACTGTCCGTGCTGCAGCAGGTGACGGCGGCGATGACGCTGTCGTCGCGGTGATCGACTAGGAGGCGCGGCGCGCCGGCAGGATCGCGCGGCCTGGAGGAACAGGCACGTGCCAGCCCTCGGCACGGAGCGCCTGGTCGAGAGCCTGTGCGCGCCGGACGAGGCTCAGCGAATCGGCATACCGTTCGACCGCCTGCGATCCGTCGGGCCCGGTGATCACGAGCTCATACTCGTGCCCGTCGGTCTGCCGCCGGATTTCGTATCGCAGCTTCGAGTGCTGACGCTCGAAGAACCAGATCATGCCGCCCTGACCTATCGGTCGTTCCGAGCGCGGGCTGTAGAGTTGATCCCATCGCTGGTGAGCGATGGGGCCCCGGCTCGGACAGGGCGCCGGTCCTCGCCCCCATCGCTGGTGCGGCGATGGGAGCCGCGCTCCTCGCGCCTCCCACCTCGCGCCTCCCGCCTCGCGCCTCCCGCCTCCCGCCTCGCACCTCCCGCCTCCCGTCTCGCGCCTCGCGCCTCGCGCCTCCCGCCTCGCGCTAGCGCGCGAGCGCGTCGTAGGGGTCGATCGCCGTGCCTTCCCACCAGTGGTGGTCGGGGTTGAGGATTGAAATGGCGAAGTGCAGATGCGGCGTCTCGGGCGGCGCGTTGCCTGAGGTGCCGACGTACCCGATGATCTGGCCCCGTCGCACGCTCTGACCTTCCTTCAGGCCATCGGCATAGCGCTCGAGGTGGGCGTAGTAGTAGCAGAAGCGCTGCGACGGGTCGAACTGGTAGATCGTATTGCCACCCAGCTTGCTCACGAACAGCTTCGCAATCGTCCCATCCTCGACGGCAAGCACCGGAGTGTTGCGCGGCGCCAGGATATCGATCGCGTCGTGTTCGTGGCCGGTACGCGCGTCGGTGAAGGACCGGGTGAGTTGTGACGCGTTGACGCCCTGGACGGGAATCAGGAGGTCGCGCGCTTGGAGTTCGCGCTCCGCGTCTGCCGGCGACGGCGTTCCGGCAGGAGGCGCGGCGTTTGTCACCGTCGACCGCGATGGCGCCGGAACGGGCACGTGGCCGGAGGTCGCGGCGGGCGACTCGGCGGGCGTGGTCGCACCATCACTCGCACCAGCGACAGGAGACTTTTCGACCGCTGCGTTGCCCCGACGCACGGCGGCGGCGTTCTGCAGCGATGCCACGGCAAAAGCGCCGAGCACAAAGCCGAGAAGGCCGCTCCCGAGGACGTGTCGCAGGTTCATTCGGCGAAGACGACGCGCGTGCCCGTGCGCGCGAACGACGCGACGATCAGCGCGTCCCAGTTGGTGAGCCGCACGCACCCGTGCGACGTGGTCTTTCCGACGAGAGCGGGCTCCGGCGTGCCGTGCAGTCCGTAGTGCGGACGATCGATGTCGATCCAGACGACCCCGACCGGGTTGTTCGGTCCCGGTTTGATCGTCGCTTTCGAGTTGTTGGGGTCCGCGTCCCAGAAGAGCTCCGGGTTGTAGTGGAACTCGGGGTCGTGCTGCACGCCGGTGACCTTCCAGTTGCCGATCGGCAGCGGGTCGTGTTCGCTGCCGGTCGTGACCGGCGCAAAAAACAGCGTCTTCCCGTTCTGATCCGCGACGACAAGCGTAGACGCCTTGCGTGTCACCGTGATCGTGACGTCGGTCGCGCCGTTTTTGGCGGGCGCGGCTGCCTTGGGCTGCGGTCGCGTCGGATCGAAATCGGTCGGCACGTTGGGGACGAGGATCTGCTCACCCGCCGTGAACTGCGCCTGCTGGTTGATGAGGCGCAGCAGGGCAGGGCTGCAGTGGAATCGCTCCCCGAGCAGTTCCGTCACATCGCGATAGCCGAGCGCGGGCAGGTTGGCCTGCTGTACGAGGTCGTCCGGTATGTCCGGCGTGAACGGGCCCGCGACGTCATCGTCAGTAATCCGATATGGCACCAGCGGATCCTCGGGCAACGCGCTGGCGTCCCCTCCGTTCTGCTTGTAGGCGGCCAGGGCGGCCTTCGTATTGGCGCCCATCGCGGCGTCGATCTCGCCCGGAGAGTAGCCGGCGCGATCGAGCATCACCTGGAGCTGAAGCGCCTTCTTCGCAGGGGCCGTCAACGGCACCGGCTTCGTCGACACGTCACGCACCGGCGCCTGCGGAAACGCGGTTAACGCGAACGCCGCACAGACGGTCAACACCTTCACTGATGTACCTCCAGGCGGCGATCCGCGCCGCTGCGCCTCTCGTTGGCGGCGGCGGCCCCCACTTCGACGAGCCTGAAGGGGCGCTCGGGGAAGGTCTCGCGCATCAGCGCCATCGAGACGTTGAACACGGGCACGTTCGTGCGCGTGCGCCCTTCGGCGCATCCATGATGCGCATGTCCGTGAAACACAGCGGCCACAGGGAAGCGCGTGATGGGATCCTCGAGACGGCTGCAGCCCAGAAACGGATAAATGTCGAGCGGTTCGCCTTCGACGGTCGCCTGAATCGGCGCATAGTGAAGGATCACGACGATGCGATCGTTGCGCAGGCGCGCGAGCGCCGATTCGAGCTTGAGCGCTTCATCGACGGCTTCGCGTACGAACTGCTTGATGATCTGTTCGCCCCACGGTCCGAGCGCCCGGCGCCCGAAGCCGCCGGCAAACCCTTTCACGCCGGCGAACCCGACGCCCAGGATCTCGGTCGTGTCGCCGTCCAGCATGGCCACGCCGGCATCTTTAAAGAGGCGCGCGATCTCGTCCTGCTGATTGCTCTCGAAATCGTGATTGCCCAGGACGCCGACGATCGGAATGCGGATGCCCGCGAGTTCTTTGATCAGGGCGCGCGCCTCATCCGCAAGACCGTAGTCTGTGAGGTCGCCTGTGAGGACGAGGATGTCGGCGGATTCCGAGATCTGACTGAAGAGCGGCTGAAGGGAACCGGGCACAGCGCTCTTCCCGAAATGGAGATCCCCAAGCGCCGCGATGCGGACGACGTCCTTGGTCGGCATACGCTTCTGCTGGAGAGCAAAGGGCAGGCCAGACATGAACTCCAATACCTAACGCCCAAATCCCAGCTCCGAATTGGGAGTTGGGAATTGGGAGTTGGGAATTAACGCAGTTCTCTAATCTGCTGGTCGAGCGCTTCGAGCGCCTGCTCGAGCATCTTGCGATGGGCCGGCGCGGTCGCGCGGTCGAGGTCGGCTGCGGCCCGGGTACGGGCAAGTTCGAGTGAGCGGCGACGAGCCTGTCTGGCCTGCTCTTCGGGCGTCAGCGCGGCGCCTGTGCGGCGGCGGCGCTGCGCCTCTTCCTGCTGCGACTCGATGTTCTTCGACTCCCACCCGCGCGCCATCTCCTCTGGATCATAACGGGCTTTCCTATAATGAAGCATGCGATGTTTTCGCGCGGCCGCCCTGGTCGCTGCCGCGGCTCTGGCGATCGCGCCTGGGGCATGCCGCCGCGCGCCCGCCGGCACGACGGCGGCCACCGCCGCAACCGATGTTTCACCCGCGGCTCAGCCGGTGGAGGACTCGCGGCCGAAGATCGTGGCGCTCGGCGACAGCCTCACCGCCGGCCTCGGTCTTCCGGAGTCGCAGTCGTACCCGAGTCTGCTCCAGGCGGATCTCGATCGAGGCGGGTACCACTTCGATGTGGTGAACGCCGGTGTGTCCGGCGACACGAGCGCCGCAGGTCTGGCCCGCCTCGACTGGACGCTCCAAAGCGGGAACGTCAAGATCCTGATCCTCGAGCTCGGCGCGAACGATGGCTTGCGCGGACTGCCGGTGGCCCAGATGCAGCAGAACCTCGCCCGGATCATCGAACGCGCACATGAGCAGCACATCGCCGTGCTGCTGCTGGGCATGGAAGCGCCACCGAACTACGGCGTCGAATATGCGCGATCGTTCCGCCAGGTCTACCGGGATCTCGCCAGCCGCTATGAGACAACGCTCGTGCCGTTCATGCTCGACGGCGTCGCCGGGCGCGCGGATCTCAACCAGCCCGACGGCATCCATCCCAACACGGCCGGGACGCAGATCGTCGCCCGGACGATCTGGCAGCGGCTCAAACCGCTGGTCGACGCCGCGGACGCCTCATGATTGAACTCCAGCACATTTCGCGCACGGTTCCGAGCGGCGATTCGATGTTGACGATCCTCCATCCGCTGGATCTCCGCATCGAGGCGGGCGGCGTCGTGGCCATCACCGGTCCCTCGGGCAGCGGGAAATCCACGCTGCTCGGGCTGATTGCCGGCCTCGATGCGCCTTCGACCGGACGTATTCTGATCGACGGCGCCGAGATCACGGCGATGTCCGAAGACGCGCTCGCGCGCTTTCGCGGGTCGCACATCGGCTTCGTCTTCCAGTTCTTCCATCTGCTGCCGTCGTTGACAGCCGTCGAGAACGTTCGTGTGCCGCTCGAGATTGCGGGCGCTCACGATCCCGGCGCCCGGGCAGACGCGCTGCTGGCGGAAGTCGGGCTCTCCGCGCGGGGCCATCACTATCCCTCCCAGCTTTCAGGCGGCGAGCAGCAGCGGGTGGCGATCGCCCGCGCGCTCGCGAACAATCCGCCGCTGCTCCTCGCGGACGAGCCGACCGGGAATCTCGACAGCGCGACCGGGCATCAGGTCATCCAGATCCTGATCGACGTCAACCGGCGGCGCAAGACGACGGTCGTCCTCGTCACGCACGACGCCGAACTGGCCGCGCTCGCCGACACGACGATCGCGCTGCGCGACGGCCGGATCGTCTCGACGGGCCTTCGCGGCGCAGCCGCGTCATGAGGTTCGTCATCCTCATGGCCGGACGCGAGGTTCGCGCGTCCTGGCGTCGTCTGCTCTTCTTCTTCGTCTGCGTCGCGGTCGGCGTGGGAGCGATCGTCGCGCTGCGATCGATCATTCAAAGCGTTCGGACGGGTCTGTCGCGCGAGGCGCGAACGATCGTCGGCGGTGACGTGGCGATCAGCACGAACCGGCCGATGGCCGACGACCTCCGCGTCTCCCTCGAGCGCGCGATTGCCGGGGCGCCGGTCACCGCGCGCGTGGATTCGATTTCGACGCCGACGATGGCGCGGCCGGAGAGCGGGGAAGGGGCCGCGGCGGCCAAGATGGTCGAACTGCGGGGCGTGGGAGCCGCGTTTCCGCTGTACGGCACGCTCACGCTCCAGGACGGGCGGACCTACTCGCACGACCTCCTCGCGAACCACGGTGCGCTCGTCCGCCCGGAACTGCTCGCGCAGCTCGGCATCGGCGTCGGCGATCGCATCGTCATCGGCGGCCAGGCGTACACCATCCGCGGGATTATTTCCGAGGAGCCGGGACGGCGGGCGGGCTCGTTCAGTCTGGGTTCGCGGGTGCTGGTCGACATCGACGATCTCCGCGCGAGCGGCCTGCTGTCGTACGGCAGCCGCGCGACCTACGAGATCCTGCTGAAGATGCCGGCATCGGCGGTCGACGGATTCGCGAACGCGATCCGCGGGAACTTCCGCGACCGGTTCATCGGCGTGCGCACCTATCGGTCCACCGAAGATGCAATCGGCAACGACATGGAGCGGGCCGAGAATCATCTGAGCCTCGTCGGGTTCGTGATCCTCGTCCTCGGTGGCATCGGCGTGTGGAGCGTCACGCGCGTGTTCGTCCGCCAGAAGATCAAGAGCGTCGCGATCCTCAAATGCCTCGGCGCGACGACGGGTCAGGTGCTTGCCGCGTACATCGCGCAGGTGCTGCTGCTCGGAATTGCCGGCAGCGTACTCGGTGTCCTGCTCGCCAGAACCGGCATCGCGGCGATCCCGCCGTCGGTTGGAAGTGCGCTCGGCGTCACTTCGTACGGCCTGACGGCTTCGGCGGTCGCCCAGGGCGTCAGCATCGGGATTCTCGTGTCGCTGCTGTTTTCGGTCGTCCCGCTGCTGGAGGTACGGCGGGTGAAGCCGCTGCTGTTGATTCGCGGCGGCCTGACGACTGCGCCGCCGCCGCGCGCCTGGTGGACCGCGGGCGGCTTGCGCGACCGCCTGTCACGCGTCGATCGACTGCAGGCGCTCGCCGCATGCGTCATGGGGGCCGGCCTCGTCGCCATTGCGAGCTGGCAGGCCGCCTCGCTCCGCGTCGGGGCCGTTGTCGTCATCGGCTTTGCCGCGGTCGCTGTCGTGCTGCACCTGGCGGGCACCGGCGTCATCTATGCCGTCCGGCCGATTGCGCGGTCGAAGTCGTTTTCGCTCCGGCACGCGGTGCTCAGCCTCGGGCGGCCGGGGAATCAAACGCGCGTCATCCTCCTCGCGGTCGGCTTGGGCAGTTTCTTCGTCATCGGCGTGCGCGCGCTGCAGACAAACCTGCTGCGGCAGTTCTCCGTCCAGCTCTCCGAGAGCGGCGCGGACATGTTCCTGATCGAGATCCTTCCTGACCAGGTCGATCGCATGCGCGCGTTTCTGGACGCGCGGAAGGCGCCAGATGCGGGACCCGCGCGGCTCATTCCCGTGCTGCGCGCGCGCGTGACCGGCGTGCGGAGTCCCGGCGCGGCAGGATTCCGCGACGTCCGGAATCAGGGACGCGAGTACACGATCACCTATCGCGATCACCTCGAGCCCAACGAGACCGTCACCAGCGGGTCGTTCTGGCCGCCGCACTCGCCGCTGCCCGAGAATGCGCCGGAGATCGAAGTGTCGGTCGAGCAAAACATCCACGACAGCTATCGCGTCAACGTCGGCGATGTCATGCAGTTCGACGTCCTCGGCCGCGTGCTGCCGGCCAGGGTGACCAGCATCAGAAAGGTGGAGTGGGAGGACGCGCGGAACGGCGGATTCATGTTCGTGTTCCGTCCCGGTCCGTTTGCGCACGCTCCGCAGACGTGGATCGGCATCCTGCGCGCGCCGCAGGACCCGACCCCGCGAGGACAGTTCCAGCGCGATCTCGCGACGGAGTTCCCGAACGTCTCGGCGATCGACGTCCGCGAGATTCTCGTCACGGTCCAGAAAGCCGTGCATACGATTACGATTGCCATCTCGGTCGTCGGCGGCATTGCGCTCGGGAGCGGCGTCCTGATTCTGATTGGCGCGGTGGCCATGACGAAATTCCAGCGCGTCTACGAAGCTGCGATTCTGCGTACGCTCGGCGCCAGCACGCGAACGCTTGGCGCCATGCTCGCGTTCGAGTACGCGACGCTCGGCCTGCTGGCAGGCCTCGTCGGGGCCGCCGGCGCGATGGCGTTCAGTTGGGCCGTGTGCCGTCACGTGCTCGACATTCCGTGGCGGCCGCAGCCGCTCGTCGCGGTCGTGGGCATGGCGCTGACGACCGTGCTGGTCGCGGTCGTCGGCGTCGCGGCGAGCTACGACGTGCTGCGGCGAAAGCCGTTAGGGACGCTGCGCGCCGAATAACGACCAGGCTGGCGAGCCCCCGGAAGTCGGGTAATTGGACCTGGTATGTTGGGCCGTTGTGTAGTTGTCAGAGTGCGCCCGGAGCCCGCGCGCACCGTGATAACATGAGCTTTTGTCGGGGCGGAGGAAGGCCGCGCCGACGGACCCCTGGGGAGAAAGCCAAGGCATGGACACTTCGGTCTACAAGGAAGCGCTGCTCCGGAAACGCGGCGAGATCCTGGCTGCGGGAGGCGGCATCAAGCCATTGCAGGCCTCGATGGACGTCAATTCGCGGCAGGGCGACCTGGCCGATCAGGCGAGCGGTAACAACGAAGTCCACATTCAGCTCAAACTGAAGCAGACCGACGCGAAGATCCTGCAGGCGATCGAAGAAGCCCTCTGGCGCATCGAAAAGGGCACCTACGGCGTCTGCCGCGACTGCGGCGAGCCGATCGCGCCGGCGCGGTTGAACGCGATCCCGTGGACGCGCGTGTGCATCACGTGCAAGGAAAAGCAGAACTCGTGAAACCCGCCGACACGCTTGCGCTCCTTCGCGAGTTCTACAACGAGAAGGCATCACTGCGGCAGCGCCACGCCGCCGCGGCACGCCACGTGCCGAACTACGACTTCAACAATACATACCAGTACATCATCAACCGCGAGGACGTGCAGCTCGGATGGCTGCTGGACGCCATCGAGAGCCTCGGCGGCAGCGTCGAACCGGTCGGGGAGCCGACGGTGACGGTCCACGGGAAAGGTGACGAAGCGCAGGCCTCCGTCGTCCGCGAAGACAGCGCCGGGATGCAGGCGTTCTACGATCGCTGGCGCGACCGCGTGGAAAAGCTGACGAATGCGCGGCACCGCATCATGCTTCGCGTCATTCTCGGCGAGACGCTCGAGCACGGCCGGTTCTTCGATCAGATGATCGCCGGCCGTCACGATCTGCTCGGCCGCGCGGCCGATGGCGCGCGCACGGCTGGCGCTGTGATTCCGACCCGCTGGGTGGAGTGAGAAGAGCAGAAGTCGGAAGTCGGAATACAGAAAACAGAATAGTTCCTCCGGACCTCGGACCTCGGAGATGCGTGTAGCCGTCGCGCTCGGAAGTAATCTCGGGGACCGGGCCGCGCACCTCGCCTGGGCCGTCGGCGAACTCTCCCGCATCATCTCCGCTCTCGTGGTCTCCGAACCCGTCGAAACGAAGCCTGTGGGGGAAGGGTTGGAGCGCGATCCGGATTTCCTGAACGCGGTGGCCGTGGGGGAGTCCGAGCTCGATCCAGCGGCGCTCATCGCGGCGCTCCTCGAGATCGAACGGCGGCGCGGCCGGGAGCGGCCGTACCCGAACGCGCCGCGAACGCTCGACCTCGATCTGATTCTCGCCAGCGACCGCATCGTGCGGGAGCCCGGCGCCCATGTGCCGCATCCGCGCTTCCGCGAACGCCGGTTCGTCCTGGAACCGCTGGCGTCGATCGCGCCGGATATGGTCGATCCGGTGACGGGGCTCACGGCTGGGGAGTTGCTCGCGCGATTGAACGCTGCCGGCGCCCCCTGAGGGACGCCGTACACAGAGAAGGCGGCCCCGTAAAGGGCCGCCTGAGAAAGAACGAATTCTGAACGCGTATTCTGAATTCGGACTTCCGGCTACGTCGTTTTCTTGTAGGTCATCGTGCTGGGACCGCGGCCGCCCGTGCGCTGAATCGTCAGCTTGCCGTCCGCCATCGACCACGTCTGCGTCTGCTCGCCACGCTCGCTCTTGGTCGTGATCACGAGGTTGTTGCCGTCCCACTTCGCGGACGCCTTCGCGGTCATCTGGCCCATCGTGATCTCGGTTTCCGATCCGTCCAGCTTGTAGCTCTGGGTCATCGTGCCCTGCTGGCCCTGGCGCTCGATCGTGAGCGTGTCGGCCGTCTGCTTGACGGTCATCGGCCCGCCGCCCATGCGCCCGCCACCACCGCCGCCGCCCGCGGTGTCCGCCGCGACGTCGGGTGTCCACGTGCCGGAAAAGTCCGGCTTCTGCGCATAGCCGGTGATGGCCAGCGCGACGACGAGGGCCGCCGCAATTCCGAACTTCCGCTTCATGCTCTGACTCCTTGAAGTGCGGCGGCCCGACATGGGCGCCGCGGTGACGGACATCGAGGCCTCGCTATTCGAAGCGCAGCGCCTCAATCGGATCCAGGCTCGCTGCCTTGCGGGCCGGATAGAAACCAAAGAACACCCCGGTCGCGCCGGAGAACCCGAACGCCATCGCGATCGCGTTCGCCGGAATCGCGGTGGGCCACGCCGCGAACCGCTGGACGGCTGCGCTGCAGCCGAACCCGAGCGCGATCCCGATCAAGCCGCCGAACAGACTGATGACGACGGCTTCGACGAGGAACTGCAGGAGCACGTCCTTGCCGCGCGCGCCGATCGCCATGCGCAGTCCGATCTCGCGCGTCCGCTCGGTCACCGACACGAGCATGATGTTCATGATGCCGATGCCGCCGACCATCAGCGACACGCCGGCGATGCCGGCCAGCAGCGTCGTCATGGTCTTCGTCGTTTCCGTCCGGACGCTCGCCATGTCCTCCAGCGTGCGCACCATAAAGTCGTCGTTGTCGCCGGGCACGATCTTGTGGCGGACGCGCAGCAGTTCGCGAATGCCCTCTGCCGTCTGATCGACGGCGTCCGCGCTCGCGGCAGAGACGGTGACGTTGTTGATGTGCGTGACGCCGAGCAGCTTCTTCTGGACCGTCGTGTAGGGGACGAAAATCGTGTCGTCCTGGTCCTGACCCATCGACGACTGTCCCTTGCTCGACATGACCCCGACGACCTTGAACGGCTGATTGCGGATTCGGATGATCTGCCCCGTGGGATCGACGTCCGGTCCAAACAGCGTGTCCGAGACAACGGTGCCGAGTACGGCGACTTTTGCGGCCGCCGCGACGTCCTGCGACGTGAAGAAGGCGCCGTCCTTGGTCGGCCAGTTCCGGATAGCGGGCAGGTCGATATCGGTACCCTGGATCTGGGTCGACCAGTTCTGGTTCCCCGCGATGACCTGCGAGCGCGTATTCGAGCCGGCCGCGGCGTACTGGACGCCCGGCAACTGCTTGATCGCGTTCGCATCGTCTGCGATGAGCGTGGTGGAGTTCCCCTGACCCATGCGGACGCCGCCGGTCGAGAAATTGCCGGCGTTGACCATGATCATGTTGGTCCCGGCAGACTTCACCTGCTCCTCGATCGTGGACTGCGCGCCCTTGCCGAGCGCCACCATCGTGATGACGGCGCCGACGCCGATGATCATGCCGAGCATCGTCAGGACGGTGCGCATCTTGTTCCGGTTGAGCGCCTTGAGCGCGATCCGGAGCGTCATCAGGATTGACATGTCTGCCTCAATGCGAAGCGGTCGGTTCGACGTGCGCGACGGAATCGCCCGTCGAGTCGAGTTCCGGCGGCGGGAGCGCCTTCAGCTCTTCGGAGGCGAGCCGCCGTTTCGTGATCTGCTGATCGAGCTGAATGCGTCCGTCACGGAATCGAATCAAACGGGTGCCGTGCTCCGCGATGTCCATCTCGTGCGTGATGAGGACGACCGTGATGCCGCGTTCGATGTTCAGCCGTTGGAAAATGTCCATGACCTCGATGCTCGTGCGCGTATCGAGGTTGCCCGTCGGTTCGTCCGCAAGCAGGATCGCAGGCTCGTTGATGAGCGCACGCGCAATCGCGACGCGCTGCTGCTGGCCGCCCGACAACTGGTTCGGGTAATGGTCCATGCGCTGACCGAGGCCGACGATTTCCAGCACTTCCTTTGCCCGGCGGTGCCGTTCGGCGGACTTCATCCGGCTCCCGCCGTTGTAGAGCAGCGGCAGTTCCACGTTGTCGAGCGCGGTCGTCCGGGAGAGCAGGTTGAATCCCTGGAACACGAAGCCGATTTTCTTGTTGCGGATCGACGCCAGGTCATCCTTCGACAACTTGGAGACATCCTTGCCGTCGAGGATGTAACTACCGCTGGTCGGACGGTCCAGGCAGCCGACGATGTGCATGAAAGTCGACTTGCCGGATCCCGAAGGCCCCGTCACGCACGCGAACTCGCCTTTGTAGATGTCGAGGGACGCGCCGCGGAGGGCGCGCACCTCGATATCGCCGACCTGATACGTCTTCGTCAGGTCTCGGACGGAGATGACGACTTCCTTGGGGTTATCGGCCACGGCCAGGACCACCGCGCTGCGGACCCATCAACGGATTGCCCGCGCCGGGACTCTGGTTCCCGGGACGCTGCTGTGTTTCGAGCCCCGTCGCCACGTTCGTCACGACTTCGGTGCCCGGCTGCAGTTCGTTGCCGTCCAGTACCTCGGTCCACGTCCCGTCAGAGATGCCGAGGCGAAGGTTCACGGGCTTCAACTGCTTGTTGATGTCGAGCCACACGCGGCCCCGCGATTCGGTCACCGGCAGCGGCCCGAAGAGCGCATCAACGGTCTGCGCGCCGCCGCCCGCCATCGTCTTCGACATTCCGCTCTGCGCCGGCGGCTGCGGAGTCTGCGCGCGCGCGCCGTTCGCGCCTTGTGCCGTCTGGCCCGTGCCGGAACCGCCGCCCTGCGCGATGCGGTCCTTCATGCGCTGCTCGAACTGCTGGCGCTGTTCGGGCGTCATCTGCGCCAGGCGCTCCTGCATGCGTTTCTGCCGCTCCTCCGGCGTCATGTTCGCGAAGTTGCCGCGGCCGCCGCCCTGATTGCCGCCGGACGCACTTGCCTGGTCACCGCCGCCGCGCTGGAACGCGGCACCGCTCTGATTGGCGGCCAGCTGTCCGGCCGCCGGCGGACGGCCGTTCGCGGGCTGTCCATTGGCTGCGCCGTTGCGGGTTCCGCCCGTCATCCCGCCCGTATCACCGCCGCGGCCGGATCCGCCGCGTCCAAAGCCGCCGCGTCCGCCGCCGAGCGCGCGTTCGATGTCCGGCGTAATCGCCTGGTTGAGCGCGGTGAACGTATCGCGCGTCGGCCGGAACCGAAGCGCCGCATTCGGGACGCGCAGCACGTTGCTGCGCCGGGCGACTTCGATGTTGAGGTTTGCCGTCATGCCGGGCATGAGCCTGTAGTCCGGATTGGGGACATCGATGACGGTGGAGTAGGTGACGACGTTCTGCACCGTCGTCGGGTTCAGCCGCACCTGCTGGACGGTGCCGATGAACGTGTCATTGGGGTAGGCATCCACCCGAAAC
>Ga0310810_10005425_pt1 | contig 14255 bp, 13 predicted proteins | sample NCmetagenome_FD_207641 | JGI IMG/M metagenome (GOLD analysis project Ga0310810, IMG submission 207641) | Soil microbial communities from experimental microcosm in Duke University, North Carolina, United States - NC | ecosystem: Engineered > Artificial ecosystem > Soil microcosm > Unclassified ... | reverse complement strand
CTTCGCGATAGCGAGCGATGCGCCTGCAATCGACGTGAAGCCCAGGACGGCGGCAATAATGCCGACGACGAGGAACAACAGTGCGAGCTGCAGCATGGTCCTCCTCCCTTCCGGAGGATCAGCTGCCAGTTCCGTGCCTAGACTCCCTCGAGGTCGTCGTCTCCGCCTTCGTCATCGCCGCCGAGGTCGATGTCCGGCTCTTCCATCAGCTCGTCATTACCGAGCGTGTCCATATCTTCTCGTCCAGCAGCCTCGTCGTGCATGGCGCCACCAAATGCGGACGGCGCAGTGGCTGCGGCTGCTGTTGCTGCTGCCGCACGACGGCGAGTCGGCGAAGCCTTGCGGGCCTTGGCGCTTCGCTTGGTGCTGCGTTTGGCCGCCCCTTTTCGAGCCGCCCCTTTTCGAGCCGCGCTCTTCCGTGCACTCGTCTTGCGTGACGCACTTGCCCGCGAGCGTGCCGAGCGCTTTGCGCTGCGCGCGGCCGTGGACTTCCGGGCGCGGGACGCGCTCTTCTTGCGGCTCCCCTTGCTCTTCTTCTTGCCACGTGGTGGCATACTCCTCCTTCGCGAGCCCGGCTCGCAAATAAGGTTTCAGGTATCAGGTATCAGCAGGTATCAGAGGGAACGTGATACCTGAAATCTCCTCGCGAAGCGAGTGTATACGCGATCGAGCGCGAAGCAATGATGAAAAAAATCAGCAGGGTTCCGCCGGAGCGCGGTGTGCCACGCACGCCGCACGGGAATCCGCTGGCGCAGCCTCGACCGCCGGAGCCGGTCGCCGTGCCACCGCCCGAGCGGGGCATCGCCGAGCCGCCGAACCCGCGCAGACCAGAACCGGTTCGCGATGTACACGGAAACGAGTTGATGGACCTGTTCGACTTCTTTCCCGACCTGCGCCGTCCGCCGAGACGGCGCGCGAGACTGTTCGCCGGCCGGCCGCGTCGACGGTAGTTATTCCAGCTTTCCACCGAGGAGTTTTCGCGCGATCAGGTCCGTATGCTCGTCGTCATCATGGCTTGCGATGATGACGAGGTTGTTCTCCGTCTTCGATAAGGCATTCAACCACTTCAACTGGTCGCCCACCGCGGCGGTGTCTTCGACGATCCATGGCGCATCCTTGCCGCTGACTCTGCGTACGCTGTCCATGTGCCACGCGGCGTCCCCGATGAGGAGATACTCGCGCCCCGAATCGAGCGCGATGAACATCATCTGGGAGCCGGGCGTATGCCCGGCTGCTTTAATCAGCGCCCAACCAGGCGCAAACGCCATGTAGTGGTCGTAGTCGATGATGTGATACCGCTGTGCCTGTTCTTCCGTAATTCGCAGGTCCGGGAACTGCGGCGTCGTTTCGAGCGTTCGCGCCTGCGCGCGGGTGAGGATCGTTTTGGGCGCCAGTTCAGCTAGGTACGGTGTGCGAATGACTCCCGTGACGTGGTCCCCATGCTCGTGCGTGAAGATGATGGCGCGGGCGCCCCGCAACGCCTTGTCAACCTGCCGCGCTTGTTCAGCGAAATACGGTTCTTCCGCGCCGCGTCCGATCTGTTTGTGCATGGGTTCGTCCATCCCCGCATCGACCATGACATAGCCGTCGGGGTAGACAACCTGGAACACCGTTCTCGCCTGCACGCTGGGAGTTGCTGGTTCGCCTTTGACGGAAAAGTTCTTCGTGCGGTGACTTTCGGCGAACTTCAGCACGTTGATGCGCAACGCCTTGCGCCCGGGAATCAGGGCGGCGGTGCGTCGAATCTCGGTGATGTCAGCGGACCACGGCGAGCCCGTTGCCGTCTGAGACTGTTGCGCACGAGTGACGTTGCTAGCGAGCAACAGCGCGACGTAGAAGAAGAGGGCGACGCGTTTCATGAACGGATCCTAAACGAAAACGCCCGAGCGCCCTCTTCGGGCGGCCCGGGCGAACGCGTGAACGAGTCGAACGAACGGACCGATCCGAACGACTAAAAGGTAAATTTCACGCCCAGCTGCAACATCCGTGGCTGGTATGCGATCGCGGTACTCTGCGTCGGCTTGCCGAAACTGGCATTCGCCATGTTCGTCGTGTAGCTGCCGTAGTTGGCATGGTTGAACAGGTTGTAGGTCTCGATCATGCCGTCGATCTTCACCTTGCTGACGATGGGGAACGACTTCTGGACCCTGACGTCCACGCGGTGGATCGGCTGGCCCACGAGACTGTTGCGCGGCACGATCGAGCCGTCGGCGCGAAGCCGGTTCTCTCCGCTGCCGCCTTCGCTGCGGCGATCGGTGCCGTCTGTGACCGCGAAGCGCATTCCCGATCCATAGAAGTAGATGCCGCTCACCTGGAATCCGTAGCCGAGATCGACCACGCCATTCACGTTCGCGCGGTGGCGCTGGTCGTCGGCGGCGTACCCATACTCTCCCCCAAGGTCCTTCGCGAGCGCGAAGTCGAGCGTTCGGCGCGCGACGATGCCATCAGATCCGAGATACCACTGGTCGCGTAGTGGGTTCGCATCCTTGAAAAACGCGAGCGTGTACGTCGCGTTCGCCTGCCAGCGATGGCTGAACCGCTTGGTGAACGTGATGTCGGTGCCGTGATAATTCGACCAGCCGTCGAGCAGTTCGAAGTTCACCGTGCCCCACGTCGGAAACGGCCGCGCCGCGATATTGGTGAAGGGGACGTTCGCACCGGTGGCGCGGTCATAGGTCAGGTTGGCATTGACGGTCGTGGTCGGTTCCTCACGTCTGCCGCCCGTGTACGAGTAATTCACCTCGAGCGATGCCTGCGTGCCTATCTGATGCTGCACGCCGATCGAAGCCTGCTGTGAATACGATGTCTTGCGGCCCGGGTAATTGATCTCCTGCGTTAACGATCGGAACGCGCAGTTCGTCGTGCGGTTGACGACGTCGCACGCGTTCTGAAGCGACTGCTGGAAGCTCGGCTTCGGACCGTGGAACCAGCCGAAGAAGTTGTCGCTGACCGTGGTGAAGTCGGCGGTGCCGTCATAGGTGATCTGGTTCTCGAACCGGTGCAGGTACCCTTCGGTCTGTTGCACGCCGTCATTTGGCGCAAAGGCGTAGAACAGTCCGTAGCCGCCGCGGATTGCCGTTCGGTCGTCCAGTTTGAACGCGAAACCGGTGCGCGGCGCGAAGTTCGTCTTCTCAATCGGCAGCCCGCCGGGGAGCCATGGGAGGAACTTGGTCTTCTCATTGTGGCCGTTGGAGTCGAGGTCGTACCGCACTCCCAGATTCAGGGTCAGTCGATTCGTGATGCTCCAGTCGTCCTGAAGCCACATTCCCCAAATATGCCGGGTCACGTCGTAGCGGTGCTCGGTGTCCGACGATGAGTACTGCACGAATCTGACTAAGGGCGCGCCCGCCGGCGTCCGCATCGTGGCAAGCGGCGCCGTGTTCCACGTCGACGCGTCATAGACATTCGGAAACATCTGTTGGATGAGCGCAGCGCTCGGCGCCGGACCGGCCGTCGCATCGATGACACCGTCGCACCGCAGGCACCAGATGAACGCGTTGTGGAACTTGATGTACTCCGCACCCATTTTGAGGTCGTGCCGCCCCTTCATGTTGAACGCGGTGGAATAGTCGTCGCGGACCGACGTGTTGTCCTGGAAGATGTTCAGCGGCGACGCTCCGATGGTGAGACCCTGGAACTGCGTGATGAGCGAGCCGCCATGCAGCGATGGATGGTACGGGAAGTCGCCCCCCTTCCACCGCACGTCCGGCTGATCGCGCCGCTCATAATCGGTGCGCCCGATCTTGATCTCGTTGATCGCGTTCGTGCCGAGCACCTGTGTCAGTGTGCCGAAGTATTGCGGCGCGATGCGTCCGCGAGTACCGCCGACGGGACTGGTCGGGCTCCCGCCGTTATAGAAATCGGTGTGGAACTGCGTCGTGCGGCCGACGACGCGCATCTGCGGTGTGAGCTGCCAGTCGATGCGCTGGGTTGCCGTGTGCTGCTTCTTCGGATAGGTGATCTCCCGATTCAGCCACGCGTAGGCGCTATTGGAGTTGAAGGTCCGTGGCTCGTGCTCGAATTCGTACGCCGCGAAGAAGTGCAGACGGTCGCGAATGATAGGGCCGCCAACGGTCGTGCTGAATTGCTGATTTGAGTACGGCAACACGCGATGAAGGATGGGGTCCTCGGCATTGAATCGATCGTTGCGGAAATAGCCTCCTAACGTGCCGGTGAGCGCATTGGTGCCCGATTTGGTGATGGCATTGACGATCATTCCGGAGGAGCGTCCCTGCGTCGCATCGAAGCGATTGGCGACAACCTGGAACTCGGCGATCGCATCGCGGCTGAATTGCGGCTGCTCGCTGTCCGGCGTCGAGTGATAGTTCGTCGTGATCTGTTGTCCGTCGACGTTGGTCTGCGCGTAGCCCTGGCGGTTCTGCACGAGGCCGCCGCCTTCATTGCGCCGTGCGCCGGGGGCCAGCAGCGTCAGGTCCATCCAGTTCCGTCCGTTGATCGGCAGGTCTTGAACCTGTCGCGGATCGATATTGGCGCCGACGGTCGACTCCTTGGTATCGACGAGCGGCGCTTCCCCCGTGACGGTGACCGTCTCGGTGAGCGTGGCCGGCCCAAGCTGCAGCGTGACCGCCAGCGTCTGGTTCAACAACAGCTGCAGTCCCGTGCGGGTAACTGTTTGAAAGCCTGAGAGGCTCGCTGTCAGTCGGTGTGCACCGACGCGGACCGGAATTCGAAACTGGCCCTGCGCATCGGTCACCGCTGCGAACGTGTTGCCCGTTTCCTCATGGATGGCGGTGATGGTCACCCCCGGGAGCACGCCACCGGAGGTATCGGTAACCGTTCCTGTGATGGTTGCCTGCTGGGCGAAAGCCGACGCGGCGCCCAGGAGCAGGGTGGCAGCGGCGACCACGAATCGCGTGAAACGTGCCTGCATTTCTCCTCCAGTCGAACGTCCTGGGATGTGTACTGCGGCTGAGTATGACCGGGGAGACTAGAACCGGCGGCGCGATGTGTCAAGCCGACACGCTCAAGGCCTATAATCTCCGCGACTTAGACGTTCCCGCCAGGCCCCCTCCCGGAAGAACGTTGCACATTTCAGGAGAACACTATGCGAGCAATGACCATCGTTGCGTCAGCGATCCTGGCTCTGATGATTGCCGGCTACGCCGCCGCGCAGAACATGCCGTCGGCGGTCAAGGCCACCGGCGGCATCCTCACCGATGCGAAGGGGATGACGTTGTACACGTTCGACAACGACAAAGAGCCCAACAAGTCGGCGTGTGCCGGTAACTGCTTGAACAACTGGCCCGTGCTGAAGGCCGAAGCGGCCGACAAGGATATGGGTGACTGGAAGGTCATCACCCGAGACGACGGCTCGAAGCAGTGGGCGTACAAAGGAAAGCCACTCTATTACTTTGCGATGGACAAGGCCGCCGGCGACAAGCTCGGAGATGGCCGCGGAATGGTCTGGCACATCGCAAAGCCCTAACCTCGCTGCCGGATGCGCCTATAATCCGTGTTCCACAGGGCCTGCGCCCGTCCTTGCGCAGGCCCACACCTCACGAAGGAAGGTGCACCGTGCGTACTGTTACTTCCATCGCTCTCGCAATCTCCCTCCTTGTGTTCGGCGCGTGGCGCGCGGCGCTTTCCGCACAGGGCGCAACAGCCCAGACCCACATCGGTCACGTTCTCGACAGCTTCAACGGCACGCCCGACAACATGGGTCTGCTGCCGACAGCGATGGCGGAAGCAAAGGTTGCCGCCGATCATGCGGCGCTCGCCGCGAAAGCGACGTCGCTACAGATGATTCAGACCCACGCTGGACATGTGATCAACGCCATCGATCCGACAATCGTCGCGCAGGGTCCGGGTAAAGGCTATGGCGTCAAGAAAGCGGCGCAGGGCGTCGCACAGCATGCCGGCTTCGCCGCCAACGCAGCCAATGCGAACGACATGGTGAAGACGCACGCGATGCACGTGACCACCGCCGCGACCAACGTCGTCGCAATGTCCGACGAGGTCGTCGCGCTCGCGCAGAAGATTCGCATGTCGACGTCCCAGGAAGAAGCGCAGAAGCTCGCAGCCGAGATGCAGATGAAAGCCGAGCAGCTGACCACGGGCGTTGACGCCGACAAGAACGGACAGATTAGCTGGAACAAGCCTGAAGGCGGCCTCGCCCAGGCGCAGCAGCACATGAACTTCATGAAAGCGGCGGCTGGCACTCAATAAGCCTGGGGAGGTGCCACTCGGTGGCAGTGAATAGGAGGCAGACGGCAATGAGAATCATCGCGGCATCGACGATTACGCTCGCCATTGTTGTCGCCTTCGTGGTGGGGCCGCAGGCGCAGCAGCAGCAGCAGAATGCGCCTGTAGTCACCAATGCCCCGGGGATTCCAGGATGGGCGTATCCCGTGGCGGCTGGTGTACCGGGTCCGAAAGACGACGGAACCGTGTTTCACGTGCCGAACAGCACGGTCGGGATGACGCTGACGCAGGCACGGAACGCTTCCGACGTTCCGGACTGGCATCCCGACGAACATCCGCCCATGCCCGACGTCATCAGGCGTGGTCGCATCGCGGAAGGCGTCCGCGCCTGCGCCTATTGCCATTATCCAAATGGACTCGGACGGCCGGAGAACGCGAGCATCGCGGGTCTGCCGACCGAGTACTTCATTCAGCAGGTCAACGACTTCAAGAATGGTCTCCGCAAGACGTCGGAGCCGAACATGCGTCCGCCGCAGCTGATGATCGACACAGCGAAGAAGGCCACCGACGCGGACATTCGCACCGCCGCCGAATACTTCGGCAGCATGAAATTGAAGCCGTGGATCAAAGTGATTGAGTCGAAGACAGCGCCGCGCACGCAGATTCTTGGCGGCATGCTGGTGCCGCTCGAGGACAAAAGCACCGAACCGATCGGCAACCGGATCGTGGAAGTTCCCGTGGATGCGCACCTGACCGAACTGCTCCGCGACTCTCAATCGCCGTTTGTCGCGTACGTGCCGGTGGGCAGCATCGCGAAAGGCGAAGCGCTCGTTACGACGGGCGGAGCGCGACTCGCCGGTGGCAAAATCGTCGCGGGCAACACCGCCGCGTGCGGGACGTGCCACGGTGCGGATCTCACCGGCTATGCGGATATGCCGCCGATTGCCGGCCGCTCACCGAGCTACCTTGTTCGACAAATGCTCGACTTCCAGAAAGGAAACCGCAATGGACCGGGTGCGAAGCTGATGAAGCCGGTCGTGGCCAACCTGACGCTGCAGGATATGGCGGCGATTGCCGCGTACGTCAGCTCCCGTTCACCGGAGCCGTCGAAATCGACGACGACCGCACGCCGCTAATTGTGAAGGCGTAGGGGCCGACTTTAAGGTCGGCCCCTACACGTCCCATCAGAAATCGAGCTGCACTCCGAATTTTGCAAAGCGCCCCAGGATGACCGCCTGCGGGCGAAGCCATGACGAATAGCTCGTGTTGACGCCCGTGACCGCGTCGACGTTCAACGCGTTGTAGAGATCGAATTGAAACGTCGTCTTCGTCCGGGCAAGGCGGACGGGCCGCGCGAAGCGAAGGTCCAGCTGATTCAAGCGCTCTCCATACAATGTTCCCGGCGCAACCAGATTGACCGACACGTTCGCGACGCCGCCCGAGAGGCTGCGGCCGAGTGACGGCGCAACCTGCGCGTTCGTCGCTGTGTAGAACGCGTTCAACTCCGGCCCCGGAATGCTCTGAAGCGCCGCGCTGATCTGCACGTCTGCGCGCGGGACCGTGTACGACCCGAGCAGCTTCAGCTGTGTCTGCGGTCGTTCGGTACGGCAGTGCCAGACAAGCGGTCCTGCAAGATTCAGCGTCGACGTGCTCGTGCCGGCGGCGACAACCGGAGCAGAGTACGGATCCGCTATTGTGTACTCGGGCACCTTCGAACGAAGATCGCAGACGTCCTGCGTGATGGTTCCGGTGTCGATGCCGCCCTGGAGGATGATCTCGTGCGGCATCCGCGCGTTCACCGTGATCGCCACACCATTCCACATTTGAACCTCCCGGCCGAAGTTCTTCGCAAAGGTCGTGATGTTGTCAGTCTGTCCGAACTTGGCTGGGTTCACGTCGTACAGGCCGGAGATGACATTGCCGCCGCCGCCCGGCAGTCGTGAGTCCACAGGTGCGGTGATGCTGAACTCGGTGAAGTCGGCCGCCGTCACCGAGCGGTTGTCAACGACGGTGAAGTTGCCGTACCAGCGGCGGAAGTACGTCACGTCGGCCGAGAGGCCGGTCATCAATTGCCGCTGGACGCCCGCAGAAAACTCCCAGTTATAGAGACGCTTGCCCCATCCGCGCAGGACGTCCGGGTCGAAGTTCGCCTGCGCTCCTGCGCTTCCGAATAATCGGTTGGCGACGGCATCACACTCGCCGTTGGCCGTCAGGACAATTAGGTTGCAATCCGGAACGAAGTTGCGATTCTCGTCCGTCCACGAACGGGTCGTCGTCGTCGCCAGTCGGACGATCGGATTATTCGCGCCGGCAATTCCTCCGACGGTGTACGGCTCGACGTTGCGATTGAGGCTTACTTTGACCGCGGTCCTGCCGTTGCCGTTGACGTCATAGGCCGCACTGAGCTTCGGGCTCACATCTTTGAGGTTCAGCCCCGCGGTGTCGGGGAACGTGAAGTTCCGTTCCGGCGCAAGCGGCGCAGGGCCCACCGACTGCGCGGGGAAGCTGTTCTTGAACCAGTCCAGCCGCAGTCCCGCGTTGACAGTGAGCCGCTTGATGGTCCATCGGTCCTGCGCAAACGCGCCGAACTGATGATCCACATCCACGACAAACTGCACGGGATAGGCGCGCATCGTGATCTGGTTCGGGACGCCGTTATTGAACCGGTAGCTCACAGGATTCATGTCCCAATCGCGCTCGGACGTGTTGCCCGAGATGTCGCCGACGCCGACTTTGAACGAATGCGCGCCAGTGATGTAGGAGACCGCGGCGCGATAGTAGAAGACGGCGCTCGTGCGGTTGATGAAGAACTGGCGGGCCCGGTACTGCCGTCCGGTGGACTGCTCCAGGACGCTGATCATCGCGGGGTTTACTGTGCGATCGGGATCGCGAATCGCGCGCTCGAACGTGGTCTTCACGGCACCGTCGATGAGCATGTTGTTCGTCAACGGCATGGTGACGTCGCCGGTGATCTGGCGCTCGACCGGGAAATAATGGTACGGGCCTGCTTCGACCGCGAGCAGCGTGCCACCAGGTGCACCCGTCGTATCGAGAATCGAAGGCCAGTTGCGCGCTGTCTGCTGCACGTACAACAGTCCAACCTTCACCTTTGGCGCGGCCTGAACCGTCAGGCGCAAGCGGCCGTCGTTGACGTCGGAGTCGTTCGACACAGGTTTGTTGAGATCCGGCTGATACGTCCATACGTTCGGGTTGTTCGCATTCCCGTCATAGAACTCGTCGGCCATCCACTTCGACGAAGTCGCGCGTCGTCCGGAGAGGTAGAACCACGCCCTGCCGCGCCGCAGCGGCCCACCGAACCCCGGGTTGACGTCGAACATGTTGTGGATTCTGTTCGGCGTGCGCAGCCCCGCATCCTTCAGCCGCTGGGTGAAATTGCTGCTTCCGAGTCCTTCGGTGGTCCCGTTCATGAACAGGACGCCGTTGAACGTGTTGCCTCCTTCGCGCGGGATCACGTTCATCCTCACGCCGCCCCCAGCGGTGTCAGCCCCTGCGCCCGAATAGTCCACCGCGATTTCCTGCGAGGCCGCCATGTTGAACGTGATCTGAGAATTGGCCGGCGAGATGAGGGCCGCCGTCGACAGGCCGTTTTCCATGAGCGACTGCGACGCGCCTGTCGATCCATGCACCTGCATCGTGATTGCGCCGGAGAGCTGTGTCGCGCCGCCCACGTCCTGATTGGTCGCGGCGACGGTGACGCCCGGAATGAGCGCCATTTGCGCGAACGGCGATCGGCCGGCCGGAAGCTTGTCGATCAGGTCGCGATCGATGACGCGCTGCTTGTTGGCGCTCTGGATGTCGACGATCGGCGACTCGCCACTGACGGTGATGGTCTCCTGCAGGTTGCCGACACGAAGCTCGGCGTCGATCGTCGCCGTGAACGTGCCGGTGAGCTGAACACCCTCGCGCTTGACCGCGCTGAAGCCTGTGAGCGTGAAGGTGATGGTGTAAGTGCCCGGTGGCAGCAGCTCGATACGGTACTGACCCGTTCCACCTGTGACGACCGTCCGCACGTTTTCGATCAACGCCGGACTCGACGCCTCGACGGTCACCCCGGGCAAGACGGCGCCTGACGCATCTTTGATCTGGCCGGCAATGGACCCCTGCGCCTGGACAAGCGTCGGCACAGTCCCAAGAACCATGACCATCAACGTGACGACTCGGAATCCACGCATGGGGACCCTCCTGCGTCGGGCGACGTTTGGTTTTGCGGTGTTGTCGTGTTTGGTGGACGGCGACTATAGGTCCCGATGTAACCGATGTCAAGAATCGTGCGCCATTTTTGTCATACGATTGGTGGCTGGTGCGCTCGGAGAATCGCCCAACTACCGCCTATGAACAACTATCATGCCCTCGAGCAGCAGCTCTCGTCCGAACTTGGCCTGACGCGGCGTCCCGTCGCAATTGCATTCGTTGACGCGCCTCCCCCGGGAGTGTCCAAATTCAGCGGCTCCGTGCCGTCGGGGTGCAGCTTCTGGCGTCTCGCATCGGACGGCCGCGTCTTCTTCACGCTGCCGAACGATCACTACAACTGCGCGATCGGCTCCTACACGCACAACATGCCGCTGCCCCCGGAGCGGGCGCACGAGCTCGACGACACACTGGGGTTCATGGCAGACATCGGCTACGTGCGGATGGAGGAAGTCCCAGGCATTCCGGTGCTGCCCAAGACTCCAGCCGTCGTCGTCTATGCGCCGCTCGGCGACACGCCCACCGATCCGGACGTGGTGATTTTCATGGCGTCTGCCGCGAGTGTGATGCTGCTGCACGAAGCGGCGATCTCCGCGGGCATAGCGGCGAACGTCAATACGCTCGCGCGCCCCACGTGTATGGCCGTGCCCGCGGCGCTCGCCGGTGGGATGGTGATCAGTTCCGGCTGCGTTGGCAACCGCGTGTATACCGATCTCAGCGAAGGCGAACTGTACGCCGCGCTTCCCGGAGGGGAGTTGCCGAAGCTTGCGGACAAGGCACGCACGATCGCCGCGGCGAATGCGAGACTTCAGGAGTACCATCAAGCGCGTCGCCAGCAGCTCACGCACGCGCCGGTATAAGCCGGTACTTGTAGAGGCGGACTTTCAGCTCCGCCCTAGCGCTTGACTGCTGGTGCCGGCTTCGAGAATTTCGCTGCGTCGACCGGCACATTCGGCCGAATCCCACTTAACTTGACCGTCATCTGCATGTAGGTCTGACTGACCGTCCACGTGAACGGCATCTTCACCCCTGCGACGTCGCGATAATCGTCGTAATTAATCTCTGTCGGCACCGGACCGACGGGCGTGTCGTTCCATCGCACCAGCCGTAGCAGCATTCCGGATTTCGTGTCGAAGTACAGGTTCACCGGCAGCAGTCCGGCGTTGGTACCCTGAACGATCTGCACCGGGCGATCGTTGATCGCCGTTCGTCCCACTCTCCATCGAGCGAACGCCTGCTTGATGCCGGCAGGAAACGCCACAAGCGCTTCGAGCCGGTAACGATCGAGATTGCCGCTCGTCAGTGTCTCCAGTGGCGCCGGCGCATCAGGACCAGCCCACCATCCGTTGCGGCCGTCGAACACGCGATAGCTGTCGCCGTCGGCCATGTGGATGATCCAGGTCCGCTGATTCGGCGCTTTCGCGAAGATGTCGACGGGTACTTCCTTGTGATCGGTGTCAAAGCCCGAATACGTGCCTGTCGCCGTGAAGCTCGCGATCCCGGCGAGCTGCGCGGTGCCGCCGAGGGTCTGCAGATACTTGTCCAGAATCTGGTCCGCTGTGATGTTCGTCTCGGCGGGGAAGTTCATCACATTCGGATCGTCCTCGGGCTCTCCGTACTGAAGCGCCAGCTTCGGCGAGTTCACCGGCGTGTTGTTTCCACGGTGGCAGGTGAAGCATGTCACCATTTTCCGACCGGCGAAGTTGGCCTCGTTGATGGTGTTCATCATCGCGATCATTTGCCGCGCGCGACGAATGCGCGGAGTCTCCTCGCCGAAGGCGTTATGGTCGAAGACCGACTGCTTCAAGTGGCAGAACGTGCAGTCCTCGCCCATCGATGAGGCGAACATCCCCATCACATCGAAAAACGTATCGATCGGAATTCCCTTGAGGACCTGAATATTGCGGAAAACCTGCTCGGACAGCTGCGGCGGCTGGGGCGGCGCGGCCTGCTGGGCAGACACAGCGATCGACGATGTCGCCAGCAGGCACAATGCGGCCGCGAATGCGAGCCTGAAGAGAATTGGACTCGTTCGAGCAGACTGCATGGCGCCTCCCGTGTCGCGGCGCGCGTATGGTAGCATCCGCTCACGATTTCATCCCCGCCTCGCCCGACGGGTGAGACAAGGAGGCGATATGCGCGTAATCCTGGCGTTGGGAAGAATCTTCGTGGGCATCCTGCTCGCCACCTTATCGCTCCAGGCACATCACTCCTTCTCAGCTACCTACGACGGCAACAAGCCGATCACGCTGAGGGGCAAGATCGTCAAACTCGGGTGGCAGAACCCACATGCCCACCTCTACGTCGACGTGACGAACGCCGACGGCAAGGTGGTGACGTGGGAAGTCGAGAGTGCCGGACCCACGACGCTGATGAAGCAAGGTTTGCGCAAAGAGGACTTCGTCGGCCAGGAAGTGATCATCAAGGGCTTCCTCGCCAAGGACGGGACGCCCACTGTCAACGCCAGCAGCTTCACGCTCGTTGAGGCGAAGAAGGAATTCGTCAACGACGAGAAGGCCCCGTAGGCGCGGGAGATGACGATGAGGCGATGGACGGTCGCGGTCAGTGTCGCTCTGACACTCGGCGCGCAGGCGATCTCGATCGCCCAGGCAGCGCCTGATTTCTCCGGCACATGGCGACTGAACCAGGCCAAGAGCAGCCGGGCGATCGTCGGCAACACGCCGGACATCCAGTTTGCCAGTCAGCTCGAGGTGAAGCAGTCGGCAACCGACCTCGCGATCGTTGCCACCAGTGTTCGTCAGCAGCCGGTGTCGGCCGTTTATAAGCTCGATGGCAGCAAAGTCAACGTGCAGGCGCCGGAAGGCATTACCGAGAGCGGCGAAGCGAAGTTGAACGGGACAACGCTCGTCATCACCTCACGCCGGTCGTTCTCGTCGCCGGCCGGCGACATCGTCGTTGACTTCAAGGAAGTGTGGACCCGTACCGCTAGCGAGCTGACTGTCGAAAAGACCCGAACCCAGAGCGGAGACTCGAGCACGCAGAAGGCTGTTTACGACAAGCTCTAATCCGATTCCAGGGAATTGCATGCGCGTCCGCGTCCTGACGTCGTTGATTGCCGTTGCCGTCGCAGTAACCGCGCATTCGGTATCCAACCTCACAGCACAAACGCCGGCGCCGGCGCGGCGCCCACCCGATCTTCAAGGCGTCTGGCGCGCGTGGAACCTCGCCAGGTACGACCTCGAAGACCACGGCGCAAAGCCTGGTATCCCCGCCGGACGTGGATTCGTCGTGGATCCACCGGACGGGAGAATTCCGTATAAGCCCGAAGCGCTTGCGAAGCGCGAGAGGAACTACGCGGGAACCAGAGATCCGGATCCCTGGAAGAACTCCGATCCGCTCGCGAAGTGTTATCTGCCCGGCATACCACGCATGACGTATCTGGGATGGCCGTTCCAGATCATCCAGACGCCGGACTCGGTCACTTTCGTCTACGAGTGGTCGCACAAGAAACGAGTCGTTCCAATCAACAGTACCGTCGCCGTGCCCAAGGACGACACGGCCTGGATGGGATTTGCGCGCGGCCGCTATGAAGGCAACTCGCTCATCGTCAACCTCACGAACTTCAACGGTTATACATGGTTCGACTCGGTGGGCAACTATCACAGCGACGCGCTCCAGGTGGTCGAACGCTACACGCCGATCAACGCGGACACCCTGCAGTACGAAGCGACCATGACGGATCCGAAGGTGTTCACGCGGCCGTGGACCATTCGAATGACGATCCAGCGGCAAAAAGACATCGGGATCCTCGATTACGAATGCACCGCGATGCTCGACGAGCTCGGCATCCACCACACGTGGCCGAGAGATTTCGACGAGGAAAAGTGAGAGAGGCATGAGCACTCGAAGCCGAGTCGTGCTTC
>Ga0310810_10005421_pt1 | contig 14259 bp, 10 predicted proteins | sample NCmetagenome_FD_207641 | JGI IMG/M metagenome (GOLD analysis project Ga0310810, IMG submission 207641) | Soil microbial communities from experimental microcosm in Duke University, North Carolina, United States - NC | ecosystem: Engineered > Artificial ecosystem > Soil microcosm > Unclassified ... | reverse complement strand
CTCGGCCGAGTCCGACGTGAAGGCCGGCGTAGTACGCCACCATCACATCGCGGGCGACGTAGTCGCTGACCGGCCACAGGTTCATCACGATGGTTTCGGCGCCGGCCAGTATGAAGGCGCGCCGCAGGCCGTAAACGCCTTCGCCGTTGCGGACGACGCCGACGCCGGTGTCGCACGCCGAGAGAGTCACGAGCCTGGTGCCCCAGAGGTCGAGGCCGGAGGCTTCGAGCGCCGTCAGGATGCCGTCGCTCGACCGATCTTCCGATCGATTGGCGCCCGCCAGTGCGAGCCCCGATCGCAGCAGCGGGTTGGCCGCGCTGGCGGTTTGGGTGTCAGCCTGCAGCAGATCGTCGCGAAAGAAGCCGTGCGACGCGATATGCAGGATGGTCGGCGCATGCACCTGTTGCAGACGGGCCTTCGTGGCATCGCCGCCAACCAGCAGCGTCGCTTCCGGAAACAATTTCTTGATCGCGTGGGCTTCGAGGCCGGTGGCGGCAAGCGGTGCGAAATAGGTGAGCGCCGGCGCCGTCAGCTCTTCCGGCTCGCCGAATGACGGATCGGCGACGATCACCGGAGGATTGGACGCGTCGTGCGGAATCTGCATCCGCAACAGATCCCGTCCGCTGGTCACGTAGCTGGTCGAGAAGCGCTCGATGAGAAAGGCGCCGCGCTCGTCGACCAGCGCCTCGAACGGCACCAGATTGAGCGCGCCGTCTGGCGAGACGATCAGATGCGTCGCGTCCCCCAGGACGTCGCGAACTGGCGCGAAGATCGCGCGATAGACGTCGTGGGCCTTGATCTTGACGTCCGTCGAGGCGGGACTTCGCAGCGCGCGCCTCAGCCCGTCGAGGGAGGCATCGATGGTGACCACCTCGCCCAGATCGATGCCGACCGGCGCGCCGTCGCGATGGATGACGTAGGCGGCATAGCGCGCCCTTCCATAGCCGTCGGTGTGCGGATCGAAGGGCCGGAACACCGCGAACTCGATCAGCGCGGCGTCCTCGGGCACCGCCGCCTGCACCGCCTCGAGGGTGACGGCCTGGGTTTCGGCGCGGAACTCAGCGCTGTGTTCGCTGAGGATGGCTTCGAGATGTTCCCGCCGGGCGTCGAGTTCCGCCACGGTGCGCTGGAGTTGATCGGTCCGGGCCGGCTCGTCGGCATTCAGGGCGATCTCGGCCAGCCGGCTGGTCGTCTCGTTCAGCTGATCGAGCAGCGCCCGATCCTGCGGATTGGCGACGCGTTGCCGGATGGTCGCAAAGATGTCGGTCATCGCATCCTGCACGCGTCCTTTGCGTTGCAGCAGGACCAGTGCCGCCAGCGACGCGGCGTCGCGGTTGCCAGGCGCCTGAGTGAGATGCAGCGAAACCGTCCGGTCGGTCCGGCCGGCATTGCCGCGCACGAACGCCAGCTTCTGCCGTTCGGATCCGACCGCCAGATTCAGCGACAGCTGCTTGTCGGCGATGGCGGCGGCGCGGCGCTCGAAGACGATCGCCTGCGTGATGTCGCCGATCGCGGCATAGCTTTTGGAAATGTTGCTCAGCGAATTCAACGTCCCGGCGTTGTACGGACCCACGGTTTTTTCCCGAATCTCCAGGCTGCGGAAGAACAGCGGCAGCGCGCGGGCCTCGTCGCCGGTCAGGTGATACAGCGTGGCGATGTTGTTCAACAGCGGCGCCACATCGCCGTGATCGGCGCCGAGAATCCGCTCGCGGATCGCCAGCGCGCGCGTGTCGAGGTCGAGGGCGCGCGCAAAGTCCTTCTGGTCGCGCGCGATGATGGCGAGGTTCTGCAGTTTGGTCGTGACCCGGTAGCTTTCCGGACCCTCGATCTGTTCGGTGATGGTGAGCGACCGGGTCAAGAGGTCCGCGGCGGCGGCGTTGTCGCGTTTCGAGAGGTAGACTTCGCCGAGGTTGTGGAGGGCGACCGCGTACTGAATGGTGTCGGTGTTCTGAATGCGCTCGAGGATGGCGACGGCCTGCCGCTGCAGCGCTTCCGCTTTCATGACGTCGTGCGCCGCGATCCTGAGGTTCGACTGGGTGGTCAGGCCTCGCACGTACCAGACGTGATCGGCCCCCAGTTCTTTTTCGAGGATGGCCAGCGACTGGCGGATGACGGCTTCGGCCTTCGGTCCGTCTCCGGCGCGCTGGTCGACGGCGGCGAGACGGGCCAGCGCCATCGCCGTATAGGGATGCTCGGGACCCCAGGACTGCTCGTAGATCCCAATCGCGCGGTGCAGCAGCGATCGCGCACGGGCGTCGTCGCGGGTCTCGAGCGCGTTTTCGGCGAGCCGAAACAGCACCATCGCGACGTCGGTGTCCTCGGGGCCGCGCGCGTGCTCGCTCAAGGCGAGCGCCCGCTCGAGCAGGCGGCGTCCCTCATCCCACTGGCCACGCGCTTCGAGCTTTGCCGCCGCCGTGCGCAGCCGTCGCGAATCCTGGAGGAGGCGTTCGTCGCTCTTGGCGGCGTGGCGGCTGGCGATCCGGATCGCGTACCAACCGTCGCCAAAGGTGACCGCGGAGGCGGCAATGCCAATCGTGTAGGTGCCGGAGACTTCGGCGACGAGATCGATCGTTTCGATGCCGCGCGGACGAACTTCGTCGTCGATGTCGGCGATGATGTTGCCGGCCGGGTCGCGCGTCTCGACGACCACGTCGACGCCCTGCTGCTCGACGCGCACGCGCACGCACTCGCCCGCCTTCAGTGCGACCCGGTACTGATGGTCGTCGCCTCTCGACAGGTGACGGTCGAACCCGTGGTCGTCGGTCAGGACGGCGATGTCGGGCAGCCGGCGCGCCGCAAGCGGAGCGGCCGACGATACTGCGCCATCGGCGTACACGGCGCCTGCAAACGGCGACAGCCCGCCCGTCACCGCGAGCAGGGAAGCAGCAAGCGTTCTTCGCGTCATCGTGACTTGAACGCGCCTACCGCACGCCCACCCGCCGATCGGTCTGGAAGCCGTAGCTGCTGACGGTCGTTTCGAGACCGGCGGCGTCGATGCCGGAGAGTTCGATTGAGTAGTGCTGGGCGTTCAGCACGTGTGACGGCACCACCAGGGGGACGCTGCTCGACGGGGCCGTGCGCGCGACGAGCACCGCGCTGCGCCAGACGATGCTGTTGTCGGACGCCGGTCTGAGAATGGCACGATATCGTGCGAATTCATTCGATTCCAGACGCAAATCGAAGCGAATCTCGGCATTCGGCTGAATCCTGATCGTCGTCGGCTGTCCGACCGAGCGGGTCTGCGGGAACAGCACAACCGCTCGACTCGCGGTTGCGCCCGGGCGGACCGCCGGCAGCGCCAGCGCCGACAGCTGTTCCGGAGGGAGGGATTCGGCGCGGGCGCGATTGAGCTGCTCGGCGATCTGTGCGTTTTCGTTACGTGCTTCGTCGAGTTGTTTCGAGAGGATTGCTGCGCGCCGACTCTGCGCGGCGCTCTGTGCCCGTACCTGGTCCAGCCCGTGGCGCACCTGCATGTCCTTGACGAAGACGCCGCAGGTGATGAGCATCGAGGCGGCGGCGGTCAGCATCGGCCAGCTGAATCGCGCCCGCCGCGTCGCCGGTTTCGAGGCGATCGTCTCGGGTCTTGGCGAGAATCGCCGCACGCGATCTGCTCCGGCGCCGGCCATGGCCGGAGCGGGAGTCGCCGCCGCAGATGCGCGATCGACCACGGCGAGAAAGCGCCTGGCGAACTTCACCTTGCCGCGCCGCAGCGGTGATTTGAGGTAATACGTCTCGAAGTGACTGCGATTCTTCGCGTCGAGCGTACCGGTCACGTACGCGTCGACGAGATCCTCCTCGACGCCACACAACCGGGCTGCAACGTCGTCGTCGACGATACTCTCTTCGTCGAGAAGCTCAGCCTCTTCTTCGGGCAGAAGCCCCAATAAATAGTCCACCAGCTGCCGGTCACGTGCGCTCAGGTCGTGGGTCAAGGCCATGGCTCGTCGATTGGTCTCTCTCAATAGGGCGTAGAGCCCGCAAATCCTTCAGCGGGTCTTGCAGCAGGCATCGACGCAGATTTCCAGTGCATTTCGGATCCGGCAGGCCCGCACGCCCAGTGCATTCATGGTGATGCGCAGGCGGTCGGCGAGGGCCCGGCGGCGTTCGATTCGCTCCCGTTTGGCGTCGCGGTAATACTCGATGGCGAGGTCGCGCTGATCCGGTTTCAGCTTGTTCAGGCAGCGGTCCAGGCATTCGAGCCGCTGCTCCTGGGCCGACGCCTGATCGTCGACGTGCTCGAACGGGCGCGGCCCGAACGACAGGGGGTCGTGGGCTTCGTCCACCTGAATGAAGCGCCGGCTGCGGCGGATGTCTTCGAGCAGGACGAACCGCGCGACGACGTAGCAGTAGCGCGCCGGCGGTTTGACAGCAATCGATCCCGATTGATCGAGCGTCTTGCTGATGCGATTGAAAGTTTCGTCGGCGAGGTCGTCGGCGAACGGCCGGTTGCGTCGATCGAAGTACGCCACCAGGCGTCTACGCATTTCGATGTAGGTTTCACCGCTCGACTCGACACCATCGTCGAGCCATGCGAGCAATCGGTGAAATGCGAATTGCGTAAGTCTTGGCTCTTCTCGTAAAAGTTCCTGCGTAGCCACGTCCACACTGCCTTTTTTGTTTAGGCTCGAATACGAACACCGAGCTTGACGTCGATCAGGAAATCACGCGCGTAAGAGAAACCACGCGCGGCGACGTTGTGCAATAACGAGTCCAGAGGGAGGTTGTGACACGCGACGTTTTGGCGGGCTTGAAACCAAACGTCGGTGACCGCGTCTAAGACGAAGAAGGCGTGTCTCTCAGAGCGAAAAATCTGACGATCGCGCGTCGACGCGCGTGAAAGAGATCACCACTCGCTGCCTACTTCAGTGAGAGCAGCGAGTGCGACGCGCATCGAATGAAAGTTTGAAACACGCGGAAACAGACGCCGGCGAGCTTTGCGAAGCGCTCGAGCTTGGTCGTCCACACCTGGTGAACACCGCAGCGCCACGCCATGTGGTGCCGGCGCCCCTCCATCGATTCGATGCGTTCGTTCTCGATGTCAACTCGCGGGAGTTGCGGACCGGGACTCGGACGATCCTGCTCCAGGCGCAGCCGTTTGAAATTCTGCTGCTGCTGCTCGCCCGCGCCGGTCAGGTTGTTCGCCGTGAAGAGTTGCGGCAGCGATTGTGGCCCGACGGTACGTTCGTCGACTACGAACACTCGTTGAACGCCGCCATCAAACGTCTGCGCAACGTGCTCGGCGACGACAGCGCGCACCCGCGCTTCATCGAGACCATTCCGCGGCGCGGCTACCGCTTCGTGGCGCCGCTCTTCGAGGCCACCGCGGCGCGCTCGCGTTCGCTGCCCGTTCCCGCGCCGCGCATGCGTCTCGCGGTGCTGCCGCTCACCCACCTCGGACCGGATCATCACTTCGCGGCAGGGTTGACCGAGGAACTTCGGACCCAGGTCGTTCGGCTGTGTGCCGGCGCGGTCGCGGTCATCGCGGGGTCGTCGTCGATGTTCTTCGGAGGCCAGCCCCGGCGGGCATCAGAAATCGGCGAAGAGCTGCGGGTCGATTACCTGCTCGAAGGCAGCATCCGCAGCGACGGTGACCGCCTGCGGACCACGATTTGCCTCGTCGACGCCGTCAACGAAACCGATGTCTGGTGTGACGCTGTCGAGTGCCGATCGTCGGGACCGATTGCCGCGCAGGTGGACGTCGCCACGCGCTTCGCGCAATCGTTGACGGAGCGCCTGCTCGCCCACGCGTGAGCGTCGGCGTGGGACGGCCTGAAGGCCGTCCCCTACAAGGCGTCCCCGCACCCTTCTGTGGGCCTCCCGCCCCCAGCCTCCGACCCCCGCTCCGGCGAAAACCTTTTTTTGGATCGCTCCTCGCCGCAGGTGTCCTCGGAGGTGAGATTCCAATTGGAGTGCGTAACCAAAAGGTATAGATTTCGTGCAGTTTTTGTAACGAGCCGCAGACTGCACGTCATTGTTACCCGCGCGCGGGCGCAGGAGGTTGGTGATGGTCCGACGCCGCTACGTGGTTCTTGCCGGGTTATTTGTCTTTCTCATCACGGCCGCGCCCAGCTTTGCGCAGGGGGGACGCGCCGAAATCAACGGTACCGTGACCGATGCGGGCAAGGCGGTCCTTCCGGGCGTCAACGTGACGGCCAGTAACGAAGAAAACGGCCTCGAGCGCGTCGTCGTGTCGGGTCCTGAGGGTCGTTATATTTTTCCGACACTGACACCAGGCACTTATACGGTGAAGGCGGAGCTCTCCGGTTTCCAGACGCTGAAACGCTCCGGTCTGGTGATCAGCGTTGGCCAGGAGCTGACGGTCAATCTCACGCTGCAGATAGCCGGCGTGCAGGAGACGTTGACGGTCACCGCTGAATCGCCGCTCGTCGAAGCCACGTCGAGCAAGATCGGCACGAACGTCACCAGTTCCGAGATCGACGGCCTGCCAAGCGCCAATCGCAGCCAGTTCAGCCTGATGCAGACGATTCCCGGCCTGGTGCCGGTGCTGCAGGTGGGATCGTTTGAAGGCGGGCAGTTCAGCGCCAACGGTCAGGCGACGACCAATAACCTGTTCCTCGTCGATGGCCAGAACGACAACGACTCGCGCCGCGGCGGATCGCAGGGTACCCAGGCCCGCGTCTCGCTCGACTCGATGGCCGAATATCAGGTGCAGACGCACCAGTACGGCGCCGAGTACGGCGGATCAACGGGCGTGGTCGTCAACAGCGTGACCAAGAGCGGCACCAACACGCTGCATGGCCGGTTGTTCGAGTACTACCAGGACAACAAGCTCCAGGCGACCAACTACTTCCTCAAGCAGGCCGGCGAAGAGAATCCCGATTCCGGCAGCAATGTGTTCGGCGGCAGCGTGGGCGGTCGGATTATCCCGAACAAGTTGTTCTACTTCTTCAACTATGAGGGCACCAAGTCGCAGCAGGCCGCCAACCTGAACTTCCCGGCGGTCGCGGCGCCGCTGGCTATTTCGTACTCCACGACCACCGCATTCCACGGCCCCAATACGTTCATGCGCTTCGACTATCACTTGAACAACAACAATCAGTTCAGCTTCCGCTGGACGCGCGAGGCGATCATCACGGAACGCGACTCCATCCAGGACGACCTGGCGATCCTCGACGCCGCGCGGCACGAGAACGACGCGGGCGATCACGTGTTCAGTCTGTCGTGGGCCGCGGTGCTCAACAACCGGACCACCAACGAGTTCAAGGTCGGCCATGTCCGGGAGAGCCTGCTGCAGGGACCGGGTCAGCTCTTCGACGCCGACTGGAAGTTCATCGGCTTCGCCGGCGTCGATCCGTTCAGCGTCGGGTCGCAGAATAGTCATCCGGACTACATCGCGGGATCCCGTACCACCTACGCGCAGGACCTGATTCGCGACGTCAACGTGGACGATACGCTCAACTGGATCAAGTCAGGGTGGGGCGGCGAGCACTCCTTCAAGATCGGCGCGGCCTACAGCCGCAACGCCGCGCTGCCGCAGGGCACGGCGACCAACTTCATCGGCACCTACACCTTCCCGACCGACGCGCCGTTCAATGCCGCGAATCCGACGACATATCCCTATCGGTTCGCGGTGGCGATGGGCCAGTACGACTTCACCGAGATCGATCACCGCGGCAGCGGGTACATTTCGGACAAGTGGTCGGTGAATCGCAAGCTGACGCTGAATATCGGCGTGCGCTACGACTACCAGTCGGCGACGCCGAAGACGAAGGATGCCATCGGTCCGCGGTTCGGGGTCGCCTACGATCTGCTCGGTGATGGGAAGACGCTGATTCGCGGCGGCTTCGGCAAGGTCTACCAGTATCAGCAGCTGGCGATTCTGGCGACGCTGGTGCAGCGCTCCGTCATCGCCCCGACTTTTTCCTACGACACCGCGCAAGTGGCCTCTCCGGCGACGACCGGGACATTTCCGGTGAAACCGGGAGACGCCGACGCCACCACGTGCCTGAATCCGGTGCCCGGCCGTGTCGCCGGCGAGGCGGTGATGAGCCCGGCGTGCCGCGCCTTTCTGAACTCGACGCGCAACGCCGTGCTCGCGGGTAATTTCGTCAACAATGGGCCAACCGGTCCGGTTGTCGATGGCGATCGGCGACTGCCCTACACGTGGGCGTTCAGCGCCGGATTGAAACGCGAACTGGCCAACAACATGGCCGCCTCGATCGACTACGTCGGCAATCGCGGCAAAGACAACATCGGCGTGATCGACATCAACGAGGGTCCTGTCGGGGCGAACGGCCGCGTGACGCGGTTGGGTGTGTCGGTGTTCGATCCGGCCGGCGCCCTGGTGCCGGCGGCGGCCCGCAACAGCACCTTCCAGCAGTTCAACCAGGAGCAGACGAAGGAACTCGGTTCAGCGCTTGATTCCGACTTCAATTCGCTCGAGCTGGAGCTCGAAAAGCGGATGTCGCATCGCTGGTCGGGCCGCGTCAGCTACACCTACGCACGGTGCTTCGACGTCGGTTCGATCATTGTCGACAGCAATCCGCGGCTCGATTACGGACGCTGCGATCGCGACAACACGCATGCGTTTGCCTCCAGCGCCAACTTCGACTTGTCGCATGGATTCGGAGCCGGATTCGTGTTCCGCACCTATTCGGGTTATCCGATCAATGAAGTCGTTGGCAGCGACGTCAATGCCGACGGCACCAACAACGATCGTCCCATCAAGGGCGTGAACGACTTGACGCCGCTGGTCTCGGGCCAGCCTGCGGCGATCGTGTCAGCGGTCGATTCGCGCGGCGTCGCGGTTCGCAACGGGATCAACGGCGAGCACAAGACGCTGCTCGACGGGCGATTCCAGTACACCCGTCAGATTGCGCGATACCAGGCCGGATTCTTCCTGGAAATCTACAACCTGACGAACCACACCAACTTCGGAAACCCGACCGGCCAGAGGAACTCCATCAACTTCCTCAAGCCGATCGTCGCCGACACCCCCCGCACGGCGCAGCTTGGCGTGAGGTTCACGTTCTGAAAACATCGCCACCAAGACACGACGTTCACCAATTCGTTTTGAAAACTGAACGTCGTGCCTTCGTGGCTGGTGTTACTCGCTTCGAAGCGCCTGCACGAGATCGACGCGGGAGGCGCGGGCGGCCGGCATCATCGAGGCCACGATCGCCGCGCCGATGAGGACGAGGGCGGCGCCGGCAAGCGGCAGGGGCCCCGGCGTCGGCACGCTCCCAAAAACGCTCATCCCAATCCGCGAAAAGGCGTAGGCGGCGACGGCTCCCGCCACGATGCCAATCGCCACCGTCGCCGTTCCTTCCGACAGCACCCGCATCAGCAGGTGGCGCGGCGTCGACCCAATGGCGAGCCGCACGCCAAACTCGCGCGTGCGCGCGCTGACCGTGAACGCCAGCACGCCAGCCACACCGACCACGGCGATCAGCAGCGCGATGGCGGCAAACCCCGACAGCACCACCGCATTCACGCGTTCGGGCGACAGCACCTCCGAGCGCACATCCTCGAGCGTCGCGGGACGGGCGACCGGTTGCTCCGGCGAAAGCTCTCGAATGATGCGCGTGACCGATGGCACGATCGAGTAGGGATCACCGGACGTATTCACGAAGAGCCGCGTCGCGAGACCGATTTGCGGCACTGGCACGTAAACGGTCATGGCCGATCCCCGCACCACATGTTCATCGTCCACATCGGCCACTACGCCGACGACGCGAAGCGGCGTTTTGGCGAAGTACCCGTCGATGAACCAGACTTTCCGATTCAGCGCCTCGCCGTTGGGAAACAGCCGCTGAGCGAGACTCTGATTGACGATCGACACCGGCTCGCTCTTCGCCCGATCGCTGTCGTTGAACTCGCGGCCGGCCACCACCGGCACGCCGAGGACGTTGAAGAACCCGGCGCCCACCGGGCGGATGCGCGCCGTCGGATTCTCTTCGCCGTCGGCCGGCGTGTAGCCTTCGGCGCCAAACTTGGTCCCCGGACCGAGGGCGCCGGCATCGCGCCATGGGACCACCGCCCCAGTCGACACGCCGTTGACCCCGGGCAGCTGGCTGATGCGTCGGGTCGCGCGTTCGTAAAACTCCAGCGTCGCTGCGCCGCCGACACCGGTCGCCGGCGGCGGGACATCAAGTGCAAGCACTTGACGGGTGTTGAACCCGCTGCTGGCTCGTTGCATCGACACCAGTGTCGTGATCAGCATGCCGGCGGCCGCCAGCAGGACGAACGAAAAGGCGATTTGCATCGTCGCGAATACGCGCAGCCGGCGATTGGTGGACGCGGTGATGCGGACGCTGCCGCTGGAGAGCGCAAAGCCGCCCGGCCCGGGCGCAGATGCCCTTCGGCGCTGCTCGGAACGCCCCGAACCGTAGTCGAGCGGCGGCAGGCGCGGGACATAGGCGAGCAGGACGGCGGCGATCATCGCCAGGCCGACGGCCACCCAGAGCAGGCTCGGATCGACGGTCACTTCGAGTGCCCGGATCGAAAAACGTGAGGCAAACCGTGCAATCAACGCGACCAGCGGACGCGCGAGGATCGCCCCAAGAAGAGCGCCCGCGCCGCACAGCACAAGGCTTTCGGCCAGCAGCGTGCGGCGGAGCGCACCTTTGCCGGCCCCGAGTGCGGCACGCACGGTCAATTCGCTCTCGCGCCGAATCGAACGCGCGAGAATGAGATTGGCCACGTTCGAGCAGGCGATCACGAACACCACCGCCGCCGCGCCGAGCAGCAGCAGGAGGATGGTGCGCGCCGGCGCCGCGATCTGATCGCGCAGTCTCGAGACGGTGAGCTGGACGTTGGCTTTCGCGGAATACGCTTCGGGATGCTCACGTTTGATGGCGTCGTGCAGCGATGTCAGCTCTCCGCGCGTCGCTTCGAGCGATGCGCCGGGAGCCAGGCGGCCGAAGAGCTCCGTCATCCGGTGCGTACGTCCCTGCACCATCGTCGCGCCAAGGTGGTGCGGACTGGTCACCACGTTCGCGATAATCTCGGTGTCGGCGGGATAGGGCACTGAGGGCTCGAGGACGCCGACCACGGTCGCCGTGAGTGGTCCCAGCCGGATCGTCCTGCCGAGGACCGATCGATCGCTGCCGAGCGAGGCGGTCCAGAAACGGTAAGTGAGAACCGCCGCGCCGGCGGCCTTCGGCCCGTCGTCGCCCGCATTCAAGAGCCGCCCGAGCACCGGGCGCAGGCCCATGACTTCGAAGAACGACCCACTGACGACGCCGGCCTTCACGATGCGCGGTTCGGCGGTCAGGCCGATGAGCGTGAAATCGACGGTCGAGAAATCGCCGAAGGCGCTGATCGTTTTCGCGCGCGCCTTGAGGTCGGCGATTTCGGGCATCGAAAACGTCATGTTGTCGAAGCCGACACCAGGTGCGGTCTGACGGATGTAGACCAGGCGGTCCTCGTCGCGATTGACCAGCGGTCGCAGCAGCACGCCGCGGACGACGCTGAAGATGGCGGCGTTGGCGCCGATGCCGAGGGCGAGGGTGACGACGACCGTGGCGGTGAGGCCTTTCGCGCGAAGCAGCGAACGCAGCGCGAACCGCACATCGCGTCCGAGAGCGTCCACGGCGGTGAACCAGTGAGGACGCCAGACGCTTCGCATCGAGTCGCGCGTGAGGGTGACGTTGCCGAATTCCTTCAGGGCGGCGAGGCGGGCGGCGGCCGGATCGTCGCCGCGCTCGATGCGCTCCTGGATGCTGAGCGCAAGATGACCGCGAATTTCGTCGTCGAGCTCGCGCGGGTCGGGACCCATGGATTACTCCTTGCTCGCAGGCGCGGGGTTCATGATTCGTCCGATGGCGTCTACGAGCTGCGACCACTTGTCCCGTTCACGCGTCAACTGCGCCTGCCCGGCTGCGGTCAGCCGGTAGTACTTCGCGCGCTGGTTGGCTTCGCTCGTCGCCCAGGTAGCTTTCAGCCAGCCACGTTTCTCGAGGCGGTGCAGCGCCGGGTAGAGCGATCCGGTTTCGACCTTCAGGAGATCGTCGGTCTGGGTGCGGATCGCCTGGCCGATGCCGTGGCCGTGCTGCGGGCCCCACTGCAGGATGCGCAGGACGAGCATGTCGAGGGTGCCCTGGAGGAGTTCCAGGCGCCGGTCTTCGGGAGAGGATTTAGCCATAGCTGTAGACAGTCTACGTCCATAGACGTAGGTTGTCTACAGCCTGTTCCGTCAGGCCGGGATCATGCCGAGCGGCGGATGGCGACGGCCACGAACAGCCACGCGACGGTGAGACACGCGAAGCCCACGAAGCTCGGGATCAGCGCTTCGGCCAGCATCTTGGCCGCCGGTGGCAGCGTTGCGGTCGTATCCGCTCCCTTCGTCGCCCCAATCGCTTCCAATGCATTGGCCAGGCCCAGCAACAGGCTCGACACCGCGGCGAAAATGCCGGCCAGCGACAATGGACGCATCAGCGCCAGCCCGCGCTCGTTCGGGCGCAGCAGGTAGACGATGGCCGCGACGAGCGGTACCAGACTGACCAGCAGACCGAAACGGGTGAAGAGACTGGAATGGCCGATGAAGCTCAGATCCACGATCACCTCCGGATGCGTCTAAGAACGCGCCACGAGGCGGCGCGTGACAGCCGGCACGCGACCCCCCCGCGCGCGGTATATCTGCAAAGGAGCGGGAGTGCGAGCTTGACCTGGTGGCCCGGTTGCGGGCGGGTGAAACCGCGGCCTTCGATGCCGTGTACGAAGAGTTCAATACCCGGCTGTTCACATTCCTTGCCCGCCTGATCCGCAACCGCGAGCGTGCCGAGGATCTCCTCGAGGAAACCTGGCTGCGGCTGGTGACCCATGCCGAAGGACTCCGGTCCGACACGCGGCTGGGACCATGGCTATTCACGGTTGCCCGCAACCTGTACGTGAGCCATTGCCGCTCGCGGATGTTGGAAGAGTCGTACCTCGGCGACGGCATCGGCCTGTGGCCGCCCGCGCCCGCCGCGTCTCCATTCGAGCAGACCGCCGCCAGCCTGCTGGAAGCGCGAATCGAAGGCGCGGTGGCCGGATTGCCGCCGATCTATCGCGAGGTGCTGCTGCTCGTGGCCGTTGAAGGTCTCGAGCCGTCCGAGGCGGCGGAGATCTGCGGCATCAGCGCGGCGACGGCGCGTCAGCGGCTCAAACGCGCCCGCGATCTGCTGGCGCGATCGATCGACCACGAGCGAACGACTCAGGCACTTCCGAGCGAGGTGAAGATATGACGCGCATCACGAGTCGCGATCCCGTTCTCGATCGGGTCGCAGCGTTGCCATCTGTGTCGCCGGCTGACCCGACCAGGGCGCGCGTGCGCGCGCGGTGTCACGACATCCTGATCGCCAGGCACGAACGCCAGACCCATCGATCGGGGCTCGCCGGCATGCTGGTTGACGGCGTGCTGGGCTTCATGTCCTTCCTCTATCTGGCGGGCGCCATGGTCCAGGCGGTGCGATTGATCGCGGCAATCCGATAGCCCAGAATCCGCCCAGCGGCGGGAAAGAAGAAAAAGAAGAAGCGAAAGAGGGTCGTGCAAATGAAATTACAAACGTCGCTGGGCTCTTCCGATGACCGTCCACAACGCCGGCATCACGCCTGACGCCACCAGCAGCTTTGCAAGATCGGCAAGGACGAACGGATAGAAGCCGGCGGCAAGCGCTGCGGCGAAGCCGAGACGCGTGCTCGCCATCATCAGCCAACCGACCCCGCCTGCGTAGACAACGACGAGACCGCAGATCATCGCGACCATTGCGCTCAGGTAGCGACGATCGAAGCCACGCTCGGCGAGCCATCCGGTGAGGAACGCCGCAAACGGATAAGCCATCAGGTAGCCGCCGGTTGGACCGAGGAGGCGCGCCGCGCCCTGAGGGAGCGCCGGCGACAAGGCGAAAACCGGCAAGCCGGCAAGCCCCAGGGCCAGATACAGCAGCTGGCTTGCCAGACCAAGCCGCGAGCCAAGCGCCGCCGCGCCGACCAGAACGACCATCGGTTGAAAGGTGAATGGCACCGGCGTAAACGGCAGCGGGATGCTGATCTGCGCCGCCACCGCGGTGAGCGCGGTGATGAAAACCACCGCGCCGATCCGTTCGGCCACGCGGAAGTTGGTGTTGGTTCTCGTGGTGATGGCGTCGATGAAGGTGGAGGACATAAAGGCGATAGTAACCGATTAAGGGCTGGAGGTCAGGGGTCAGGATCTCGGGCTCGAGCGCCTGGCAGTGGAGGTCACGAGTTTCCAGAATCGCGACTCATTCAGCAGCGTGATCCGGTGACCGCGTTCGCGCAGCCGTTTGATCTCCATCA
>Ga0310810_10005419_pt1 | contig 14260 bp, 6 predicted proteins | sample NCmetagenome_FD_207641 | JGI IMG/M metagenome (GOLD analysis project Ga0310810, IMG submission 207641) | Soil microbial communities from experimental microcosm in Duke University, North Carolina, United States - NC | ecosystem: Engineered > Artificial ecosystem > Soil microcosm > Unclassified ... | reverse complement strand
GTCTTGAAACCACGTCTACGCTCTTGCTCTGCGCGCTCACGTTCCTCACTCTCGGCGTCGGCTGCGGATCGCGCGGCCCGGAGTCGAGCGTGGCTGCGCCGTCGAGCCGGCCGAATGTGCTCCTCGTGACGATTGATACACTTCGCGCCGATCACGTCGGCAGTTACGGATACCGCGATGCCTCCACCACGACGATCGATGCGCTGGCGCGCCGCGGGGTCCGCTTCGAGACGGCGGTCGCTCATGCACCACTAACCGGGCCTTCACATGCGTCCATCCTCACCGGCCAGACGCCGCTTGGCCATGGCTTTCGAAACAACAGCGGGTTCATCCTGGCGCCGGACGTGAAAACCGCTGCTCAGGATTTCCGGAACGCGGGCTATCACACCGCCGGGTTCGTCTCCGGGTTCCCACTGGATCGCCGGTTTGGATTCGATCGCGGGTTCGAGACGTATGACGACCGGCTGCCCAAGGGAAATGATCGACGCCGGACACCTTATGTCGAGCGCTTCGCGGATGCGACGACCGACGCTGTGCTCCGCTGGCTGGCAACCGCCACCCCACGGGAGGCCTCGCAGCCGGCTCCCTGGTTCCTGTGGGTCCACTACTACGATCCGCACGCGCCGTACGAGCCACCGGTCGCAGACTTGGCCGATCGGTACCGTCAATCGCCATACGATGGGGAGATCGCATTCGTGGACCGTCAACTCGGGCGCCTGCTGCAGACGCTCGACGTCAGGGGCGAGACCAGCCGCACGATCGTGCTCGTCACGGCGGATCATGGCGAGAGCCTTGGCGAGCATGGCGAGGGCACGCACGGAATCTTCTTGTACGACGCGACGCTTCGAGTTCCCTGGATCATGGCAGGGCCGCAGATCTCAGCGGGTCGTGTGTCGCGAACCATCGCCCGCTCCATTGATGTGTTGCCGACGCTCCTCGACTACGCCGGGCTTCCTCAGCGCAGCGACGTCGATGGCCGCTCGCTTCGACGCGCCGCCGATGGAGAGCCAATGTCGGAGGCGCCGGCTTACGCCGAGTCGCTCTACTCCGAGCTGGAATTGGGCTGGGCACCGCTGCACGCCTGGCGGACGGCTGCTTTGAAGTTCATCAAGGCTCCGCACCCGGAGCTGTACGATCTGCAGAACGATCCCTCCGAGAAGGCGAATCGCGCCGGGGAGCAGGCGGCGCGGGTCAGCGATTTGAGCAGCCAGCTCGAAGTGGCGCTGCGCCATCCGACGCCGGCAGCTCCGGCACAATCGGTCGACGCGGAGACCGCCGAGCGGCTGCGCGCGCTCGGCTATGTGAGTGGAGGACGCGCCTCACGGCCCGCGGGCGCGGCGCTCCGCGACCCCAAAGACGGCGTTCGTCTTCTGCCGAGGCTCAATCGCGGCATGTCAGCGGCGCGGTCGGAGCCCGAGGTGGCCATACGCGAGCTGACCGCGGTGCTCAATGAAGATCCTGGCCTGTTCATGGCCAGGCGCACACGGGCCGTCGCTTACGCTGCCGCTGGACGACATGAGCTCGCCATCGCAGACCTGCGCGTCCTCGACAGGGAAGGGCAGCTCACACCCGAAGACGCGGTCGTACTCGGCGACAACCTGCGGTCCGCAGGCCGGCTGGAAGAAGCGGCCCTCATCCTTCAACGCGCCGAGCGCGAGAACCCGAGCTTTCCGCAGCCCTTGATTTCCCTGGCCGCGGTTCGTATCGAGGAACGAAAGTACGATGAGGCCGCCGCGGCGTGCGAGAAGGTCCTCAAGCTCGTGCCCGATCACATCGAAGCCCTCCGCCGGCTGGGCGATCTTGCTCTCCTCCGCGAAGATCTCAACGCGGCGGCTGCGCGCTACGCTCGCATCCTGGAGGTGGATGCTGGCGACGTGCCTGCCACGATCAAGCTCGGGGTCGTCCGCATGCGGACCGGGCGCCCGGACGAGGCGATGCGACTCTTTCGCGAGGCAATCGCGCGCGAACCCGCGAATGCCGAGGCTTTGTTGTATCTGGCGGGAGCGCTGGCGTCGGCGGGGCGTTCTGCTGACGCAATCCCCTACTTCGAGCAGGCGCTCAAGGCCGGCCCAGTCTCGACGATGGCGCTGAATGGATTGGGCCTGGCGCGCCTTGAGCTCGGGGATCGAGCGGGAGCGGCCGCAGCCTTCCGTGAGTCGTTGCGGCTCGATCCACAGCAAACCGACGTCGCTCGCATGCTTGCCGGAGTCCGTCAAGGCCGTGAGGACAAATCACCGCCGCGCCGGTAATTCGACCAGACGTGCGCTTTGGCGCCAGTCTGACCCCGGTCTGACCCCAGTCTGACCCCGGTCTGACCCCGGTCTGACCCCGGTCTGACCCCAGTCTGACCCCCGCGCGCTACTTCCGGCCGGTGGCAGTGGCGACCCAGGTATCAACGAGGGCCTGGGATGCGTAGCCGTGGGCGCGGTACGTATCGGCCAGGCGCGCCATTCGCACGCGATCGAGCTCGACGGTCTCAATCGCCTGATGACTGTCGAAGGCGTCGTAGAGGACGAGCAGTCCAACCGTCAGCGAGGTCTCGTCGTCGGTCTTGTTCTCGATGAGCTCGTCCAGTGTTTTCAGTCCCTCCATGCGTTGGCCTGAGAGCAGGGCCGAGACCGCCCATCGGCGTTTCAGTCCGGTATCGTCCGGCCAGCGCTCGCGGGCCTTCGTGAGATCGTCAACCGCGAGATCTCCTCGGCCCTGACGCAGTTGGGCGTCTGCAAGCATGACGTGCAGCGAGGCTGCGTCGCCTTCCTTGATAAGCGCCGTCCGCCAGATGGCGGCGGCTTCCTTGTCCTTACCATTGGCGGCGAAGCTCGCGCCGAGATAGATCATTGGTGCATAGAAATCAAGCGAGCGGCTCATCGCGCTCCTGAACTCGTTTGCCGCCGGTTCGAGCTTCTTCTGGTCAGTCTGGCTCTCGGACAGGAGCGTGAGCCCCTTCAGGAATCCTGCAACGGGGGCTGTCTTTGCCATTGAATCCGGCACTTCTAGTCCCTTAAGCCCAGACGTGCGTGCCCGGTCGAGCAACTCTTTTACGCCCGGCGTACTCGCGTCTGGCCGGGCGGCGGCGCGTTCAAGGAATGGGTTGAGAACCTGAGGGGCCAGGACCTGGTCCACGCTGAAACCCGGCGCGGCGGCGATGGGCATGCGGGCAACCGGATGAGCGGCGCTGGGCTTGCTGATATTGCTATTCGACGCGAATGCCGACGGCGCCCTCGGCGGAGGCGCCGCCTCGGTGAGCGCGCCTGCCGCTCCAATCACCGTGATTTTGCGGCGGACTTCGCCGATTGGTTCATTTCCGGCCGTCACCTTGGCGCGCACGACGTATGTGCCAGCAGGGAGCACTCGCATGTCGGCGACGCTTTGCACGACCGCCGATCCCTGACGCGTCGTTCGTGAGATCGCCGCAGCTGGACGAAGAAGGGCGGGGCCGTCGGCGGTCGCCGCGATTTCGAACTCGACGTCTGCCGATTCGAGGCGTGCCGCATCCCCTTCGAGGTCGAGTTCGAGCGCCAGCCGCTCGTCCTGCCGGACCGAATCAAGTGCCAGGAATGGCGTGTCGTTGCGTGGGACCCGCACCAGTACGGGACCCATTGCCGAGAGCGGCCCAAGTTGTGTGTCACGTGCGTCCGCTCGATGGTCCACCGAGCCGACTCGTCCACTGCTGTCCATTACCGCGACGCGGACGATGTAAGTGCCGGGTGGCACGGAGACGTTGGTCGAAAATGGCAGCGTCGCTTCATTCGAATGGGTCAGCGGCATGTCTCCGCCGGCCACTCTCTTTCCCATCAGATCGCTAACCAACATTCGAACTGAGGCGTCGCCGTTCTCGATGCGAGACGCCTCGCCGGAGATCAGCAGCTTGAGCTTCGAGGGATTCTCGAAGTCGGGGGACACGTAGTTCGTTATGCGCAAACCGATCTCGGTGGCGGTGACGGGTCCCTCCATCGCAGATCCGAGTCGGGCCGCCCAGTCGCGATCCTCGTAGGTGTGGACGTCGAACACCTCGCGCGCCCGCACCGTGGTGCCGGACCGCGTCACCTGGACTTTCATCCGCCGATCCTTCGCACCGACGTCGCTCGGATCCTTTTCAACCGCGACGCGATAGAAGCCCGAGGTTTCCCGGCCGAGCCGTTCGAATGCGGCCTCCGCGCCAACCTCGGCACGGAACGATCCGCCACCGGTCATTGCCGCCAGCGTCTCGAGCGGACCCGAATGGAGATAGCTGTCGGCGAGCGGCGTCGTCGTCATCAAGCGCCGGTCGGCGGAGAACGTCGAGGTTGGGACATAGATGGTGAAAATGGTGGCGCGAGCCGCCGCCGCTTCCGATGCCACCATGTTCAAGGTGGCCATCTCTTCGCGCTCGTCCATCGGCCAGCCGCCCGAGATCAGAATGACGGTCTTGTCTCCGCGCACCTGCGCGAGTGAGGCGAGAGACTGACGCAGGGCATGAATACTCGTCATCGACGTCATGAGGACGGATCGCCAGGTGCTCTCGGCCTGCATCTGGATTTCGCGTGTGCAGGAGCCGGAGCCGAACGCTCCGCTCGAGCTGGAAGGGCGGGGCGCAGGCGCTGGCGCTGACGGCGCCGGTGCTGACCCTGGCGCGGGCGTGGAACCACCAGTCTCGCCCCCCGAGGTTCCTCCACCTGACGGCGGCGGTTGCGGCGTCGAGACTGGCGACGTCGCACCGGGCGACGGACTCGCCGACCCGAACCCAGCCGCCGCGGACGACCCTCCGCATTCGCGCTCCCCAACATTGCGGAGCGCAATCATGTTGCGATTGGTGATGTCCCTCGCGTCCGCCAGGCTGCCGTACTCCCAACCGCTCAAGGGACGGCTCATCCCCGTGACTCTGTGAAGTCCTTCCTGCACCTTGTCGTGTGACCACGTGAACGTGATGTTCGGACCGACCGGCAGCAACGTCAGCGCCGTTCGATCCGAGAAGGTCAGGCGTGAAAAGAACGGTGTCGCGGCGGTCGTGACTCGCCGCGCACTTCCGAGGTCCAGCGTGTTCTGGTCCACGATGAACGCGTACAGCCGGCCGATCCCGGCTCCCTGGTTCGTGCTGATCGCGGCGCCGTCGTTTTGAACCGGGGTGGGGACAGGGATTGCGTCACGGTTGACGAAATCGACCGTAACCACCCGCCGTTGCTGACCGGCGACCGTCACGACGAAATCTGCGGGAGTCAGGCCGCGAATCGGCATACCCTGCTTGTCGACGACTCCAACATCAAGGCTGACGACTTCAACGCCGCTGCGGAACGATGGCGCCTGCTCGACTTGCGCCTGCTGCGCCGATACGACAGGCTCTCCGCCCGAGAGCAGCGCCGCTGCCGACGCGAGCGCGAGAATGCCGCCACCGCTGGCCCTTCGCATGATTACCTCCCCGGTCGTTTTGGTCCGTGAGGCCGGTACCCGTCCCGTGCCCTGATGTTGTATTTGCCGTTCTTGACGCGCACCTTGATATCCCGCCAGCTGTCGTCCTGCTTCTCGTTCGTCGACGAATACGACAGTACGTACTGGTTGGCGAGTTCGGCGACGATCTCGTCGAACACCGCGTTGAGATCCGACGCGCGCTGCGGAAAGAATGCGCGTCCACCGGTGGCCCGGGCGTACTCCTCGAGCTTCTGCTTGAGGCTTGGCACGTTGGCGCCGCCGCCGAATCCGACGGTGTAGAGCATAGCGTCACTCGCCTGGACGCGCGCCGTGGCCGCATCGCGCGACGTAATGCTATTGCGGTCGTCGCCGTCTGAGAAGATGACAATACCCTTCCGCCCCGCGTCCCGGCTGACGAGATCGATGGCGCGGACCGTCGCGTCGTAGAGCGCCGTGCCTCCCCACGACGTCAGCAGATCAACGGCGTCTTCGCGCGCCCGCTGATCCTTCTCCCGTTCAACGGCGAGAAATGTGGTGTCGTTGAACCCGATGATCGTTGCCGCGTCTCCGGGCCGGAGCTTGGAGAGCAGCTGCTTGACCGCGACCTTCACATCATCGAGCGCGTGTTCCATGCTGCCGCTGACGTCGATCGCCAGAACGAGATCGAGCGGAGCGTCTTCGCTGACCATGCTGACGATGTTCTGCTTGACCCCGTCCTCGGTGATCTCGAAGTCCTGCTGCTTCAGCCCGTGGACGAAATTTCCGCCGTGCGTGACGATGGCCTGAACCAGTACCGCGTCGGTCCGGACGCTCTCGGTGAAGCCTGGATCGTGCGTGATGACGTTGTCCTTGAGCGTGCTGCCGTCGCCAAGGGTCGCGACCACGCGCACCTGGTGCTTGCGCACGGTGTCGCCGGGATCGAACCAACAGACAAACGGCGGTTTTTCCACCGTGCAGGCCAGGACGCCATCCACGGTAAACATCACCGACTTGACGGTCGGGATCGCGGTCTGGGGCTGGACGCTCACTTCGAGCTTCGTCGATCCGCTGACGTCCGTGTCGCGATCCGGTGAGACGATCCTCATGGTCGTCGGCGCCTGCTGGCCGCTGACGACGATGGTCAGCGCGCCGGCGAGCGCAGCCGATACCACGAGGATGCCTTTCACTGTCGCCCTCCAAGAGTCGCCGACCACTCGAGCGCGTCGGGATCCTTTGACGCCGGCGTGTCTCCAAGCGGCACCAGCGGGCCGTCGATCGTGAGCAGCGCAAGGTACAGTTCCACGCGATCAGTTTTCAGGGACTGCACGAACTCGGCAAGTCCGCGACGATCGTCCGGGTCGCGGCTGGTGACGGAATTGACGAAGTCGAGCGTCGCAGCCAGGAGTACCGGTCCGAGGAGCGTCGCCGGCATATGCAGCTCGCCGAGGAGCTCCGCCAGCCGCAGATTGAGGTCGGGAAACGCACTCGCGGCCATCCCCGTGTTCCATCGGCCCGCGAACAGTTCCCACGGACGCGGCGCCAGCACCTGCAAGCACAAACACCCGAGTCGCGAGCCGGCCGGTACGCCCCACGCGTCGAGCGCCGCGGGTACGACATCGCCGGCTCCCAGCCAGAAGAGCTCGCTGGGCGAGAGGAACGCCTCGATCCGCTTTTGATCGTGCGTCACGATCCACGACAGCAGCGTTTCTCGTTGCGCGCTGAGACCGACGACGTCGCTGAGCGCGCGTACGTCGGCGGGCGTCCGCACGGCATTCAGTCGGGTGCGTCCCGATCGGTCAGCAAGGTGGGCCGGAGGAGCGCAGTCGTATCGATGAAGACCCGTCGATCCACTTCGTTCAGAGTGGGCCTGCGCGGCGGGAATTTCGACGACAGCTTCATCAGCGAAAAGTCCGCCAGCGTGACATCGAGCCCGAGAATCGATCCGACGACGCGCCATCGCTGGGTGAAGTCGATACCGGCGATCGGGAAGCGCCAGGCGGCCCCACGGCCGCCGCCTGCGCCGCGAACACCGAAGTCGTGTCGGCTCGCGGCTTCCGGTGCCGGGATGGACATGCCGTCGCGCGGGCCGAGCGCCGCTGCGTAGGCCCACTCCAGCAATCCTCGGGCGTTGAGCTCGTCCGCGAACAGGCGAAGCGATGCGACGAGGCGCGACGCGGCGCGCACATCGCTCGCCGCGGCGGCTTTTTTCAAGTTGGTCGAGATTTCGCGATAGCTGGTGAGAACCGTGCCCGTCGGCTCGTCGCCGCCGCCGTTGCCGTCGCGCTGCCAAAGCCGGGCGAACGCGTCCGACTGCTGTCGAATCGACTCGCGTGTGAGTCCCTGATCCGCGAGCGCATCCGCGATGGCCATAGTCGCCCAGGCCGACGACAGATACGGACGGGATGCCTGGCCCTGCGAGTTCGTAATCCGCACGGCTTCGGCTCGTGGCAGGTCCACTCGATAGCGCGTGCCCTCCCAGTCGACCAGGCGCGGAACGCCCGTGGACGGACCGGCGAGGACGCGCAACGCATCTTCTTCCATCGGTCCGGCAGCGCTCTCGTACAGGGCATCGATAGAACCGTCGGCGACGGACGCGCCAGGCGTTGTTTTTTGCGCCGACCCTCCGTCTGTGCTCAGCCAACCCGCAAGCCACGTCACCAGGCGGCCCGCATACTCGCCGCGCTCGTCGGTCTCGATCGCGGCCAGCGAAGAGACGAGCCTACTGACGACATCGGCGGTGAGACTGCCTCGGGAGGCGGCGCGGGTAATCAGGGCCAGCGCTCCCTGATACTGCGTGATGGCGAGCGACCCGCGCGTTTCGTCTTCAATTGCGGACAGCGTCGCGGCGCGACGCGCGGCCGCCGCAAATACCGGGATCTCCTGAACGCCAGCGCGCTCGAGCGACGTGATCAATGCGGGATACACGACCGACGCCCGAATGGCATCCAACGCGTCACGTGACCCCTCTTTGGTCACGCCGGCTGAATGGCGGGAAGCAAAAAGGACCATCATGAAGTGCCGTCGCGACTCCGATTGATCGCCCTTGAATACCTGCTCGCATATCCATTCGAATTCAGGCGGCTGGTCCCATGTGATGGTGGAAGCCTGCGCGCGCGCGGACTTTCCCGGCGCTTCAGGAGTCTCAGCGAAGACGGCGCTCCAGAACCCGCGCGTTCCGGGTAGCGACAGGCTCGAGTTGCCTTGTGCGCTCAGTTGCAAAACGAGGAGCGCCGGGTCGTAGGCGGGACGCGTAAAGACCCGTTGTTCGAGCGCGCGTCCGGTCCACACTCTGTCATACACGGAGTAGAGGCGGTGTGCCGCCTCCGCACGTTTGGATGCGTCAGCGGCGCCGAGGTTGAGGGCGATCTGAATCTGGTTCGGCGTGAGCTGTGCCATCGAGCCAAAAAAATAGGCGAGGCGTCCGTCATCAGCACTGATCAGCGAGCGCAAAAAGTCGGTTGTTTCCGAGGGACGCTTTCCCACGAGCGCCTGCCACACGGGGTCGGCGGCCGGTCCGCCCGGCAGGCGAGCGCCGGCCGACGTGATGCGGAATCCTGGCGCAACGATCATGAAGCTCGCCGCACGGCGTGATGTGATCTCGGAGATGAGCGAGGGCTGACCGGCGATCCACGCCCGCGTCTCGTCGTCGAGCGACAGCAGGCCGATGTAGAACAGCGCGGCGTTCCGCGATTGCAGGATGGCGCTCACGAGCGTATCGAGTCTCGCCTGCCCGCGGAAGACGTTCTCAATCCAGATCTTCGGCGTCAGCGGCAGTGGAATCGTCTCGGCGGTTCCCTTCGCGGGGTCCATCGCGGCCAGCAGGCGGCGCAGTACGGGTTCGCGGGTATCGCCTCGCACACCGAGCGGTGTGTCGTACAACCGGCGAATGAACTCGGCGAGGAACTGGGCGCGGTCAGGGGCCGCACTATCGCCCACCGCGGCAAGGGCCGCGCGAAGTCCGCCCGGCAGCGGAACTTCCGAAACCGTGTCCGGACGGGCAGCGACCTGCCCCAAGGCCGGGGTGACGAGCACGAACACGCCTAAAAAGACGGCGTGGAAGGCCGCAAAGAGTGCAATGCGCAGCACGTGCCGCTCCGTTCGGCGCTATTCTGCCCCCGAAAAGGTCAAAAAGCGAAGGGCAATCAGCGGCTCATCAGAAATCCCTCAGAAAGACCATTCAATTCCAATCAGCGGCGCGACGCGGTCGGCCAGACCCTTGTCGCCGACGTTGAAACGCATGTTGAAATTGACGAGAAGCCGCGATGCCACGTTGGCCTTGAAGCCGAGTGATGCGTCGGTGACCCAGTACGAATCAGAGCTGAAACGGATATCCGACAAGTCGGCGCTTCCGGCCTGCCCGGTCGCGTGCAGCGTGTAAACGCTCAGTCGCGGGGAGTTCAACACGCGCTGGCCGAGAATGTCAAAAACCATGCTGAATTTTGGATTCACCGCGATGTCGCTGCCGAGCGCGTACTGGAATTGATCGGGAAGGCTGGCTTCCGTCCCGCTGCGCACGTCGCCCGCGAGCACGCTCTTGCCATTCCACTGATACCCGATGTTCGCGTGTGGCGCGAACGGACCCGAGGCCCCGGACACGGCCGCGAACGGCCGCAGTCCCATCGCGCCGGTTCCGAGCAGGTTCAACTCGTCACCGGTCGGGATTCTCACGTCGATGCCGGCAGCGAGCGCGCGGCTGCCTTCTCGGATCAGCATCGCTTTCGTGCGCAGCACGAGATCGCCCAGGCCACTTGCCGAGTCTTCGGAGAAGTACTGACGTGTGGATCCGAACCCGCCGAGCGCGGCTTCGTCCTTGAAGTAATGCACTTGAAGGTTGGTGCCGGTCCCGAGACGCAGAATCCGGGCGTTCGACAGCAGCGACAGGCTGGTCTTGACCATTGGGACCGCGAGCGACAGGTCGATGCGGCTGGTCAACCCGTAGGTCAGCGCACCGGAGAACTGATTGACCGTGGCCTCGATGGTGTTCGCCGTCGAGACGACGTCGGCGCGCCCGCCGCCCAGTTCGAATGAATCATGCCTGAAGACGGCGGGGATGTTCGAAAGCGACACGCCATCGAGATGATCGAATGAGAAATACTGATTGGAAAAACCGAACGCCAGACGTCCGCGCCCGATGGTCTCTGCGCGATCCGAGAGGATCGGACCGAAGCTGCGCGTCGACCGCACGAACGTGCCGGTCGTCGAGTCGAATTCATAGGTGAAGCCGGACGCGGGAGACGGCAGGGGTACGGCCGTGAGCTGACCGGTCAAGGCGATGTTGACGAGGCGGAAGTCCGATTGGAACGCGCTGTTGAAGTGCGCCGCGTGGTTGCTTCCATCCAGTTGCACGTCGTCACTGCTCAGCACGAGACCGTTCGGACCGTAAATGTCCTCGAACAGCGTGGCGAGCGAGGACGCTTTGGTTTGCGCGCTTGCCTGTACGGCCGAGAGCCACCAGCACACCGCCACCATCACCGCAAGTCTTCGCATCGTGAGTCCTTTCCGAAATATTTCCGGCCGGTTCAACGTCGGGCGTCGAATCGAAGGTGTTCGATCACCCACGTAGTCCCGCTGCGCCGGACCTCCATGGTCGCGTTCGATTGCGATTGCAGCCGCTGGCCTTCCTTGACCACTTCGTAGTGACGGATGAAGGTGACGGTCCCGGTATCCGTGCTCGCGACAATCCGCGGACTGAGTACGTCGAGGTTGATGCTGGTCGCGAGACGAAACTCTTCGCGCAGCGCCTCCTGCTCCCTGGCCGAGATGCCCGGCCAGATGCGTTTGACCGCTTCGAGGCTGCGCCCTTCGACCGCCGCCTTGTAGCGGTTGATCAGATCGGTGATCGCGGCGTCACGCGCGGCGGCGATCGCTTCAGGACTTGGCTGCGGCGCGGCCGGCGTCGGCGCGACGGTCGTCGTCGGCGCCACCGTTGTCGTCGGCGGCGGTGGGGTCGGAGCTGGCGCGGGTGCCGACTCTACCACCGGCGGCGTCGGTGCCGGCACTCGCGCAGGCTCGCGATTCTCGGCCTGCGGCGATGTCGCCGGAGGCGGAGGGAGCGCGGCATTTCCCGCTCGCTCAGGGCCGAGGTTGTCAGCGCGTGCGGCCGCTTCACGACGCGTGATTTCGTTGTGCACGGACGTCTCAGCGCCGTGATACGCACCGCTCGCCTCGATGAACTTGACCGTGGCTTCGCCCAGCCGTCCCGCATCAAAGAGGCGTTGCGCATCGCGCTCGACGCTGACCGCCGCCGAATACTGCGCCGACGCGAGACGTTGGGCTCCGACCGCCCGTGCGGCGTTGCGGGCGCGGGCCGCTTGCGTTCGCGCTTCGTCCGCGCCGCGACCGCGCGACCGCGCGTTCGCGTCCTGCATGATCTGCAATGCTTCACCGTTGCCGGGCGCCTCATTGAGGACGGCGCCCGCGGCGCGGACCGCTTCCTCGTACTGTCCCGACGCCATCGACGTGCGCGCTCGTTTCAGCCCGTCATTGATCTTCGCCTCCGATGCACGGGCGCGATCGCGAAGCTGGCGGGCTGCTTCGTTGCCGGGATCGCGCGCGAGCACCGCTTCGGCCGTCCGCGCCGCGACGTCGAAGTCTTCGGCTTCGACAGCGGTCAACGCGGTCTTCATCAGGTCGCCCGTCGTGGGGGACGCAACCGCTGGAGCCGCGGGTGTTGCCGCGGTTTGCTGAGGCGGCAGGCCCGAGTTCGATTGACTCGCCTTCCACACCGCGACCGCGGCGATCACCAGCGCAACGATCGCGGTGACGGGAATCCAGGCCCGGAACAGCGACGGCGCGGTCGTCGTCGAGCCCGGCGCTCCCCATCCTGGCGGCCCGCTCGGTGCCGCTATGGTCGGCGCCGACGGAGACGGCGTCGGCGTCGCCACCGGCGGCAACGGAATGGCGGGCGTCACCTCATACGGCCGGTCGGACGGCGTGCGCAACATCGTCGGCGCCGCTCGTCCGGTGGCCGGAGAATCCATGCCCGCCAGCTGCTGTCGGAATACCGCGAGATCGAGCAGCATCTCGTTCATGTGCTGATAGCGTTCATCGCGCGGCTTCGCGAGCGCACGGTCGACGATGCGCACCAGCTCGATCGGGATCGCTGGATCGATCTGCTGCAGCGGTTCGGGAATTTCCTGCAGGATTTTGTAGAGCGTGGCCGCGAACGAATCAGAATCGAACGCGCGGCGGCCGCTCAAGAGCTCGTAGACGACCACCGCCGTCGAAAAGATATCGGCCCGGTGATCGATGCGCTCGCCACGCACCTGTTCGGGCGCCATGTAGTTCACGGTGCCCATCATCATGTTGCTGCGCGTCAGCTCTGAGGTGACCAGTCGCGCCAGGCCGAAGTCGAGGATCTTGACCGCCCCCGAGTCAGTAATGAAGATGTTCGCGGGCTTGATGTCGCGATGGACGATGCCGTGGCTGTGGGCGTACTCGAGCCCCTCGCAAATCTCGGTGGCGATGTCGACGCGGCGTCGCAGGCTCATTCGCTGAGGCGAGGCCATCCGCTGCAGCAGATCCTGTCCGTGCAAATACTCCATCGCCAGGTACGGCTGCCCCTCGTGCTCGCCAAGATCGTGAATGGTGATGATGTTCTTGTGCGAGAGCTGCCCGGCCGCCCGAGCTTCGCGGAAGAATCGTTCGCGCAGTTCGTCGTTCTGGTCGATGGTTGCCGAGATCACCTTGACGGCGACGGTGCGCTCGAGCAACGTGTCATGCGCGCGGTAGACCGCGCCCATGCCACCCTGACCCAGTTTTTCGACAAGCTCGTAGCGGCCGATGTTCTGCATGAAAGGGGTGTGCCCGTTGCAGTCCCAGGCGAGGTAACGCTGGATGATAACAGCGGGTGACTGGCACTCACAAGCGCCAACCAAGGTGAATGGCCAGGGACCTGAGTACCGCAATCAGGACGGGAGCATCGTCCCGAAGGCCAGGCAGATCAAGGCGTTGGCGGTGGCCATAAAGAAGTCGTCGGTCCCTCGCGGTGAGAACAGTTCGGTGAGGGTGCTCGCCACCGCAATGACGATCGCCAGGCCGATCCAGGCTGGCGGCAGCCCCTGCCCAACGACAATCCAGAGACAGAAGATCAGGGCGGCGGCGAACCCGCTGATCGTGCCGCCAATCGACTTGCGGTTGACGTCGCCGATACCCCGCACGCGGAGCGTCTGCTTGCCAAACAGTGCGCCGCCAACCTCCGACATCGCGTCGGTCACCAGATAGGCACCCCAGATGAGAGCGAAAACCGTCGCAAAGCGATGGGGGGGAAAAACCGTCGCCAGCCGCCCGCCAATCGGCACCATCACGAACTTGAACGCCGTCCACAGTGTCGTGATCAACAGACAGTTCGCGCGAGCCAGCACGCCGTCCATGACCCGGGACTGCGGTCCGTAGAATGCGGCGGCGAGCAAACCGTCGGCGTAGTAGAACGCGAGGAAGACCCAGCTCGTGATCACCGCGTCGGCGAGGCTGTCATGGAGGAAGAGCGTCGCGAAATCCGGCGACGGGTCGGCAACCACGCGCACGTACAGAAAGTAGAATCCGGACGCCGCGAGTGTAATGAACCGACCGCGACGGCCGATCATGTCGGCGATGCGGATTCGACGCTCCGAGTAGCGCGAGGTGAACAACGCGACGTCGAACGGTTCGCGCATGCGCGACGAGAACGCCTGCCGGCGTTCGGCTTTGGTGAATCCGACGAAATACTTCAACAGCAGCGTCTTGATTCCCCACCAGATGAACCCCCAGAGGACGTAAAAGAAGAAGATGGCCCCGACGATTTGACCGATGACCTCCCGGGTGATGGTGTATCGCTGGAAGAACCCGCCGGTTCCTTTCGTGAGGAATGCGAACAGCCAGAAGACCGTGAGCGCACTGTTGAAGATCAGCGCGGTGA
>Ga0310810_10005418_pt1 | contig 14260 bp, 4 predicted proteins | sample NCmetagenome_FD_207641 | JGI IMG/M metagenome (GOLD analysis project Ga0310810, IMG submission 207641) | Soil microbial communities from experimental microcosm in Duke University, North Carolina, United States - NC | ecosystem: Engineered > Artificial ecosystem > Soil microcosm > Unclassified ... | reverse complement strand
CAGCAATATCAGTGCCTACTTCGCTGAGGTAGCCATAGTCTTCCAGAAACTGATCAAACTGTTCCAAAATGCTACGACCATCGGGGATTTCCGCTAAGGCTGCAAACAAGGAGGCCGCGCTATCCTCTACATTAGGCGATCGCCGCAGCAAGGGATGGGCATCTTCTGCAAGTCGAGCCAGCGATCGCAAACTTGCCACCTCTGGCGTCTGGCTATTATCCAGTTCTTCATCCTTAACCCGCAGAACTGCCTGTCTGAAGGAGGCACTTAGAGGGGCGAGAATACTGTAGTAAGTCACCCGTTTCAACCTCTGCAAAATCAGGTCTACTCGTTCTAGGAGTTCCGATGGAGATAACTCAGAGGCTGGCTGAAGTTGTAATTGCTCCAAGGTAGGAATAAAAAACTGTTGATCATCGGATTCAAAATCCTTATCTAAACTCCATTCCCGACTCAGCAAGCGCAGCAATCCTGGCAGGTTCCCCAGAGTGGAACGTAAAGGTGGCTTGGAGAATTTCGCCCCTCTCGTCAAAAATTCCAGACTTTCCGGCGGCAACCCCATGCGCCGAAAAATCTGTCCTAATAAGGTGGCATTGAAGTAGGCGCGAGAGTAATGCAGCGTTGCCGTTTCATTGAAATCTAATCCCTGTGCTCGTTCGCCTAAAACCACCGTAAAAATTTCTCCCCAAACGCCACAAGTCAGGGGTCGATTGATTGACCAGGTCAGGGGTCGAATGAGTCCTGGAATCACCTCTGCCGCAATTTTGCGTGTCCAGATCGGTTGCAGGGTGGTAATGGGTCGCGATTGTAGTATCCACAATTCTTGACCGTCATAACTCCACTCAATATCTTGGGGTATGCCGTGATAACGAGCCTCCAACTCCCGCGCGACAATCGCCACTTGCTCAATTAAACTCAGGGGTAAATCACCACTGCCTTCAATTTGAGCCGAAGGTTGGGATTCGACTTCCGGGGATGTGTCTTGTGAAAGATAGACTCGGTACTGCTCTGGGGTGACTCGACCGGAGACAGTGCGTGTGGCATTTCCTGGCAACCCTTCAATAATTACGGCATCACCTTGTTGGGAGATGGGGTCGCGACTGAAGGCAACGCCGGAAAAAGCTCCCTGGATTTGTTGTTGAATAAGTACTGCCATTGATTGGTCTGGCAGTTCCCGTGACTTGGAGGCATTGACTTTAGCGAAATCGCGCCGATACTGGATAGCCATTGGGTCATGATAGGACGCCAAGACTTGAGTGATGGCCTCTTGTAAGGCGGGTCTACTAGTAACATGCAAAATGCTTTGATATTGTCCGGCGGCAGAGGAGAATTCTGAGTCTTCTCCAATCGCTGAAGAACGCACGACCAGGGGTTCGGACTCGGAAACGGGAAGGTATTTAATCAGAGGTTCTGGGTCATCACCAGGAGGGAGTACCCAACCCGGAGGGACTGCGTAACCCCAACGTTTTAGCTGGGATAAAGTTGCAGCTTTTTGCCCGACTTTTTGGTCTTCTAGTTCTTGGTCGAGGGAAATGATAGCGCGATCGCCTCGAAAAAAACGAAACATAGGTTCAGATTCTGCCTTGCTTTCCCCTGGGGGTAAGTCTAAATCATCGGGGATTTTTTGATAAATCCAAGCGACTAATCCACCTAGCGCCGCCGCCGCAACGACTTGCGCCATGTCTTGAGGAGCTAACAAAGCCACAAGAAAGGGAAATAAGATTAAAACGCCGATGCGTCCAGTGGTGCGATCGCGAAAAATGGTAAAGCTAATTCCCCCAATCACAAATACAAGTAGCGCCACTCTCCAGTCATGAGCCACAACGCCCCAAACTACATTAGTCGTCCCTGCGCCTTTACCCATCCAGTAACGACCCATAACCAGCATAATCAGCGCAATCAGCTCCCACGTCGCTTGCGTAGGCTGATGCCAAAAGAAATAACGCGCCAGTAAAACGGCAGCAATCCCCTTCGCCGCCTCGGATAGCACTGCTAGGATACCGACCCACCGTCCTCCGTGGTAGAAAGCGGCTGAAACGGACACGTTGCCTGTACCGACGCGTGCGAGTTGACGCCCCGTCAGTGCATAAGTAATCCAGGCAATCAGGGGAAGACCACCCAGCAGAGGGCAGATTATAAAGATGAGTAAAGTACCCCAAACCTGCATTAGCGTCATGGGACTTGTCAAAGCACTGAAATTTCTTTCATCCTACAACTGCTAGTTAAAGAAGTTGGGGAGATTGGGGAGTTAAGAGCTGTTCTCTTCTTTTATATTGACAAAATGCCTAAAATGTGAAATAAGCGGTGCGATCGCACAAGAGATCGCCTCCCTCGGTATAGAAAGTGATATGGCTTCTTTTGCACAACAACAAAAAAGCGCTCTCTGAAAAGGGAGCGCTTTTGATTTAGCTAGAAGCTAGTTCTTAGCCATTAATAACTGGAGCTTGGAGAGCAACGGGAGTTGCTTCACCAGAAGCTAAGTCCAGAGGGAAGTTGTGAGCATTGCGCTCGTGCATTACTTCAAATCCCAAGTTAGCGCGGTTGAGTACATCCGCCCATGTGTTAACGACACGACCTTGAGAATCCAGAACGGACTGGTTAAAGTTGAACCCGTTCAAGTTGAAGGCCATTGTGCTGATGCCCAATGCGGTGAACCAGATGCCAACGACCGGCCAAGCACCTAAGAAGAAGTGCAGAGAACGGCTGTTGTTGAAGCTGGCGTATTGGAAGATGAGACGACCGAAGTAGCCGTGAGCTGCAACGATGTTGTAGGTCTCTTCTTCTTGACCGAACTTGTAACCGTAGTTTTGAGACTCGGTTTCGGTGGTTTCACGAACCAAAGAGCTGGTAACCAAAGAACCGTGCATTGCACTGAACAAGGAACCGCCGAACACACCAGCCACACCAAGCATGTGGAAGGGGTGCATCAGGATGTTGTGTTCAGCTTGGAACACGAACATGAAGTTGAAGGTTCCAGAGATGCCCAGAGGCATACCATCGGAGAAGGAACCTTGACCGATGGGGTAAATCAAGAACACAGCCGTAGCGGCGGAAACTGGAGCGCTATAAGCGACACAGATCCAAGGGCGCATTCCTAAGCGGTAGGAAAGTTCCCACTGGCGACCCATGTAGCAGAAAACGCCAAGCAGGAAGTGGAATACAACGAGTTGGTAAGGGCCACCGTTGTAAAGCCACTCATCTAAGCTAGCTGCTTCCCAAATGGGGTAAAAGTGCAAGCCAATGGCGTTAGAAGAGGGAACAACAGCACCAGAGATGATATTGTTGCCAAACAGCAGAGAACCCGCAACAGGCTCACGGATACCATCGATGTCCACAGGAGGAGCGGCGATGAAGGCAATGATGAAGCAGGTGGTAGCGGTTAAGAGGGTGGGAATCATCAGGACACCGAACCAACCTACATAGATACGGTTGTTGGTGCTGGTGACCCACTCGCAAAAGCGATCCCACAGATTGCCGCTCTCGCGACGCTGTAAGGTGGTTGTCATGGTTTGAATGATTACTAGTGAAGTTTTTTATTAAGTAAGGCAAACAATTTTTGCCTTGTATGTCGATACATCTTATTGAGATGAATGGAGAATTTCTACTGTTTTTTATATTTGTTTATATATATTTAAAATACTATATGAAGTTATTTTAAAATAAATATCTATTTTGTTAGAAAACTGATGGATTTAACGGTGATTAGCGAACTAAACACTAGGAGTAGTGGTACTACAGGTTTCCCTACACACTACCTGTAGAGATAGCCTTGAATCAGCATCGGTGATCATGCCAACAAAAGGCGATCAGTCCGAAGGGTAATGATAAACCCATTAGCGCCCCAAATCGCCTCGTGCATCGCCTAAAAGTCAAAGTAAATATAAGGCTGTAGGCCAGTGTTAGGAGCCAATATCCAAACGGTAAACAGACATAGGGGTACCAACACTAGTTTCAAAGGCCAGTTGAGTTGTAACTTCAGCCCTCGTTGGATCACAAAAACCAGACCCATTGACACAAATAATGTTGCTAAAAGTAACGCAATCTGAAAACGCTCTAAACCCAGCGTCTCGATGTAAACCTTTTGGGCAAATTGGATATCCGCTGAGTGACCCCAAAGGTTCTGGAAGACTAAGCCTGCATCTTTGAGATTGGGTAAGCGGAAAAAAATCCAGGACGTGAATACCATTGACTGGGTCAATAACCAGGCCACTACTACACCTAAGCCACTTTCCCACCAACGTTTTGCCCCCTCAGAACTATCTGCGATCGCTTGAGTCCAGCGGTGAGCCACCAAGGCAAGACCATGCAATCCACCCCAGACAATAAAACCCCAAGCGGCTCCATGCCAGATACCTGTAATCAGCATCACAATCAGCAGATTGAAGCAGGTTCGAGCCAGACCTTTACGCGACCCCCCCAAAGGAAAATAAAGATAATTGCGTATCCAATCCCCCAATGTAATGTGCCAACGCCGCCAGAAATCGGCAATACTGGTGCTGAAGTAGGGAAAATCAAAGTTTTCTGGGAGATTAAAGCCCATCAACATAGCACTACCACGGGCAATATCTACATAGCCACTGAAGTCAAGATACAGTTGTAGACCATAGGCAACGACAGCCAGCCATAAATCACCACTCCCTGCTCGCTGCAAGTTGCCAAAGCACAAATTGACAAGAATACCCAATTGATCTGCCAAAAGTGCCTTTTTAAAAGCCCCACAGGCAATCAACCACAATCCTTCGGTTAACACTGAAGCACTCGGAAAATTTAAGGTCTTCAGCCCCGCAGCAAACTGATGATAGCGAGTGATCGGCCCAGAAATCAGCTTGGGAAAAAACAATTTATAGGCGGAAAACTGTAGAAGCTGATCCGTTGCTGGTGCGCCCCGATACACATCAATTAGATAGGCAATGCACTCAAAGGTAAAGAACGAAAGACCTAAGGGAGCCATTAAGTGAGCGTCAAGCCAGCTAGCGCTCTCTTGAACAGCCGATAAGCCTAGAAGTGCTGCCAAGTTGGTCAACAAAAAAGGAAGATACTTGAAACTGAGTAAACCGAGCACATTCAAGAAAATACCCAGCCACAGTAGCTTTAATCGTCGGTGATTCCAAGCCTTTTGCGCTCGTTGCCAAGCGGCATTAGAAAGACGCTGATTCGTGGCATGTGACCCTGGTGTTGTATTGGTGCCAAGAGCCTTTCCCAGAGAGAAATTGATGAAGGTAATGACTAGAAGTAAAGGAATATATTGGATTTGCAGGGAGGCATAAAAAATTAGACTAACTATGAGTAACGCCCAGAGTTGTCGAGATAGCTTTTTTGAGCGTTCTAAGACCACCGCTTTAGAGAAGCTAGCGGTAGCGACACTCTTAAGCTCAGCGGCTGAAGTTCTTCCTAAAAACCAGTAAATTCCCAGGAACCCCAGCAGGAAAAGGCCATAGAGAATCGAGATAAATGTCATTTTTGTTGGAATTGGGAAGAAGAGTTGAAAGTTAGCAGGTTGAAAGTTGACAAGTTGAAAGTTGGTCAGTTGAAAGTTGACAAGTTGAAAATAATAGCAAAAGGCAGATGGCAGATGGCAGATGGTTTATTACGGGTATGTGGTCGTTTCAGCCGTTAGATCTGTCCTAACCTCTATGGCAACAGCTATATAACCTTCAACCTTCTAACCTTCTAACCTTCAACCTTCTAACCTTCAACCTTCAACCTTCTAACCTTCAACCCCGACCTTAGTTCCCAGTCTCCTTTGTAGGCCAAGGAATCATTGGGTCTTGAGCCAGATAGTTGGATACCTTGTAGGCACCATAGCGATTGAGGTGACTGGGATCAGAAAAGAAATCTGGTTTGGTGAGCAACTTTAACCGACTTAAGTCTCGGAATATCAGTCCCTTTTCCCTAGCCCTAGAGTACATATACTGCTGAAACTTCGCTTCGTACTCGGTACGGGCTGGATCTAAGTAGTCTTTGGTGAGGGGAAGGTTAACAAAAACAATCCCCATATTATTAGCTTGTGCAAACTGTAGAAGCGAGGCTAGAGCTGTGTCTTGTTCTCCATAAAGTTGAAAGGATTGATAATCACCGTCATAATCCCCAGCCACTCGGGGATGGTTCTTGTAATAAGTGGCTGGATTAAAGCGAACGGATAGAGGAAGGAATCCATCAAAGTCAATTGACTCCTCTAGGGGTGATAATTTTTGGAGCTTTTGGTCGGTTTCAGCTGGGGAAACCTTCGTGTGTTTGAGAAGACCGACAATTTGTTCACATAATAGGGATTTCAGTTTATCTCGCTGGGGATAAGTGGAGGAGATATGACCCAGAGACTGATTCAACCACTCACTGATGGATTGATAACTCAAACCGAAAGCAGCTAAGGGTTGGGCTGAGTTTTGTTCTTCAGGATTGTTGGATTGTGCTGTTTTTCCTGCGCGACGAGCAGCGCTGTGACGATCGCTTCCAGTGAGCATGGGAAAGGTTCCTGCCTGGAGATGCTGGTAGCCTTCAGAGGTAGCGATCGCTCTATAGGTAGCATCCTCCCGACCACTATTAAACGCCCGTGCACCATCTGCCCAGATAATCAATTTGGGGAGTTGCTCTGGCGTTAAGAGGCGGCGGATGATTAAGTCTACGATCTGAGCGGTGGCACCGTTGATCGCAAAGTTAAACACCTCTAGATTCGGATGACCCTGAGCGGCTAAGGCATCTTGGAGAGCGATCGGATCAACTCCTCGTAACGCTCTAGAACTGCCGATAATCAGGATATCCGGAGGCCCGCTTTGGAGCAATCGCTGTTGGTAAAGAGCCAGCTTGTCATCTAACAGTCGGTTGTTGAAGGAGGGATTCGCTGAGGCGCTACGCGCTGCTGCTAAATTGGCAGCTTGGGCTGAATTGGCTTTTTCCTGGGTCAAGGAGTTATCGGCTTCATGAATGATCACGCTCGTCTTTCCATCTCTGGTAAACCCTGAAGCATTGAAGCCTTTTGTCCCCTGTTTCTCGCTTTTTTGCAATGAGATTTGGGGGAGAGAGACGGCAGTGGATGGTTCCCTAGTGGCTGGAGCCACAGGAGGCTTTGCTGGCATTCGCAGTCTTTGAGCCATCAGCCAATCTGCTTGTACGGTTAGCAATAATCCCAACAGACCCCACACAACCGCCACTCGGAACCCTTGAAACGATGCGAAATTTTTAGCGCTGGCGCTTTGAGGCACAAGGGTTGACTCTTGATTGTCTTCGCCCAGGACAAATAGATGGGTAGCACACAAGCCACGTTGGAGGAGGCGAACAGTGGATTGAACCGTTCGCTGTAGGCCATCTTGAACGTCTTCTCGGGTTAAATCGGGACGGAGAACGGGTTCCTCTGTGGGAGCCACCAGTTCATTCACATAGGCATCTGAGGCCGCAAATTCTGGGGTGGCTTCTGGAACTAGGCGCTGTCGCCCAACGAAATCAACGCCATAATTCCACGAAGGGGAGGTAGAACCAGCGCGGCGTCCATAGAGCCGAACTCCAGCTATTTCGGGAATCGCTAACTGGCGCAAAAACCGGGCGATGGGAGGAGCCACCTGAGCTTGTGGCGGACAGATGGGTGCCTCGCTCATGATATGCAATAAGTCTTGCTTGCGGCGAAGTTTTAGATGAATTCCCCCTGTTGCCAAACGTCGATCCAGGTCGGGATTGAGTAACCGTTCGAGCAGAAAGGTGATAGCCCCCTGATGTCCTTTTTGGGCTAAGGACAAGGCCGATTCTCCTAAAGTGGGATTGTTGGCGGTAGATAAGTTTAGCCACTCAATCCAGACTGGCTTTTCTTGCTCGGGAGACAGGGTACGATCTGAAGCTTCGACACCATAAACCGTAGCGGCTTGGATACCTTGAGGAGCGATCGCTTCCAACACATCCGCGATCGCACTGACTGCCGTTTGCTTGTCTGGGACAGTGCTGGGCTGGGCGACCAATGGACTACAAAATAAATGCAAGGTCGCGTCCTTGAGAACCGCTCGCACTTCCATTCCCGCTTTCAAGATTGCCTGGTTTACAGACCGAGCGATCGCCTGCACATCTCCCCAACGAGCCCACTCCCTGAGCATTTCTTCCGCAGGCGTCAAATCCACCCGCAGCATCCATTCCGGAGAGGCTTCACCACTCACTTGACTACAAATAGCCGCATCTCGGAACCCTTGGAGCCGCAAGGAACGCAACTGCTGAACCACTGGCTCAGCCAGTACAGACGCATCCGGACTGTAGTCAGAATTACAAATCACCCAAAGACGGCGGTTGGGAATTGAAGCGTCCGCATCGAAGGGGAAGCTATCTGGTGAGTCACCAGACTCCTCGGTTGTGGCGAAATGGGTAGGGCTTCCGGGTTTAGTCGTTGCTTCAGGAAGGGTCTGGATGAGTACCTTAACCCTGACTCCCAGGGAACTCAGCGATTCACTCAGATAACGACCAATGGCTTCGGGTGAGCCAGAACGAGCGAGACTTTCGTGAGAAACCCTTAACTCCTTCTCAGGCGTTGCAGGCTCAACCCCATGATCAGCCGTTGCCTGAGCCGTTTTACTGCCCTGGTTTACGGGCGGCTTGAGCCGAATTTGCTTAATCCAATCGGGGCGATCGTGTCCCAAAGTGCGCCCATAGATAATGATTTGGTAGACAGGATTTTCCGGGTCAATCGGAAAAGCCTCTCCCGTCTCTCGACTTCCGAGCGCATTGAGCAAACGATTCACCACCGTCTTCGCGTCTAAACTCTGGCGGCTCTCACACAGAATGTGCAGGTTATTTCCTCCTAAACGGACTCGGAGGCGTACCCCCGGTTGCCCGATTGCACCGGATACCCATTGGGCAAGCGAGGACGAACGAGCCTTTGGGGTATGCTGATCGACATCCAACATTACAAGCCTGTCACCTGGACTGATAAAGGATCTAATGATTTTTCCTTGAGTAATTGCACACCCGGTTTAAGCATACTTATAGCTTTTTTTGAACCGCTCAGCATTACCAGCGGGAATAACCAAGCAGGTAAGCACAATTACTTCATCAAAATACATCTAAATAGCCTTTCTGGGGACTAGAAACTGGGAACTAGGGGCTGGGGACTGGAGATTGGGACTAGGGGTTGGAGAAATCTTTCATCTTTCTTGCTAACCCTAATTCCTTTCTGGGTCAGGCAGCGCTAGGATATTTGCACGAGGTGGGTGGCGCTAGCCAGCTCACTGACCTCAGTTCAGTATTACTATTTTTTACTTCATCCATGTCCTCTTATAACAGCAATCATTCAGAAACAACAGCCGCGAACCTCTCTAGCTCGCGGATGCCAACCGAATTCTTATTAAGTTTAGCGGTTGGCCCCCTACTTCTTGGCGTTCTCGCGACTGATGCGATTTTCTCCTGGCTTCAAAGTACAGGCATCAGCAGCGAGGAAGTGTTTCGCGGTGAGCGTTTACCCGTTCTGCACTTCCCAGACTCAGCAACTCAGGAGTAAAGTTGACTCCCTGGGGAGAGTGGCGGAGGTTGAGGCTGCACAGGGGCAGAAAAAAATTTCATCCTTTGTGATCAGCGCCTCTATAGGCGTCTTAAACCTGCCGATCCAATCTCTGGGAAAATCCTTCCCTAATTGAGCTACAGGTAAGACGGACAGTGGACTTTGTCATACATAGGTTGTTTAGTTACCTGTGAACGACGCAGGGGGGGACTAACACCCTACAATGGATCATCTTTAACCTCGTGGTCGGTGGGACTTAGTCCAACGTTAGTGTCAGGCTAGCAGAGGGCATGAGTCAACAGTTCACCTTACTCCCAACGAGGGGAGAGGTAATCGCTCTACCGAGGCGAATCGCCTATCGGTAGCCTCGCTCCAGGGTGCGACTGGAGAGTGAACAGTTAGCCACTGTGAGGGGAAAGGCTTGCTTAAAATAGGCGGCGAAACGCCGTATTATCGTTCTCCTACCACCCCCTAGAAGGGGAGTGGGTTTCCGAACTGCAAAGAGGTTTTTATGAGCTCCCTCATCCACTCGTCTGATCAGGATATTGCTGCCTCTTCTACCTCCGAATTGTTTCTGCGCCATCGTCTCAAAGTGGTAGAAGATTTGTGGGAGTCTGTTCTCCTATCCGAATGCGGTCAGGAACTTGTTGATCTGCTCAAACAATTACGGGACTTGTGTTCGCCAGAGGGTCAAGCCACCGACTTACCTGCATCATCTGTCTCTAAGGTAATCGAAAAGCTCGACCTCAATGCGGCTATCCGGGCGTCACGAGCTTTCGCTCTTTACTTTCAGCTGATCAACATTGTCGAGCAGCATTACGAGCAGCGTACTCAACAGCTCTCCCGACGTGCCACTTGCAATGCTCCGAATGCGAATCCCCCTTCGCCGCTAACGCCGCCTAACCCGACAACAAATGGAAAATCGGGTATGAGTTCTAGCAAGGCGGTAGGGGGAGAAGCTCAAAATTCTGACCCCATTGCCGATTTTCTAGAAAGAAGCTGGCAGGAAATTGGCACCTCCAAACGAGAAGTTGGTACATTTCACTGGTTATTTCCTCACTTGCAAAAGCTGAATGTGCCACCTCAGCACATTCAGCGGATGATTGAAAATCTGGATGTTCGGTTAGTCTTCACGGCTCACCCCACAGAAATTACCCGCCATACGATTCGGGCTAAACAGCGACGCATTGCGAGAATCCTGAAACAGCTAGACCAAGCGGAGGAAGCGTCTAGAGCTTTGGGTTTGACCTCGTCTTGGGAGGTAGAGGGCTATAGCGAACAACTGACAGAGGAGATTCGCCTCTGGTGGCGCACGGATGAGTTACATCAATTCAAGCCGACCGTACTGGATGAGGTTGATTACACACTCCACTATTTTCAGGAAGTGCTATTTGAGGCAATTCCCCAACTGTATCACCGCCTGAAGCAGTCCTTAAATGCGTCTTTTCCGTGGTTAAAACCTCCGGTTCACAACTTCTGCAAGTTTGGCTCTTGGGTCGGCTCAGACCGGGATGGCAATCCTTCTGTAACGCCCCAAGTGACCTGGCAAACAGCCTGCTATCAGCGCGGGTTGGTGCTAGAAAAGTATATCCAGTCGGTAGGAAGTCTGATCAATTTGTTGAGTCTTTCGTTGCACTGGAGTGATGTGTTACCGGAGTTGCTGGACTCTCTAGAACAAGACCGAGCCCAAATGCCAGAGTTGTATGAGCAACTGGCAATCCGCTACCGACAAGAGCCTTACCGACTTAAGCTCTCCTATGTGCAGCAACGGTTGGAAAATACGCGCGATCGCAATCGACAGCTTTACAATCTTTACAATGGGAAGCCCCTACAACAAGACCTGAGTGAAAGCACAAGTTCTGGTGTTTACCGCTCTGGAGCCGACTTTTTAGCAGAACTGCGGTTGATTGAGCGCAGCATCGCCGAGACGGGGTTAAGCTGTCAGGAGCTGGAAAATCTAATCTGTCAAGTAGAAATTTATAGCTTTAACCTGGCTCACCTAGATATTCGCCAGGAAAGCAGTCGTCACTCCGATACTCTCAATGAAATAGCAGAGTACTTGCAAATTTTGCCTAAGCCCTACAATGAGCTATCAGAAGCTGAGCGTACCCAGTGGTTGACGGCTGAGTTAAAGACGCGACGCCCCCTAATTCCTGCTGAAGCGCCCTTTTCCGAGAAAACTAGCGAGGCCATTGAGACCTTCCGGATGTTGCGGCAGTTGCAACAAGAGTTTGGTTCTCAAGTCTGCCAGACCTACATCATCAGCATGAGCCACGATGCCAGCGACATTTTGGAAGTGCTATTGCTAGCAAAGGAAGCGGGCATCTACGATCCAGCAACGGGCAAAAGCAGCATTCAGGTAGTACCCCTGTTTGAAACGGTGGAAGACTTGAAGCGTGCTCCAGCTGTGATGAAATCTCTGTTCGAGCTACCGCTTTATCGCGCCTGCCTTGCTGGAGGCTATGAAGAGTTAAAAGTTAGCAGGTTACAAGTTGAAAGTTGCTCAGATAACTCTCAACCTTCCAACCTTCAACCTTTCAACCTTCAACCTTTCAACCTGCAAGAGGTGATGTTGGGCTACTCGGACAGTAATAAGGACTCTGGTTTCTTGAGTAGCAACTGGGAAATCCACAAGGCGCAGAAAGCACTCCAGAAAATTGCGGAGGAGTACGGTGTAGCCTTACGCATCTTTCACGGGCGTGGTGGCTCTGTGGGTCGTGGAGGTGGCCCAGCGTATGAAGCTATCCTCGCACAACCGGGTCATAGTATTAATGGGCGAATTAAGATTACGGAACAAGGGGAAGTCCTGGCATCTAAGTACTCTCTCCCAGAACTGGCTCTTTATCACTTGGAAACTGTAACAACAGCGGTAATTCAAGCGAGCTTGCTGCGCACGGGGTTTGATGATATCGAGCCTTGGACGCAAATCATGGAAGAGTTGGCGACGCGATCGCGTTCTCATTATCGTGACCTAATTTACGAACAACCCGACCTTCTCGATTTCTTTCATCAAATCACGCCTATCCAAGAAATTAGCCAATTGCAAATCAGCTCTCGCCCTGCTCGTCGGGGGGGTAAGAAAGATTTCTCCAGCCTCCGGGCGATTCCCTGGGTGTTTAGCTGGACTCAAACCCGCTTTCTACTCCCGAGCTGGTATGGTGTGGGTACAGCCCTCAAAGGCTTTCTCGATGAAGATCCGGAGGAGAATTTAAAGCTACTGCGCTATTTCTACTTCAAGTGGCCGTTCTTCAAAATGGTTGTTTCCAAAGTGGAGATGACCCTGTCCAAGGTCGATCTGCAAATGGCTCACCACTATGTGCGCGAATTGTCAAGTCCAGACAATATTGAACGCTTTGAGCGTTTGTTTGACCAGATTGCTAGCGAATTCAACCTAACCCGCGATTTAATCCTCGCGATCGCAGGGCACAAACGACTGTTAGATGGTGACCCAGAGTTGCAGCGATCGGTGCAGCTGCGCAACGGCACAATTGTCCCCTTGGGATTTTTACAGGTCTCGTTGCTCAAACGCCTACGTCAGCACAGCAACCAGACGGCATCGGGAACGGTCGTCCACTCGCGGTACAGCAAAGGCGAGTTACTACGGGGGGCGCTGTTAACCATCAACGGGATTGCCGCCGGAATGCGAAACACGGGTTGAGAATTGTTGGTCATCAGTCGTTAGTCGTCCTTCGCAACGGCGTAAACCAGTAGGAATAAAAAACAAACCCCTCCTCGTCGGCGAGGAGGGAGATAGGGGGTGGGGTGCTATTTTCAATTAAGTGAGTAGACTTTTGATTAGCAGACATTCCCACTCACTAATGACCTCCTGAAGTCTAATTTTGGATAATCTTTATTGGCTCGATCGCATTCAACCCTCAGACTTCCCCTTAGTGGGCCATAAAGCTTTCCACTTAAGTCAGCTTTGGCAGAGGGGTTACCCGGTGGTGCCTGGTTTTGTAGTTCCGACTAGCGCCTTTTGGAAATTTATCCAGTTTTTGGGTGAGTCGGAACCTCTATTAGCCGATTTGCCCCTTTCTTCGTTTCATGTGGATGTAGACAATCCAGTCCAGTTGCAGCACGTTGCTCAACGCATTCGTCTTGCGATCGCTAATGGTGCTTTGCCACCGACATGGACAGCCTCACTCTTAAAGGCGGCTGAAGCTCTAGCCACATCGGTCGTTAGTTTGCACCCCTCTCCTTCGCTGCGACTAAAAGACAGTCCAGCCCCTTATTCTACTTCAGGCTCCCAGCCTCGAACGCGACCCTTATCCGCTGCGCTTGGGAACCTAAATACAGGCAACACCCTACCGTTTGGGATTTTAGACTCCCACACTTGTTATAGTCAGCCAGATGCTCTCATCCTCTCCTTAAAACAAGTTTGGGGAGAACTGTTTCGCGCTAGAAGCTTGTTTTATTGGCAGCGTAATGCGATTAAGTTCCACCAGCTGAATTTGGCTGTATTGGTGCAACCGCGTTGGGACGCGATCGCATCTGGAACATTTGAGGCTAACGCGAATGAGTGGAAAGTCCAAGCCACCTGGGGCATGGGAGAAGCCATTACCAAGGGAGAAGTCTTTCCAGACTCCTATCAATTGCAGGTGAACAGTGGCACCGTCCTCTCCTCAGTGCTGGGAAGCAAAGTCCGTGCCTATCATATTAGGAACCAGCAAGAGTCTGACCCTCCCACTGAGAGTGGATTACAGGCTTATGAGCTGAGCGAGGAGCAACAAAAACAGTACGCTTTAGACGAGAAATACCTCAAACAGCTGGTTGACCTATCCCAGCACCTAGCTGCTG
>Ga0310810_10005417_pt1 | contig 14260 bp, 21 predicted proteins | sample NCmetagenome_FD_207641 | JGI IMG/M metagenome (GOLD analysis project Ga0310810, IMG submission 207641) | Soil microbial communities from experimental microcosm in Duke University, North Carolina, United States - NC | ecosystem: Engineered > Artificial ecosystem > Soil microcosm > Unclassified ... | reverse complement strand
TCGTACTTCGCCTCGGTGCCCTCCTCGCTCTTCACCACCTTCTTCGCCCCGTCGACCTCCTTCATGTTGAACAGCGTCTCGTAGGTGATGCCGAGGCGGTCCATCTCGGGGGCCGCCCACTTGGCGACGTTCTCGAGCGAGTGCACGCGCCCCACCGGGTAGGTGTAGTGCAGCTGCACCTTGTCGCGGATGCCGCGGTCCTTGAAGTAGTCGTGCAGCATGAAGGTGATCTCGAGCGGCGCCATCGGGCACTTGTGCGGCACGCCGACCGCGATCACCACGCGGCCGCCCTGGAACTCGCTCAGCCGCTTGAACATCTTGAGCGCGCTCGCCTCGGTGTAGAAAGTCTCGGCGTTCTCCGCGAGGCCGGGGATCATCTCCGGCACCGGCCGCGAGCCGGTGGCGATGACCAGGATGTCGTAGCCGATCGTCGCGCCGCTCCTGGTCTTCACCCGGTTCTGGTCGAGCTCGAAGCTCTCCACCGGGTCGACCCTGAAGTCGATGCCCGGCTCGAGCAGGCTCGCCTGGTCGCGGTAGAGCTCGTCGGGCGTCATGCGGCCGAGGCAGAGGTAGAGCAGCCCCGGCTGGTACATGTGCTTCTCGGACGCCGAGAGCAGGGTGATCTGCACCTTGCCCGCGCGCAGCTCGGGCGCGAGGCGCCGCGCCAGGTTGTTGCCGAGGATCGTGCCTCCCATCCCGCCACCGACGATCAGGATCTTCATTTGGTTTTCCTCAAGGTGATGTGCCAGACGCCGCCTTCCTCCCGCGTGCCGAGCAGCTCGTGCCCGACCTTGCGGATCCACTCCGGGATGTCGCTCGCCGAGCCCTTGTCGGTCGAGAGCACCTCAAACTCCTCGCCCACCGCGCCGAACTTGAGCCGCGCGATGAGCTCCATGAGCGGTCCCGGGCAGAAGCTGCCGCGGGCGTCGATGATGATGGGTTCGGCCATCAGAACGTCCAGGTCTGCGCGCCCTCGGCGTCGGCGAGGAACCGGGTGAGGCCGAGCGGCGCGCCGAGCCAGGGCTCGAGCTCGGCCGCGCTCACGCCCAGCACGTCGACGGCCATCGAGCAGGGATGGACCTTCGCCTCGCCGAGCTCGACGGCCTGCTGGAAGAGCTGCTTGAAGCCCGGCGCCTTCTTCTCGACCAGCAGCCTGCCGAACGCGCCCTCCGGGGCGGGCGCCGGCGCATCGCGCCTGAAGCATGCGAGCGAGTTCATGGAGAGGAAGACCGTTACCTCGTTGCCGCTCACCGCGCCGACGGAGGCCAGCATCGCCGCCATCTGCAGGCGCTCGAGCGAGCCGGACACGACCACGATGCTGATCCTGCTTGCCATGCAGCGAAGCTAGCGCGCGGCGCCGGGCGTTGCTTGATTCAGGTCAAGCTATTCTGCACCCGCTGCAGCTTCGCGCGCACCTCCTTTCCGAGGGCGTGGACCTCGGGCCGGTCGACCAGCTTCAGCACCGCCTCCGGGTCCATGAACCCCACCCAGACCCTGCCGTCCGCTTCCTCGCGCACCACCACGTTGCACGGCAGGAGCAGGCCGATATCGGGGTCGGATTCGATGGCGCGGTGGGCGAGCGGCGGGTTGCAGGCGCCGAGGATGCGGTAGGGACGCCGCTCGACGCCGAGCTTGGCCTTCAGCGTCGCCTTGACGTCGATATCGGTCAGCACGCCGAAGCCTTCCTTCTTGAGCGCTTCGGTGACGCGCCCGAGCGCGGCGTCGAAAGGACCTCTCACCGTGGTGCTGAAGCCATACATGCGAAGCTCCTCAGGGTTGATGGGATAATGCGGCCCCCATGGAGCATATGGAGCCCAAGCAGGCGGCCGAGTTCCTGAAGAGCACGCCGGACGCGCTGTTCATCGACTGCCGCAGCGAGATGGAATACCTCTTCGTCGGCCACCCGCTCGGCGCGCTGCACGTCGCCTGGAACGACGGCCCGGACTGGGAGATCAACCCGCACTTCGTCGGCCAGGTGAAGAAGCTGGCCGGTCAGGACCACGCGAAGCGCCCGATCGTGCTCATCTGCCGCAGCGGCAACCGCTCGGTGGATGCCGGCCAGGCGCTGGAGCGCCACGGCTTCACGCGCGTCTACAACGTGAAGAGCGGCTTCGAGGGGCCGCTCGACGCGCGGCACCAGAGGAACAGCGTCGCGGGCTGGCGGCACGACGGCCTGCCGTGGGAACAGTGCTGATATATCAATAAGAAGATTTGATCTTTGCTGCACCGCAGCCTTGCAATACGATGCGGCATCCGCAGGTGGAGGAGATAAATCGATGAACGTCGTACGCAGGCTGCTTCTCCAGGGCGCGGGTGTGCTCGCGGCGGGACTGCTCGCGCCGCTGTCCGCGCTCGCGGCATGGAACAAGGAAGCGTTCGGCGCGAAGAACGCCGCCGACGCGCTGAGAGGCATCGGCGCGAGCGGCGCGACGCCGAGCAGCGAGGTCGTGCTCGAGGCGCCCGAGATCGCCGAGAACGGCGCGGTGGTGCCGATCGAGATCACGAGCCAGGTGCCCGGGACGCGCTCGATCGCCGTGGTGATCGACAAGAATCCCTTCCCGCTGGTCGCCAAGTTCGATTTCGCGGAAGGCGCCCTGCCCTTCGTCAAGGTGAACGTGAAGATGGGCGAGACCTCCGACGTGCGCGCCATCGCGGAGGCGAACGGCAAGCACTATCAGGCGACCAAGAACATCAAGGTCACCATCGGCGGCTGCGGAGGCTGACATGGCAGGTCCTATGAAAATGCGGGCAACCTCGCAAGGCGGCGTGACCGAGATCCGGGTGCTGATGGCGCACCCGATGGAGACCGGCCAGCGCAAGGACGCCTCGGGCAAGCTCGTGCCGATGCACTTCATCCAGAACGTGACGGTCAAGCTCAACGGCAAGACCGTGGTCGAGGGCCAGATCAGCCAGGCCGTGTCGCGCAACCCGGTGTTCAGCTTCCGCGTCAAGGGCGGGGCGAAGGGCGACAAGGTCGAGGTGAGCTGGATCGACAACCAGGGCGAGACGAACAAGACCGAAGCCACGGTCGCATAAGCGGCAGAGGAGGAGGACATGAGGGCATTGGCAGCCGCCGGCGCGCTCGCTTTGGCGGGCGCGCACGCACCGGCGTTCGCGCAGCAGTCGCCGTACGCCGACTACCAGCGCATGGCGGCGGAGAGCGCGCCGATCGAGCTTTACGAGGCCGGCGGCGAGGAAGCCTGGAAGAAGCCGCAGGGGCCGAAGCAGGTGTCGCTCGAGAAATGCGACCTCGGCCAGGGTCCCGGCGTGGTGCGCGGCGCCTATGCCGGCCTGCCGCGCTACTTCGCCGACGCGGACCGCGTCATGGATCTCGAGACGCGGCTGCTCTACTGCATGGAGACGCTCCAGGGCCGCAGCCGCGAGGAGGCGACCAAGCGCGTGTTCGGCAATGCCGACCAGGCCTCCGAGATGGAGCTCCTGTCCGCCTACGTGGCCGGGCAGTCGCACGGCATGCCGATGCGGCCGGGCGTCGAGCATGCGAAGGAGAAGGCCGCCTACCAGCTCGGCCGCGAGCTCTTCTATCACCGCGCCGGCCCGTGGGATTTCTCGTGCGCCTCCTGCCATGGGCAGGAAGGCCTGCGCATCCGCATGTCGGAGCTTCCCGTGCTGTCGGACCCGAAGCACGTCCGGCCGCTGATGGCGACCTGGCCCGCGTATCGGGTGTCGACGAGCCAGTTCAAGACCCTGCAGTGGCGCATGAACGATTGCTACCGGCAGATGCGCATGCCGGAGCCGAAGTTCGCCTCGGAGCTGCCGGTGGCGCTGATCACCTACCTGACGGTGAACGCGCAAGGCGCGGTCTACCGCGGCCCGTCCATCAAGCGCTAGGGGGAGAACGACCATGAGAATGCTGCTCCTTCTGCCTTTCGCCGTCGCGGCCGCGAGCTGCGGCACTGCGCCGACCGGCGGCCCGGGACGCCAGGCGGAGACGCCGGCCGAGATGCAGCGCCTCACGGCGCTCCTGCAGCGCGACATGCACGAGCGCGGCCAGGCGAAGATGGAGCGCATCGAGCAGGACGACCTGCAGCGCCTGTGCAACCAGTACGCCGACAAACCGCCCACCGAGCAGGCGAAGCGCATGGAAGAGGCGCAGCTGAAGGCGATCCGCTTCCCCGCCGGCAGCCTGATGGGCGACTGGAAATCCGGCGAGAAGATCGCCCAGAGCGGCCGCGGCATGACCTGGAGCGACAAGCCGGGCAACTCGGGCGGCAGCTGCTACAACTGCCACGAGATCTCGCCGAAGGAAGAAGCGCACGGGACGATCGGCCCGAGCCTGAAGGGCTTCGCGCGGGTGCGCGGCAACGGGCCCGAGATCCAGCGCTACGTGTACGGCAAGATCTACAACGCCAAGGCCTACAACGCCTGCTCGACGATGCCGCGCTTCGGCGAGTCGCACACGCTGAGCGAGCAGCAGATCAAGGACCTGACGGCGCTCCTGCTCGACCCCGCCTCGCCCGTCAACCACTAAGTTGCTTCGCCGAGAGTTCCTGAGGCTCCTCGCCGCCGCGACGGCGGCGGGCGCCTCGCTGCGCCCGGGCGCGAGCGAGGCGCGGGCGGCGGAGGAGCTCTACGAGGTCGCGCCTTTCGGCAACGTCTCGCTGCTGCACATCACCGACACGCACGCCCAGCTCGCGCCGATCTGGTTCCGCGAGCCTTCGGTGAGCATCGGCGCGGGCGTGGCGGCGGGAAGACCGCCGCATCTCGTGGGTTCCGATTTCCTCGAGCATTTTCGCCTTGCGCCCGGTTCGAGGGAGGCTCATGCCTTTACCTACCTCGACTTCGAGCGCCTGGCGCGGCGCTACGGCAGAGTCGGCGGCTTCGCGCACCTCGCGACGCTGGTGAAGCGCCTGCGCGCCTCGCGGCCGCATGCGCTGCTGCTCGACGGCGGCGACAGCTGGCAGGGCTCGGCCACCTCGCTCTGGACGCAGGGCGCCGACATGATCGGCGCGCAGAAGCGGCTCGGCGTCGACGTCATGACCGCGCACTGGGAGTTCACCTACGGCGCCGAGCGCCTGAAGCACGCGGTGGAGCAGGAGCTCGCGCCGATCGAGTTCCTCGCGCACAACGTGAAGACGGCGGACTTCGAGGACCCGGTATTCAGGCCCTACACGCTGCGCCCGGTCAACGGCATCGCCGTGGCGATCATCGGCCAGGCGTTCCCCTATACGCCGATCGCGCATCCGCGCCGCTTCGTCGAGCAGTGGACCTTCGGCATCCAGGAGAAGCGGGTGCAGGAGCTGGTGGACGAGGTGCGCGGCAAGGGCGCGCAGGCGGTCGTGCTCCTCTCGCACAACGGCATGGACGTGGATCTCAAGCTCGCAGCGCGCGTAAAGGGGCTGGATGCGATCCTCGGCGGCCACACGCACGACGGCGTGCCGGCTCCGACCCTCGTAGGCAAGACGCTGGTCACGAACGCCGGCTCGCACGGCAAGTTCCTCGCGGTGCTCGACCTCGACGTCAAGGGGTCGGCGCTCGCCGGCTACCGCTATCGCCTGCTGCCCGTGTTCTCGAACTTGTTGGCAGAAGACCGGGAAATGGCGTCGTACATCGAGCAGGTGGAGTCGCCGTTCAAGGCGAAGCTCGACGAGCCGCTCGCCACCACCGAAGGCCTGCTCTACCGGCGCGGCAACTTCAACGGCACCTGGGACCAGCTGATCGTCGAGGCGCTGCGCGCCGAGAAGGGCGCCGACCTCGCCTTCTCGCCGGGCTTCCGCTGGGGCACGACGCTGCTTCCCGGCGAGCCGATCCTGCGCCGCCATCTCATGGACCAGACGGCGATCACCTATCCCTACGCGACGCTCTCCGAGCTCACCGGCGCCGAGATCAAGGCGATCATGGAAGACGTCTGCGACAACCTCTTCAACCCCGATCCCTATCTCCAGCAGGGCGGCGACATGGTGCGCGTCGGCGGCATGACGTACGCGTGCGCGCCGAAGGAGAAGATCGGCCGGCGCATCTCGGACCTGCGCATCGGCGGCAAGCCGCTCGACGCGGCGAAGCGCTACAAGGTGGCCGGCTGGGCGCCGGTCGCGGAGGGCGCGAGCGGCGAGCCGGTGTGGGAGCTCCTGGAGCGCCATCTCAGGAACCGCAAGCGCATCGCCCCGCTCGCTCCCAACCGGCCGCGCCTGGTGGGAATCTAGGCGCTACTTGGCCGGAGCTTGCTCCGGCTGCGGATGCTCGTGCTTCCCGTGCCTTTCCCGCTTGCCGTGCTGCTTGGGCATCTCGCCGTGCATGCTGGCCATGCGCTCCATGTGCTCGGCGCGGTTCTTCCCATGCTCGGCGTCGCCGTGCGCGAGCGCGGTCCCGCCGAGTGCGAGTGCGATCACGGCGCCCGACGCGAGCGCGAGGTTGCGTACGTTTCTCATTTCGATTTCCTTCGTTGTGGTTGCGCAGGCCAGGCGCCTGCTCACCGATAGACCGTGCGCCGCGGGAATCGTCGCGGCGACATTGTTACCGCTTGTAATCAGCGATTGACCTCGTCGGCGCCGCGCTGCAGGAAGCAGGTGAGCGCGCTCGAGGCGGCCGCGAGGGTCCAGAAGCCGAAGAAGCCGACCGAGTACGCGGCGAGCCGGCCGAGCTCGAAGTCCTGCGGATCGAAGAGGGTGAAGAACGCCACCTCCGCCATGCCAGCGGCGAGGAAGGACGGCCAGAGGATGTTCATCGCGCGTCTCATGACGCCTCCTTGACGATGCGCCAGGCGCCTCGCGGGTCTTCGATGATGACGTGCCAATGGCCGCGCGGCAGGTCCGCGACCTCGGCCTCGTAGACGCCCGGGGCGACCGGCGCGAGGCGCAGGCGCAGATCATGGCCGGCGCGCGTGGCATGCGCGAGCTGCACGAAGAGCGCCGCCGGCGCTTCGCCGCGCAGCTCGATGCGCAGCCGATCCGGCATCAGGTGGGCGTCCGCGGAGATGCCGCGCCGTTCTGCCTCGTCTTCCCTGGCGAGGCGCTTGTTGATCGCGAGTCCCTGCTTGTAGTAGTCGTCGGCGACCAGGCCGTCGGCCGAGGCGAACGCGATCCACATCGTCGCGCTCCCGGCCAGCAGCACGGCGGCGGGTCCGGATATCAAAATCCAGGGCCACGGCTCGCGGTACCAGGGCTTCATCGGACTATGAACACCGACTTCTCGCGCACCGTTTCGTGCGGATGATCGACGGCGGTGATCGTGAAGCGGATCGGGTTGGCGCCGGGCGCCGCGTGCTCGCTCTCGACGTGCACGCGAACCCGCAGCGGAGCGAGCAGCGAGGTCGCGCCGGGCACCGCAACCTCGTCCGGCCCATCGACGTGGATTTCCTTCAGGCCTTCCACCCGCACCCGGTAGACGCGGGGCTCTTCAGTGGTGTTCATGATCTGCAGGCGGTACACGTTCTCGATCTCCTCGTCGCCCACTTCGCGGGCGATCGCCGCCCGGTCGCGGATGACGTCCACGCGCAGCGGCACGCGCAGGTAGAGGCTGAACGCCGCAGCGCAGACGATCAGCAGCAGGATGGCGCCATAGACGGCGACCCGCGGCCGCACCAGGCGCGTGCGCCGGCCCTGCATGGCGTGCGTGGTGGAATAGCGGATCAGGCCGCGCGGGCGGCCGAGCTTGTCCATCACCTGGTCGCAGCCGTCGATGCACGCGGCGCAGCCGATGCACTCGTACTGCAGGCCGTCGCGGATGTCGATGCCGGTCGGGCAGGCCTGCACGCAGATGCCGCAGTCCACGCAATCGCCGGTGCCTGCGCCCTTGCCTCGCGGCTCTCCCCGCTTCGCGTCGTAGGTGATGACCAGCGTGTCGTTGTCGAACATCGCGCTCTGGAAGCGCGCGTACGGGCACATGTACTTGCAGACCTGCTCGCGCATCCAGCCGGCGTTGCCGTAGGTGGCGAAGCCGTAGAACAGGATCCAGAACGATTCCCAGGGCCCGGTCGAGAACGCCAGCACCGCGCCCCACAGCTCGCGGATCGGCGTCACGTAGCCGACGAAAGTGAAGCCGGTCCACAGCGACAGCGCGATCCACAGCGCATGCTTCACGCCTTTCCGCACGACCTTCTCCCCGAGGGATCCTTTTTGATCGAGGCGCATGCGCGCGTTGCGGTCGCCTTCGACCACGCGCTCGATCCACATGAAGATCTCGGTGTAGACGGTCTGCGGGCAGGCGAAGCCGCACCAGATGCGCCCGGCCACCGCGGTGAAGAGGAACAGCGAGAAGGCGGCGATGATGAGAAGGACGGCGAGATAGATCACGTCCTGCGGCCAGAACACCAGGCCGAACAGGTAGAACTTGCGATGCACGATGTCGAAGAGGATCGCCTGCCGGTCGTTCCAGGCGAGCCACGGCCCGCCGTAGAAGACCAGCTGCGTCGCCCAAACCGCCGCCCAGCGCAGCCAGGCGAACACGCCGTGCACCGCGCGCGGGTAGATCTTCTTGCGGACCTCGTAGAGCGACTGCTCTTCCCGGACCGGGATGTCCTGCAGTTTCACCGGCTTACTTGGAGAGCGAAAGGACGTACGCGGCGAGCACGCGGATCTTCGCGTCGCCGAGCGTGTCCTTGTGCGCCGGCATCTGGCTTTGCCGCCCGCGCGTGACGGTCTCGATGATGCGCGCCTCGCCCGAGCCGTGCAGCCACGTGCGGTCGGTGAGGTTCGGCGCGCCGAGCGCCGGGTTGCCCTTGCCCTCGGCGCCGTGGCAGGCGGCGCAGGTATTCATGAAGGTGTCGCGGCCGCGCGCGACGCGGATCGAGTCCGCCGCGCCGCCGGAGAGCGACATCACGTAGTGCGCGACGTCCTTGATGTCCTCGGCCTTGAACGCCTCGCCGAACGCCGGCATGGTGCCGTTCCGGCCGTTGGCGATCGTCTCGTAGACGGTCTTCGCGTCGCCGCCGTAGAGCCAGTCGCGGTCGGTGAGGTTGGGGAAGCCGCGCGAGCCACCGCCGTCCGAGGCATGGCACTGCGCGCAGTTGTTGAGGAACAGCTTCTGCCCGACGGCGAGCGCCTCCGGATTCGCCGACAGCTGGGCGATCTCCATCTTCGCGAAGCGCTCGTACAGCGGCCCGTACTGCTTCGCCGCGAGCTCGTTCTCGCGCTGGTACTGCCCGACCTCGGTCCAGCCGAGCGTGCCGCGCCACGAGCCGAGCCCGGGATAGAGCACCAGGTAGCCGAGGCCGAAGGCGATGGTCAGGTAGAACAGCCACGACCACCAGCGCGGCAGCGGGTTGTTGTACTCCGCGAGGTCCTCGTCCCAGGTATGCCCGGTGGTGTCCGCCTCGCCGGGCGCCTTGCGGAAGCTCTGCGTCTTGAGCAGCACCGCGCAGGCGACGATCGAGACGACGGTGATGATGGCGATGTAGACGTCCCAGAAGCCGGAGGTGAATTGCGTGTTCATTACTCGTCGTCCTCGAGCAGACCCCTGTCCTGCCATTGCGCCTTGCGCGAAGGCGCGTAGGCCCACCAGACGATGGCGAGGAAGCAAGCGAAGGCGGCGAGCGTCACGGCGATGCGCAGCGTCTCGAGCATCAGTTCGCTCTCCTGTTGTAGCGGCCGAGGCCCTGGAGGTAGGCGATCAGCGCGTCGAGCTCGGTTTTCCCCGAGACCTCTTTCCCGGCCCCGGCGATGTCGGCGTCCGTGTAAGGCACGCCGACATGGCGCAGCGCCCGCATCTTGGCCGCGATGTCCTCGGCGTTGGCCGCGCTCTTGGCGAGCCACGGGTAGGCGGGCATGTTGGACTCGGGCACCACGTCGCGCGGGTTGTTCAGGTGCAGGCGGTGCCAGTCGTCGGAGTAGCGGCCGCCGACGCGCTGCAGGTCCGGTCCGGTGCGCTTCGAGCCCCAGAGGAACGGATGGTCGTACACGAACTCGCCGGCGACCGAGTAGTTGCCGTAGCGCTCGGTCTCGGCGCGGAAGGGCCGGATCATCTGCGAATGGCAGTTGTTGCAGCCTTCGCGGATGTAGATGTCGCGGCCGGTGAGCTCGAGCGCGCTGTAGGGCTTGAGGCCGGTGACCGGCTCGGTCACCGACTTCTGGAAGGTGAGCGGCACGATCTCCACCAGGCCGCCGACGGCGACCACCAGGAGGATCAGGATGATGAGCAGCGCCGGCTTGCGCTCGATGGCATCTTGGCTGAGGGGGGTCATGATCAGGCGTGCGCGGGAACCGGGATGAGCGCCTCGACGGGCTGCGACTGCGCGACGGTCTTCGCCACGTTCCAGGCCATGATCACCATGCCGGCGAGGTAGAGCACGCCGCCGAGGAGCCGAATGGCGTAGAAGGGATAGGTCGCCTTGACGCCTTCGACGAAGCTGTAGGTCAGGCTGCCGTCCTCGCCCACCGCGCGCCACATCAGGCCCTGCATCACGCCGGAGATCCACATCGAGGCGATGTAGAGCACGATGCCGAGCGTGGCGACCCAGAAGTGCAGGTTGATCGCGCGCACGCTGTACATCCGCGTGGCGCCGAACAGGCGCGGCACCAGGTAGTAGAGCGAGCCCATGGTGATCAGCCCGACCCAGCCGAGCGCGCCGCTGTGCACGTGGCCGATCGTCCAGTCGGTGTAGTGCGAGAGCGCGTTCACCGTCTTGATCGACATCATCGGCCCCTCGAAGGTCGACATGCCGTAGAAGGACAGCGAGACGATCAGGAACTTGAGGATCGGGTCGTCGCGCAGTTTGTGCCACGCGCCCGAGAGCGTCATGATGCCGTTGATCATGCCGCCCCACGACGGCGCGAGCAGGATCAGCGAGAACACCATGCCGAGCGACTGGGTCCAGTCGGGCAGCGCCGTGTAGTGCAGGTGGTGCGGGCCGGCCCACATGTAGGTGAAGATCAGCGCCCAGAAGTGCACCACCGAGAGGCGGTAGGAGTAGATCGGGCGGCCGGCCTGCTTCGGGATGAAGTAGTACATCATCCCGAGGAAGCCCGCGGTGAGGAAGAAGCCGACCGCGTTGTGGCCGTACCACCACTGCACCATCGCGTCCTGCGCGCCGGCGTAGGCCGAGTACGACTTCCAGAGCGTCACCGGGATTTCCGCGCTGTTGACGATGTGCAGCAGCGCGATGGTCAGGATGTAGGCGCCGAAGAACCAGTTCGCCACGTACACGTGCTTCACTTTCCGCTTGAACAGCGTGCCGAAGAACACCACGGCGTAGGCGATCCACACCACGGCGATCAGGACATCGATCGGCCACTCGAGCTCGGCGTATTCCTTCGAGGTGTTGTAGCCCAGGGGCAGCGTGATCGCGGCGAGCACGATCACCGCCTGCCAGCCCCAGAAGGTGAACCCGGCGAGCCGCTCGCCGAACAGGCGCACGTGCGAGGTGCGCTGCACCACGTAGTACGAAGTGGCGAAGAGCGCCGAGCCGCCGAAGGCGAAGATCACGGCGTTGGTGTGCAGCGGCCGCAGCCGGCCGTAGGAGAGCCAGGGCAGCCCGAAATTGAGGTCCGGCCAGATCAGCTCGGCCGCGATGAACACCCCGACCAGCATCCCGACCACGCCCCAGACCACGGCCGCGATGGCGAATTGCCGGACGATCCGGTAGTTATACGAAGACTCGCTTGGCATGAAGCTCGATGCTAGGGACCGCCTCGCGAGGCGGCTTGACCTACATCAAATCCCGGGGAAAACCGGAAGCCAGAGAATCCGCCATGGCACCCGCACCGCACCCGACCGGGCCCGGGCTGCGCAACCGGCTCCTCGGCGCGCTCCTCGGCACCGAATACCGCCACCTCCTGCCGAGCTTCGAGCACGTGATCCTGAAGCGCGGGGAGGTCCTCTACCGCGCGGACCAGGAGATCGAGGCGGTGTACTTTCCCGAGGAAGCCGTGGTCGCCATGGTCGACACCGCGGGCGACGGCCGCACCGTCGAGGTCGGCGTGATCGGCCGCGAGGGCATGGTCGGCATCAACATCTTCCTCGGCGGGGTGACCACGCCCGACAGGGCGCTCGTGCAGCTGCCGGGGGGCGCGATGCGCATGAGCTCGGCAGACCTGCGCCGGGAGGTGCGCTTCGGCAGCCCGCTGCAGCGGCTGCTGCTCGACTACACGCGCACCCTCCTCGCGGTGATCAGCAAGTCGGTGGCCTGCAGCCAGCACCACAGCATCGAGCAGCGCGTGGCGCGCTGGCTGCTCACGATGAGCGACTACGCCGCTTCGATCGCCGCCATGCTCGGAGTGCGTCGCGTCGGCGTCACCGAAGCGGCGAGCCGGCTCCAGGCGGCCGGCCTGATCGACTACCGCCACGGTCGCATCACCGTGCGGGACAAGGCGCGCCTGCGCAGGAAGTCCTGTACCTGCTACGCGTTCATCCGGCGCCAGTATGCCGAGCTGCACGCCTCGCTGCCGCGCCTGCTGTCCCCGAAATGAGAGCCGGTCGCGCGTTCGGGGCCGCTCTCCTGCTCGCGGGTATCGCCGGCAGCGCGTCGGCCCAGTCGTGGCCCGGAATTCACGTGACGATCCTCGGCATCCGCAACAGCGCCGGGGCGGTCGCGTGCGCGCTCTTCGAGTCGCCCGAGGGCTTCCCGACGGAGTTCCTGCGCTTCGCCACGCGCATCATGGTGATGAGAGTTCGCGACACGCAGGCGCGCTGCGACTTCGCGGACATCGCGCCGGGAAAATACGCTCTCGCCGTGATTCATGACGAGAACCGGAACGGCAAGCTCGACGCCAACTGGCTGGGAATTCCCGCGGAAGGCTACGGCTTCTCGAACGACGCGCGCGCCGCGCTCGCTGCGCCTTCGTTTTCCGCCGCGAGCTTCGCCTACGACGGCGGCAATCTCGGCCTGACCATCCGCCTCAACTACTGAAGAGCGGGCACCCTGAACGCCGGCGCACGGGGCGCCGGCGGCGCGGCGTCGCGCAGCCACTCGAGCGCCTGGCGCTCGGCCGGGAATACCGCCAGCTCGCAGCCCAGCGGCGCCAGCTCCATCTCCAGGGTCCGGCACACCTCGACGATCGCACCGGCGCGCGCGACGAAGGCCAGCCGGAAGCGCAACGGAACCGCGGCGACGCGCGCCAGAGTCAACAGGATGTCGCGCAGCGTATAGTGGCCATCGCAATCCTCGTTGCCCGTGCGCACCAGCGCCGCGCGGACTTTCCCCTCGGCGCAAAGCAGCCCGAACGTCTGATAACCGTCGCACAGGCGGCGCGGCTCGCAGCCGCGAGCATCGATCACGACGAATCCGCCCTGCTCCTGGATGCACCCGAGAATGCTGCCCCCCGCTCAGTAATCGTCCGCAGGTTGCAGTGTCGGAGCGGCGGGCGCTGAGGTCTGTACGGCAGCGGACATTCAGGGCCCGCCTTCCGTCGCCGCGGCACGACGGCGACTATTCCGCGACCTGCAGCAGGCGATCCGTTTCCTTTTTCACCACCGCGTAGCACTCGCAGGCGTGCGCCTCGAGCTTCGCGCGATCGAGTACCCGGATGTGGCCGCGCTCGTATTCGATCAGCCCGGCCTGCTGGAGATTTCGCGCAGCCTGCGTGACGCCCGAGCGACGTACGCCCAGCATGTTGCTGATCAGCTCCTGGGTCATGACCACGTGCGCGGAAGGCACGCGGTCGAGCGTCAGCAGAAGCCAGCGGCATAGCTGCTGCTCCACCGTGTGATGCCGGTTGCACACCGCGGTCTGCGCCGTCTGCGTCATGAGCGCCTGGACGTAGCGCAGGAGCAGCAGCTGCGCCGGCCCGCCGCGCTTGAATTCACGCAGCACGTTTTCTGCCGGCAGCCGGTAGGCATGGCCCGCGATCTGCACCACCGCCCGGTCGAGCGTGGTCTCCCCCCCCAGCAGCAGCGCGATGCCGACGCAACCGTCGTTGCCGATGACCGCGATCTCGGCGCTGCCGCCGTCCTCCGTGACGATCAGCAGCGAGACGACGCCCGAGACCGGGAAATAGACGTGGCGCAGCTGCGAGCCCGACCCGTACAGCGTTTCGCCCAGCTCGAGCGCCACGAACTCCATTTCCGGGGACAGGCGCGCGAGGTCGCCCGCCGGGAGTGCAGCGAGGAGATGATTGCCGAGCGGCGAGTACGATTCGCCTTTGGACCGCGGGGGCATGCGAGCCTGAGGCTGTAGTGTCCGGTATCGTACACTGAAGCCGGCCGCAGGGTTTACGCAACGCAGAAAAGGGCTGCAGGACAATTCCCATCACGGTCCCGGGAGACAGAGCATGTTCATGGGCATCGCAGTGGCGCCGCTGGTGGCGCTGATCGCCGGCATCCTGATCCTCTTCATGCCGCGGCTGCTGAACTACATCGTCGCGATCTACCT
>Ga0310810_10005416_pt1 | contig 14263 bp, 15 predicted proteins | sample NCmetagenome_FD_207641 | JGI IMG/M metagenome (GOLD analysis project Ga0310810, IMG submission 207641) | Soil microbial communities from experimental microcosm in Duke University, North Carolina, United States - NC | ecosystem: Engineered > Artificial ecosystem > Soil microcosm > Unclassified ... | reverse complement strand
GCGCCACCAGCAAGATTCGCCAGGTGGTCTTCGGGATTCTGAGCCTGGGCTGGCGAGGATCCGCCCGGCACTGGCGTCATTATGAGCAGGCGTATCTGATCCTGGCGGGAATTTCAACGCCCCTGGTGCTCAGCGTTCACTCGGTGGTTAGTTTCGACTTTGCGACGTCGGTCATTCCTGGCTGGCACACCACGATTTTCCCGCCCTATTTCGTCGCCGGCGCGATCTTCTCGGGGTTCGCGTGCGTGATGACGCTGCTGCTGATAGCGCGCTGGACGCTCAACCTGCAGAATCTGATCACCATCAAGCACCTGGACAACATGAACAAGATCATCCTGGTGACCGGCTCGGTGGTGGGCTACGCATACTGCACCGAATTCTTTATCGCCTGGTACAGCGGAGACATCTACGAGCGGTTCACCTTCCTGAATCGCGCGTTCGGACCTTATTGGTGGGCGGCCTGGTCGATGTATACCTGCAACGTCTTCATTCCGCAGTTGTATTGGTTCAAGAAGATGCGCACCAACCTGTGGGTGATGTTCATCATCAGCATCACCACCAATATCGGCATGTGGTTCGAGCGCTTTGTGATTATCGCCACCAGCCTGACACGCGACTTTCTGCCCAGCTCGTGGGGCTACTTTCGCCCAACTTGGGTGGACGTCTGCACGTTCATCGGCACCGTCGGCCTGTTCCTGACGCTGTTCCTGCTGTTTGCGCGCTTCCTGCCCATGATCGCGATGTCCGAGGTGAAGGGCGTGGCGTCCCACGAGAAACATGCGTTTGCCGGGCAGATAGAAGGGAGTCCGTCACACAGATGAGCCAGACTTCTGATCCCTCGGTTCTGATCGCTCAGATCAAAGACAAGCTGGGCATCGGCGACGACAAAATCTACGGCGTCATCGGCGAGTTCGCCGAACCGGACGAATTGGTGGAGGCCGGGCGGCGCATTCGCGGCATGGGCTACACCAAGATCGACGCCATGTCGCCTTTCCCGGTCCACGGCATCGATGAGGCCATCGGCGTGCCTTACTCGAAAATCGGCTGGATCGCCATCTGCGGCGCGCTCGCCGGTATTACCACAGCGCAGGTCTTGATTTATTACGTTGGAAAAATTGACTATCCGTTGATCATCGGAGGCAAGCCGCTGTTCGACTTTACCTACTCGATTCCCCCGACCTTCGAGCTGGCCGTCCTGTTTACCGCCATCACCACTTTTTTGTGCACCTGGGGATTGAGCGGGTTGCCCCGTCTGTACCATCCTTCGATGAACTATCGCAACGCACATCGCGCCTCCGATGACCGGTTCCTGCTGGTCGTTGAGGCCAACGATCCAAAATTCGACGCTCAGAAAACCGCTCAGGACTTGCGCAGCGTGGGCGCCAATGACGTGGAGGTCGTGGAAGGATGAACATCAGGCTCCCATTCGCAGTCGCCGCCATGGCCCTGGTGCTCGGAGGGTGTTCCAGCATCCAGCGCGATCCGCCCCTTCAGGTCTGGCCGGATATGAGGTTGCAAAAGAAATTCAAGCCGCAGCGGTCCACGAACCTTTTCTCCGACCAGCGTGAGAGCCGGCGGCCGCCGGAAGGCGCCATCGCCCGCGGGCACATGCTCGAGGAGAATCCTTTCAATACCGGCATGGACGGGAAGTTGTACGTCGGCAAGAGTCCGGTGAAGGTCACCGAGGCGCTGCTCACGGAAGGGCACTGGCGCTTCAACGCCTACTGCTCGCCGTGTCACGACGAAACCGGTCTGGGGAAGGGCATGGTTCCCAAGCGCTGGCCGGCCTGGCAGCCGCAAAACCTGATGGAGGACCGCATTGTCGAAATGGCCGACGGCGATATCTTCAACGTCATCACGTACGGCCGGCGAACCATGCCGCCTTATGGCTACCAGAACCGACCGGAAGATCGCTGGGCCATCATCGCCTACGTGCGCGTACTGCAGCGCGCCGCCCACGGCACCATCACGGATGTGCCTCCGGAATTGCAGTCGAGTGTTCAATACAAGGGAACGAATCCGCAATGAGCCATTCTTCTAGTCACGGGGCCGCGACCGAGCATCACTACCAACTGGAGTCGGCCCGCTGGTCGACCGGCCGCAACGTGCTGGTGCTGGCTGCATTGATTTCGATTGTGGCGTGCATCGCCGGCTACATTCAGGATCCCGACCGTTTCTTTCGCTCTTATTTAGTGGCATTCACGTACACCTGTGCGATAGGTCTGGGGGCGTTCTTTTTCGTGATGGTGCAGTTTCTCAGCGGCTCGGCTTGGAGCGTCACCATGCGCCGCATCATGGAGAACATCATGATCACGCTGCCGGTGGGGGCGCTGCTGTTCGTTCCCCTCGCGTTCGGCCTGAATCACGTGTATCCCTGGACCAACCCGGTCATCGCCAACGCCACCGAAAGTCTCCGCGCCAAATCCGGTTATTTGACGAATAACTTTTTCATCCTGCGAACTTACGGGTATTTCCTGCTGTGGTCCATCTGGATTTTTGCCATCTGCCGGCAGTCGATGAAGGCGGATACCGAGCGTTCCATCTGGCAGATGCGGATCGCATCCCGCTGGAGCGCGCCGGGATTGTTCCTGGTGGTCGCGGTGGGTACACTGGCTGCCTACGATTGGCTCATGACGGTCGAGCCCAGCTGGTATTCGACGATTTTCGGGCTGTACTACCTGGCCGACGGCGCTGTGCTGTTCTTCGCGGTCATGATTCTGATTTGCCTGGGATTCCGCAAGGCCGGCCTCCTGGACAAAGAAATCAACATCGAACATTATCACGATCTCGGGAAGTGGCTGTTCTCGATGACGTGTTTTTACACCTACATCGGATTTTCGCAATTCCTGCTGATCTGGTACGCCAACCTTCCGGATGAAACCCAGTTTTACCGGCACCGCATGCCGGGCACGTGGCTGTATATCAGCCTGTCGCTGCCATTCATCCGGTTCTTCATTCCGTTCTTTACGCTAATCAGCCGCCCGGCCAAGCGCAATCTGAAGACCATCGGTTTCATGGCCGTTTGGAGCCTGGTGGTGGTCTACCTGGATCTCTACTGGATCGTCATGCCGGTGTTCTATCCCAATGGTCCGCAGATTCACTGGCTGGATTTTGCCACGCTCGGAGCAGTAGTCAGCATCGCGGGACTCGTGTTCTGGAGCCGATTCCGCAGGCACGCGATGGTCCCGGTGGGCGATCTCCGGCTGGAGCAAAGCCTGCACTTCGAGAACGCATAAGTCATGACTACGAAATACGATCACGAACTTCCGCATCACGATCCCCGGGAGGGGTTCGACCACAGCGAGCCCGCTGCCCGCAAGATCACGCTGTTCGTGATCGTCAGCGTGGTGACGCTGGTGGTGACCATCCTGGCTCTGCAGTCCTATTTCGATAAGATCTGGAACGAGGCGGTTTACGAGAAAGTGCTCGCAGTGCCAGGCGAGGAAGTGGGCGATCTGCGCAGCCTGTCGAACTGGCGTCTAGGTCACTACGAGTACGCGGATCCTTCCAAGACCCGCGTGCGGATGCCTTTTGAGCGCGCCAAGGAGTTATTCCTGGCCGAACAGGCCGCGGGCAAAACGTTCTATCCCGGCAAGCCGACCGAGCCGAAACCGGAAGAGCCGGCCGTGGCGGGTCACCCTGAACCGGAAACCGGAAATCCACCGCAGGCTGGAAAGAACCAGCCGGAGGGGGAAAAGAAGTAAATGAAAGCGATTCGCACATTGACGTTTCCAGCCGCGCTGTTGGCGCTGGGCTCGATGTGCGCGTTCGCGCAGTATAAGCCTCGTCCGTCGACAGAGATTTCCGCTGCGGATGCCGCCAGCCGCCTGCCCGCTCAATTGGTCGGCGTGGGCATCGAGGAACACCTCGGCCGCCCGATCGACCTGGACCTGGCCTTCAATGACGAAAACGGCCAGGTGGTCAAGCTCCGGGATTTCTTCAACAAGGGCCGGCCGGTGGTGCTGGACCTGGTCTATTACAACTGCCCCCAGCTGTGCACGCTCATTCTCAACCGGCAAGTCGAGATCATGCGGCAGATGCCGCAGACGCCGGGCGACCAGTATGAGATCGTCAGCATCAGCATCGACCCGCGCGAGACTCCGGAAATCGCCCGCCAGAAGAAGGCGACGTATCTGGCGAGCTACGGAAAACCGGCTCCCGGCTGGCACTTTCTCACCGATCGCGACGATAACGCCAAGCGATTGGCGGAGCTGATTGGATACCACTATCGCTGGGATCCACGCATCCAGCAGTACGCGCACCTGGCGGGGATCATGATCCTGACGCCGGAAGGGAAGGTCGCGCGCTACCTGTACGGCATCAACTATCGGGCGCTGGACTTGCGCTTTGGGCTAGCCGAGGCGGCTGAGAACCGCAGCACGCTGACCATCGATAAGGTTCTGCTGTTTTGCTATCACTACGATCCCGTGGAGAACAAGTACGTGCTGTTTGCCACCAACTTCATGAAGGCCGGCGGAGTGCTGACCATCCTGATTCTGGGATGGTTTCTGTTCCGTATGTTCCGTGCCGAGCAGCGCCGCAAGGAGCGCTTCGCATGAGCGGGTTATCGAGGAAGGGAAGTAATTAATGGACTGGCTGCGCGCATGGATGATGCCCCCGCAGGGCTCCGAATTCGCCAAAGAGATCGACTTTATCTACATGGCGCTGTTCTGGCTGAGCGTCGTCCTGTTTTTCATGATTGCGATCCCCTCGGTTTATTTCGCGTGGCGCTATCGCTACAAACCGGGGCGCGTGACGCCGCACCAAACCCACAACACCACGCTCGAAGTGCTGTGGAGCGTGCTGCCGCTGATACTGTGCATCGGGATCTTCTTCTGGGGCCTGAACGGCTGGATGAAATACGCGGTGGCTCCCGGCGAGGCCATGGAAATCTCGGTCACCGCCAAACAGTGGTTGTGGCAGTTCGAATACCCGGATGGATCGCGAACCATCAACGACATTCACGTACCGGTCAATAAGCCGGTGAAGTTCACCATGACCAGCGAAGACGTCCTGCACGATTTCTTCGTCCCGGATATGCGCGTGAAGCACGACATCATTCCCGGCCGCTATACCCAAGTCTGGTTCACGCCCAACGTGCTCGGTGAGCACAATTTCACCTGTGCTGAATACTGCGGCAAGGATCACTCGGGCATGAAGGGCAAGCTGACCGTCGACAACGACGCCGACTTCGCTAAGTGGATGGAGACCGGCGGCACCGAATGGGAGGATTATTTCAACGGGAAAGATCCCAAGAAGACCCCGGCCGACTGGGGCAAGATCACCTATGAGCGGGTGGGCTGCAATTCCTGCCACACCGTGGACGGGAGCAAGAGCAAGGGTCCCAGCTGGAAGGGTGTCTTTGGTTCGATGGTGGAGTTAAACAACGGCACCTCGGTTCTGGCGGATGAGAATTACATCCGGGAATCGATGATGAACCCGCAGGCTAAAGTCGTAAAGGGGTTCGACCCGATTATGCCTACATTCCAGGGCTTGTTGAAGCCGAATCAGGCGAACGGATTGGTCGCGTACATCGAGTCGTTGAAGTAGGAGAATAGAGGTAAGCCAACTATGGAACCGGCAGTCACAAGCGGCGCGCGAATTGGGGATCGGCCGCGCCCCAAGAAGAATTACCTGAACGAGACCAAGGGCTTCAAGAGCTGGGCGTTGACCGTCGACCACAAGCGGATCGGCATCATGTACCTGGTCGGCACGCTCTTCGCCTTTCTGTTGGGCGGCATTTTCGCGCTCCTGGTCCGCCTCACTTTGCTGACGCCCGCGCACAAGCTGTTCGGCCTGCAGGTCACTGCGGAAACTTACAACCGCTTCTTCACCCTGCACGGCGCGATCATGGTGTTCCTGTTCATCATCCCATCGATCCCCGGCTCGCTTACCAACTTCGTGCTTCCTCTGATGCTGGGCGCCAAGGACGTCGCGTTTCCGCGCTTGAACCTGGCGAGCCTCTACCTGTGGATCGTAGGCGCGATCATGGCCATTACCTCGATGATCGTCGGGGCTGTGGATACCGGCTGGACGTTCTACACGCCCTATAGCACCACGACTTCCGGCACGGTCACCTTGATGACGGCCGCCGTCTTTGTCCTGGGGTTCTCTTCGATCTTCACGGGACTCAACTTTATCGCCACGGTCCATAAACTGCGCGCACCGGGCATGGGCTGGTTCGATATGCCGCTCTTCGTGTGGGGCATGTATTCGACCGCTGTCATCCAGGTGCTGGCGACCCCGGTCCTGGGAATTACCCTGGTCCTGCTGATGCTGGAGCGGGTTTTCCAGATTGGCATCTTCGATTCGCGTATCGGCGGCGATCCGGTCCTGTTCCAGCACTTTTTCTGGTTCTACTCGCATCCCGCCGTGTACATCATGATTCTGCCGGGCATGGCGATCATCAGCGAATTGATCCCGACGTTTTCGCGCAAGACCATCTTCGGTTATCGCGCCATCGCATATGCCAGCGTGTCGCTCGCGCTGGTGAGCTTCATCGTCTGGGGCCATCACATGTTCGTGGCCGGACAATCCCAACTGGCGACGGTGGTTTTCTCGGCGCTGACCTTCCTGGTCGCGATTCCTTCCGGTGTTAAGGTGTTCAACTGGCTCACCACTATGTACCAGGGCAACATTAGCCTGGAAACACCGATGCTGTACGCTATCTCTTTCCTGATGTTGTTCGCGATCGGTGGCCTGACTGGAATCTTTCTGGGTACTTTATCCACCGACGTTCACCTGACCGATACGTACTTCGTGGTGGCGCATTTCCATTACGTGATGATGGGGTCCACCGTAACCGCCTTCATCGGCGGGTTGCACTACTGGTGGCCCAAGATGACCGGACGAATGCCTTCGGAGAAATGGGGACGCATCGCAGCGGTTCTCTGGTTTATCGGCTTCAATGCAACCTTCCTTCCGCAGTTCATCCTGGGCAGCCGCGGCATGCCGCGCCGCTATTACAATTACCTGGATCAGTTCCAGCCCCTGCACGCATTTTCGACCGTCGGATCCTGGATCATCGGGCTTAGCCTGTTCATGACGGCCGCGTACCTGTTGGCGTCACTTCGCAAACCGGCCGACGCGCCCGACAATCCCTGGGGCGGCACCACGATGGAGTGGCAGACTTCTTCGCCGCCCATCACACACAACTTCGAAGATCAGCCGGTGCTTGAGCATGAACCGTACGATTACCGGCCCAAGGCGGTCGCGCATTAAATGAGTTCAACGACACCTGAAGTTCACGCGCACGGCGGGCACGGGGAGCACGAGCATAACCCCTACCATCAGCATCACTTCGCCACGATGGAGCAGCAGTTCGATACCAGCAAGCTGGGTATGTGGCTGTTCATCGTTACTGAAATCCTGCTGTTCGGAGGCCTGTTCGTCGGATTCGGCCTGATGCAGAACCGCTATCCTCGGGAATTCATCGAAGCCCACGAGCATCTGAAGCAGGAGCTGTTCGGAAGACCGTTTCCGCTCTACGGCGCTATCAATACCATCGTACTGCTGGTTTCGAGCTGGACCATGGTCATGGGCGTCAACGCAGCCCAGACGGATCAGAAGAAGAAGACGGTTCGATACCTGGTCCTGACGATCCTGCTGGCCTGCGTCTTTCTGGTCATCAAGTACGTCGAGTACTCGCACAAGTTCGCAGATCACCTTCTGCCCGGGATGTTCTACGGGCATCAAGCCGAAGACCTCATCAAGGGAACCCACGGGTACGCCACGTTCTTCGCGTTCTACTTCATGATGACCGGCCTGCACGGAATCCACGTGCTGGTGGGCATAGGGCTGTTGAGCTGGCTGGCGATGCGCGCACGGCGCGGCGATTTCACCAGTGAATACTACACTCCTGTAGACCTGGTGGGCTTGTACTGGCACGTCGTCGACATGATCTGGATTTATCTGTTCCCGCTGTACTATCTGATCTCATGAGTACTCATACCGAATCCCATACATCCCACGGCGGTCCGAAGATTTACACGGCCAATTTGTTCGCATTGCTGTTTCTGACGGTGATTACCGTGGCTGCGGCCTCGTTTAATTTCGGTTCCGCCAACGTCGTCATCGCGCTGGCCATCGCGACACTGAAAGCGATTCTGGTGGCGTTATTCTTCATGCACTTGGTCTGGGATAAGCCCGTCAACGCGATCATCGCCATCGCGGGATTCCTGTTCCTGGGAATCTTCCTCATGTTCGACTTTATCGACGTCACCACGCGCGTGAATCTTCAGCCGCGCAACATGCCGAACATGGAGAATGCCACGCCAGCTCCGGACTCGATGAATCCTTTGAGGACCGCGCCGCCGAGGCCCTTGGAGCCGGCGCGCGCCGCCCCCGAAGTCAAGGAAGAACACAAGTAAAACGGGCGGTGGTTCTACTTGACAGGCGACCCGCTTGCCGGCAAGCAAGCCTGTCCTACCTCTTGTAGAACCTCAAACAGCAAATCGAGGTCCTCGTCGGTTCCGGTCGAAATCCGTACGCACTGCGGCAGCCCCCAGGATTCCATCGGACGAATAATCACGCCGCGCCGCAGTAACTGCTCCACCAGAGTAGCCGCCGCTTCCCGCGTTTCGAGCGGCAACAGCACGAAGTTCGCTTCCGAGGGCACTACCGGCAATTCCGCCAACCTCCGCATTCCCCTGGCGTTCAGCTCCAGCGACCGGTGCAGCCACTCCTTATCGTCCAGCGCGGCGATCGCCCCGGCCTGCGCAGGAGTACTCGGTTCAAACGGCAGCTTCACCTTGAGCAGCTCGGCGATCAGGTCTTCGTGGGCGAAACCGTAGCCGATCCGGAGTCCGGCGAGCCCGTACACTTTGGAAAACGTGCGCAGCGTGATGACGTTGTCATAGCGGTAGTGCAGCGAATCCGGATAGCGCGGATTGTCCCGGGCGTAGTGGAAATAGGCTTCGTCCAGGATGATCAGAACCCGTTCCGGAACGTGGCGGTAGAACTCGTCGAACTCCTGGCGCGTGAAGATCGTCCCGGTGGGATTGTTGGGGTTCACCAGGTAGATGATTTTGGTGCCCTCGGTGATGGACGCTGCCAATTTCTGGAGATCGTAGCGCCAGTTCTTGTACGGCACGGTCCGGTAGGCCACTCCGCGGGAGCGGGCTAGCACCTGAAATCCTCCGAAAGCCGCCTCGGTGGTGAGAATCTCGTCCTGGTCGCCCAGGAAGGTGCGGATAATATCCGACATGATGCTGTCCGAGCCGCTGCCCGCGATCACGTTGGCGATTTTGGTATCGTGTTCCGCCGCCAGCCGTTCGCGCAGATCCATTCCGCTGTTCGGATAGTGATTGAGATCGCTAAGAGAGTTGCGGATCGCCTCCACCGCCCGGGGCGATGGTCCCAGAGGATTCTCGTTCGAAGCCAGTCCGGCCACGCGCTTGAGGCCGTACGTGCGCGCGACCTCGGCCGCGCTCCGCCCGGGTTTATAGGGCTTCAGAGCGGCAATATAAGGAGGGACCAGGGCCATCTAATTTCAATATAGCGCCCGCTCCATCACTGGCGCGGCTCCGTCGCAGCTTTCCGAGCCCGAGAGTCATCGAGCGGTCGGTCCATTGGTGCGCGATGATAGCAAAGTGGAACCGCTGCACCCCATCGAAGTGCGCGTGCTCGGGTCTTTACTTGAAAAAGACCTGACGACGCCGGAATACTATCCTCTCACGCTCAATGCACTTCAGAACGCCTGCAACCAGAAATCCAGCCGTGAACCCATCGTGAACTACGATGAAACAACGGTAGCGCAGGGTCTCGAGCTTCTGCGGCAGAAGCAGCTCGTTCTCAAGGTCACCGGCGCCGGCCATCGCGTCGAAAAATACGCTCACCGTTTGGGCGAGACTCTGAATCTGGGACGCCGCGAGCTAGCCCTTCTGTGCGTCCTGATGCTGCGCGGGCCCCAGACCGTGGGTGAGCTGCGGGGGCGCACCGAGCGCATGCATCCGTTTGAGGATATGGAAGAGGTCGAGCGTGTCCTCGAAGCCCTGGCTGCTCGCGAACCGGATCCGCTTACCGCTCCCGCAACCCGCGGCCGCTGGCGGCATCTGTGGAGTGGAGGCGCACCAGAGGCTGAGGACGAACCGGAATCCAGCGCCCCGCGCGCACATTTCGAGCCGCAGGCGCCTCTCGAAGGCCGCGTCGCCGCTCTCGAGCGCGAAATCGACGACCTCAAGCGCCAGATGGAGAGTTTTCGCAGGCAATTTGAGTAAGATCAAACTTACATGAACGATGATTTAATTCACAAGCGTTCCCAGGTCCGGGTCCGCCGCGTCGACGATTGCGAGACTCTCGACGAGCTGATCACTCATTGCTTCCCCGCATTCGGAGGCGCGTTTCTCCGGCGCGTCTATACCATCCTCGATCGGGCCATCGGCGCCGGCTGCCCGCTCACGCTTGCGATCGCCGGTCCCGTCACTGTCAGCGGCCAGCATCAAGCCTGGCTGATTCCGCTGCTCGAAGCCGGCTGGATTGCGTATCTTTCGACAACGGATGCGGTCTGCTACCACGACGGCCACCGCAGCCTCGATGCGCATCGCGATCCAGTCTTCGAGGTTCCCATCTGGGGCGACGACGGCGCGTTACGCGATGAGCACACCATTCGCGTCACCGACATGGCCTTCAGCGAGGACGTTCTGCTCGATCAGGATAAATTCCTCTCCGCGGTCCTGCTGCGCCCTGAATTCCAGCGCCCCATGACCGGTACCGAGCTGCGCTATCGCCTGGGAGCCTTTTACGCCGAACAGGAACGCCTGAATCGCGTTCCTGCGGGCCTGCTCTCCACGTGTCACCGCCTGGCGATCCCCATTTTCGTGGGCGCCCCCGCCGACGGCAGCGTGTTTCTGAACTCCATGAAGCTGTGGGCCATGAACCAGGCCGGCCTGGTCGATTCCTATAAGTTCGATCTCGACTTGCACGCCGAAGTCTACGAGGCCTGCGCATATCATCGCTGGGGGCTGTTCGACAATCCGCCCAACGCGCTGGGAACCTTGATTCTCGGCGGGGGCGTGCCGAAGAACTACAATTTGCAGCCGGAGCCCGCGCTCGGCCAGGTGCTCGGCCTGCCGAACGTGCGCGGCTATAACTTCGACGTCCAGATCGTCACCGCGCCAGTGACCGACGGGTCACTCTCGTCCTGTCCACCGGCCGAGGCGGTCACGTGGGGGAAAGTCGACAAGGACACCTATCAGTCCGGCACCGAAAGCATGCAAGCGGATTATTCGATGGTGATGCCGTTCCTGGTCAAGGCTCTGCTCGACAATCGCCGCAAGTATGAGAAGCTGGCAGCCGAGTTGGGCGAAGAGGAATTAGTCCGGAAGGAGCCCAAAGCCCGAGGCTATCTTCGCCCGCGCCAGGGCTATCGCTTGTACGAAAACCGCGAGGAACTGGTCCGCCGGCTCACTGCGGACGTGAAAACCAACCGTGAGTGGTTGCTGCAATCGCTCGAATACGTGCTCGCGAGGCAGTAAAAGACTAGAAAGCCGCCAGGATCAGCGCGCCCAGGTTCCAGGCCACGATCAGGGCAAACAGGATATTGATCCGCGTCAGCAGGCGGCTCCGTCCCACTTTCCAGCAATAAAGACCCAGCGCGATCGCCACCACCTTGACCAGCAACAGGCCGTTCAAAGGATTGGCTGTTAGGTGCATCATCATGCGTACCAACGGGTTACCTTCGCGGACGCCATGCAGCATGAAAGCCAGCGTCGTGAGCAGATCCAACACCTGTAGGTAAGAATACTGAAGCAGTAGCTGATTCACCGGTGGTCCTCAGATCGACTCTAGGATAAACCACTGAGCTCGGGAATAGGACGTTCTAGCCAGTACTTGCCGGCTGTAGTACCAGACTGTTCCAGGAACCCTCCTTGGATCTAACGCTTAGGGTTAATCTGGCCGATCCATTCTCGTGGCTGACTCCTATCTGGGAGTGCGCCTGGACATCCTCCGGCGCTCCCAAAACCCCGACGGCGGCTGGAGCTACTATTGCGGCAAGCAATCCTGGCTGGAGCCTACTTTCTATGGAGCTCTGGTGCTCCATGGCGATCCGGCGGCCGATCGGGCCTGGTCTTTGCTCAAATCCTGGCAGGCGCCTGACGGGAGCTGGCCTCCTACTTACGGTGCAGCCGTTTCCGGCTGGGGTACCGCGCTTTGCCTGACTCTGGCGCACATCCGCGGCGACTTGGATGGGTCCTATCTGAAGGGCATCGCTTACCTCCTGAAGACCGCCGGCACCGAATCCGAACTATGGCGGCGAGCGTTGGCCCGCCTAGGTTTTGTGGACCCCGGCCGCAATTTGAACCTCAAAGGCTGGCCCTGGAAGGAAGGGACATCCTCCTGGGTGGAGCCGACCGCGCACACGCTGATCGCGCTCAAGAAAGCCTACGCCCAACTGCCCGCGCCCGAGCTGAGCGAACGCGTTCGCTCCGGAGAAGCCCTGCTGCTGGACGTCCGCTGCAAGGATGGCGGCTGGAACTACGGCAGCCCATGGGCCCTGGGCGAGGATCAACGGTCGTATCCGGAGACCACAGCCCTGGCGTTACTGGGCCTGCAAGGCCGCGCGGAGGCAGGCAGCTCTGTGGATCTGGCGAAAAGCTGGTTACGAGATACCCCGTCCTCCCTGGCGCGTGCCTGGATCACTGTGGCGCTGCGGCTGCACGGGGCGACCGTCCCCGAGGCTTTGGAGCCTTTAACCGGACAAGGCTCGCCGGATTTGATGATCGTGGCACTCGAAGCTCTGGGCGCCCAGGGCGGAAACTACGGCTTGCTCAAGACGGAGGTAGCCGGATGAAGATCAGGCGGCGAGATTTCTTTCCGCTGGCGGGCGCGGGACTCCTGGCCGGTTATGCCGGTTGGGAAGGCATGCGCTCGCGCCGCAACGCACCGGCCGGCCCCTCGCCGGTGGTGGTGCTCAAAGCGTCGTCCTATTCCGACGACCTGGCCCAGCGCATTCTGCAAGGCGTGCGCGAGTGCGGCCTGGACGTTCGCGATCAAAGAGTTCTGCTGAAGCCGAATCTGGTTGAGTTCGACCCGAATACCTGTATCAACACCGACGTGTCGGTAGTCGCGGCCGCCTATGAAGTGTTCAAATCGCTGGGCGCCGCCGAGGTGGTCATCGGCGAAGGCCCGGGGCATCGCCGCGATACGTATTCCCTGGTGGAGATGGCGCGCTACCGGGATATCTCCCGCTTTGACGATGTGTTCGTGGATCTGAACCGCGACGATGTGAGTCCCGTGCAGGGATTCGCCGACCGCGCCGAAATGTATTTCCCCAACACCGCGCTGCGGGCCGATCTGGTGGTTTCACTCGCGAAGATGAAAACACATCACTGGGCGGGCGCCACGCTCTCCATGAAGAATTTCTTCGGCCTGGTTCCCGGATCGGTCTACGGCTGGCCCAAGAATGAGCTGCACCACATCGGAATCCCGCAATCGATTGTGGAGCTGACGCGCATTTTCCGGCGCAGCTTCGCCATCGTCGACGGCATCGTCGGGATGGAAGGCAACGGACCGATTCAAGGCACCCCCAAGCCCGTCGGCGTGCTGGTGATGGGACACGACCTGCCCGCTGTCGACGCCACCTGCTGCCGCATCATGGGCATCGATCCGGCCAAGGTCGAGTACTTGCGCATGGCGGCCGACGGCAACCTGGGCAACGTCGAAGAATCCGGTATCGAACAGCGCGGGGAGAAGATCCGCGAGGTTCAGACGGACTTCAAGCTGATCGACTCCTTCAAGGGCCTCCGTCTGACGTAATATCCCTTAACCTCGCTATTCTGGATTCATGCGCCGTCCCGTCATCGCCGGGAACTGGAAGATGTACAAAACTCCTGCCGAGGCGGCCGGTTTTCTGCACGATCTCGCTCCCCTGGTCGCCGTTTCGAGCCGTTCCGACATCGTAGTCTGCCCTCCCTTTGTGGATTTGCCCGTAGCGGTCGACGCCGCGCGCGGCACCAACATCGCCATCGGCGCACAGGACCTGTTCTGGCTCAAGGAAGGCGCCTATACCGGCGAGGTATCGGCACCCATGCTGGTCGCCGTGGGATGCGCCTGGGTGATCGTCGGACACAGCGAGCGCCGCCAGTATTTCGGCGAGACCGACGAGTCCGTGCTCAAGAAAACGATCGCCGCGCTCGGTGCCGGCTTGAAGCCGATCGTGTGCGTGGGCGAGCGCCTGGAAGAACGCGAAGGCGGGTTGACCGAGCACGTTCTCGCCAAGCAGTGCGCCGGGGGAGTATGCGGACTGTCTCCGGAGCAATTCGCG
>Ga0310810_10005413_pt1 | contig 14265 bp, 11 predicted proteins | sample NCmetagenome_FD_207641 | JGI IMG/M metagenome (GOLD analysis project Ga0310810, IMG submission 207641) | Soil microbial communities from experimental microcosm in Duke University, North Carolina, United States - NC | ecosystem: Engineered > Artificial ecosystem > Soil microcosm > Unclassified ... | reverse complement strand
GCGGTCGCCTATTTCAAGATCGCCGTGCTTCCGGTGCTCGACCAGCGCTACTCCGTGCGCGAATTCTGGCGCACGAATGCGGCGCATATCGAGAATCCCTGCGTCCAGAACGTGCGGCGAGACTGGCTCTACGGCCTGAATTATTACGCCGGGCACCCCTTGCCGGAATGCACCGGTACCGCGCCCCGGATTGTGGTTCGCGAGGGCCGGCTCCAGCTTTTTCAACCATAAGGCGCATGCTATTCTGGAGGCGCTTCAATGAGCCTGCGCGTTGTCCTGGGGATCGTAATCCTACTGTGCGGCTGGGGCCTGCTGTTCGCGCAAAAACCCTGGCGGGAGTACCCGGCCATCGAATACTCCGATTTTTTCATCCCTCCGGATGCTAATGTTCCACATGAATGGACCCGTGCCCGCCTCAAGTATCCGGACGTTTTCGGCGGCGAAAACTTCGGTCCTTCCGCGTACTGGACCATGGATTATCCGCGCTCCGATCGCCATTTGTTGCCGGGCATCGCCAGACTGACGCGTATCGACGCGCGCTCGGTGGAGCAGATTGTCGAGCTGGATGGCTCGGACGACATCTATAACTGGCCGTTCCTCTATGCCGTCGAGGTCGGACACTGGCAGCTCCCCGACAAGCAGGCAGCGCAACTCCGGGATTTCATCAACCGCGGGGGCTTCCTGATGGTGGACGATTTCCACGGCAACACGGAATGGTCGATCTTCATGGGCAGCTTACGCAAAGTGTTTCCAGACCGTGGCGTGGAAGATCTGGCGGACTCCAATGAGATTTTCCACACGTTGTACGATCTGGAGCATCGCGTCCAGATTCCGGGCGCAGGGGCCTGGCAACGCGGGCTGACCTACGAGCAGCCCGAGGACGGCGGCAAAGATCCTCACTGGCGCGCGGTTTATAACGACAAGAATCGGGTCGTGGTCGCGATCTGCCACGACATGGATCTGGGCGATGCCTGGGAGCACGCCGACGATCCCTGGTATCCGGAGAATTTCACGGGGCTGGCCTATCGGATCGCGATCAACTACATCGTCTACGACATGACCCACTGAGCCCGGTCTGCAACCCTAAGAAAAATCGAGCCTACTACCTAGGGTCTACACCTAACCCGCGAATCCGCCGATGTCTAGCGAGAGCGGAGGCTGTCATGATACCAGCGTCTCGATTTCCAGCAGCGTTGCTGGCTCTATGTGTGATTTCGTCCTTGGGATGGGCCGGCCCGAAGCCGTCCAGTGACCCGAACACGCCCGAGGGCAGACTGCTCGCGAAGGTGCAGGCCGAGAGCGACCTTACCAAGCGACTGTTTCTCCTGGAGCTGTTTCCAGAACTGTTCCCTTCCTCTCCCTCGGTGGAATACGTGTTGGGTGAGATGCAGGCCCGCTATCATCAAGCCGGAAAGCTGGACAAGGCTATGGCCGCCGGCGCGAACCTTCTGGTCCGCAACCCCAACAGCCTGGAAGCGGCCTGTTTGAACTGGCGCATCGCGGCGGATATGAAGGATGCCGCGCTGACGACGGTGTGGATGTCCCAGGCGGGCAGCATCGCCGAACGGGTGCTGAAGACCCCCGATCCGGAAATGAGCAAATCCACAGTGGAGTGCGGAACGAATGCCCGCCAGGCGATCGAATTTGACGCCTACAAAAACGCCATCACCGCCAAGAATCCCGCGGACCGCATCAAGCTGCTGGAGGAATTTCTGAAGAATCATCCCCAGACCCAGCACGCCGGGGACATCGAGATCACGCTATTTTTGGCCTATCGCGAGCAGGGTGACTCGGCCAAGGCGCTGGCCGCAGCCGAGAAGCTGGTGGCGCACAACGATACGCGCGAGGACGCCATGCTGCTGGTGGCCGAATCCTACTTCAAGTCCGGCAAAGATCCGAATCGCGTGGTGACCCTGTCGAGGAAAGCCATCGAGCGGCTGAACAGCGCCGAAAAACCGGATGGCGTGACGGCCTCCGACTGGGCTCGCACCAAGACCGCGGAGCTCACGCAGGCCAACTACATGATCGGCTCCGTCAACTTTCAGGCTGAAAAGTGGGATGTGGCGGACCAGGCGTTTCGCGCGGCGCTGCCCAATCTTACCGATCCTCGCTTCCGCGCCGAAGTTCTGAACTCGCTGGGGTGGGCCAATTACAAGCTGAAGAATGTCTCCGACGCGATCAAGTTTTACATCGATTGCACTAATATTCCGGGGCCGTTCCAGCTGGCCGCCTCCAAGACGCTCAATACCATCACCGCCGAATACCGAATTAAATAGGCGTGCTATTCTTGAGCCACGATGCGCGGCCGCGCCGTCATCTTGGTGGCACTGTTAGCAGGCGTGGGAGCCTGGGGTCTGCTGCGCGCCCAGAAGCCCTTCAAGGAATATCCCGGTTTCGAATACACCGATTTCGCCATTCCTCCTGACGCCAACGTCCCACACGAATGGACTCGCGCCCGCCTGAAATACACGCAATATGGAGGCGGCGGCTTCGGACGCCGTTTCGGCGGCGGCAACCGGTGGACCATGGACTACCCGCGTTCCGATCGCCATCTGCTGCCGGGGATCGCGCGCCTGACCCGCATCGACGCTCGCACCGTCGAGCAGGTGGTGGAGCTGGATAACAGCGACGACATCTATAACTGGCCCGCGCTGTACGGTGTCGAAGTCGGCTACTGGTCGCTGAACGATGAAGAGGCCGTGCAGCTTCGCGATTATCTCAACCGCGGCGGTTTCCTGATGGTCGACGACTTCCACGGCAATACGGAGTGGGAGATCTTTCTCGAAGGGATCAAGAAGGTGTTTCCGGATCGCGACATCGTGGACTTGCCGGATGCGGATCCGATTTTCCACACTCTCTACGATCTGGATCATCGCATCCAGGTGCCGGGCGAGGCGGCGCTTCGCAACGGCGTCACCTACGAGCAGGGCAACAACGGCGGGCGGGATCCTCACTGGCGGGCGATTTACGACAGCAAAGGGCGCGTCGTGGTGGCGATCTGCCACAACATGGATTTGGGCGACGCCTGGGAGCACGCTGACGACGCGTGGTATCCGGCCGATATGACTGGGCTAGCGTACCGCATCGCCATTAACTATTTCGTGTACGATTTCACACATTAGCGCGCGTGAATACGCCTCGCATTCCAATGGTGCTAATCTAGGCCCGGGATGCGTTTGCGAACAATTGCGCTGATCGTCCCAGTCGCGCTGGGCGGCTGCTGGGGCCTGTTGCACGCGCAGAAACCGTTCCGCGAATACGACACTGTCGAGGGACATGCGGAATCCGCTATTCCGCCCGACGCCAACGTTCCGCATGAATGGACCCGTGCGCGCCTGATGTACCCCGACTACACCGGCTTTAAGTTGGGATATCGCCGCCGGGGAAGTTGGACCATCGACTACCCGCGCTCTGACCGGCATCTGCTCTTCGGCGTGAAGCGCCTCACCCGCATCGATAGCCGCTCGGTGGAGCAGCCCGTGGCGCTCGATAACAGCGACGACATCTACAACTGGCCCAACCTATACGCAGTGGAAGTCGGGCATTGGGAACTGAACCCGGAGGAAGCCGGGCAGCTCCGCGATTTCCTGAACCGCGGCGGCTTCCTGATGGTGGATGACTTCCACGGCAGCGTGGAGTGGCAGGTGTTCGTCGAAGGCATCAAGCAAGTGTTTCCAGACCGCGAAATCGTCGATCTGCCGAAGGCCGATCCCATTTTTCACACGCTGTACGATCTGGACGACAAGTACCAGATTCCGGGCGCGCAGTATCTCCGCAGCGGTCGAACCTACGAGCAGGACGGGTATCAAGCAGAGTGGAAGGGCATCTACGACGACAAGGGCCGCGTGGTGGTGGCCATCTGCCACAACATGGATTTGGGCGATGCCTGGGAATGGTCGGATGAGCCGGAATACCCGGCCGAGTGGGCCAACATGGCCTACCGCATCGCGATGAATTATTTCGTCTACGACCTGACGCACTGATCAAACTCCTGATTGTGATATCGTGAGCGCAGAATGCGCTTGCGAACCCTGCTCCTGATTCTGCTGGCCGTGCTGGGAGCCTGGGGCGTGCTGCTGGCGCAGAAGCCTTTCAAGCAATATCCGGGCGGCGAAGACGGCGACATCCCCTTGCCTCCCGACTACCAGAAGCCCGCGGAGTGGGTGAGCGCGCGGCTGCGCTACCGCGATGCGTTCCGGAGGGGCTTTCGCGGTTTTCGCGGAGAAGGCGCCTGGGCCACGGATTATCCTCTGGGCGACCGGCACTTGATCGTCGGCGTCCAGCGCCTTACCCGCATCCACGCGCGCTCCGTCGAGCAGACCGTGGAACTGGACGGCACCGACGATCTCTACAATTGGCCGTTCCTGTATGCAGTGGAAGTCGGGCAGTGGAGCATCGATGAGAAGGAAGGCGCGCAGCTCCGCGACTTCCTCGACCGCGGCGGATTCCTCATGGTCGATGATTTTCACGGTCTGCAGCAGTGGGAGATTTTCGCCGAGGGCATCCACCAGGTTTATCCCGACAAGCAAATCGAAGATCTCACCGCCTCCGAACCGATCTTCCACATCCTGGCGGACGTCGATCCCAAGGTGCAGGTGGCAGGTCTGGCGGCGCTGTATCGCGGCCGGACCTACGAGCAGGCCAGCGACCCCTATCCTCGCTGGCGGGCGATCTACGATGAGAAGAAGCGGATCGTGGTGGCGATCTGCCACAACATGGATTTAGGCGATGCATGGGAGCATTCCGATGAAGCTTCCTACCCCGCCGACATGGCCATCGTGGCGCATCGCGCTCTGCAGAATTACGCCATCTACAGTCTCACGCACTGATCGCCGCGGCATCGGCGGAAAATCTTTATCGGTGTGCTATCCTTAGTCCGACTAAGGGCATTCATGCGCCTGCGCGCGGCGATTTTCCTGATCTTGGGCGGCCTCGGCACCTGGGGTATCTTACACGCCCAGAAGCCCTTCCTCTCATACGAGAGCACTGAGGAGCACGCTGAAGCTCCGCTTCCTCCCGATTGGGAGCGCCAAGCCGAATGGACTCGAGGGCGCCTGAAATACACCAGTTCCACTTGGGAGCATCCTAACGGGCAGAACACCGGCCGCTATGGCTGGCGGACGGATTACCCGCTGGGGGATCGCCATACGTTGCAGGGCCTGATGCGGTTAACCCGGGTCGACGCGAAATCGGTGGAGCAGGTAGTCGAGCTGGATAACAGCAGCGATATCTTCAATTGGCCGTTCCTCTATGGCGTCGAAGTCGGGCATTGGACACTCAACGATGAGGAAGCCGACCAGATGCGCGATTACCTCCTGCGCGGCGGCTTCTTCATGACCGATGATTTTCACGGCACCCAGGAGTGGGAAATCTTCATGGACGGCATGCGTAAGGTGTTTCCCCGCCGGCCGGTGGTGGATATCGAAACCAAAGATGAGATCTTCCACGTCCTATATGACATAGACCAGCGCTCGCGTATCCCCGGAGCGCAGTTCATCTATAGCGGGATCCCGTGGGAGTTTGACGGCTTTGAGCCCAAGTTTCGAGCAATCTACGACGACAAGGGCCGGGTCATGGTCGGGATCTGCCATAACGTGGACATGGGGGATGCGATCGAATGGTCGGATGACCCTCGTTATCCGGAAAATTATGCTTCCCTGGCGTATCGAGTCTCCGCGAACTACGTCATGTATGATCTGACACATTGATGATCTTGATAGAGATGGTTTGACAGAAACGATGAGAGCCCCCACCTTACATGTTCGAGTTTCTCTTTAAGTATCCGCTCTCGATCTATCGCCAAGGGACATTTATCTTCCTGGCCGGCTGGCCCCTCTGGCTTATGGGCCTGGGTGTGCTGGCAGCTGCCGGCGTGCTGGGCTTCCTGATCTGGCGGCAGGCCTCCGGGACAGCCCGCATGGGCGTGTTTCGCCGGGTCTCGGTCTGGGTGCTGCAGACGGCGCTGGCCGCGCTCCTGCTCTTCCTGCTGTGGCATCCCGCGTTGAGCGTATCGACGCTGAAACCGCAGCAGAACATCGTGGCGGTGGTGATCGACGATTCCACCAGCATGACCACGGACAACCGCAAGGACCAGGCGGTCAAGATACTCGATGGCGGACTGCTGAAAGCGCTGCAAGCGAAGTTCCAGGTCCGGCTGTACCGCTTGAGCGATCACGCCGAGCGCATCGATAAACTGGAGCAATTGACCGCCAGCTCCACGGCCACGCACATCGGCGAAAGCCTCAAGCAGGTGGCCGCCGACGCCTCGAGCCTGCCGATCGGCGCGATGATCCTGTTGAGCGATGGCGCCGACAACACCGGCGGCGTCGACCTGGAAACTCTATCGGAGATCCGCCGCCAGAGGATTCCGGTTCATACCATCGGGCTGGGCCAGGAAACCATGAGCCACGATGTGGAAATCAGCAACGTGGACGTCTCGGCACGGGCGTTGCCGGAATCGCGTCTGGCTGCGACGGTAAGCTTTCATCAGCACGGCTATACCGGGCAGAAAGCCAAGATCACGCTGCGGGAAGGTTCCAAAGTGGTCGCCAACCAGGAGGTCACCCTGAAGGCCGAGGGGACGGAACAGGTGGAATCGGTTCTGTTCAACGCAGGTGACGCGGGCGTGAAGACGCTGGAAGCCTCCATCGATCCGTTTCCGAACGAAGAGAATCCGCGCAACAACCGCGTCACCCGGCTGGTGAATGTGGACCCTCGCAAGCCGCGCATCCTTTATATGGAGGGCGAGCCGCGCTGGGAGTTCAAGTTCCTCAAGCGCGCGGTGGAAGACGACAAGACGCTGGATGTGGCCACCATTCTGCGAACCGCTCCCAACAAGCTCTATCGCCAGGGAGTATGCCGGCCGGGCGATACGGCCCATCCGCAGGTAAACGGCAAGTGCACTGAAATGGAGGACGGCTTCCCCAGTAAAGTAGAAGACCTGTTCGCCTTCGACGGGCTGATCTTCGGCAGCGTGGACGCGCCCTATCTCACCAAGAACCAGCAGGACATGGTGAAACAGTTTGTCGACCGCCGCGGCGGCGGCGTGTTGTTCCTGGGCGGCAAAGATTCGCTGTCGGACGGAGGCTGGGCCAAGTCCTCGGCGGTCGATATTTTGCCGACCACGCTGCCTGAACGCAAGAACACGTACTCTTTCGTGGGCGCCGATGCCGAGCTCACGCCGGAGGGGCGCGACAGCCTGATTACGCGCATCGAAGAAGATCCGGCGAAGAATGTCGAGCGCTGGAAAAAGATGCCCTACATCCGGACGTTTCAGGATCCGGGCGAGCCGAAGCTGGGCGCAGTGGTGCTGGTCAATTTCGTTCCGCGCGAAGGCGGCGGAGTTAAGCGTCCGCTGCTGGTGACCATGAACTATGGCCGCGGGCGCAGCGCGATCTTCGCCACCGGCGGAAGCTGGCGCTGGCAAATGCTGCAGCCGCTGGCCGATATGTCCCACGAGATGTTCTATCGGCAGTTGTTGCGCTGGCTGGTGAGCGATACGCCGCGGCACATCACCGGCTCGACGCCCAAGACACTGCTGGCCGACGAATCGCACGTCAAGTTGCGGGCCGATGTTCGTGACAAGACCTATCTGCCGGCCTCCGACGCCAACGTCGAGGCGCACATCACCGGCGACGGCGTTCCGCAGGAAGTGGTCAACATGACGCCCGAACCGCTGGAGCAGGGAGTTTACGGCGCGGATTGGACGGCGCCCCAGGCGGGTTCCTATCTGGTCGAGGTAGTGGCCAAGCGCGGCACCGAGGAAATCGGCAGGGACACGTTTACGTTCCGGCGGGAGGACGGCGTCGCCGAAAACTTTCATGTGGAGCAAAACCGCGAGCTGCTCCAGAAACTGTCGTCCGAGACGGGCGGGCAATACTACAAACCCGCCGATGCACAAAAGCTGGGCAAGGACATCAACTATTCCGAGGCCGGGATCACCGTGCGTGAGACGCGCGATCTGTGGGATATGCCGGCCATTTTTCTGTTGTTCCTGGGGATTCGCGCGGCTGAATGGCTGCTTCGTCGCAGATGGGGTGTGATATGAAGACTCTAGTTCTGCTTGTATTTGCGGCTCTCTCTTTGCGCGCCGAGAGCTACTTTCTCACGGTCGCGGGACTGGGCGGCGAAGACCAATACGAACAGCGCTTCACCGGCTGGGCTTCGGATTTGAACAAGCTGCTCAAAGCCGAGCCGGGCGCCAAGGTCGACACGCTGTCCGGCAAGGATGCCACCAAGGCCAATATCGAAGCCAAGCTGCGCGCCCTGGCGAACACCAAACCGGACGATTCGTTCGTGCTGGTGCTGATCGGCCATGGAACCTACGACGACCTGGACTACAAATTCAATATTCCGGGTCCCGACATCTCCGCCACGGAACTGGCCGGGCTGCTCGATAAAATCCCCGCGAAGCAGGTGGTGATCAATGCCACCAGCGCCAGCGGCGGGTCGCTATCGACGCTGCAAAAAGCCAAACGTGTGGTGATTACCGCCACCAAGACCGGCGGGGAGAAGAACGCTACCGTGTTCGCCCGCTTCTTTATCGAATCGTTGCGCGATCCCTCCGCCGACACCGACAAGAACCAGTCCATCTCGGTGCTGGAGGCGTTTCGCTATGCCGAGGAGAAGACCAAGAAGTATTTCGAGACCCAGAAACGCCTCGCCACGGAGCATGCGCTCATTGAAGACCTGGGGAAAGGCGAGGGAGTCGCCGCGCCTTCGGGGGAAAACGGCGAGGGACTGGTCGCGGGCCGCCAGGTGCTGCTGCACTTGGGATCGGTGGCATCCATCGTCAACGACCCGGAGAAACAGAAGCTGCTCAAGCGCAAGGATGAACTCGAAACCCAGATCGACGAGCTGAAGTATCGCAAGGCCGCCGTTCCCCAGCGTGAATATCAGCAACAGATGCGGCAACTGCTGCTAGAACTCGCCACGGTGCAGGAGGGTCTGGACAAATGAAACTCCCATCGGCGAACCTGCAGACCGTCCTGTTCGCGGCGGCGGCGCTCTCGGTGGGGATCTTTCTGGCCCAGCGAGGCGGGCTGTTCCATGCCACGCCGGTGGCCGCCCAAGGCACTTCCCAAGTTCCACCGCAGGTGTTGCAGTGCGAGAATCTTCGGAAACACGGCGATCCCGGCACAAAGACTTGTTACCAGGGTTTGGCGCGATCGAGCGACCTTGCGATTCGGGCCGAAGGGCTGTGGGGAATTCGCGACTATCAGGGCGCCAACAACTCCTTCCAGGCAGCCGTGAAAGCTCGTCCCAAGGACGCCTATCTTAAGGTTCGCTGGGGCCTGATGTATAACGAGTACTCGCAGCCTGGCGACGCGGCGGATCTTTTCAAGGAAGCCCTGGACCTGGATAAGAATAACGCCAAGGCCCTATATGGAATGGCGCTGGTGGCCAGCGACGCCTTCGAAGGCAACGCCGCGGAGTTTGCCGAGAAGGCGCTGAAGGCCGATCCCAATCTGGTGGAAGCGCGCGAGCTGCTGGCGAAAATCGCGCTCGAAGACAATCATCCCGAGAAGGCGGTGGAAGAAGCCAAGAAGGCCCTGGAAACTTCGGGAGAAGCGCTGGACGCACTCTCGATCCTCGCTACAGTGGACTGGCTCGACGACAAGCCCGGCAAGGAGTGGATCGACCGCGTTTTCAAGATCAATCCAGCCTATGGGGAAGCGTACGCCACCGCGGGACACTTCTTCGTCATCAACCGCCGCTACGACGAAGGGATCCAGTATTACCGCAAGGCGCTGGAGCTGAAGCCCGATCTGTGGGCCGCGCGCGCGGAACTGGGCGTCAACCTGATGCGCTTCGGCCAGAACCAGGAGGCCCGGCAGCAACTGGAACAGTGCTTCAACGCGAATTATTCGTCGCCTCTGGTGCGCAATACGCTGAAGCTGCTCGACAGCATCGATAAGAATGTCGAGACGTTCACCACGCCGACCACGGTTCTCAAGCTGGACAAAAAAGAAGGTGCGTTGCTCCGGCCGTACTTCCAGGCGGAGCTCGATCGCGCCATGGCCACCTACGAGAAGAAGTACAAGTTTAAGATCACCGGCCCGGTGCAGCTGGAAGTCTATCCCAACCATCCGGATTTCGAAGTTCGCACCATGGGCTTGCCGGGATTGGGAGCGTTGGGCGTGACGTTCGGCAAGTACGTCGCGATGGATTCGCCGAGCGGGCGTCCGCCGGGATCGTTCCATTGGGCCAGTACGCTGTGGCACGAGTTCAGCCACGTGTATGTCCTCTCCATCACGAATCATCGTGTCCCGCGTTGGTTCACGGAAGGTCTGGCGGTGTACGAGGAAACCGCGGCTTCGGGTGCATCGGACTGGGGCGATCGTCTGGATCCGCCGTCGATCATGGCGATGAAGGACAAGAAGCTGCTGCCGATCGCCGACCTGGACCGGGGGTTCATCCACCCGACTTATCCGGAGCAGGTCATCGTGTCGTATTTTCAGGGCGGGCAAGTAATCACGTTCATCGCCGAAAAATGGGGCTATGACAAGGTTTTGGCGATGATCCACGCCTTCGCGGATCGCAAGGATACGGTGGAGGCGATCGAGCAGGAATTGAAGCTCAAGCCGGAGGAGTTCGACGCGCAATTTTTCCCCTGGATCGAGGCCAAGTACAAGAAACAGGTGGAGGGCTTTGAGGATTGGACGAAACAGCTGAAGATGCTCTCGGTGGCGGCCAAGAACAAAGACTGGGGCGCGGTCATCACACAGGGGACGGCCATTCGCGATCTGTACCCCGATTTCGTCGAAGTCGGGAACGTGTACGAATTTCTGGCGACGGCGTACCTGGCGAAAGAAGACAAGGCTAAGGCGATGGCCGAGCTGGAGCGGTATTCCAGCGTCGGAGGCCGGAGTCCCGGGGCTCTCAAACAACTCGCCGATTTACAGAGCGAGGCCGGAAAGAAGCGCGAGGCCGCCGCGACGCTCGAACGGCTGAATCTGATTTATCTGGAAGACGACGCCGCACATCAGAAGCTTGGGAACCTTTACATGGATCTGAAAAATCCGAACGGCGCGATCCGCGAATACCAGGCTCAACTGGCCGTTGGAACCATCGACCAGGCGGGTGCGCACTTTGGGCTGGCGCAGGCATTGCAGGCCGCCGGCCGGCCGGCCGACGCGCTGGACGAGGTGTACAATGCGCTGGAATTGGCGCCAGGCTTCAAGCCGGCCCAAGCTTTGTTGCGGGAACTAAACGCAAAGAAACCCTAAACGTGAAACAATAAACCAACCATAATGTCGACCACTACCACTCAAACCCTCGACGCGAGCCAGGTCCAGGAAAAAATCGCGCGCTTCCGCCAAATCCGGGAAGCCATCGTCAAGCAGATTCATAACGTGATCATCGGCCAGGATACGGTCATCGAGGAGGTGCTCATCGCCCTGTTCGTGGGCGGGCACTGCCTGATTACCGGTCTTCCGGGCACGGCCAAGACGCTGCTGGTGCGGACCATCGGCCAGATTCTCGGCCTGGAGTTCCGGCGCATCCAGTTCACGCCCGATCTGATGCCGTCCGACATCACCGGCACCGACATCATCGAAGAGGACCCTACCACCGGACGGCGCACCTGGACCTTCGTGCCCGGCCCCATCTTCGCCAACATTCTGCTGGCGGATGAAATCAACCGCACTCCTCCCAAGACCCAGTCGGCGCTGCTCGAAGCCATGCAGGAACTTTCCTGCACGGTGCGCGGCAATCAATACAAGATCCGCCCGCCGTTCTTCGTGCTGGCCACGCAGAACCCCATCGAGCTCGAAGGAACCTACCCGCTGCCGGAAGCGCAGCTCGACCGGTTCATCTTTAACGTGTTGCTGGACTACCTCTCGGCCGACCACGAAATGCAGGTGCTGGACCTGACGACGACAACGCATCAATCGGTGGCGGAGACGGTAACGTCGCCCGAAGAGATTCTGGAGTTCCAGAGGCTGGTGAGAATGGTGCCGATCGCCGATTCGGTGGCGCGCTACGCGGTGAACATCGTGCGGGCGACTCGCGCCACGGACCCCAGCGCCCCGGACTTTATCAAGAAGTACGTGAACTTCGGGGCCAGCGTGCGCGCTGCGCAGAACCTCGTTTTGTGCGCCAAGGCTCGTGCGCTGATGCAGAACCGGGTAAGCGTGAGCTATCAGGATATCCAAGCGTTGACGCGGCCGATTCTGCGCCACCGCATTCTGCTCAACTTTCAGGCGGAAAGCGACAAGCTGACGCAGGACGACATCCTGAAGAAGCTGCTGGAAGCGATGCCGCAACCTCGGGAGTAGGCGGTATTCTCCCATGCTGCAGCGTTTCCTAGATCCGTCGGTTCTGGCGGGCATATCCGGGCTCGACCTGGTCGCGAAGACCGTGGTCGACGGCTTCATCTCCGGACTGCACCGGTCGCCGGATTTTGGCTTCAGCCAGGAATTCGCGGAATACCGCTCGTATAATCCGGGCGATGACTTGCGCCACGTCGACTGGAACGTGTTCGCGCGCTCCGAGAAGATGTTCCTCAAGCGTTATCGGGGCGAGACGAACTGCCAGGTTTCGGTGCTGCTGGACGCCAGCCGTTCGATGAAATACGGCTCGCGCGGAATGGAAAAGATGGAGTATGCGAAGTTTCTCGCGGCTTCCATCTGCTACCTGGCGCATTTGCAGCGCGACGCGGCCGGGCTGATCGTTTTCGACAGTGAGGTGCGGCAATTCGTGCCCCCGTCGACGCGCCAGGGCCAGATTATGCGATTGCTGCACGGAATCGACCAGGCTCAAACCGGCGCCGAAACCGTGCTCGAAAAACCCTTCGCGCACCTGGTGGACTATCTGCGCCGGCGGGGAGTAGTGGTCGCGATTTCCGATTTCTGGGAGAATCCCGAAACCGTCATCAAGACCGTGGGCCCGCTGCGCTCGCGCGGAAACGAGCTGATCCTGTTTCATGTGCTCGATCCGCAGGAGATCCAGCCCAAGCTGCGCGGTCCGGTGCTGCTGGAGGATCTGGAGAGCGGCGCCAAGATGGAAGTGTCGCCGGACTACGCCACCCACGAGTACAAGGGCAAGATGAGCGCGCATCTGGAAGACATGAAGAGCCGCGCGGCCGGCGCGAACATCGATTATTTCCTGGTGGACACCAGCCGTCCGCTGGATGAGGCGCTGCGGCAATATCTGGCGATTCGGGCAGGGAGGTTGTAAATGGGCTTTTTTTCTCCCTGGTTTCTGGCGGGCGTGGTGGCCGTGGGTTTGCCCGTCTGGCTGCATCTGCTCAAGCGGCATAAGACCGATCCGCAGCCGTTCCCTTCGCTGATGTTTTTCGAGCACCGCGAGCAGAGCTCGGTGCAGCACCGCCGGCTGGACTATATTCTGCTGTTCATCCTGCGAACGCTGATGCTGGTGCTCCTGGCGCTGCTGTTCGCGAATCCCTTCATCCGGCGCAACACGCCCAAGGGGAACGGCGAGAAAATCGTGGTGGTCGCGGTGGACCGTTCCTTCAGCATGCGGACCAGGGAAGGGACTTCCTCGCGGCTGGACCTAGCCAAAGCAGAAGCGCTGAACGTGCTGTCGAAGCTTCCGCCCGGCCAGAAGGGTCAGGTGGTCGCGCTGGCCGATACGCTGCAAGCCATGACCCAGCAGACCACCGATCCCGGGGAACTGCGCGGCGCGGTCTCCGCCATTAAAGAAAGCGACGCGCGGGCGTCTTTCGGCGAGCTGGCGCGCTATCTGCGGACGCTGAGCGAAAGCACCAAGACGCCTCTGGACGTCCACCTGATCAGCGATCTTCAAAAATCCGGCATGCCGCCCGGGTTTACGGACGTGCGTCTGGATCAGGATACCGATATTACCTTTCACACTATCGGCAAGCCGCAGCCGAACTGGGCCGTGGAAACCGTGATCGCCCCGCAGCACGTGTACGATCCCAAGCGGGTCCGCATCAGTGCCACCGTAACCGCCTTCTCGGCGCCGGCGGCCACGCGCACTGTGACGCTCCTGATGAACGGCAAGACCATTCAATCCAAGACCGTCAACGTGCCGGAGAACGGACGCGGATCGGCCGAATTCACGGGACTGGACCAAGCTTCCTACGGATTCAACCGCTGCGAAATCCGGATCGATTCGGCGGATGGCCTGCCGGCCGATGACCGGTATGCGTTCTCTGTGGAGCGGACCGATCCCAAGAAGGTTCTGTTCGTGGACGATGGACGCCGTCCGCAGGCGCAGGAGTTTTTCCGCGCGGCGTTGAATGCCACCGACGACGCGGCGTTCCAGCTGGAAACGCTTCGG